>Ga0335083_10009191_pt1 | contig 12007 bp, 13 predicted proteins | sample Lox_Sample_42_FD_206716 | JGI IMG/M metagenome (GOLD analysis project Ga0335083, IMG submission 206716) | Soil microbial communities from Loxahatchee National Wildlife Refuge, Florida, United States - Lox_Sample_4.2 | ecosystem: Environmental > Terrestrial > Soil > Wetlands | place: USA... | reverse complement strand
CCAGAGCCTACGAGTGGGGTTGGTACAACGATGTGTACGCGAAGACGCCGAAGGGCTGGCGCTTCAAGTCGCGCGTCCATTCCTGGCCCGGCATGCCCGAGTCGCTCAAGTTGCGCTAGCGCCGGCTAGCTTCTCAGATCCTCTTCCACCAGCTTGCGTATGTGTTCGCTGGGATGATTCCGGGCGATCGCGATCACCTTTCGAACGAGATCTTCAGCGTCAGGTGGATACGTGCCGGGCCTGAGAGGCAGGCTGGGAAAAATGTTCCGCCGAAGATACTCGTCTTCATTCTGAACGAACTCGTTGAGGACCAGCCGGCACCTGCGCTCTTCGAGGTCGCTCAGGTCATCGTGGATCTCTCGAATCTTCTCTCCGCACGTGATTGCCTGCATCCACCCGCGACCCGCCACGAAGGCTCGCGCGGAGCGCGCCCAGTACATCGCTTTTGCGGCGCCCGCCTTCTCGAGGTTTGTCCCCGTTTCGAGAATGTCGAGCAGCGTCGTATTGACTCTGCGCAGTCCGAAGTTCCACGCGCACGGCTGGATGAATCGGCCGTCGAGGCTCGGGTCCGGCTCGTTGACGCCCGCCTGTATCAGCGGAAGGTACAGACACTCCGGGAGGGGTTCCACTCTCGTGACGACAAACGCGGCAAACCACTTCTGGTTCTCGTCTTGCAGCGCCCCGGCCAGCCACTGAAAATCTTTTTCCGTCGCCGAGGGCCATTCGGATCGAACGGTTTCCTCCAGCCTGTCAAAGACGTGGGACGGGCCGATTCCTTTGTAGATTTCCTGCTCCGCAAGGTACTCCGCGCACATCGATTCGAAATTCATCGCAAGGTTTCGCGCATGGCGGCGCCGCTGAAAGAATCTCTTTCTCGCAGTGTATCAAACGCCCGCTTCCGCCCCGTGTGACGCACGCCTCCGCGTGTCCGTTTCTTACACGGTGGTGCCCATTCGATTCAGAGCATCAGGCTGGTTGGGCCGTTCCGACCGGAGCGCCCGGCGATCTTGTTGTTCAGGTGGAAGCGCAGGGCTAAAGCCCTGCGAGAAGCGACCGCCTGCCTTTGCGCAGCTTCGCCTGCGGCAAGTATTCCTTCGCGAATCTACCCGGCCAAATTCGGACGCTACCCGGCGCCGTGCCTCACTTACCCCGTTCGATGCGCGCGCGGCCGCGGCGGCGTAGTGCCTCGCGCGTCAGCCGGACATGCGTAGCCGGCGGCTCCACACCCGGCACACACGACCTCGGTTCCGGCGCAGCAGCATGATGGGATACACATCGAAGGGGATTCTGACAAGCAGCAGGACGTAGCCGTACACGGCATGATCGCCCGCAAGGTATGAGATCGCCAGGGTGCTCGAGAGGAAACACGTAACCCAGTGCACCCGCTCTCCGAAGCTCATCTCTTTCAGCAGTCGCTCGCAATCGGTGCGGCCGGCGACGAAATAGAGATTCGGGTTGATCCAGCCCAACGGCGAATGAAGCAGTACCCATCGGAACGCTCGGATGCTCCAACGGTCGTAGACCTCGCCTTCCTTCTCCCAACGGGCTAGGGAGAACTGCTTGGGCTTCACGTTGAAAATGGCGGTGATTGGCAGAGCGACGGTGAACGAGATAAGCCACGACACGGCGATTCCGTAGATAAGCGGATTGCCGTGAGGGCGAAAACCGCGCTTATTGAAATAAAGTGCACCGACAGTAAGGATCATCAGCAGGAAAACACTTCGTATTCCACGACGCATTGCACGAAGCGTCTGCTCGTTTTGTGGATCTCTGCTCATTCCTTCCATTCCATCATTAACAGCCCGTGGCCAACAACGCGATCGACCGGACTTCGTCATCTTGTCGGAAACGGGCCTGCCGGACAAGTTCCCCGAGTCGATCCCGCGTAGTGTCCTGATTTCGCAGCGGGTCTGACTATCACGCTGGTGTTTAGGGGGTCGGACATTCATGTCCGACGTGCAAGACCGGGCGCAGCGCCGGTCCGATGCGCAGCTTCGCCTGCGGCAAGTATTCCTTCGAGAGTCTTCGCAGCCAATTCGGGACACCACCCGATCCCGCGCCAAATTGACCCGCCTGATCGTCGCGCCTATACTGAATTTTCGCGCCGCTGGCAGCACCAGGAGCATCCGCCATGGAAAATCCCGTCATCCTCAGCTCCGTCCGCACGCCCATCGGGAAATTCATGGGCGGACTTTCTTCGCTCTCCGCGCCCGAACTCGGCGCTATCGCCGTCAAAGAAGCCGTCCGTCGCGCGGGCCTCGATCCCAACCAAGTCGACGAAGCGATCCTCGGCAACGTGATCCAGGCCGGCCTCGGACAGAATCCCGCGCGCCAGGCGGCGCTCAAAGGCGGCCTCGATCCGCGCGTCGCCGCCATGACGATCAACAAAGTCTGCGGCTCGGGCTTGAAAGCTGTCGGCCTCGCCGCGCAGGCCGTCGCGCTCGGCGAATCCGAAATCGTCGTCGCCGGCGGCATGGAGTCCATGTCCAACGCGCCTTACCTGATGAAAGGCGCGCGCACGGGCTTCCGCCTCGGCAATGCCGAGCTGCTCGACTCGATGATTACCGACGGCCTCTGGGACGTCTACGAAAACTTCCACATGGGCATGACCGCCGAGCTGGTCGCCGAAACATACGGCATCTCGCGCCAGGAGCAGGACCAGTTCGCGCTCGATAGCCATCGCAAGGCCGTGCACGCCACGAAATCCTGCTTCGTCGCCGATCAGATCGTTCCCGTTGAGATTCCGCAGCGCAAAGGCCCGCCGCTGGTGATCAAGACGGATGAGTCGCCGCGCGAAGACTCTTCGCTCGAGGCGCTCGCGAAGCTCAAGCCCGCGTTCAAGAAGGAAGGCGGCACGGTCACCGCAGGCAATGCGCCCGGCACGAACGATGGCGCCGCGGCGCTCGTCGTCACCGGCGAAAAAATCGCCGCTCGTCTCGGCAAAGTTCCCATGGCGCGCATCGTCGCGCAGGCTGTCAGCGGCGTCGAGCCGAAATGGGTGATGATGGCGCCCGTCGATGCCGTCGAAAAGCTGCTCGCGAAAACCGGCTGGGACCGCGACAAGGACGTCGATCTCTGCGAATTGAACGAAGCCTTCGCCGTCGCTGCCATCGCCGTCACGCGCCAGCTCAAGCTCGATCCCGCGAAAGTCAACGTCAACGGTGGCGCGGTCGCGCTCGGCCATCCCATCGGCGCGTCCGGCGCGCGCATTCTCGTCACGCTGCTCTACGAATTGCAGCGCCGCAATCTCAAGCGCGGCATCGCTGCCCTCTGCCTCGGCGGCGGCAACGCCGTCGCTTTGGCGGTGGAACGAGCATGATGCCGTCGCCGTCGAGCGGTCGTAGGGGCACGTCTTGCGCGTGAAGGAAAAGCGCACTCGCGAGATTGTGTGCGAAGTCACAGAAGGCACTCCGCCTAATTAGACGCGAGCATTTTCCGCGCCACGCCGAAGAGGAGACGATGAAACGCGCCGCCGTCGGTTTTCGCGTGCACTCTGGCTGGGCTGCGATGGTCGCGCTAACGCTAAACAACGGCACGCCGACGATTCTCGTGCGGGAGCGCGTGCACCTTATCGAGACGTTCACGTACCCATTTCGACAGCCGTATCACACAGCTGAGAAGATGCCGCTGAAAAAGGCCGCTGCGTTCATAGAGCGTGTGCGAGACGAAGCGCAGCAGGTAGCTCTTGGCATCGTTCGCAAGCTCGCCACCGATCTCCGTGCACAAGACTGCAAGCTGACCGCCTGCGGAGTACTGCTCTCATCTGGCAGGATAGTAGCGAATCTGGCGCAGATCCTGGCATCACATGCGTCCATTCACACGGCAGACGGTCAGCTTTTCCGCGAGGCCATTCTTCACGCGGCCAAGCGCTGCCGCCTCGTCAGGTTTTCGATACGGGAACGCAATATTCTCGGTGCCGCCTCGAAGGACTTGCGGATCGAGTCTGACGATCTCGCGCGCCGCGTAGCCGAGTTAGGTCGCCCGCTCGGCCCGCCTTGGTCGCAGGACGAAAAGCTGGCAACGATCGTAGCCTTGCTGGCCGCAAACTCCGCACGCTTTAACCCCATCTGAGTGAGGTTCGATGGTCAGAGCCGCGACGCCAGAAACAGCCCGCCGCCGATCGCCACGACGTCCTCCACCAGCGCAATCACGAAATCCGGCGAATGCAGCCCTGCCACAATCGCCTTCCTTACGTGATAGCCCGCAAACGTCCCGACGACCGCTCCAATCGCGCCCAGCAGGGCTCCCACGAGCCACGACGCTCCCCCTCCCACGCTCAGCGTCGCCGCAGCAAATCCGCCCATCACGATTCGCGCGATCAGTTGCGGGGGCTCCGTGCGCGCGCCCGTTTTCGGCAGCTTGTCGTTCACCAGCTCGCCGACTGCGGCCAGCGTGAAGATCGCCACCGCCGGTATCGAGCCCATGAATGAGAGGTGCGTGCCTGCAAGGTTGATCCAGCGCAGATGCGCGGCCCAGGTCATCACGGCCGGCGCGGTCATCGCGCGCAGCCCCGCGATTACGCCGATCCCAAACGCCAATGCGAGAACGACATTTGTGCTCATCGGTGGAACCTCCAGGGCGGGTCTGAGAGGGATAGATTCAAGCGGGCGGCTGCTCCGGCCGCTCACTCGCGCCGGAGTATATCCCTTCGCCCTCGCCCCGGCCACCAATGATTCCGCGCCTCCGCGAACGCTCTGCCGATTCACCGCCGGGGCCGCCACCGAAGGTTTTCAGGGGGTCGGAGCTTCCTTGCCCTGAGCGAAGTCGAAGGGAGCTCCGACATAAACGGCTCCGGAGGAAAGGGGCTTCAGCCCCTGAAGAGAGGCCGTACGTTCATCGCGCGCATTCTCTGCTTCCTCCGCTTCCTTTGCTTCGTTCATTTCGATTATCATCGTCGCCGCTATGTCCGCCGATTCGATCAAGACCGTCGCCGTCCTCGGCGCGGGCACCATGGGCAACGGCATCGCCCACGTCTTCGCGCGCTCCGGCTATCGCGTTATTCTTCGCGACGTCGAAAAACGTTTCCTCGATCGCGGCCTTGAAACCATCTCGAAAAATCTCGACCGCGAAATCAAGAAAGGTAAGATCACCGACGCGGATAAATCCGCCGCGCTCGCGCGCATCCAGCCTGTCACGGACAACGTTGCTCTCGTCGGCGCCGATTTCGTCGTCGAAGCCGTTCCGGAGCAGCGCGACCTGAAAATTCGCACGCTGAAGGAAGTCGACTCGATTCTCGGCCCCGGCGTGATCCTCGCCAGCAACACCTCTTCGATCTCGATCACCGAGCTTGCCGCGCAGACCAGCCGCCCCGACCGCTTCATCGGCATGCACTTCATGAACCCCGTGCCCATGATGGCGCTGGTCGAAGTGATCCGCGGCCTCGCCACCAGCGACGCCACCTTCGCCACCGCCACCGCGCTCTGCGAAAAGCTCGGAAAAACTCCCGTCGCCGTCAACGACGCGCCCGGCTTCGTCTCCAATCGCGTTCTCATGCCCATGATCAACGAAGCCGCCTACGCCGTGATGGAGGGCGTCGCCACGCCCGAAGCCGTCGACGCCGTGATGAGGCTGGGAATGAATCATCCCATGGGCCCGCTCGAGCTGGCCGACCTGATCGGCCTCGACGTCTGCGTCGAAATCCTCGACGTGCTGCAAAAGGGACTCGGCGACCCCAAATATCGCGCCTGCCCGCTGCTGCGCAAATACGTCGCCGCCGGCTGGCTCGGCCGCAAATCCGCCCGCGGCTTCTATCGATACTGATTGGTTCCGCCGCGCTTCTGCTGTCCCGCGTCGGCTCGGAGGAGCGCTACTTTCGTCCTCTCAGATAGTCGCCGGGCAATTGGATCAGCACACCGGCGATCCGTTTCCCCAGGAAGGGCCCGAAGTGGCGCACGTCGCCCGTGAGAAGGTGGGTCCCCGCGACTCCGATTGCCGCGCCGAGGATGGGAATGTCTTTTTCGTGTAGTGCGACTGTGGACGGCAATTCGAAAGAGGTTGCGTCCACGAGCTCCACCGTTCGGCACAGGTTCTTGAGGCGTTCCTTTTGCGCGTTCTCATCGAGGTTCGCCATGGCTTCCGCGAGCGCATATCGCGAGCTGTACGAGATGCAGTCTTCCAGTTTCCACAATGGAGCGAGTCCGGCATTGGGCCGATAAGCCGCCGAGAAGAGGACGTTCGCGTCGAGAAACACACGGTCCATGTTGCTTACTTGGGCCGCCGGTGCGGAATGGAATCCGGGTCCAAGCCGAGCTCTCGGACGGCTTTGCGCGCCTCGCGGTAGTCTTGCGCGGTCGTCGCGTTGGACAGGACGAATTCGGCCTTGCGTTCGGGCGTGTAGCGTTCGATCGGCATGATCACGGCCGGGCGAATCAGGATGCCGTCCTCGCGAGCCTCAGCGGTCACGAAGGAGCCTTCCTCGATTCCGTACCGCTTGCGCAGCTTGGCCGGCACAATGATCGTGCCTCGCTTTCCCACCCGCGCGGATTCCATGGGGAGCCTCCCTGTCTGTATGTCAGTATATCTGAATGTCGGATATTCTGGTGGCGGAAATAGATTTTGCTTTTTCTTCGCCTCGTGCTAGGATCCCCTCCAGAAAGCCATCGGGCCGGGCCGCTTGCACTCTGCTAGAATCGGCGCGCCTGCCGCGGCGGGCCTGCCCCTCAGCCGGGACTTGCCCGCCAAAGGCGTGGCCTAAACGAAATCCCCCTCTTTGAGGTGTCTAAATGACTGACGAAAAAACAAGAAATCTGGACCTCGCAATCTCGCAAATTGAAAAGGACTATGGCAAAGGCGCGATCATGCGCCTGGGCACGCGGGACGTCCTCGTTCCCGTCAGCGTGATTCCCACCGGTTCGATCTCCATCGACGCCGCTCTTGGCGTCGGCGGTTTTCCGCGCGGCCGCGTGATTGAAGTGTACGGCCCGGAATCGGGCGGTAAGACCACGCTCACGCTGCACGTGATCGCCGAAGCCCAGAAGATGGGCGGCCAGGCCGCTTTCATCGACGCCGAACACGCGCTCGACCCCGCCTACGCGCGCAAGCTGGGCGTGGACGTCGATAATCTCCTCGTCTCCCAGCCCGATAACGGCGAGCAGGCGCTGGCCATCGCCGAGGCGCTGATCCGCACCAACGCCGTGGACATCATCGTCGTCGATTCGGTCGCCGCGCTCGTCCCCAAGGCCGAGCTGGAAGGCGAAATGGGCGAGCCGCAGATGGGTTTGCAGGCGCGCCTGATGTCGCAGGCGCTGCGCAAGCTGACCGCGATCGTCAACAAGTCGCGCACCTGCCTCGTCTTCATCAACCAGATCCGCGAAAAAATCGGCGTCATGTTCGGCAATCCCGAGACCACCACCGGCGGCCGCGCCCTGAAGTTCTATTCCACGATTCGCGTCGATATCCGCCGCATCCAGTCCATCAAGGAAGGGGACCGCGTCGTCGGCTCGCGCACGCGCGCGAAAATTGTTAAGAACAAAGTCGCCGCGCCGTTCCGCGAGGCCGAATTCGACATCATCTACGGCGAGGGCATCTCCAAGGAAGGCGATCTGCTCGATCTCGGCGTGATGAAGAATGTCCTCGAGAAGTCCGGCACCTGGATTTCGTATAAGGGCGAGCGCCTGGGGCAGGGTCGCGAAAATGCCCGTCTCTTCCTGCGCGAGCACACCGATATCCGCGACAAGATCGATCACGAGATTCGCAAATCGCTCGGCCTGCTCGCTCCTGCTGCCGAAGACGCGAAAAAAGCGGCCGCCGACGGCGATAAGCCCGCCGCCAAGGCTGCTGCCGCGGCGCAGGGACGCAGCGCTCGCTAGGCTCCGAATTCCGGGGAGATCCTCATGACGCCGGCCGAACGCGAACGGGCGATCAGTTATCTCGCGCAGAGCCGCGATAGCTTGCTCGGCACCATTCGCGGACTTTCGCGCGAGCAGCTCCAGTTCAAGCCCGCGCCCGACCGCTGGTCCATCGCGGACTGTCTCGAACATCTCATCCTGGTTGAAAATCGCCGCATCTGTGAGGGAATTCCCGCTGCGCTTCAGCAGCCCATCGATCCGGCCCGGCGCAGCGCGTATGAGGGCCGTGATGACGATCTCGTGCAGCATGTAGCGGGCCGGGTGCAGCGCGCGCAGGCGCCGGAGCCCGTCCGGCCCGCGGCTCGCTGGCCGCACGATCGGTTGATTCCCGAATTTGAGGCCGTCCGCAGGCGCTCCGCCGATTTGGTCGCCACGACGCCGGCCGACCTGCGGCGGTATTTCTCAACTCATCCGTTGTTCGGTGAACTCGATTGCTATCAGTGGGTGCTTCTCGTCGCCGCGCACAGCGACCGGCACCGCGCGCAGATCGAGGAGCTGATCGCCTCGCCCGGTTTCCCACGCGCCGCCGCGGTTTAGCTTTCTCGGCTGCGAGGAACGTGCCCTATCGCGCCGCCGCGCTCGACCGCGGAAATCCCGCGCTCGCCATCACTTCTTCGCTTTGCGCGCGGTGCCGGTCGCAGTGCGCCGCCAGCAGCAGCAGCCACTGATACGCGTCCATCTCTCCGAAGACAGGATGCGGGAAGAAGTGGTTTCGCAGATCGGCGCTGGTGGCGCTGGCGAATTCCCGCGTTCGCCCGCGCGCCGCCTCGAACTCTTTCAGCAGTTGCTCATCCGCCCACTGGCCGGTGGGCGCCAGGAATTCCGGCGCCTGAAACCTCGTGATTCGCCCCGCCACGTCCGCGACCAGCGCGTCGTCTTCTTTCGCTTTGCGCTTGGCGGGAGTCGGGTCCTCGCTCAGTGTCTTCTGGAGGATGCCCATCACGCGCCCCTCCACAGTCGTGATGTGCTCCACGCACTCGGCGACGGTCCATCGCCCGGGCGCCGGGCGGTAATGCAGTTGCTCGCGCGAAAGGTGCCCCACGGCCCCCAGTAGCCGTTCGCGCGACTCCGCCAGACTCCTCAATAGCGTTTCCCGCTCTGCCGTTGTCATCATGTTTCCTCTCCTTGCAGGTAGTGATTGGCGCAAATCATAACTCTCTTGCGGCGCGCTTGAAAGCGGGCGCCCGCCCTCCTGTCCCCTCGGCCAGTTGCGTGTCCGGATGTCACGATGGACAATGATTTTCGCAATTTGGTTGCGAAGCCGCGCCTCACTTTTTTACACTGAGGTCGAGCATTGAACCGGGCAGGCTTCCGCATCTGACAAAACGCACATGCCAAGGGTCCCAGCTCTCAAACAAGCGGTCTCGATTCTGTGCCTCTTCCTCATCGGAGGCCCCGGAATCGCGTCTGCCGCGCCGCCGCAGCGTCACCATCGCCGCGCCCGCGTTGTCGAACGCGTCGATCCCGCCAAGGACGACCTGACCACGGACGACGATCCGACCGTCCGCCAGATCGCCGTCGACGCCCTGGGCCATGAGAAAGGCTCCGTCGTTGCGGTCGATCCCTCGAGCGGCCGCGTCCTCGCCGTCGTCAATCAGAAGATGGCGTTCTCTTCCGGCTTCGAGCCGTGCTCCACGATCAAGCCTTTCGTCGCCATCGCCGGACTTCAGGAAGGCGTCATCAACCGCGACACCATGATTCGCGTCGGCAAGCGCCGCTATATGGACCTCACCGAAGCGATGGCCCATTCCAACAACAAGTTTTTCGAGCAAGTCGGCACGCAGCTCGGCTTCGAGCGCGTCGCGAAATATGACAAGCTGCTCGGCCTCGGCGACCGCGTCGGCTACAACATTCCCGAGGAGCAGCCCGGTTTCGTTCCGCCGTCGCCGCCCAGTTATGGCGGCGTCGCGCGCATGTCGAGCTTCGGCGAAGGGATTCGCATCACCCCGTTTCAGCTCGCGTCGCTGGCGGCCATGCTCGCCAATGGCGGCACGCAGTATTACCTGCAGTATCCGCGCACCGACGAGGACCGCCAGGCATTCGTCCCGCGCGTGCGCGCCCAATTCGATATCGCGCCCCTGCTCCCCGATCTTCGCGACGGCATGCTCGCCGCCGTTCTCTACGGCACCGCCCGCCGCAGCTACGATCCCGACGGCGAACAGGATCTCGGCAAGACCGGCACGTGCAACGACGAAGGCCTCGGCGGCCGCCTTGGCTGGTTCGTTTCCTACGCCGACCAGGCCCATCCGCGCATCGTCATCGTCGTGCTGCTCCACGGAGGCAGCCGCATCATCAGCGGCCCGCACGCTTCCGAAATCGCCGGCCGCATCTACCGCGGCCTCTACGAGCGCAACTACTTCGCCTCCGCATCGGCCGATGCTGCCGCGGAGCCCGCTCGCCGCAGCCAGTTCGCCGAATTCTCCGGCAACTCGCAGTAACTCTCGCCCCCGCGCCGCCACATTTCGCGCGCCCCATCTCTCGCTTGCTTGCAACGCCGCCCGCGTTGTATACGTCACACGCATCACCGCGGTTCTCTCGGTCGGCGCATCAGGCCGCCTTGGGGACAGTGCGTGAGCCAGCCCAGGGGGCCGCGCACCAGGCGGCTTTGGGGCGCGCATCAAGCAGTTTAGGGGGTCGGAGCTTCAGCTCCGACAATAGCGCCGGGGAGATCGACGGGCTTTAGCCCCTGAGGTCTTGCCCATCATCGGAATTCGAGCGTGTCGTGAAACTTCTGGAGGCCTTCGCATGAGGAATCGCTTCATTGCATTTCTGTTTTCGTTCCTGCTGGCCGCGTTCGTCTTCGCGCCCGCGCGCTTGGCCGCGCAACAATCCTGCGACAGCCTCACCTCGCTCAAGATTCCGAACGCGGCGATCGCTTCCGCCACGGCGATCAATCCGCCCCCTGATCTCACGATTCCGATTCCGCCCGGGCCGATCGCTCCCGCCGGCAACCTGAATATTGCGGTGCCGCTCTGCCGCGTCGTCGCCGTCTCGACGCCCACGGACGATTCGCGCATCAATTTCGAAGTCTGGCTGCCCGCCGCGCCTCGCTGGAACGGAAAATTCGAAGCGGTCGGCAACGGCGGCTTCATCGGCCAGATCACCTACACCGCTCTCGCCGCCGCGATCAATCGCGGTTACGCCACGGCCAGCACGGATACGGGCCACGCCGGCGGCAACGACGAAAGCTGGGCCCTCGGCCATCCCGAAAAGCTCGTCGACTGGTCTTATCGCGCCGTCCACGAAATGACCGTCGATTCCAAGCTCATCATTCAGGCGTACTACGGCAAGCCCGCGAAGCTCGCGTATTGGAACGGCTGCTCCACCGGCGGAAAGCAGGGACTCACCGAAGCGCAGCGCTATCCCACCGACTACGACGGCATCGTCGCCGGCGCTCCCGCCAACTACATCACGCATCTTCAGGCCGGCTCGATCTATGAAAGCTGGGTTGCGCTGAAGGACGGGATGAATTCGCCCGGCTACATTCCGCCGGCCAAGTACGCGGTGATCCACAAAGCGGCGCTCGACGCCTGCGACGCGAAAGACGGCGTCCTCGACGGCGTGATCGCCGATCCCCGCCGCTGCAAATTCGATCCGAAATCGATCCAGTGTCCGGGCGCGGACGGCCCCGGCTGCCTTACCGCTCCGCAGGTCAAGACCGCGCAGCTGCTCTACGCCGGCGCGAAGTACCACGACGGCAAGCCTGTCTTCCCCGGCTTCGAAATCGGCAGCGAACCCGGATGGGGCGGCATGGCGCAGGGTCCGGACCCGATCAGCATCGGCGATGGATTCTTCCGCTACATGGTCTTCGGCGATCCCAAGTGGGATTTCCGCACGCTCGATGTCGACCGCGACACGCGCACGGCCGATCAAAAGCTCGCTTCGGTCGTCAACGCCATCGACCCGAACTTGAAACTCTTCGAGGATCACGGCGGAAAAATGATCATGTACCACGGCTGGAGCGATCAGGCGATCGCTCCCGGCAACAGCGTCAACTATTACAGCAGCGTCGTCGCCGCGATGGGCGGCGCGCAGAAGACGCAGGAATTCCTGCGCCTCTTCATGGTGCCGGGCATGCAGCACTGCCAGGGCGGTCCCGGCCCGAACGTCTTCGACGTGCTCACCTCTCTCGAGCAGTGGCGCGAAAACAGGACCGCTCC
>Ga0335083_10009190_pt1 | contig 12008 bp, 9 predicted proteins | sample Lox_Sample_42_FD_206716 | JGI IMG/M metagenome (GOLD analysis project Ga0335083, IMG submission 206716) | Soil microbial communities from Loxahatchee National Wildlife Refuge, Florida, United States - Lox_Sample_4.2 | ecosystem: Environmental > Terrestrial > Soil > Wetlands | place: USA: Florida... | reverse complement strand
GGCATCCTTGGCTTCCTTGATGAGCTCATCGACGAACTTCTTCTGCGCCGGCGAGTGCAACGGGCCCATGGTAGTGCCCTGGTCGAGGCCATAGCCGAGCCTGGTCTTCTGCAGCCGTGCCGACAGGCCGTTGACCACCTCATCCAGGCGCGACTTGTGCACGTATACGCGCTTGGCGTTCATGCAGATCTGGCCGGTGGTGTCGTAGATGGCCGCGAACAGGCGATCCAGGTGCGTGTCGTCCAGCGGCGCATCCTTCAGGATGATGGCCGCGTCGTTGCCACCCAGCTCCAGCGTGACGCGCGTGAGGCTGCCCGAAGCCAGCTCCATGATCTTCTTGCCGCCGCCCACCGAGCCGGTGAAGCACACCTTGGCCACGTCGGGGTTGCGGATCAGCGCGGACATGTTGGCATCCGGACCCGTGACCACGTTCAGCACGCCCGGCGGCAGCTTCGCGGCGATGCGCTGCACGACGCGTGCGGTGGCCAGCGGTGCAGTCAGCGCCGGCTTCACGATCACGGTGTTGCCGGCCAGCAGCGCATGCGGCAGCGCGGCGCCGAGGATGGCGATGGGCCAGTTGAACGGCACGATGATGCTGACCACGCCCAGCGGCTGGTAGCTCACGGTGGTCTCGGTGGGAATCTGGCCCGGCACGGGCTTGAGCACCTTGGCCTGGTTCACCTCGTCCGCGTGCATCAGCGCCAGCTTCCAGCGGATCTGCAGCACCAGCGCGTCGATCCAGCCCTCGAGGCGGATCTTGCCGTTTTCCTGCGACAGCAGCGCGCCATCCTCGGAGGCAAAGGGATTGGGTGAATCGGGCACGCCCTCGATGGCGGCCATCATCTTCTCGGCGCGCTGCTGTGGCGAGAGCGCCGACCAGGCCGGGTACGCGGCCTTGGCGGCGGCGACGGCGTCGCTGACATCCTGCGGAGTGGCCGAAGCGGCATGGCCGACCACCACGCCGGGCTTGGCGGGGTCCGCGATCGCCATCTTCTCGGCGGTCTGCCGTTCCTTGCCACCGATATAAAGGGCGGTGGTCACCGACTTGGACATTACCGTGCTGGCGGGAGTGGCCATTGCATTACCCCTCTGATGTGTTCTGTCGCGCGCGAAAGGGGCGATAGGTTACTCCCCCTCCAGCGACCAGTGCCAACCTGTACATATTGCGCCGCAAAAACTGCCACGGGCAGTGGCTGTCCACGACGCAAATTGACACTCGTCAGGCCGTACAACAAGATGCCGGCCCCGTCTCGCTTACCCACCTCAAATGAACCTTCGCGCCGCTCGTCCCGGGCGCGCCTTCACGGAGAAATCATGGCCGTCAAGACTCTCGAGGATCGCATCAAGGCTGCCGGCGGCGCGATGAAGCTGCTGCGCGACTCGCAGACCGGACCCAATCCGTATCCGGTCGTGAAGCCCGAGTACAGCAACTGGCGTGACGAGCAGTGGGCCTGGCAGAACACGGCGGTCATCTTCAACCAGTCGTACCACATGACGGACCTGTATGTTTCCGGTCCCGAAGCGTTCGACCTGCTGAACTACCTCACCATCAACAGCTTCGCCGGCTTCGTGCCCGGCAAGGCCAAGCAGTACGTGCCGGTGACCTGGGATGGCCACGTGATCGGTGACGTGATCCTCTGCTACCTGGCGAAGAACAAGTTCAACCTCATCGGCCGTCCGCCGGTGGCCAACTGGGTGAGCTACCACGCCGAGACCGGCAAGAACCCGAAGACGGGCAAGAAGTGGCAGGTGAAGCTGGTGCGCGACGATCGCTCCGCGGACCGCAAGAACCCCGCCGCGCGCAAGACCTACCGCTACCAGGTGCAGGGTCCGAATGCGATGAAGGTGATGACCAAGGCGCTGAAGAAGGCGCCGCCGGACCTGAAATTCTTCAACCTGACCCAGTTCAAGATCGCCGGCAAGACGGTCGAGGCGCTGCGCCATGGCATGGCCGGGCAGCCGGGCTTCGAGCTGTTCGGGCCGGCGAAGGACGGCCAGGCCGTGCTCGATGCGCTGGTCAAGGCCGGCGAGGAATTCGGGCTGCGCCTGGTCGGCGGCCGCGCGTATTCGTCGAACACGCTGGAATCGGGCTGGATTCCCTCACCGATGCCGGGCATCTACGGTGCCGGCGAGAACTACGTGAAGTACCGCAAGTGGCTGGCGGCCAACTGCTTCGAGGGCAATGCCTCGCTGGGTGGCAGCTACTATTCAGACAAGATCGAAGACCACTACGTGACCCCGTACGACCTGGGCTACGGCGCCTTCGTGAAGTTCGACCACGATTTCATCGGCCGCGCGGCGCTCGAGAAGATCGCCAACAAGGCGCATCGCATCAAGGTCACGCTGGAGCTGGACGACGCCGACGTGCAGAAGGCCATCGCCTCGCAGTACGGCAAGGGCGGCGAGCGCGCCAAGTTCATCGAGTTCCCCTCGGCGGTGTACTCGATGTATCCGCAGGACAAGGTGCTGAACAAGGATGGCAAGCAGGTCGGCGTGTCCACCTGGGTGGGCTACAGCTCGAATGAGCGCAAGCAGCTGACGCTGGCGTACCTGGAGCCTGAGTTCGCCAAGCCCGGCACCGAGGTCACCTTCGTGTGGGGCGAGGAGAACGGCGGCTCGAAGAAGCCGATGGTGGAGCGGCACAAGCAGATGCAGATCCGCGCCATTGTCTGCCCGGTGCCCTATGTGGCCTCGGTGCGCAGCAACTACGCGGAAGGCAGCTGGCGCGAGACCGGCAAGCTGTAAGCGGCGGCTGCGACAGCCAGCGCTGAGAAGAAGGCGCCGTGCAATGCACGGCGCTTTTTTTTGTGACCCCTGTTTTGAGGGCCTTTCGGCCGTAATAGATGCCCTGACAGGATTAAATCGGTAAGAATCTGGTAAGAATTTGCCTTCGACTGCCGAACCAAATGTGAACTGGCCTCTCTAACCATCGGGTCAAGCGGATTTCCAGTTGGGGGACGAAGTCGATGTTGCAGCATGTGTCGCCGTCCGGACGGCGCGAAGTGATGGGGGGCCTCGCCAAGGGCCTGGAAGTTCTGCGCACGTTCTCGCGCAACAAGCCGCACATGACGCTGAGCGAGATCGCCGCCCGCGCCGGCCTGCCCGCCGCCACCGCGCGCCGCTGCCTCAACACACTGGAAGAGCTGGGCTACGTCGCCCGCAGCGGCCGGCAGTTCATGCTGCGTCCGCCGGTGCTGGAAATCGGCGCGGTTTACCTCGATTCCATGGATATCCCCACCATCACGCGGACCAGGCTCGATGAGCTGGCGCTGGCCACGCATGGCTCGGCGGCCCTCACCGTGCTTTCCGGCACCGGCGTGGTGGTGGTGGCGCGTGCCTCGGCGCGCACCGAGCCGCTGCGCGTGGCTGGCCATGTGGGTCTGCGCCTGCCGGCGCATGCCAGCGCCACGGGCAAGGTGCTGCTGGCCGGACTATCCCCGGACCGGCTGGCGGATTTCTTTACCAAGGCCAGCCTCGACGCGCTCACCGACCACACCATTACCGACCGTTCGCGGCTCCTGCAGCAGATCGAGGCCGCGCGCCGCGATGGCTACGCCACCGCCGAGGAGGAGCTCGCTCCCGGCGTGGCCTCCATCGCCGTGCCCGTGCACGATGGCGCCGGCCATGTCGTGGCCAGCCTGAACCTGTCCTCGCACCTGCACGAGGCCAGCGCCGCGCAGCTGGTCAGCCGCCATCTCGACGCCCTGCGCAAGGCCAGCCAGGCGATCTCCGCCGAGGTGGCGCGCGTGCCGGGCCTGTCCCTCAGCGCGCAGGTCTGACTTCCGCGCCGGGCCACGGTGCCCGGAATACAATATCCCCATGAGCGAGGCGGGCCGGTACCGGGTCGTCGTGGTGGGCGGGGGACACGCCGGCGTTGAAGCGGCGCTGGCCGCGGCGCGGCGTGGGGCACGCACGCTGCTGCTCACCCAGAGCATCGAGACCGTGGGCAGCATGAGCTGCAACCCCGCGATCGGCGGCATCGGCAAGGGCCATCTGGTGCGCGAGATCGATGCGCTGGGCGGCGCGATGGCGCGCGCCGCGGATGCCGCGGGCATCCAGTTCCGCACACTCAATGCCAGCAAGGGCCCGGCCGTGCGCGCCACGCGCGCGCAGGCCGATCGCCAGCTGTACCGCCAGGCCGTGCGCCGCGTGGTGGAAGAGCAGGCGGGGCTCGATGTCTTCCAGCAGGAAGCGGCGGATCTGCTCGTCGAGAACGGCCGCGTCGCGGGCGTGGTCACCGCAACGGGCATCACCTTCCGCGCGAACGCCGTGGTGCTGACCACCGGCACCTTCCTCGGCGGCCGCATCCACGTGGGCCTCGCGAATTTCGCCGGCGGTCGCGCCGGGGATCCGCCCTCGCTGCGGCTCGCGGCGCGCCTGCGCGAACTGATGCCGCGCACCGGCCGGCTGAAGACCGGCACGCCGCCGCGCCTGGACGGCCGCACCATCGACTACTCGCGCCTCCTCGCGCAGCCCGGCGATGAACCGCGGCCGGTGTTCTCCTTCCTGGGCCGGCGCGCGCAGCATCCGCGGCAGGTGTGCTGCCACATCACCGCCACCAACGAGCGCACGCACGGGATCATCCGCGCGGCCACCGACCGCTCGCCGATGTTCACCGGCGTGATCGAGGGCGTGGGGCCGAGGTATTGCCCGTCGGTGGAAGACAAGGTGGTGCGCTTCGCCGCGCGCACCGCGCACCAGATCTTCCTCGAGCCCGAAGGGCTGGGCACGCACGAGGTCTATCCCAACGGCATCTCCACCAGCCTGCCCTTCGACGTGCAGCAGGCCTTCGTGCACAGCATCGCGGGGCTGGAGCATGCGCACCTGACGCGGCCCGGCTATGCGATCGAGTACGACTACTTCGATCCGCGCGACCTCATGCCGACATTGCAGGCGAAGACGCTGCCCGGCCTGTTCCTCGCCGGGCAGATCAACGGCACCACCGGCTACGAGGAAGCCGCCGCACAGGGCCTGCTGGCCGGCATCAATGCCGCGGCGCTGGCCGACGGACTGCGTCCCTGGCTGCCGGCGCGCAGCGATTCCTATCTCGGGGTGCTGGTGGATGATCTCACCACGCAGGGCGCGAGCGAGCCGTACCGCATGTTCACCAGCCGCGCCGAATACCGCCTGCTGCTGCGCGAGGACAATGCCGATGCGCGCCTCACGCCGCTGGGCCGCGAACTCGGCCTGGTGGACGAGGAGCGCTGGCGCTTCTTCAACGACAAGCAGGCCGCGGTGGAGCGCGAACTGGCGCGGCTCGGGCGCGGCTTCGAGCTGCTGCGGCGGCCGGAAATCGATTATCCGCAGCTGCTGGACAGGCTCGGACTGCCGCGGGTCGCATCGGGCGACGAACGACTCGATGCGCAGCTGGAGCTGGAGATCACGGTGCGCGCGCGCTATGCGGGCTACATCGAGCGCCAGCAGGCCGAGATCGAGCGCGCGCGCGCACATGAGGCCGCGCCGCTGCCCGACGGTTTCGACTACGCGCAGGTGCGGGGTCTGTCGAGCGAGGCGCGGCAGCGGCTGGCGGAAGTGCGGCCGCTGACGCTGGGCCAGGCCGCGCGCGTGCCCGGCGTGACGCCCGCGGCCATTTCACTGTTGCTGATCCACATGAAGCGCGCACGCGCCTGAGGCGGAGCCATGAGCTATCCGGAGGAAAGGGAACAGAACGTACAGGTGCGCCGCATCGCGGCCGTCCTCGTTGTCGTGGTGCTGCTGACGGGCATCGCCTGGTGGTGGCTGCATCGCCCGGCGCCGCCGCCGCAGTCACAACCGCAACCGGTCGTCGCCGCACCGGCGGCATCGCCGGCGCCGGACGCGGCCGCCGCTCCGGCGATCCGGCATCCGCTGGATGTCGCGCCACCGGCCCCCGCTGCCGCCGGCGCCGATCCGGATGCCATGGCGGGCAGCGAGCTCACCCAGCTGTTCGGCAGCGCCCTGGACCGCTGGCTGATTCCCGACATGCTGGTGCGTCGCCTGGTCGGCACCGTCGACAACCTGCCGCGCAACACGCGCATCGAGCCGCTGCGGCCGCTGCACCCGCCCTCCACGCCATTCGCCGTGCAGCGCCAGACCGTGGACGCGGCCGAGGGCACCGAGCGCATCAGCATCGCGCCGGCCAATGCCGCGCGCTATGACGCGGTGGTGGGGTTGCTGGCGAAGGTGGATCCGCAGCAGGCGGTGGCTGCCTACCGCCGGCTGTATCCGCAGCTGCAGAAGGCCTACGAGGATCTCGGCTACCCGGGGCACTATTTCAACGACCGCGTGGTGGAGGCCATCGACGACCTGCTGGCCACGCCCGAGCCCGCCGGCTCCATCCTGCTCGAACAGCCCAAAGTGCTGTATCGTTTCGCCGACGCCGACCTCGAGTCGCGTTCCGCCGGCCAGAAACTGCTGCTGCGGATGGGGGTGGACCACGAACGAGTGGTCAAGGAAAAACTGAAGGCGATCCGCGCGCTGATCGCCAGCAAGGAGCAATGAATGGGTACGGGTACGCTGGTCATCGTCATCCTGGCCGCGATCGTCGTGGTCGTGATGCGCCTGCTGGTGCAGGTGCCGCAGGGCTTCGAATACACGCTGGAGAAATTCGGGCGCTACAAGCGCACCATGGAGCCGGGGCTGCACTTCATCATGCCGTTCTTCGAGGCCATCGGCCGCCGGATCAACATGATGGAGCAGGTGATCGACGTGCCGCGCCAGGATGTCATCACCAAGGACAACGCCATGGTGGGCGTGGATGCGGTGGTGTTCTACCAGGTGCTGGACGCCGCGAAGGCCGCCTACGAGGTGGACAACCTGCGCCTGGCCGTGGTCAATCTCACGATGACCAACATCCGCACCGTGGTCGGCTCCATGGACCTGGACGAAACGCTCTCCAAGCGCGACGACATCAACCACCGGCTGCTGCGCGTGGTGGACGAAGCCACCTCGCCGTGGGGCATCAAGGTCACGCGCATCGAGATCAAGGACATCCAGCCGCCGCAGGACCTGATCGATTCGATGGCACGCCAGATGAAGGCCGAGCGCGACAAGCGCGCCAACATCCTGGAGGCGGAAGGCTTCCGGCAGGCGGCCATCCTCAAGGCCGAGGGCGAGAAGCAGTCGGTGGTGCTGGCCGCCGAGGGCCGCAAGGAGGCCGCGTTCCGCGAGGCCGAGGCGCGCGAGCGTTCCGCGGAAGCCGAGGCCCGTGCCACCGACATGGTGTCGAAGGCCATCGCGCAGGGCAATACCAATGCGCTGAACTACTTCGTCGCGCAGAAGTATGTGGAAGCGCTGAAGTCCTTCGCCACCTCGAACAACCAGAAGGTGCTGTTCATGCCGGTGGAAGCCACCAGCGTGATCGCCTCGATCGGCGGCATCGCCGAGCTGGCGAAGGACGCCATGCAGCAGCAGGCCGCACAACGCCCGAGGTCCGCATGATGGAGTTCCTGCACAACCTGGCCTGGTGGCACTGGTGGATCCTGGCTGCGGCGCTGGCCGCGCTGGAAACCTTCACCCCCGGCGCGGTCGCGATCTGGTTCGGCGTGGCCGCGCTGGTGGTGGGCGGGCTGCTGCTGGTGGCGCCGGTGCCCTGGGAGTTGCAGGTGGTGCTGTTCGGCGTGCTGGGCGTGGTGGCGCTGCTGCTGTGGCGGCGCGTGAAACATCCCGATGGCGCCGAAACCACGGATGCGCCGCTGAACCGGCGCGGCGTGCGCTACATCGGCCAGGTGTTCACGCTGGCCGAGCCCATCGCCGCGGGCAACGGCAAGGTGCGCGTCGGCGATACGGTGTGGCTGGCGCAGGGCGGCGATGCGCCCGCCGGCAGCCGCGTGCGCGTGGTGGGGGTGAACGGCACCACGCTGCAGGTGGAGCCGGCCTGATGTAGAGGCGGTGTTACGTTCGAGGAGGAGGGGAAGTCATGACGATGCTGTCGCAACTGCTCGACCTCAAGGGACACGACATCCACTGGGTGGCGCCCGGCGCCGCGGTGCTCGATGCCATCCGGAAGATGGCCGAGGAACACGTCGGCGCGCTGCTGGTGATGGAGAACGGCCGCCTGCTCGGCATCGTTTCCGAGCGCGACTACGCGCGCAAGGTGGTGCTGCTGGGACGCTCCTCCACCACCACGCCGGTACGCGACATCATGAGCTCGCCGGTGCTGACCATCGGCCCCGATGGCACGGTGGAAGACGCCATGCGGCTGATGACCGAACACCGCATCCGCCACCTGCCGGTGGTGCGCGGCTCGACCATGGCCGGCGTGGTGTCGATCGGCGACCTGGTGAAGTCGGTGATCGAGGAGCAGCGCCATACCATCGACGATCTGCGCAGCTATATCCACGGATAGCGGTGAGGCGGCGCAGACCGCAGCGCTCAGCTTCGCTGGCTGCTTCCACCAGCAATATCTCCACAAGAATCCGGGCGGGTATTGCGGGTTGGGAGGGTGTGGGGTGCGGTTTGAAGCGGCGGAGTCGCACTCGGCGCAGGGCTGACGTCTACCAGAAGTCGACTGGAACTCTACCGTTATGTGGGACCGGCCGCTAAAAGGACCCCCCAGTGGAGTCCTGATTCAGCAAGGCGATGCGGTGGCTGACTGGGCTCGGCGAGTGATACTCGGGAATCCGCGTTTCTAGGCTGTACTACACAGGGCATCTCGCCATCGCCGATGGATGAGAGGTTGCTTCTTCACCCGAGGCCTACAAACCTCCCGAGGAACGAAGCGGCTACAAGAGCTAATGGACGTAAAGTTCGTCCAAACGGTGGATTTCTCACCGTCGCCACCGTCCTGCAAAAAAGCAACGACAAAGGTGGTGGTCAAGGACAGGAAAATCCGGCCAAAACCTTCACCATTCCCCAAGAAACGCGGTTAGAAAACGGCCATAGGGCCGATAATTTCGCCAAGAATTTCACTGTTGTGCCGAGCGGGGGGATCTTTGAATTACATCCAATAAATCCCACAATTATCATATACATACATCATTCCAGTCAGGCATCTATCTTGTTAAATATTTGATAATTTAAGGCTCAAAATATCCAATAATTGACAGCCTATAAATTCCTGGATAATTTTTACCTCCCGACTTCCCGAAATTGGCTTGGCTATTGGAGGCTGAAATGGATACCAATTCGTCCGCAAAAGTGATGAGCATTCGTCGTTCCTCTAGGGACAAGAGGGCGAAGTTCGTGGAGCTGGCGCAGAGCCGCACTACCAATGCCATTCGAGCCATTCGCGTAATTGGGAAGCTTGGGAACCCTGCGGCATATGACTACACCGAATCAGATGTGAAGAAGATTGCTAGCGCGTTGACCAAGGAAGTCGACGCACTCCGCACGCGAATGCTGACGCGCGGCACCAAGGAATCGGTCGAGTTCAAGCTTTAGCTCGTAGCAAGTCGACAAGGAAGCCAATATGCGTGATGCCAAACTCCTTCAGGAGCTTCTGGAAGCCGAGACCGAGGAAGATGCTATCAAGGCATTGGAGTCACGCGGCTTGCTCAGTGCCGACGTGCGTCAGTCTCGTTGGCGTTACCTGGGCGGAATGCCAAATAACCAATCTATCGTGCAGGCTCAGCAGAGTTCTCCGGCAGCAGCACTCATTGAGAAGTTCACGAACAGCGGCGACGCGATCTTGTTGCGGTATTGCAAGGCGGCAAAGATTGATCCGCGTGGGAAGGATGCGCCACAGTCAATGTCGGATGCCGTCGAGCGTTTCCTTGGCCCTGTTACGGAAACATTTTCAAGGGCAACAGTTGATAGGGACGCGCGAGAGGTTCTTCGCCAGTATGCAGAGGAGAATCTGATCCTATACGCGACTGGAACAAAGGCGCGTCCGTCAATCTCGTTGTACGACAATGGAGAAGGACAACTCCCGCAAGACTTCCCGAGTACCTTCTGTTCCCTGATTCACGGGAGTAGCGGTGGCTCCTATAAGGGGGCAATACCCTTTGTGCAGGGACGCTTCAACATGGGTAGTAGCGGTGTGCTTCCGTTCTGTTCGGAGAAGTTCAAGATGCAGTTAATCGTTTCCCGTGTTCCATCTGATGTTGCGGGAGGCGATGATCACCAGTGGGCCTTCACTGTAATTTGCTACTTCTCATCGAAGCAGGACCCGTCATGGCACTATCTTGTTGGTCCGGATGGCCAAGTTCTTACAGCGGGAAATAAGCCTATCGGCCTGGTTCCACGTGCTGGAGTTAAGTCGGGTGAGGTGACGCTCCCGCGTGAACGCGAAGTTCCGTCGGGAACGCTCGTGAAGATGTACGACTTCAAGGCTCCGAGGTCGAACGTGTGTGGAGAGCTATTCCGAAAGATTGAGGAGTTCATGCTTCGTCCTCCATTGCCTATCCGGATTGTGGAGTGCAGGCCTGAGTATAAGGCGAACGTAGTTCGCGTCACGGTATGGGACAGGCTTGGATCGTGGGCGAAAGATAGGCTAGAGCCTGGCTTTGAAGAAGGAGCAAGTATTACGGTGCAATTGGATACCGGTGAATCAATTCCGGTTGAGATCAGGGTATTCAAGGCACAGAAGAAGGATGGAAAGATTGCTGATGATGAGGCTGACCAGCCGCAGACCGGACTGAGGGCGGTGATAAATGGGCAATCTCATGCTCGTCGTGATGCTCAGTTCTTCAAAAACCAGGCGGTTGACAAGGAGCACATTGCGGGAATCGCGGAATGCATTGTTTATGAGCAACAGAGAGATATTCCGTGAGGATCCTCTGTTAGCGGACCTATTTAAGAAGATTCAGCGCGAGCTCAAGAGCCACGAGGGGCTTATCGAGCTTAATAAGCGGCGCTACGAGGAGAAGGTAAAGGATGCGGTAAATGATGAGGATGGCGTAAAGGCCCTTGAGGAGCTTCTTAAGACAGACAAGGACCTCGCAGACCTCTTTGGAACCATGTTTCCTGGTGCTGCAGCGGCTCGGATGGCGAAGGACGGCGAGGGTGGAAAGGTTGCTGGTGTCGCCGATCCGTTTAAAGGCGAGTTGTACCCGACGTTCTTCCAGAGGAAAGACGGCTCTACATCTGTTGATGTCTCGGTTGGTCAGGGAGAATTGGGAAGGGTGTCGTTTTTCACGGATGTAAAGAACGAGTATTTTTCGCGGAAGCGTGTACGGGGCGTTGAGACATTTTCTGGTGACACCATTCCAACATCTCGGCTATTTAATGGCCGATATACACTTACCTATTCTGCTGACAAGTCGCTGGCCGTTGGCGCCCGTTTGGCCAGCCACATAATCATCACTGACAGCAAAGGAAGCGGCCCGTTTGCACTCGATGTGAACATTACCGTGGCAGAGCCAGCTCAAAAGAAGGAGCCTGGCCAGCCCAAACCTCATGTTCCTCCGAAAGCGGCGGCAGGTCCAAGTCGCCCTGACATTCAAGAGGTTAAGACCGGCCCTGAGGGGCCGCCGCTTACGATCGAGTCAATCCCTGGGTCGGAGCGCCTCAAACTTCTGCTCAATGTAGAGTCGCAGTCGCTTACTCAAGCCAAGGCCATGCGTCCCAAGGAAGAAGAACCGGCCGTAGAGTTTGTGTTCAAGTATGGCTTGGCACTAACGGCAATGGGGCTTCTCGATGCAGTGAAGAAGACGCCTGAGTGGGAATCGAATCCCGCAGAGTGTCGGAAGCGAATTCAGGATACGGCGGCGGGGATTGCTCGCGTGATCGTGCCGCTTTGCCTCTCGCTACCCAAGAAGCTCCCGAAATCAAAGCTCGCGGCTGCCTGAGTGTGCTTAAGGGTGCCTTACTTGCTGCGGACCTTGTGGAACAGCACGGCTTCCTGACTACTGTGGGTTGCACCCTTTTGGTCTGCATACCACTTGCGGTTCGGCACCGTCCGCCAAAGCCGCCCATCCGCCTGGCCTTTGAGTTCCGGAAGTAGGACTTCTTCAAGGCCAACATCGTCTGCAACAGACAAGTATCTAGAGAGCTGTGGCTTGGGATCAGTGAAGGCGACGACCTGCACAATTGTCGTATCGCGGGAACTGAGGGTGGCGACAGACTTGAGCGCTGACCGGAGCAAGGTG
>Ga0335083_10009189_pt1 | contig 12009 bp, 10 predicted proteins | sample Lox_Sample_42_FD_206716 | JGI IMG/M metagenome (GOLD analysis project Ga0335083, IMG submission 206716) | Soil microbial communities from Loxahatchee National Wildlife Refuge, Florida, United States - Lox_Sample_4.2 | ecosystem: Environmental > Terrestrial > Soil > Wetlands | place: USA... | reverse complement strand
CCCGGCTCGAAGTCCTCGTAGCGGTTGCCCTTGGGGACAAGCCGCGCCCGGGTCCTGAAATCCTCCGACATCAACGCTCCTGGCTCTTGGTGCCCGCGCGCGCCAACTCGCCCACATCGGAGAGACTGTCAACGCGTTCGATGCAATCCTTCAGGCGCTTGGTGCCGGCAGCGCCCAGGACCGGCGTCACCAGACCGTCGAACTTGGCCTCCAGGGCCCGACGCTGCTTGCCGACGTCGCTCCACGGAATGCCCGCATCGTGCGTGGCTTCGAGCATCGTGCCATCGTCGAGCTGGATCGCCATTTCGGCGAGCGCGTGCTGCGGCCAATCCGTCCGGAAGTCGAACGACACCTTGTCGCGCAGCGCCTTCATGCGCGGCTCCTGCGTGATCTCGGCATTGTACGAGTCGAGTGCCGCGGTGTTCACGCCGCTCAGCGCCATGGCCACGGTCTGGCGCAGCGAGAACTTGGCTTCCAGGCCGCTCGTCGGGTCGGGGATGTTGCAGACCTTGTCGGCGGCGGCGTCGAGCCGCAGCACGATCTTCTTCACCCTCTCCGGCGGGAAGTTGCTCTTGAGCCGGATCTCCTTGGCGCATTCGATCGGTGCGTGCGTCATGTAGCAGGCGGCGTGGTACTTGAAGAGGTTGTTGCGCAGATGCCAGCCCTGCGGCGGCTCGCCCAGCGCCTTGTCGGTGTCGAGCGTGTCGCTCTGCGAGGACGCGAAGCCCTGATCGCATTCCAGCGAATCGCCGCGCGCCGTGAATCCCTTCTGGGCGAGGCGGGCGGCGCGCAAACCGTGCTCCGAGGCGGTGCCGGCGTGCAGCGGCTTGCACATGGTGCCGAAATTGGACTTCAGGCCGGCGGCCTGGGTGGCGGCGATGCCGAAGGCGACCGCGAGCTGCTTCTCACTGAGGCCGAGCATCCGGCCCGCTGCGGCAGTCGCGGAGAACGAGCCCACTGTCGCCGTGGCATGGAAGCCCTTGGTGTAGTGCGTGGGATCGACCAGGAGGCCGATGCGCCCGGCGGTCTCGTAGCCCGCGACGAAGCTTTCGACGAACAGGCGCCCCGAGACCTTCTTCTGCTCGCCGAGCGCCAGCAGCGCCGGAACGACCGTCACTGTCGGATGGCCGTGCATGGCGAAGTTCACGTCGTCATAATCGAGGGCGTGGCTCGCGGCGCCATTGATCAAGGCGGCGGCCGACGGAAGCGTCTTCTCAGCCCGGCCGATCAGGCTCGCCGCGCCCTTGGCGCCGTCTTCCATGGCCTCGCGAATCAGGATGTCGGTCAGCTCGTCCTGCGCGCCCGCCACGGTTACCGCGAACCAATCCAGCAGGCACTGCTTCGTGCGCTCGACGAGATCGTCGGGGAAGTCGGTCCAGGCCAGGTGAGCGGCGCGACGCGCGATTTCGGCGGTGACGGCAACGGCCATGGGATCCTCCGGGGAAGACCCGCAGCTTATCGCTTTCGCGCCACGATGTGGAAGATATGCCAGTGCTTGGGGTTGCCGCGCGGGGTGACGCTGTCGGCCTCTTCCTCCTCGAATATCTCGATGTCGAGACCCTCGAGGAGCGCCTCGGACGCCGCGCGTTCGAGGAAGGTGATGCCCGAACGGCCGTTCCAGGAGTCGCGGACGCCATACCACTGGCCGCTGAAGCGTCCGCCTGCAGGCAGGGCTTCGACAATCCGCGCCCAGAGTTCGTGAAATCGGGCCGGCTCGCACAGGGGCATGGCGAAGCTCGAATTCACGAGCTGGAGGCCGATGGGCAACGGCACCTCCTCGAAGCGGGCGTTGATCGGCGTGATGCGCTCGGAGTCCGGCAGGTTCCGGTTCGCGAGCTGCTTCAAAGCCTCGGGCTCGGCGTCGACGGCAACCACCTTCCAGCCGCGCCGCAAAATCTCGGTCACGTCGCGGCCGTCGCCGCAGCCGAGATCGATCGCCAGCGGATCGGCGGGCAGCGGGTCGAAGCGGTCGAGTGCCGCCAGCACGGTCTTGCGCGGCGGTCGATCGCGCAGCTTCTCGTAATAGGCAGCCCAACCCGGTGCTTGTGACATTGCGTTCGGTGTGATCGTATCGCGGGCAACGATAATAGCGTCAATGTTCCGGGAGGAACCCAATGAAACGGCTTGCGGGCCTTGTCCTGGCCAGTGCTTTTGCGTCGGCGCCTTTGGTCGCGCGCGCCGACATGAAGGAGCTCGAGGAAGCCGCCAAGAAGGAAGGCGAGCTCACCTGGTACACGACGCACTACACGTCGGAGGCCGCCGAGGAGCTGGGCGCCACCTTCACCAAGCTCTACGGCATCAAGGTCAACGTCTTCCGCACGACGGCGCAGGTCGCCTATCAGCGCGCGACGCAGGACTTCAAGGCCGGCAAAACCGAGTGCGACGTCTTCTCGACGACCGATGTCGGTCATGTCATGCGCTTCAAGGCCGAGGGCAAGCTCGAGAAATACACGCCGGAGAACGAGGTCAAGGCGGCCGAAGCCTTCCGCAATCTCGATCCCGACGGCTACTTCCACACGACGTCGGCCGGCTTCGTGGTGCTGACCTACAACAGCTCCAAGGTGAAGGCCGAGGACGCCCCCAAGAGCTGGAAGGATCTGCTGGACCCGAAGTGGAAGGGCAAGGTCTCGACCGGCCATCCCGGCTTCTCGGGCTACGTCGGTACCTGGGTGCTCAGCATGAAGCTGATGTACGGCTGGGATTATTTCGACAAGCTGGAGAAGAACAAGCCGCAGATCGGCCGCTCGATCAACGACACGGTGACGGCGCTGAACGCGGGCGAACGCCAGGTCGCGGCAGGTGCCGATGGCTCGACGCTCTACAGCACCAATCGCGGCAATCCGCTGGCGATCACCTATCCCAGCGACGGCGCCATCCTGATCATCGCGCCGTCGGCGATCCTGAAGGGCACCAAGCATCTCAATGCCGCCAAGCTCTTCATGGAGTTTCTCTACTCCGTCGAGGCGTCGCAGGTCGACGTCAAGCACTTCACGGTGCCGATGCGCCCCGAGGTTCCGGTGGCGAAGGGCGAGAAACCGGTCGCCGAGGTGAAGCAGTTCCATCCGACCAACGAGCAGATCGACAAGGGCATCCCAGAGGTGATCGAGCAGTGGCGCGACACGTTCGGCAACTGACATGACGGTCAGCGCGCTCCCGACGGCGGCCACGCCTTCGGTCAGGTCGCGCGGATTCGATCCGACCTGGCTGCTGTGGATCGCGATCATCGCGGTCCTCTTGTTCCTGGTGGTGAGCCCGTTCCTCCATCTGCTGGTGACCAGCTTCAAGTCGGAGAAGACGGGCGCTTTCACCTTCGCCAACTATGCCGCGGCCTACGGGCGCGAGCGTTATGTCCAGGCGCTGATCAACTCGCTGGAGCTCGGCGCATGTGCGGCGCTGCTTGCCGGCGTGTTCGCCATCCCGCTCGCCTGGGCCGTGTCGCGCACCGACATGCCGGGACGCGGCCTTGTCCGGACCTTGGTGCTCGCCACGTTCGTCACGCCGCCCTACACCGGCGCGGTCGCCTGGATCCTGCTCGCTGGCCCGAATGCCGGTTGGCTCAACAAGCTCTTTGTCATGCTGACGGGCGCAGAGTCGGGGCCATTCAACATCTATAGCTTCCCCGGCCTCGTCCTGGTCATCGCGCTTTATTCCTATCCCTACATCTTCATCTTCACGACCGCGGCGCTGGAGCTGGTCTCATCGGAGATGGAAGACGCCGCCAACATCCTGGGAGCCGGGACCTGGCGCACCATGCGGCGCGTGACGCTCCCGCTCGCAATGCCGGCGATCCTGGGCGGGTTGATCATCTGCTTCCTGGAAGCGATCGCGCTCTTCGCCTCGCCCGCGATGATCGCCATTCCCGCGCGCTTCAACGTGGTGACCACGCAACTCTTCCAGTTCTTCGGCAATCCCGTGCGCGTCGAGGTCGCGGCGGCCTACGCCATGCCGCTGCTGGTCGTGACCATTTCGCTGGTCGTCGTGCAGCGGATCATGACGCGCCGCAAGGGCTTCGTGGCGCTGACCGGCAAGGGCGGCGAGCGCCGGCCGATCGCGCTCGGCCGCGGCCGATGGCTGATGTTCGGCTACGCGATGCTGATCGCCACGCTCTCCGTCTTCCTGCCGTACATGTTCCTGCTGCAGGCGGCCTTCGCCAAGGCCTGGGGCCGGGGCTTCGGGCTCGACAATCTCACCTTCAAGAACTTCCACTTCGTGCTGTTCGAGCATGCCACGGCGGCGACGTCCGTCGGCCACAGCTTCCTGTACGGCGGCGCCAGCGCCACGGTGGCGACGATCATCGCCGTCGGCGTGGCCTATATCGTCAATCGCCGGCTGATCCCCTTCGCCGACGGGTTGGGCTTCCTCTGCGTGGCGCCGTTCGTCATCCCGGGCGTCGTGCTCGCGATCGGCTTTTACTCCGCCTACGCGCCGCCGCCGCTGGCGCTCTATGGCACGGCCTGGTTGCTGATCCTGGCCTTCACCACGCGCTTCCTGCCGATCGGCTACGTCAATGCCAATGCCGCGATCCGCAGCCTCAATCCCGAGATGGAGGAGGCCGTCCGCGTGCTGGGCGGCAGCCGCATGACGGCGATGCGACGGGTCGTGGCGCCGTTGCTGAAGCGCAGCCTGCTGGGCGCCTGGCTCCTGATGTTCATCCCCGCGACCCGCGAGCTCTCGTCGGCGATCTTCCTCTACGGGCCGACGACCAAGGTCGTGGCGGTGATGATCTTCGACATGAGCGACGAGGGGAACTTCGAATACCTCGCGGCGCTGGCGCTGATCCTTCAGGCCCTTACCTTGCCGATGCTCTGGATCGGCCAGCGCGCCATCGGCCGCGATTTCATGCTGAGGCGCACCGCGACATGAGCAAGCTCGTCCTGAAGAACGTCGCGCGCCACTACGGCAACGTCGAGGCGGTCGCCGATTTCTCGCTGGAGCTGAAGCCGGGCGAGTTCGTCTCGCTGCTGGGGCCCTCGGGCTGCGGCAAGACCACGACCCTGCGCATGATCGCGGGCTTCGTGCCGCCCTCGGAGGGCACGATCGAGATGGACGGGCAGGTGATCTCGTCGCCCTCGGGCGTCGTGCCACCGGAGAGGCGGCGCATGTCCATGATCTTCCAGAGCTACGCCATCTGGCCGAACATGACGGTCGGCGAGAATGTCGGCTTCGGGCTGCAGGTGCGGAAACTGCCGAAGGCGGAGATCGAGCGCCGTGTCGACAAGATCCTCGACATCGTCCAGATGCGCGCGCTGCGCGACCGCTATCCGGCCGAATTGTCTGGCGGCCAGCAGCAGCGCGTGGCGCTGGCGCGAGCGATCGTGGTCGAGCCCGAGGTGCTGCTGCTCGACGAGCCGCTCTCGAACCTCGACGCCAACCTGCGCGAGGAGATGCGCTTCGAGATCCGCCGCCTGCACGACGAATTCAAGATCACGACGGTCTACGTCACGCATGACCAGGGTGAGGCCATGGTCACCTCGGACCGGATCGTGGTGATGAACAAGGGCCGTATCGAGCAGATCGATCCGCCGCAGGTGCTTTATGCAAAGCCGAAGAGCCGCTTCGTTGCGGGCTTCATCGGCCGCACGAATATCGTGCAGAAGGACGGCGGCACCTATTCGCTGCGCCCGCAGTCGATCGGCCTCAGCACCAGCCGGCCGGCCGGCAACGCGGTGGAGGCCGAGATCGTCGGCCGCTCCTATCTCGGCGAATATTGGGACTACCAGGCCAAGCCGCTCAGCGAGACGAAGGCGCTGCGTGTCTCGGCCGCGCCAAGCGCAATATTCGAGGTCGGCCAGCGCGTGTGGCTGGAGATCGATCCCGCCGCCATGGTACGTGTGGAGTAGCAACCAACCAGAGTGCCCAGATGACCGCAGGACCGCTTTCCCGCTTCACCGTCCTCGACCTGACGCGGGTGCGTGCCGGCCCGACCTGCGTGCGCTACTTCGCCGACTGGGGCGCCAACTGCATCAAGATCGAGATGCCGCCGCATGTGGCAGAAGGCGACATGGGCGGCCCGCGCCACGGGCCCGATTTCCAGAACCTGCACCGCAACAAGCGCTCGATCACGCTCAACCTCAAGGAGCCCGAGGGCAAGGCCGTCTTCATGAAGCTGGTCGAGAAGGCCGACGTTGTGGTCGAGAACTATCGCGCTGATGTGAAGTTCCGACTCGGCATCGACTATGAGAGCCTGAAGAAGGTGAACCCCAAGATCATCCTGGGGTCGATCTCGGGCTTCGGCCAGGACGGGCCCTATGCCGAACGCGCCGGCTTCGACCAGATCGCGCAGGGCATGGGCGGCATCATGTGGGTCACCGGCCAGCCGGGCGGCGGTCCGGTGCGCGCGGGCATCGCCGTGGCCGACGTGGGTGCCGGCCTGCACTGCGCCATCGCGATCCTGATCGCGCTGCTGGAGCGCGAGAAGTCGGGCGAGGGCCAGTGGGTCTCGAGCTCGCTGCTGCAAGCCATGATCTCGATGTGCGACTTCCAGGCGGCGCGCTGGACTTTGGCCAAGGACGTACCGGGCCAGGCCGGAAACAACCACCCGACCGGCATCCCGACGGGAGTCTTCAAGACCAGCGACGGCTACATCAACATCGCTGCGTCCGGCGACCACATCTACAAGCGCTTCTGCGAGAGCATCAAGGCGCCGGAACTGCTGACCGACGAGCGTTTCTCGACGGCCAAGGCCCGCGTCAAGCATCGCGATACGCTGAACGCGGAGATCGACAAGCGGATGTCAGCCTTCACCAGCGCCGAGGCGGTGGAGAAGCTGAACAAGGCCGGTGTGCCCGCCGGCCCGATCTACAAGATGAACGAGATGTTCGCCGATCCGCAGGTCAAGCACCTCAGGATGGCGCGGCACATCAAGCATCCCAAGCTCGGCGACCAGGAAGTGATCGGCCAGGCCATCAACATGAGCCGCTCAGCCGTCGAGGAGTGGACCGCTACGCCCGAGCAGGGCGAGCACACCGATTCGGTGCTGAAGGAATTCGGCTACGACGAAAAGGCGATCGCGAGCTTCCGCCAGCGCGGCGTCATCTGATCATTCGGACCGCGGGCCTCCAGGCCCGCTCGTGAATCATGAGGCGGGCCTGGAGGCCCGCGGTCCATTGAAGAGGAGATCTCATGAACATCAGTCCCACGCCCAACATGATCGCGGAGAAGGTGGGGCCCGTCGGCCGCATCGTCTTCAACAAGCCGCACAAGCACAACGCGACCTCGGTCGACATGTGGGAAGCGATCCCGGTCATCCTCGACAATTTCGAGGACGATCCGGACGTCCGCGTCATCGTCGTGACCGGCGCGGGCGACAAGGCTTTCGTCTCGGGCGCAGACATCTCCGAGTTCGAATCCAAGCGCAACACGCCCGAGCAGGTCGCGCACTACGACAAGATCGGCGAGGTCGCCAATTCGCGGCTCACCCATTGTCCCAAGCCGACCATTGCGCGCATCCGCGGCTATTGCGTGGGCGGCGGTCTCGCGCTTTCGCTCACCTGCGACATCCGCATCGCCTCGGACAAGTCGAGGTTCGCGGTGCCCGCGGCCAAGCTCGGGCTCGGCTACCGTGCGACGGGCATCCACACGCTGATGAACCTCGTGGGCCCGGCCTTCGCCAAGGAGATCTTCTACACGGCGCGCATGTTCAGCGCCCAGGAAGCCAAGGAGATGAACCTGGTGAACCGGGTCGTGCCGGACGCCGAGCTCGACTCCTATGTCGACGACTATTGCCGCCGGATCGGCGAGAACGCGCCGCTCACCATGCACGCCGCCAAGATCGCCGTGCAGGAGCTGACCCGCATGGACAACCATCCCGACCTGCACCATGTCGGCACGCTGGTCGGCAACTGCTTCGCGTCCGAGGATTACATCGAGGGCCGTACGGCTTTCATGGAAAAGCGCAAGCCCGTCTTCAAGGGCCGTTAGTGGCCGATCCTTTCCCCGCCGTTGCCGAGGCTGCGGCGACGGGCGAGACGGCGCGGCTGTTCGAGGACATCCGCGCCACCATAGGTGTGCAGGTCGTCAACCTCGTCTGGCGCCATCTCGCGACCATGGACGGCGCGCTGCCCTGGGCCTGGAGCGCGGTGAAGCCACTTTACCTGCAGGGCATGGCCGATCGGGCCGCCGAGCGCTTCCGCGAAGGCATGAGCCTGCCGCAGCTCGCCTCTCTGGCGGGACCCGAGCCCGCAAGCGTCGATGCCGTGCTGGCCAGCTATGATCATTCCAACACCGTGAACCTGTTTGCGTTAGGCGCGCTGGTCGCCTGGTTGCGCGGCGAGACAGCGGGCGAGGGCATGCCCGAGCGTGGGCCGCGGATACCGGCGCCCGATGTCGGATTGCCCAAACTTGCAACGAGGGAAGACGTCGCCCCCGAGACCTGGGCGCTGGTGCTGCGCCTCAACCGGTTCGGCGATCGCGAGCAGATCATCCTGGCGAGCATGTACCGTCATCTCGCTCACGCGCCAGCGTTCCTGCGCCGGATCGAGGCGGCACTCGCGCCGGTCGCCGCCGACGGCACGCTCGATCGCGCCATCGACGCCAACAGGGCCGACGCCCGCGAGCGGGCGCGATTGTTGGCCCGGGCCATCGATGCTGACCGGCCGCCTCTCGGCACCGAGATAGAGCGCAGCGTGTCGGCCTTCGTCGATCACGCCATCGGCAAGATGGTCACGATCTGCCGCGCGATACGCGTGGCCCGAGGTCCTTTGTCATCCTGAGCGCAGCGAAGGGTCCTTCGCTAGCCTGAAGATCCCTCGCAAAGGCTCGGGATGACCGCCAAGGGCGGTCACTCCGCCGCCTTCGACGCCTCCTTGCGCGCCAGCCATTCCTTCATGGCTTCTTCCATGCTCATGAACACCGCGCCGCCGGCGGCGAGGTTCTTGATCAGCTTCTCCAGCATCATCATGCGATGGCCGCGGCCGATCACGTGCGGGTGGAAGGTGTAGGTCAGGATGCCGAAGTCGGGGCAGACTTCGCGCATATAGACGAAATCGTCGACGAAGTTCTCCAGCACGTTGTTGGCGTTCATCAGGCCGGCCTGGATCGAGCCGTTGGGATTGCGCATGTATTCGAAGTGCGGATAGTCGTCGAGCGACCAGCTGATCGGCATCTCGACCAGACGTGTCTCGCGCCCGCGGATGAACGGCTTCTTGAGCTCGACGATGTCGCCGTGCCGGGCATAGTAGCAGTCGTAGTCGTGGCCCATCAGCGAGCTGTCGTACTGGATGCGGTGCTTCAGCAGCAGCTCGATCGAGTTGGGCGACAGGTCCCAGGCAGGCGAGCGATAGCCGCGCGCGGTCTGGCCGCTGATACGCTTGATCGAGTTGTTGCCGCGCACCAGCTCTTCCTCTTCCTCGTCGCGCGACATTGTGACCGGCAGGCGATGCGTCCAGCCGTGATGGGCCAGCTCGTGGCCCGCCTCGACATAGGGCGTGACGGCCTGCGGCGTGCTGTCGATCGTGTGGCCGGGCGTGAAGAAGGTCGCCTTGATGTCGTATTTCTTCAGCAGCGCGACCAGCCGGGGGATGACCACCATGTCGTACTCGCCGCGCGATATGGCCGTCGGCGTGGTCAGGCCCCGGGCGATGAAGCCCGACAGATGATCGTGGTCGAATGTCAGGCAGACGATGTGGCGCGGCATGTCGCAGTTCCCCTGTAAGGCCCTTAATTCTAGGCGGATTTGTTGCCTTCGCCCATGGGACCCTGCATGATGCTGGCCAACGAAAAGACAGAACCTGTGTAGGGAGGGTTCATGGCGGGGATGTCCGCCCGGCGCCAGGAGGCGCCTGAGGGCGACAACCAGCTCGTGGTCGAGGGCGTGTCCAAGAAGTTCGGCGGCGTCACCGCCGGCCAGGACATTTCGCTCGAGGTGCCGCGCGGCGGCATCCTGTCCATCATCGGCCCCAACGGCGCCGGCAAGACGTCGCTCCTGAACATGATCTCCGGCTTCTACAAGCCGGACACGGGCCGCATCGCGCTCGACGGCATCGACATCACGCACAAGAAACCGAGCCAGATCGCAGCGCTGGGCGTGGCGCGCACCTTCCAGAATATCGCGCTGTTCAGCGGCCTCACCGTTCTCGACAACCTGATGCTCGGCCGCCACGTGCGCATGAAGGCGGGCGTGCTCTCCAGCGTCATCTACTGGGGCCTGGCGCAGAAGGAAGACATCGCCCACCGCGAGGCGGTCGAGGAGATCATCGAGTTCTTGAAGCTCCAGGATCTGCGCAAGCTGCCGACGGCGGCGCTCGCCTATGGCCTGCGCAAGCGGGTGGAGCTGGGTCGCGCCCTGGCGCTCGAACCCAAGGTGCTGCTGCTCGACGAGCCGATGGGCGGCATGAACCAGGACGAGAAAGAAGACATGGCGCGCTACATCCTGGACGTGAACCAGGAGCGTGGCGTCACGGTCGTGCTGATCGAGCACGACATGGGCGTGGTCATGGACATTTCCGACAAGGTCGTCGTGCTCGATCGCGGCCGGCGCATCGCGTCGGGGACGCCCGACGAGGTCCAGCGCAATCCCCATGTGATCGAGGCCTATCTCGGCAAGAGCGGAGGACGGACATGAGCCTGCTCGATTCGGCCCAGACCGACACGCTGCCCAAGCTTCTGGAACGCAACGCCCAGGAGAGCCCCAAGGCCGCCGGCATCCGCGAAAAGACGCGCGGCGTGTGGCAGACGCTCGCCTGGTCGGACTATCGGGACCACGTCCGCGACTTCGCGCTCGGGCTCGCCTCGATGGGCTTCGAGCGCGGCGGCAAGCTCAGCGTCGTCGGCGACAACCGCCCTCAGCTCTATGTCGCCCAGCTTTCGGCGCAGGCGCTGGGCGGCATGTCGGTGCCGGTCTATCAGGATTCGATCGCCTCCGAGCTCGTCTACGTGCTGAACCATGCCGAGACGACGGTGATCGTCGCCGAGGACCAGGAGCAGGTCGACAAGGCGCTGTCGCTCAAGGGCCAGTTGCCCAACCTGCGCTGGGTCGTGTTCGACGACCCGCGCGGCCTGTGGGGCTATGACGATCCGATCCTGCGCTCCTACGAGAGCGTCATGGAGGCGGGCCGCGCCTTCGGGAAGCAGCATCCGGAGTTCTATGCGGCCGAGCTCGCGAAGGGCCGCGCCGACGACATCGCCATGATCGCCTACACCTCGGGCACGACCGGCAACCCGAAGGGCGCGATGCTCACTCACCGCAACATGATCGCCGCGGCCGAAGCCTTCATCGAGGTGAACGAGACGAAGCCGGGCGACAACTGGCTGAGCTACCTGCCCATGGCGTGGGTCGGCGACGCGGCCTTCTCGCTGGGCATGGCTCTGGCCGGCAAACTCGTGGCCAATTGCCCGGAGAGTCCGGAGACCGTGCAGCGCGATCTGCGCGAGCTCGGTCCCGACGGCACGCTGGCGCCGCCGCGCATCTGGGAGAACATGCTGACCCAGATGCAGGTCAAGGGCGGCGATGCCTCGCCGCTCAAGCGCCGCATCTTCGATTACTTCCGCGGGCTGGCCGAGCGCAGCGAGCTGAAGCGCGCCGATGGCAAGCCGCTCACGATGGGCGAGCGGCTCGGCCTCGCGCTGGGCGAGATCTTCGTCTACGGCCCTGTGCGCGACCAGCTGGGTCTGCGCAACGCGCGCTGGTGCTATACCGGCGGCGCGCCTCTGGGGCCGGACACCTATCGGTTCTTCCGTTCCTTCGGCGTCAACCTGAAGCAGGTCTACGGCGCCACCGAGGCGTCGGCGTTGATCGCCTGCCAGGACGATGCCGAGGCCAATCCCAATACGGTTGGCCGCCCCATGCCTCGAATCGACGTGAAGATCGACGATCGCGGCGAGGTGATGCTGAAAGGGCCGAACGTGTTCGTCGGCTACTTCAAGCAGGACGACATCACGCGCGACACGCTCACGACCGAGGGCTGGCTGAAGACCGGCGATGCCGGCTTCTTCGACAAGCAGGGCCATCTCGTCATCATCGATCGCGCCAAGGATGTCGGGAAGCTGACCGACGGTTCGGCCTTCGCGCCG
>Ga0335083_10009187_pt1 | contig 12011 bp, 11 predicted proteins | sample Lox_Sample_42_FD_206716 | JGI IMG/M metagenome (GOLD analysis project Ga0335083, IMG submission 206716) | Soil microbial communities from Loxahatchee National Wildlife Refuge, Florida, United States - Lox_Sample_4.2 | ecosystem: Environmental > Terrestrial > Soil > Wetlands | place: USA... | reverse complement strand
CCTATCCAAAAATACGTCCAGCCACGGGAGATTAGGGCGCGTCCGCGCCGTAGCCTCTTTAGCGCGCTTGTTTTGCTCCTGGCGGTTGCCAGCCTCGCCGCAATCCGGCCGGACAAATCACGAGGTTTCCATCGCCTACGCCGCCCGGCTTGCGCGGTCAATGCTCCCGGGATATGTACGCCCCATGGGCGGGTATGATGTAATGGTAGCCTGCTAGCTTCCCAAGCTCGATGCGCGGGTTCGATTCCCGCTACCCGCTCCAGCTTCCTGTTCGGCGATGCACGGAAGTTTTGCAATTTTCGGATGCAGCCTGAAGCTACCGCCAGTACGGCCGTGGCGGAAATTCTGAGGATCAGCCCGCCCCTCGGGGCAATGCGTTTTTTTTGCTGCGGCCTTGCTTTCCATCTAGGCTGCACTCAGCCGGACTGAATCTATCTTCTCTGGGCTATTGGCCACGGGTCTGGCGCGGAAGCCTCTATCAACCAGCTACATCATCGGAGGATATGTTCATGTCTACGGATTGGGCAGCTGATGTCAAAAAATACGACCCTCAGGCGGATGACAAGGTAATTACCGGCATCATCCATTATTGCGGAATTGCGCTACAGCACCGGGATTCCGCCCTGGTTTCCTTCACCGACCCGAAAGAGTTGGAGACGGTGAAGAGCCATTTCCTGAAGAAGAAGCTTGAACTGGCCAATCCAGAGCCGGAACTGGATGCGGCCCTGGCCGAAGTGGCCAAGATCATGAAGGCCGACCATACCCGCAACCGTGTGACGGTTTACTATCTGCTTGCCAAACATTTCGGAAAGATCCCGAAATTCGGCTGAAGCCGGACATTACAGGAAAAATGGCGGGGCAGGCGCCGGAGTAGCCCCTATTCAGTCCACGGCGTCTCCGGCCAGTCATGCTTCGGGTAGCGCCCTCGCATGTCCCGCCGCGCATCGGCCCAGCCACCGCGCCAGAATCCGGCGAGGTCTGCGGTGATGGCGATGGGCCGCCCAGCGGGGGAGAGTAGTGCCAGTTGCAGCGGCACCTTGCCGCCCGCGAGCTTGGGCGTGGCATCCGTGCCGTAGAACACATGCGCGCGGGCCGAGGCCACGGGTACAGGGCCGCTATAGTCGATCCGCACAGTGCCGCGTTTCAGCTTCAACTCGGCGGGCAGCTCCCGGTCCAGCCGCATGGTGCGCTCATGTCCCACCCAGTCCCGCAGCACGGCCAGGACATCCACGCTTTTGGCGCCGCGCAGGCTGGTCATCCCGGCCAGATACGGGGCCAGCCAGTCCTGCACCGTGGCGGTTAGGGCAGGGCGGGAGAGGTCCGGGTACTCCGGGTCGATCCCGCGCATCACCGCCACGCGGGCGCAGAAATTCTCCGCCGCCTCCGTCCAGTCGAGTTGGTCGAGCCGGGTGGCAAGCGCATTGGCTAGCGCCGCCTGCACCTCGTCCGGCGTCGCCGGGGCGTTGCGGTCGGCCAGCACCAGCGCGCCCAGCCGCACCCGCTCGCGCACCGAGACACTGCCGGAAACAGGATCGAACCCGGTCTCGCGCATGGTCTTGCATCTTGCGCGCAAAGAGGGTGGCAGCGCCTCCAACTCCAGCGGCGCGGCGAGCCTGATGCGGCTGCCCTTGGCCTCCAGCGCCGCCACCACCAGCAGCCGCGCCCGGGCCAGCGGGTCGGTAGGGGAGAGATTGCCGGACCCGCCGCCCGAGAGCCGGTAGGAGCCGGCCTCGCCGCGCGCCTGACCGATCCGGTCCGGAAACGCCGCCGCCAGCAGCGCGCCCGGTTCACCGGCGGCGGATGTTGCCCCCACGCCCAGCCGGTTGCGGTAGATTTTCGCCGCCTGCCGTACCCGCGCGAGCACCGCGCGGTCACCTTCCCCGCGCCCGGCCAGCGCTTCCAGCCGCAGCTGCAAATCGGCCGAGGCATCGCGGGAGAGGAAATCCTTCTCCTCCAGAATTGCCGCGATCTCCGCCGCCATCGCCCGCTCCGGCTTGGTCTCGCTCGCCAGCATCATCGCGGCCAGACGCGGCTCGGCCCGTAGCCGCGCCATCTCCCGCCCCAGCTTGGTGATCCGCCCGGCCTCATCCAGCGCGCCCAGCTCCTCCAGCAAGGCGCGGGCGGCTTTCACCGCACCCTCGGGCGGCGGGTCGATGAAGGGCAGGGTGGCAGGAGTCTCGCCCCAGGCGGCACAGGCCAGCACCATGCCGGAGAGTTCCGCCGCGAGGATTTCAGGTGTCTCGAACAAGGCGAGACCCCGGTGCAGCGCCTCCGACCACAACCGGATGGCGACACCCGGCCCCAGCCGCCCGGCGCGCCCCGCGCGCTGTGTCGCCGCCGCCCGGCTGATGCGCATCGTGGCCAGCCTCGTTAGTCCGGTGCCGCCATCCAGCACCGGCGCGCGGCGGTACCCGCCGTCGATGACGATGCGCACGCCTGGAACAGTCAAGGATGTTTCAGCAATGGAGGTTGAGAGCACCACGCGCCGCCCCTCATGTTCGCGCAGCGCCGTGTCCTGCGCCTCGCGCGAGAGGTCGCCATGCAACGGCAGCACCAGCGCGGGGCATTTCTCCAGCGCCGCCTGGGTGCGGCGGATTTCCGCCATGCCGGGCAGGAACACCAGAATATCGCCCGGATGCGCCACCAGCGCCTCGCGAACCGCCTTCGCCGCCGCCTCCGGCAGATCCCGGGCGGACATGATGTCCCGCTTCGCATGCTGCACTTCCACCGGGAACATCTTCCCCGCGCTCTCAATCACCGGCGCGTCCAGCAGGGCGGAAATCTTCTCGGCCTCGGCGGTGGCGGACATGGCGAGAATGCGCAGCTCCGGCCGCAAACCGCGCTGCAAATCCAGCACCAGGGCCAGCGCCAGATCCGCCTCCAGGCTGCGCTCATGCACCTCGTCGAAGATCACGAGGTTCACCCCGGTCAGCCCCGGGTCGGCCAGCAAACGAGATGTCAGCAGCCCTTCGGTGATGACCTCCACCACCGTCTCCGGGCCAACGGCGCTTTCCAGGCGGGTGCGGAAGCCGATGCGCCGCCCCACGCTCTCGCCCAGCAGCTCCGCCATGCGCATCGCCGCCGCCCGGGCCGCCAGCCGCCGTGGCTCCAACAGCAATATCTTGCCCATGCCCGCCTGCATCGCCGCCAGCGGCACCAGCGTGGTCTTGCCAGCACCAGGCGGGGCGACCAGCACGGCGTTGCGGGCCTCCTGGCTCAGCGTGCGCAGCAGCTCGGGCAGAATGTCTTTTACGGGCAGGTCGATCATCGCGCCCGGATACCAGAGAGCGCCGCGCCATGCGATATTGCGCCCATGCGCGCATTGCTGGTCCTGTTGCTGCTGCTCCCCCATTTCGCTTTTGCTGCGGCCAGCAATGCGTTCACCTCTCCGCGCGACACGGTGCGGCTGATCTCGGAGACGAACACGGCGCAGAACGGGCAGGCCCACTTGGCGCTGGAGTTCTCGCTACAGCCGGGCTGGCATATCTACTGGCAGAACCCGGGGGATGCCGGTTTCCCGCCAAGGCTCACGGCGTCCCCGCCCGCCAGCTTCTCCCCCATCGCCTTCCCGCCGCCCGAGTATCTGCTGCAGGGCGGGGTGGGGGCCTATGTTCTCTCCGGCCATGTGGTACTGCCGTTCACCGCCACGGGAGTCGGCGGGAGTGTCTCGGCCACGGCGTCTTGGCTGGTTTGTTCCGATACCTGCGTGCCCGAGCGCGCGAAGTTTTCCCTCAGCCTCGCGGGTGGCGCCTCCGCCGAGCAGGCCCTGTTCCCGCCGTCATCCATTGTGCCGTCGCCCTTTCCGGCCATTCTGGCACCCGATGGCACCCTAGCCGTCACCGGCCCCGGCGCGGTGCAGGTTGCGTCGGCGCGCTTCTTCCCCAATGCCCAGGGTGTACTCGGCAATGCGGAGCCGCAACCGCTTAGCTTCACCGCCATCGGGTTTACGCTGCACTTGCCGCTGACCGGCCCGGCTCCGGCGCCGCTAACCGGCGTGCTGGAACTCACCGACCATGCGGGCGCGATGCAGGCGCTTGCCATCAGCGCTCCGCCCGGCGCAGTGCCATCGCATCTGCCGTACTGGCTGCTGGCCTTGGTGGGCGGGCTGGTGCTCAACCTCATGCCCTGCGTGTTTCCCATATTGGCGATGAAGGCCTTCGCCTTCGCCCGGCTTGGCGGCGCGGCGCATGGGCATATAAGGCGGGAGGCGCTGGGCTATGCCGCTGGCGTGCTGGCTTCCATGCTCGCTCTGGCCGTTCTGCTCCTGGCCCTGCGTGCGGCGGGGGCGGCGGCGTTCTGGGGTTTCCAGTTCCAGTCCCCTATATTTGTGGCGCTGGCGGCCTGGATCATCTTTGCCGCAGGGCTGAACCTCGCCGGGCTGTTCCACTTCTCCGCGCCCGGGCTCATCCGGCACATTCCGGCCCAGCATAGTTTTCTCACCGGCCTGCTCGCTGTGCTGGTGGCGACGCCCTGCACCGCGCCCTTCATGGGCACGGCCATAGCCGCCGCTTTGGCGCTGCCCGCCCTGCCTGCGCTGAGCATCTTCGCAGCACTGGGGCTGGGGCTCGCCTTGCCCATCCTCATCCTCGCCTTCATCCCGCAACTGGCGGCCCGGCTGCCCCGGCCCGGGGCCTGGATGCTCTGGCTGCAACGCGCTCTGGCGCTGCCGATGCTCGCCACCTTCGCCTGGCTCGCCTGGGTGCTGTTCCGCCAGTCCGGCGGTATGGGGCTCTCCCTCCTGCTCCTGGGCGCCGCATTGCTTGCTGTGGCGCTGCGGCTGAAGCCCCCGGTTGCCCTGGCGGCGCTGGCGCTCCTGCCGTTTCTGCATGCCGCCCCGGCCGCGCAAGCTCTCACATTGCCGGGCGCGCAGCCCTATTCCGCCACCCGGCTCGCTGCCCTGCGCGCGGCCAACCAGCCGGTATTCATCGACCTCACCGCCGCCTGGTGCGTCACCTGCCTGATCAACGAGACCACCTCCCTCGCCACCCCCGGGGTGCAGCGCGCTTTCGCCGCGCATCATGCCGCTCTGCTGGTGGGAGATTGGACGGATCGTGACCCTGCGATCACCGCCCTTCTCGCTGCTAACCACCGCGCCGGTGTGCCATTTTACCTCTACTACGCTCCCGGCGCCCAGGGCCCGCAGATCCTGCCGCAAATTCTCTCCCCTGGGCTGGTCATCGCCACGTTGAGCCGCTGAGACGTCGCGCCGCCCATTGCGCCGCCACGGCATTCTGCGCCAAGCTGAATGACAATTTGGTGACGGGATGCGAGGATTGCGTATGGGGCACGGATACGGGGCGGTGCTAAGGGAACGGCATTCGCCGATGGACGCGGACGAAATCCGCGCCGCCTATGAGCGCCAAGCCCGCACTTACGACAATCTTTTCGGCTTTGTCTCCCGCCGCGCCAGGGATGAGGCGATCAAGGCGGTCAACCGGCTTCCCGCCAAGACGGTGCTGGAGGTCGGTGTCGGCACTGGTCTCGCCTTGCCGCATTACAACCAGGACAAACGCATCACCGGCATCGACCTGTCCCACCACATGCTGGCCCAGGCCCGTGCCCGTGTCGCAGCACTTGGCCTGCGCCATGTCGAGGCCCTGCTGGAGATGGACGCACAGGCAACCAGCTTTGCCACCGGCAGCTTCGACGCCGCGGTTGCCATGTTCGTCGCCTCCGTGGTGCCGGACCCGCACGCCTTGGTGCGGGAGCTGCGCCGCGTGGTGAAGCCGGGCGGGACGATCCTGTTTGTCAACCATTTCGCGCGGGAACGCGGGCCGATGTGGTGGGCTGAACGCGCCATGGCCCCGGCTTCATCCGCGCTCGGCTGGCACCCGGATTTCCGCCTCGGGCACATCTTCAGCCATGCCGATCTCGCCCACGCCAAAATCCGCGTGCTGCGCCCGCTTGGCCTGTTCCGCCTGGTGGAAATCCCCAACTAAGCCTGGGTTGACGTAGCGATGCGCAGGGCTACCCTTGCCGAGATGAAGGGGAGAAGCCATGCGCTTTGAAGGTACGGATAGTTTCGTCGCGACGGAGGATCTGAAGGTCGCCGTCAACGCCGCTGTGGCGCTGGAGCGTCCGCTGCTCATCAAGGGCGAGCCGGGCACGGGCAAGACGGTACTGGCGCAAGAAATCGCCAAGGCGCTGAACAGGAAGCTGATCTCCTGGCATGTGAAATCCACCACCAAGGCGCAGCAGGGGCTTTACGAATACGACGCCGTTTCCCGCCTGCGTGACTCCCAGCTTGGCGACCCGCGCGTGCATGACATCGGCAACTACATCATCCGCGGCAAGCTATGGGACGCTTTCGAGGCCGAAACCGCCCCCGTGCTGCTGATCGACGAGATCGACAAGGCGGATATCGAATTCCCCAACGACCTGCTGCTCGAACTCGATCGCATGGAATTCTTCGTCTACGAGACCCGGCAGACGATCAAAGCCCGTCAGCGCCCGATCATCGTCATCACCTCCAACAACGAGAAGGAGCTGCCGGACGCCTTCCTGCGCCGCTGCTTCTTCCACTACATCAAGTTCCCGGACCGGGAGACGATGCAGCGTATCGTGGATGTGCATTACCCCGGCATCTCCCATTTGCTGCTGCATGAGGCGCTGACCAGCTTCTTCGAGCTGCGCGAACTGCCGGGGCTGAAGAAGCGGCCCAGCACCTCGGAGTTCCTCGACTGGCTGAAGCTGCTCCTGGCCGAGGATATCGGGCCCGAGCTGCTGCGTGAGCGCAACGCCGCCAGGCTGATCCCGCCGCTGCATGGCGCGCTGCTGAAGAACGAGCAGGACGTGCATCTGTTCGAGCGCATCGCCTTCATGGCGCGGCGGGGATAGCGTGTTCCTGGCCTTCTTCCTGGCCTTGCGTGCGGCGGGGGTGAAAGCCTCGCTGCGTGAGTTTCTGACCTTGCAGGAGGCCATGGTCCAGGGGCTGGCCGGGTTCGATGTCGAGCATTTCTACTACCTCGCCCGCGCCACGCTGGTGAAGGATGAGCGCTTCCTCGACAAGTTCGATGCCGTTTTCGCCGAGCATTTCAAAGGCGCGTTGAGCCCGCAGCCGGAGGCGGCGGGCGAGGTCGCCCCGCAGGAGATCCCGCGCGAATGGCTGGAGAAGCTGGCGGAAAAGCTGCTCACCGAGGAGGAGAAGGCGCAGATCCAGTCGCTCGGCGGGTTCGAGGCGCTGATGGAAACGCTGCGCCAGCGCCTGGAGGAGCAAAAGGGCCGCCACCAGGGCGGCAATAAATGGATCGGCACCGCCGGCACCTCGCCCTTCGGGGCTTACGGCTATAACCCGGAGGGCGTGCGCATCGGCCAGGAGGGCAGCCGTCATCGCCGGGCGGTGAAGGTCTGGGACAAACGGGAGTTCCGCAACCTCGCCGGGGATGCCGAGCTGGGGACGCGCAACATGAAGATCGCGCTGCGCCGTCTGCGCCGCTTCGCCCGCGAGGGCGCGGCCGAGGAGCTGGACCTCACCGGCACCATCCGCTCCACCGCCCGCAATGCCGGGTATCTCGACCTGCAAATGGTGCCCGAGCGCCACAACGCGGTGAAGCTGCTGCTGCTGCTGGATATCGGAGGCTCGATGGACGAGCATATACATCTTTGCGAGCAGCTCTTCACCGCCGCCAGCTCAGAGTTCAAGCATCTGAAGCATCTCTACTTCCACAACTGTCCGTATGAAACTTTGTGGCGGGATGCCCGCATGCGCGCGGCGGACGTGGTCTCCACCACCGACGTGCTACATACCTACGACCATACGTGGAAGCTCGTGATCGTCGGAGATGCGGCGATGAGCCCTTACGAGTTGCTCTCCCCGGGCGGGGCCATCTCCTCCTGGAACCAGGAGAGTGGGCAAACCTGGCTGAAGCGGATCCTCGATGCCTACCCCAAGGCGGCCTGGATCAACCCGGCGCAGGAGCGCCTGTGGCACTACACCCAGACCACGCGGCTGATCGCCGAGTTGATGGAACAGCGCATGTATGGCCTCACCCTGGAAGGGCTGGACCAGGCGATGCGCCGGCTGATGCATTAAGCTTCAACCAGCGCGCTTGGGTCAGGCCGTCTTCACTTCGATCTTCTTCGCCGTGTCGGCGGGGGAAGGCACTTTGGGCAGCGTTACCGCCAGCACACCCTTGGCCACGGAGGCACTGATCGCGTCCGCATCCACCCCGTCCGGCAGGTAGAAGCTGCGCTCGAACGCGCCGTAGGTGCGTTCCGTGAGGTGGTAGTTCTTCTCCTCGGTCTTGGTTTCCTGCTGCTTCTCACCCTTGATCACCAGGGTCCGGCCTTCCAGGGACACATCCACGTCTTCAGCCGCCAAGCCGGGCAGTTCGGCAGTCACCGTGAAAGCCTTGTCGTCCTCGGTAATGTCCACCGAGGGAAGCTTCACGCTCTCGGCGCCCCGGAACAGAGACCAGGGCGACAGCGTCTGGCCGAATTGTTCGAAGACCCGGTCCAGTTCGTTGCGGAAGGAGCGCCACGGATCATTAGGCTGCGGCGCGGGGGTGGTTTTCTTCACGTCGACTTGTGTATCGGCCATGTGTGACTCCATTGCAGAAGCGTCGACCACGCGGAAATGGCTGAGCACTGGCTTCACGGATCTTCAGGGCGGCAAAGCCACTCCCGCTCTTGGCGGCGCCATTTTAGGGAATTGCGCCCCGGATGTCTTGATCAAAATCAACTGGCTGGTGTGGCTCAGAAGCTGCCTTCGGAAACGAAGTCCGACAGCGGCTTGCGGGGGCTCGGCACCTCGCGGGCTTGCAGGGCTTCGGGCAGCAGCGTCTTCGGTCCCTGGCGGCCGATCGCCACCGCGGCTTCAACCTGGTAGCCCGCCGGCACCTTCAGGGCGGTGTACGCCCGGTCCCATTCAATGCCGGCCATGCCGTGGGCATGCCACCCCATATAGGCCGCCTGCAGCGCCAGATAGGCCCAGGCCGCGCCGGTATCAAAGGAATGGGTACGTGAGGGAACCGGGGTGTCCTTGCCCGGCACTGACATGGTTTCGGAGGACACGATGAACACGAGGGCGGACGCGGTCTTCGCCCAGGAGCGGTTGAACTCGTTCAGCAGGCCGAGCAGCTTGTCCCAATGCGCGTTGTCGCGCCGGGCGTAGATGAAGTGCCAGGGCTGCGAGTTGTAGGAGGAGGGGGCCCAGCGCGCCGCCTCGAACATGGTGCGCAGCGTGGCTTCGGAGATTTCCTCGCCGGTGAAGGCCCGCGGCGACCAGCGCTCCAGGAAGATCTTCTCGATGGGGTGGTCGGCCGTACGGGAATTGGCAGTGGTCATGTCTTGGATGCTCCTGGCTTTTTCTAGGGGCAGGCTAAGCAAAAACCACCAGCTTGGCAAAAGCTAATCGAATTTATGGAGTTATGCCTGTTCCCGTTCAGGAGCAGGAGGGGTTACTGCAGGTTGCGATCCGGCGCTTCGTCGCTCACCTGGGTAGCCGCAGGGGCTTCCGCCACTTCGTTGCCCTGGTTGTTGGAGGCGATCACAGTACCGGTGTCGGGCCGGTTATAGATGAAGCCGTAGGTCGGGTAAGGCGCGCCCCACTTGCTGCTGTCGCCGAGTTCGACCTGAACTTCCGACCAGTCGTTATTCGCGGAAACGTCCTGCACCGTCACGTCGTTGGTGATGGTGCCGGGGACCCAGTTGGCCTGGGTGATGAGGATGGTGCGGCTATCCATTACGGCGGTCACCACGGCCACGTGGCCGAGCGGCATGCGGCCGATGGAGCGGAAGTTCAGCACAGCGCCCTCTTCCGGCGCATTGCCGCGGGCATAGCGGCCGGCGGCTTCCGCCCACCAGAGGAAAGCGTTGCCAGAGAGGTCGACATGCGAGACCTCGCGCGCATAGGGCACGCATTGCAGGCCGGAGTGGCGGTACTGCGCAGAGCGCAGGTGGCGGTAGTGGTAGGCGGTCGCAACCGTGTGGAAATGACCGGTTGAGGCCACATGATGCGTGTGGCTGGCACTCGCCAGATAGTGGTGTCCGGCGCTGGCGGTATGCACGTTGTGGATGCGCTTGTGGTGGGTCGAAGCCATCGCAGCGTGGGAGGAAACGAGGGACGCGACGTAGAAGGAAACGCCCATAAGTATCTTGCGGGCAAAGCCCGAGAGACTGCGGGGTGTCTTTGTACCGCCCATAAAATGCCTCATTCCCAGATCGCCTAAGTGAAAACCACTATGTGTCCGGGCTAAGGGTGGTTTGCGTTCTGCGCAACCCAATACTGAGGCAAAAATACCACACTATGAAGATTTTGTGGTTTTTCTGTGGAGGTCGCAACAGTACTTAAGACAAAGTTCCTATCTGTTGCATTCGTAATGATGTTGCTGTGCAGCAGATACAGCAGCGCCGCCGCGAAACTCGTTTCCCGAGTCCGGCGGCGGCGCCTAAGTTATTTAATGTAAATGAAATAACTTAGGGAATCGGGCCTTACCTGCAGGCCGTGATCATGATTTCAACGAGGTAACGCGGGTCGGCCAGCTCGGCCTGGACGCAGGCGCGTACCGGGGCGGCGCCTTCCGGCAGCCAGGCCGTCCACACTTCATTCATCGCCGCGCGATCTGCAATATTTTTCAACCAGATATGCGCCTGGAGCAGGCGGGTATTGTCGGTGCCATGCGCTTCCAGCAGGGCGTCGATCTGCGCCAGGACATTCTCGGTCTGCGCGGTGATGTCCGCGTCCGGGTTCGTGGCGACCACGCCCATGGTGTAGACGAAGCCGTGGTACTCCACCGCCTTGGAGAGGACCGGGCTGGGTTCAGTGCGGATAATGCGGCTCATGGGATACTCCTTAGTTGATGATGTGCGGGGCCACGACCGGAACGCCGTTCACCACGGGTTGGCCGTTATTGTTGCCTGTCTTTTCGCAATCCTGGATCTGGCTGTCGCGCTCGTGCATCGCGCCCATGTGCTCGGCGTCGAACACATGCGTCGGCGTGGCGCCGTACATCAGCCCGTTCTGCGCCGTGTGCCCGGCATCGCTCAGCGTGGCTTGGTTGTATTGGGCGTCCGCCTGGGCGGTGCAGGCGGCATCCTCGGCCTGCTGCGCCGGGCTTTCAGGCGTGGAGGCGCAGGCGGCGAGGCCAAGGCAGGCGGTGGCGGCCAGCAGAATATGCTTCATGTTATACGATCCCGGCTTCATGCGGCTCCGCAATAGCCCGATTTGGATAAAACTCAATCGGCGACGTGCAGCATGATCTTGCCGATATGCGCGCTGCTTTCCATGAGCGCATGAGCCGCCGCCACGTCTTCCAACTCGAACACGCGGTCGATGACTGGCGCCACCTTGCCGGAGGCGAGCAGGGGCCAGGCCTTCTGCTTCAGCGCAGTGGCAATGGCGCCTTTCTCGGCGGTCGAGCGCGGGCGCATGGTCGAGCCGGTGACCGTCAGCCGCCGGACCATCACCAGGCCCAGATCGAACCCGTCCGCCTTGCCGCCCTCCATGATGGCGACCAGAACCAGCCGTCCGCCCCGGGCCAGGCTCCGCAGGTTCCGCGTCGCGTAGGAGGCGCCGACCATGTCCAGCACCACGTCAACGCCGCGCTTGTCCGTGAGCTTGGCGATCACCTCGGCGAAATCCTGCCTCTTGTAGTTGATCGCCGTGGCGCCGTAGCGCTCGATGACCGCGCATTTCTCGTCCGACCCGGCGGTGGCGAAGACTGTGGAGCCCTGGGCGCGGGCGAGCTGGATGGCCGTGAGCCCGATGCCCGAGGTGCCGCCATGCACGAGCAGGCTTTCCGTTGGCTTGAGCCCGGCGATGTCGAACAGATTGGCCCAGACGGTGAAGAAATTCTCGGGCAGTGCTGCGGCGCGGATCGCGTCATAGCCCTCCGGCCAGGGCAGGCATTGGGCCGCCGGCACGGTCACGTATTCGGCATATCCTCCGCCGTTGCACAGGGCGGTAACGCGGTGGCCCGGGTAGAAGCCGCTGGCCGTGGCGCCCAGCGCCACCACCTCGCCGGCCACTTCCAGGCCAAGGATCGGGCTGGCCCCTGGCGGCGGCGGATACA
>Ga0335083_10009186_pt1 | contig 12015 bp, 13 predicted proteins | sample Lox_Sample_42_FD_206716 | JGI IMG/M metagenome (GOLD analysis project Ga0335083, IMG submission 206716) | Soil microbial communities from Loxahatchee National Wildlife Refuge, Florida, United States - Lox_Sample_4.2 | ecosystem: Environmental > Terrestrial > Soil > Wetlands | place: USA... | reverse complement strand
GCAGCCAGCCTTCGCGCGGAATGCGGTACGAAAACGCGGCGATCAGCATGATGACGAAATAGATCAAGCCCAACGCGACGAAAGTCTGGCCGACGCCGATGGAACCGGTGCCGACCACGTACACGCCTTCCGGGCCTTTGACCAGCATGTCGGCCACATCCTTGGCGCCGACGACGACCACTTCCAGTTTCTGTCCGGCCTGCTCGACGAAACGGCGGCCGGCTTCGGTAATGAGTTGCACCTGGTCCGCAGTGCCGAGATAGGTGGGCGCCACGTAGAAATGTTGCATGAACCACGTCTTCAGCGGCGAACCGATGATGGCGCCGCCGCCGAAACCCATGATGGCCATGCCGGCCGCCATGCCGCGATGATCGGGAAACCAGCGGATCAACGTGCTGACCGGCGATACGTAACCAAGTCCGAGGCCGCAACCACCGATGACGCCATAGCCGAAATACAGCAGCCACAGCTGATGGGTGAAGATGCCGAGCGAACCGACCAGATACCCGCCGCCCCAGCAGCACGCCGACACGGTGGCGACCATGCGCGGTCCGACCTGCTCCAGCCAGCGGCCGGCAAACGCCGCCGACAAACCGAGAAACACGATGGCAATGGAGAAGATGATGCTGACGCTTTGCAGTCCCCAGTCTTCGGCGGCTGGCGCCACCACGCCGTACACGCGTGCAAGCGGCGGGTTGTAGATACTCCACGCATAGACGGAGCCGATGCACAGGTGAATGGCAATGGATGCCAGCGGCACCTTCCAGCGGTTGAAACCCGGCTCGGCGATGATGCGCTCTTTCGATAACAGGCCCGGCATGCCCTTCCCCTCGCGGCTGTTGTCTTGCTCGATGACAAGTCGCACTATACAACAACCGTCGCGGTCGAACCGCTCAACGGTTCTTCCAACAAAAACCATTCAGGGAAGCCCAGCCATGACTACGATGCCCCGTTTGTTACGCTGTTTCACCGTCGCTGCTTTGCTCATCAACGTGCCGTTGGCGCTGGCCGCCACCGACGCCGAGATCAAGGCATTCAAGGAGGCGTTCGCCGCCTACAACAATGCCGTCGCCAAGCAAAAAGATGCCGATGTACTGACCTATGCCGAAAAGACCGTCACGCTCGGCAAGAGCGTCTATGGTCCCGGTTCCAAAAGTTTCATCGCGCTCAACCACAACCTGGCCCGCGCCCACCTGCGGCTGAAGCAATACAAGGAGGCGTTGGCGATCCTCAATGCCATCGGCGAGGATTACCGCAAGGCCTACGGCGAAGTGGCGCCGGAATTGATCGACTACTATCTCGATCTGTCGGATGCCCAGCGCGGCAGCGACTACGTTTCGAACTGGACCCGGTCGCAGAACGAAGCGCTCTACCAGGCGCGCAAAGCACTCGGTGAAGAGTCCGCCGACTATGCCTTGATGCAGATCGACATCGGTCACATCCAGGTGGTCAACCAACATCCCGACGGCGAAAGCCTGATCGAAGACGGCTTCAAGCAATTGAAGAAAGTGGCACCCAACCACCCGCGCTGGGGTTATGCCAATTTCGTGGTCGGCAAGATACGCATGGCTCATGAACGCTATGCCGATGCCATCGAACACCTGACCGTCAGCCTAGACGGCTCCAAGGCCAACGCCAAAAATTCGCTCGACACTTCGCTGCAATTGAGCGCGTTGGGATTCCTGGCCGTCGCGCTGGAAAAAACCAATCAAGGCGAAGCCGCCACCAAGCGGCTCGAAGAGTTGGGACGTTTGAAAGAAAGCCTCGGCGACAAGCGTGCGGAACCGGTGTATGTCGTCAAACCGGATTTTCCGCTGATAACCACCACCGGGCGCGTCAAAACCAGCGAAGGCAGCGTGATGGTGTCGTATGACGTCGATGAGCATGGCTACACCACCAACCAGCATGTCGATTTCAGCGTGGGGCCGCCGGCTTACGCGGATGCCGCGGTGGCGGCAGTGAAGAAGTTTCGCTATGCCCCGCTGTTCCAGGGCGGCAAGGCGGTGGCGATGCACGGCGTTAAGTACGACTTCAAGTTCCTGATCGACGACTAAGCGGGCAGGAAACCTGAATCATTGCTGATGGTCGTACTGCCAGCGTCGCAGTACGCCCAGCACCAGCATGAGCAGCGGCGGGACGGAATCGATCAGCGCGCGATCGGGCGCGCCGATCAAACCCTGCGGGCCGACCCAATGAACCAACGCATCGAGCAGCAGATAGATGGTGAGTAACCAGTGCAGGCTGCGACTGGGATGTTCGCGCCACGCCTGCCACGCAAACACCAGACCCAGTGCAATCATCGCGGTGCCGAACTCCTGTGTCAGATGGCTCAGAAAAGAGTCCGGCGCTTGAACCGCATAGAAGTTGGCGAATTCGCTCGCCAGCGGCACCGGCAACCAGCCGGTCGGCAACAGCAAGGCTCCAACGCCAACGAACAGATAAACCGCGCCGAGTACCGCATAGACCGCCTTGAGTATGGCGCGTATCGTCATGCGGGTGTCCTCCTGACAGGTTTGTTGTGTTGTGTCTGGGCTCGCTGCAATATACCGGACTCGTCACGACAAAGGTTCCGGACTTTTTCCCGAAAATGCCCATGACCAAGCTCACTCGACGCCAACTGATGCTGACTTGCACCGCCGCCGCTTCGCTGGCGGCAATACCCACGCTGAAGGCCGCCGAAAGCGGCCGCTTTCGCGCCAAACTGAAGTCCGGCACCAAGCCGGCGCTGACGCCCGGCGAAATCGTGCTGGCCGATCATGCCGGCCGCCGCGACCTGCTGTACGTGCCGCCGTCGTACGATGCCGCCAAGCCGGCGCCGTTCGTGATGTTCCTGCACGGCGCGCGCGGCGACGGCGACCGCAATCTGGCGCAGGAACGCGCCGCCGCCGATGCCAACGGCACCCTCGTGCTGAGTCCCAGCACACGCTCCGGTACGTGGGACGCGATCCAGGGCAATTTTGCCGCCGACTTCGACGCGCTCGACGCCCTGCTGCAACAAGCCTTCGACCGTTGCAACATCGATCCGATGCACATGGCGGTGGGTGGCATGTCGGACGGCGCCAGCTACGGCATTACGCTCGGCTTGATCAACGGCGATCTGTTCTCGCACGTCATCGCGCATTCGCCGGGCTTCATCATCACCGATAACTGGCACGGCAAGCCGAAGGTGTTCGTTTCGCACGGCCGGCAGGACAATATTTTGCCGTTCGAGCAATGCGGCGCCGCCATCGTTGCCAGATTGAAGAGCAAAAATTACGACGTGCGCTTCGACATCTTCGACGGCGGCCACACGGCAACGCCGGAAATGCGCAGCACGGCGCTGGCGTGGCTGAAAAGTTAACAGCAGAAAAATCAAAACATGCACACGAGGGGATTACTGATGAAAACGAAATTGACGATCTGTTGCTCGCTGCTGGCTCTCGCTGCGGCCTTGCCGGTGTCGGCCGCTGACGATGCCGCGGTCAAAGCACTGCAAGCGCAAGTCGCCGAGCTGCAGGCCAAGCAGGACATCCGCGAGCTGTTCACCGCCTACGGCCGCACGCTCGACAGCCGTGATTTCAAAGGCTTTGCCGCGCTGTATGCGCGCGATGCCGAATACGTCGGCGGCGGCAGCCTCGGCGCAGTGAAAGGGCCGGACGCCATCGCCGCGATGCTGGAAAAGCAGATCACTTCCAATTCCACCGGCGCCAACCTGCACATCTACTCCAACGAAAAGATCACCGTGCATGGCAATACCGCTACCGCGCAAAGCCGCGGCGCGTTTTTCGTGGCCACCGCCGCCGGCGCGCCGCAGCCGCTGATCTTCGCCACTTACAACGACGAGCTGGTCAAGGAAGACGGCCGCTGGAAATTCAAACGCCGCGAAGTGCTGGGCGACATTCCCGGCCCCAACAACGAAGACCGCAACAACATCAAGGTCGCCGATATCTCTGGCAAGTGGGTGATCCATTCCAGCGTCGGCGGCAAGACGCCGATCACCGTGCGCTGCGAATTGAAGCAGACCAAGTCGAAACTCGCCGGCAGTTGCACGCCAGAGATGGCCAATCCGCAACCTAGCGAGCTCAACGGCAACGTGACGACCAGTACCGCACGCTGGGGCTATGACGTGGTGTTCAACGGCAAGCCCGGCCGCGTCGATTTCACTGCTACCACGTTGACGCCGACGCTGGCCGGCAACTTGTCGTTGTCGGGAATGATGGCGCCGTTCACCGCCGACCGCGAGTGATTGCCATTTCCGTGGGCAGTTGACTCACGCCGCGCAATTGTATCAGTATACGGATACACTTATACAATTGTCGCCGCCATGGACATCCACATAGATCCCAAAGACGGTCTGCCGATCTACCGGCAGATCGCCAATCAGTTGCGCTACATGATCGCCTCCGGCCTGCTCAAGCAGGACGAAGACCTGCCGCCGATCCGCACGCTGGCAATGCAGCTGAGCGTGACGCCCAACACCATCGTCAAGGCTTACGAAGAACTCGAGAAGGCCGGCGTCATCAGCAAGCGCCGCGGTTCCGGCTGCTACGTGTCCGACAGCCCGTCGAAGCTGGTCGAGCGCGAAAAGCGCAAGATTCTCGAGCAACGCGTCGATGCACTACTGATCGAAGCGCGCCAACTGAACTTCCGCAGCGAAGATCTGTTCAAGCTGATCCACAAACGTTTGTCGTTACTCGCCAGTGCCGGCGCTTTCGGCGCTGCCAGCGGCGACGGCAAGTAAGGAGACGAATGAGATGAGCACCCCTTTAGTCGAAGTCCGCGGCTTGAGTCGCCGCTATGGCAGCCACGTCGCGCTGGATGCGGTGGATTTTTCCATCACGGCCGGCCGCGTCTATGGTTTGGTCGGCGCCAACGGCGCCGGCAAGACCACGCTGTTGAAGCATTTGCTGGGTTTGTTGCGGCCGCAAAGCGGCAGCGTGCGCGTGTTCGGCTACGATCCGGTGCGCGATCCGGTACGCGCGCTGCAACGCATCGGTTATCTGTCCGAACACCGCGAAATGCCGGAATGGATGCGCATCGCCGAATTGCTGCGTTACCTGCAGGCCTACCATCCCAGTTGGGACATGAGTTACGCCTACGACCTGCTGGAGACCTTTCACCTCGACCCGAGAAAGAAAATCTCGGCGCTGTCGCAAGGCATGCGCGCGCAAACCGGCCTCGTCGCTGCGCTGGCGCACCGGCCAGAGCTGCTGATTCTCGATGAACCCTCGAACGGCCTCGACGCCGTGGTGCGGCGCGACATCGTCGATGCCGTCATCCGCACCGTGGTGCAGGAAGGCCGCAGCGTGATCTTTTCGTCGCACCTGCTCGATGAAATGGAGCGCACCTGCGATCACGTGACGATGATCCAGGACGGCAAGATCACGTTCGACTGCGATCTCGATGCGATCAAGGAAACCCACTTGTTCACCCGTATCAGTTTTGCCGAGCCGGTGGCGCAGCCGCCGCAGTTCGACGGCGTGTTGATGAGCCAGGGCAGCGGCCGCAGCTGGACCTTGATGCACGAGTCCTCACTCGCCGATTTCACGGCACAGGTCTATCGCGCCGGCGGCGAAGTCGCCGAATCGCGCAACGCTACGCTGGAAGAAATCTTTATCGCTCGTGCCGGCCGCTCCACGCGCTTCCATAAGGTGGCGTGAACATGCGCAGCCCTGCCATCGCGTTGTTGTGGGAATGCTGGCGCCTGTCGCGCCGCTGGTATCTGTGGGTGTTGCCGGCGGCGATCGCTCTCAATCTGGCGCTGATGAATCTGTCCGGCATCGTCAAGCTGCCGCCACCGATGCTTGCCGCAGATCCCACGCTTGGCCTCAGGATCGTGGCGCTGTTCGCTTTCACCATCAGCTTCATGTTGGCCATCTTCGCCACATTCATGGCGATGGCGCTCGGCGGCAAAGCCGGTTTCCCGCTGCAATTCGAGTATCGGCTGCCAGTCGGCTCGGCTGTGTTGATAGCAGTGCCGATGGCGCTGATGGCAGTGTTGTGCGCATCGCTGTACGTAATACCGGTAACGTTGAACTGGCTTATCTACGGCGTTGCATTTCCGTTGTTGCCGGTCTGCGCCGTGCTGATGACCTTGGCAGTGGCCCTGCTCACCAGCAGTTGGGCTACCACTTCGACGCCGTCGCGCTTGTTCGCGCTGGTGGTGGCGGTCGTCGGCTACTCGAGCTTGTTCAGTCATTTGGCGCCGATGCACTTTCCCGGCTCCGATCCACGCCACCCGGCACCGCCTGCGCTGACGCCCGACATCATGATAATGACGCCCGGCGGCTATGCGGAACTCGCCGCCGCATGCCTGCTGCTGTTCGGTATCACACTGGCGTCGTTGCGGCGACAGCGTTGCAGCGAATCACCGCTGCCGGGATTGTCGGCGCTATTGCCGGCACGCAGTGGCACCGCGTCTTCGTGGTCTGTTTCCGCGCTGCGCGACCGTATCGCCGATCTGGTCGCGCTGCCGTGCCCGGTGCAATCGCGTTGGCGTGCCGAACTGTGGCTGGAACTGAAACGACACACGCTGCCGATCCTGCTGATCGGTGCGTTGATTGCGCTGATAATGCCGCTGCACCTGCTCGGCAACTCATTGGGCAATATCAGTACCACTTGGCTCGATTATCTGTTTCTCGCCACGGTATTCCTCACCGGCACCGGCATCGCCATATTCAACCGACGCTCGGCGACCGGCGGCTACATGTCGGCGTTCGAAGGTACGCGCAGACTGAGTACACCTGCGCTGGCGCTGATCCAGGTACTGGCGCTGGCCGCCAGCATCCTGGCCGGCATGCTGCTCGTGTGTACGAGCTTGTATCTGTCGTCGCGCTTGCTCGACCAACCCAGCGTGCTGACTTCGTTGTTCAGCGCCGCCGCCGATGAAACTCCGCTGCAACTGTTCAGCGACATCATCGTGCTGCTCACGTTGTATCTCGCCGCCATCATGCTGTTCGTATGCGTCCATGTCTGCTCCATCGTGTGGGGCCGGATATTCCCGTACGGCATCGGCGCACTGGCGCTGTACGGCATCATCTTCAGTTTTTTGATCAGCCATCAGAACGTCGGGCTGCAAGGCATCCAGCGCCACATGTGGGGCTTCGCTGCGGCGGTGCTGTTACTTACGTTACTGGTGCTGGGGCGCACGCTGCAGCTGAAAATACTCACGCTGCCATCGGCTCTCGCAGGTGCGGCAGTTTGGGTGGTGTTCGTCGTGTGTGGCGTTTACAGCCTGGCGCAACGCGGCATCGTGCTGGCTGATCAGCCATCCGAATTGCAGGCGTTCAACGCGTCGCTGTTGTTGCTGCCGTTGACGTTCTTCCTGGCGCTGAACTGGTGCTACGACAGGTTGCGGCATCGGTGAGCGCTACGACACAGAGAATTTCTGGCGAAATCTGAAAGACCTACTAGACTGCGGGAACACCATTAACCCGCTCACCGATTCCGGCCCTGGCTCGACACGCCCCGTGCCGGAGTTACAATGCGTTCGACACGGAATGTCACGCAATATGAAAAGCTCAGATTTGATCAGGGAGATGCAGGCCGCAGGCTGGGTTCTGCAACGAGTAAAAGGCAGTCACCATATTTTCAAACACCCTTCCCGGCCAGACACAATTGCCGTGCCACATCCGAAGAAAGATTTACCGAAAGGGACTTTGCAAGCCATTCGCAAGCAAGCCGGACTAACCGGGGACGGTCAATGACGACGGAGCAACGCCATGCAATATCCAGTAGCGATTGAATGGGGCGACGACAACGTTGCCACCGGCATTGTCATTCCTGACATTCCAGGCACCCACACGGCTGGCGACTCTGTTGAAGCGGCTTACGCGGCAGTCGTGGAGATTGCGCACATCCAACTGGAGGCGCTGCTTGCCCTCGACAAGGAACTTCCCTTGCCCAGCCGCATAGAAAAACTGAAGGGCCTTCCGGAGTTTGCTGGCTACGGATGGGGAATTGTCGAAATCGACATCACGCCCTATTTGGGCAAGCAAGCTGCTCATCGTTAACACGGACAGCTCGAGCGGCCATTTATCGGTGTTGGCACTTCCGAAAATCCTCAGACCTTGACGCCACCCATCGCGCAAATTTTCGCGAACTGCTCCGGCGTCACCTTGCCGACGCTGAGCCGGCCGAGCCGCACCAGGTCCATCTGTGCGAAATAAACGTCCTGTTTCAGCGTTTTCAACGCGACCGGGGTCTTCAGCGGCTTGACCGGTGCGAACTCCACCGATGACCACGTATCCCCTTTCGCGGTCGGATCCGGAAAATGTTCGCGCGTCACCTTGGCGATGCCGACAATCTCCTGGCCTTCGTTGCTGTGATAGAAGAACGCGAGATCGCCCTTCTTCATCAGGCGCAGATTGTTGCGCGCCGTGTAGTTGCGCACGCCGGTCCAGTCCGTCTTCTTGTCGCTGAGCAGTTGCTGCCAGCTGAATTCGTACGGTTCGGATTTGATCAGCCAGTAGTTGGGCATGGACAAGACCTCGTGCGCGTGAATACAGCGGATGCGAGAACAGCCGCGCTCACGGCTTGCGCGCGCTGACGAGCGAATAATAACTGGCGCCGGTGCGCAGCGCCGATATGTCAACGAAACCGGCGCGCTGCAACATGGCTTTCAAGTCGGGCAACGAATATTGCCGTCCCTTGGTGCCCAGCAACATCAGCAACGAAAACGCGGCAACCGGCCACGGACCGCAGTGATCGTCATCCATCAGCATTTCGTGCAGCAGAATGCGGCCGCCTGACGGCAGCGCGGCAAACGCGGCGTCGGCGAGTTTCTGGCAAGTCGCCTCCGACCAGTCGTGGAAGATGTTGGAAAAGAAGTGGGCGTCGTGGCCAGTGGGCCAGGCTTCGGTGAACATGTTGCGGGCCAGCGTAGTCACCTGGCGCGTTACACCAGCCACTGCAATGTAGCGCTCGGCTTCGACGCACACCGGCGCAATCTCGAGTATGGTGGCGCTCAAGCTTGGCCAGGCGCGGGCCAGCGCAATCGAAAAGCTGCCCGAACCGCCGCCGACGTCGAGCAGTAAGCGCACGTCGGCAAACAGCGGTTGTTCCGCCAGCGCCAGCGCCGCCGCACGGCTGTGCGCATTCATGTAGGCCGTGATGATGCTGGCCAGTTCCGGCGGCATCTCGCCACGCTCCCATTCGTCAGCGGCCGACGCATGACTGTCGGGCCGCTCGCCCGTGCGCAAGGTGGAAAGCAGCTGGGCGTGCAGCGGATTGCTTTGGCGGTAACCGTGCAGCGCCGGGCCGTAATAACCTTCCGCCTCGGGATGCAACCACCGCCGCGACAGCGCGGTGGCGCGCCACAGGCCATCGCGCCGCTCGACGAAACCCGTCGCCGCCAGCAGGCCGAGATGTATGCCGAGCGCGCGGGCGTCGGCGCCGATTTCCTGCGCCAGCGCTGCCGTCGATTTCGCCGCTCCCGACAGCGCGGCAAACGTGCCCGCCTCGTCGGCCACCGTCACCACCGGCAGGCGGAACTGCGAGAGCCAGCATTCCCAGATTTCGCGGTCGTCGTTGGAAGGTGGAAGGGTTTGGGTTGTCGCTGCTGATTTCATCGTATTCCTGTTGGATTCCGTGCCAGGGTTCAAGCCGCTGCTTGAATGATTTTCCAGTGCGCTTCAATGGTGTCTGCCGACAAGTCCGCACCACACACCCATTCGACGAAGTAACCGCCGTTGCTTATCTTGCAGAACTCTACTTGGTCCTTGAGCGGAGCGAATGCTTCGAATTCGAGGTAAGGCTTCATATCGAAATGGCCACGGCAACCATCATCGGCGGTGATGTCCAGAATCCAGTTCGCTTTGGGTTTGATGTCGGCAATTCTCATTGGTCCAGCCCCTTGATGGGGAAAGGTGGTCTGCCTGAGACGGCGAGCTGCCAATCCGCAAGCAAGTCTTCCTGGTGCAATTCAATCCAGGCCACTACGAGTTTATGCTTGTTGTGGGGCAAAGAGCCAGCCAACACAGCGCCGTCACTGATTGAATAAACCGCGACCGCGCCTTGGTAGTCGGCATGGATGTGCGGAACATGATGTTTATCCGTATCTTTGTAAAACATACGGATCAATATTCCGTAAAACATCGAAATGGTAGGCATAATCATCCTTGATGATGCAATGAAAAAAAGGGCGGCCACTTTTTGTTGGCCGCCCTCAGTCTAGTACAGGATATGCGATCCTGCCGGTTTACTTGCTACCGCCGTAACTCGAATAAATCAGCGACATCGCCAGCTCCTTGCAGGTGATGAACTCGAGCAGCGCTGCTTGTCCGCGTTCAGTAGCTTCAATACCGCGCTTCAACGCAGCAACGATGTCATTCGGATCGGTGATGCGCTCGCCGTAACCGCCGAAGGCTTTCGCCATGTCGGCGTAATTGCCGCTGATGTCGCAGGTGTTGTACTTGGCGTCCGACACTTTCATGATCGGAATTTCCATCGCCATCGAAAAGTTGTTGAACAGGATGGACAGGATCGGAATGCGTTCGCGCACGGCGGTTTCGAAATCCATGCCGGTGAAGCCGATGGCAGCATCGCCCCACACGTTGATGCACAGGTGATCGGGCTTGGCGAGCTTGGCGCCCATCGCCAGCGGCAGGCCGTAGCCGAGCTGCGTGGTCTTGCCCCAGCCGATGTAGGTGAGCGGGTGCGTGCTTTCCCAGAACGGAATCAATTGATCGCGCGGTGAACCAGCGTCGTGCGTGATGACGACCTTGCTCTTGTCCACCAGCTTGTTCATTTCGTAGATGACGCGGTACGGCGTCATCGGGTTCTGGTTCGACGTCAGCTTCGGCAGCCATTCCGCCAGCCACTCGGCGCGGTTTTTGGCGATGGCTTTCGGTGTGCTGTCCTTGCGGGCTTTCGCCTTGCTCAAATCGAGCGTCTTCAGTTCGGCGATGATCGCCTGCAGCGTCAGCTTGGCATCGCCGGCGATGCCGATCTCGGATTGGATGTCCTTGTTCAAATCGACCGGATCCAGCGTGGCGTGGATGTAGCGCTTGTTCGGCGGCATGCGGGTCGCAAACGACGAGATCGCCATCGAGCAACCGATGCCGAAGATGATGTCGGCGTCGTACAAGAAGTCATACACCATGCGCGTGGTGGCATGGCCGCCGGAGCCGAGTGCAAGCGGATGGGTTTCGTCGAACGCGCTTTTACCGGCGATGGAGGTAGTCACCGGCGCATTCAACAACTCGGCGATTTCTTTCAGTTCGGGCCACGCCTTGGCGTAGTGAATGCCTTGACCGGCGTAGATCACCGGCTTGTCGGCCTTGGCCAGTTCGCGCGCGGCGGATTTCACGTGATCCGGATCGGGCGCGGTGCGGGTCTTGTACACCGGCTTGTAGCTGGAGATGTCAGCGTCTTCCTTGCAGGCATCCCACGGAATTTCCACCAGCACCGGGCCCGGGCGGCCGTTGCGCAACTGGGTGAACGCACGGCGCATGATGTTGACGACTTCGGCACCGGTGGTGATCGGCTCGGCCCACTTGGTGATGTGCTTCATGTTCAGCACGGAATTGAAGTTGGGGAAATACTGCGCGATGTTGCGGTTGTAGCCGGCCGGCATGAACAACACCGGTACCGATTCGCCGTAACACTGCGCCACACCGCCGAAGGTGTTCTCGGCGCCCGGGCCGTGCTGCATTACGAACACGCCAATTCCGTCGCCGCAGGTCATACGACTGAAGGCGTCGGCCATGTGAGCGCCGGTGCGTTCCTGGCGTACCACGATGGGCCGGATATCAACCGCCGCGGCAGCCTCGATGATCGGGTTCAGCGGATAACAGAACAGGTATTTGACGCCTTCGGCCTTCAAGATGCGGGCTATGGCTTCTGCGACTTGCATGGGGAACTACTCCGGCTCAAAAAATTGGGGCGGATTCTACTCCGCCCCGGTCGATCATGCAGCAAATGGGGACGAGCTAAATGGGCTCTGACCCTATTTACAGGCACGCCATGGCGTGCCCCTACTTTGAATCCGGCCCGAACAGTTTCAAGCGGGCCTTGCCGTTTTCGTCGGCATATTCG
>Ga0335083_10009184_pt1 | contig 12017 bp, 15 predicted proteins | sample Lox_Sample_42_FD_206716 | JGI IMG/M metagenome (GOLD analysis project Ga0335083, IMG submission 206716) | Soil microbial communities from Loxahatchee National Wildlife Refuge, Florida, United States - Lox_Sample_4.2 | ecosystem: Environmental > Terrestrial > Soil > Wetlands | place: USA... | reverse complement strand
CCTCCGCCCCATTGGGGCACCTCCCCATCTGAATGGGGAGGCGAAGATCGTCACGCCGCCTTCTTGGCGTGATGGCTGTGCAGCTTGGCGCCCAGCACGCGGCGGATGTCGTTGAATTCGGGGCTGGCGACGTCGCGTGGCCGCGGCAATGTCACGGGATTGTCGCTCTCGATGCGGCCGGGGCCGGGGGTCATCACGACCGTGCGGCCGGCGAGGAAGATCGCCTCCTCGATCGAGTGGGTCACGAACACGACGGTGAGGCCGGTGCGCTGCCAGATGTCCAGAAGCTCGTCCTGCAGGCGCTCGCGGGTCATGGCGTCGAGCGCGCCGAACGGCTCGTCCATCAGCACCAGCTCGGCGTCGTTGGCCAGCACGCGCGCGATCGCGACCCGCTGCTTCATGCCGCCCGAGAGCTGGTGCGGGTAGGCATTGGCGAACTTCTGCAAGCCGACCAGCTCGACGAACTTGTCGACCGTGTCCTTGACCTCGCCGCGCGAGAGGCTGCGCGCGGCCGGGCCGAAGCCTATGTTGTCGCGCACCGACAGCCAGGGGAAGAGCGCGTAGTCCTGGAAGACCATGCCGCGGCTGGGCTCCGGCCCCTCGATCGGCTTGCCCCACATCAGCGCCTCGCCCGAGGAGGGCTGCTCGAAGCCCGCCATGATGCGCAGCAAGGTCGACTTGCCGCAGCCCGAGGCGCCGATCAGGCAGATGAACTCGCCCTTGGCGATGGTGAGGTTCGCGCCGGAGAGCGCGTTGATCGTCTGGTCCTGCAGCTTGAAGACCTTGCTGACGTTCTTGATCTCGATGATCGGGAGCTCAGCCATTGTGAGTGGGGCTCCAGCGCAAGAGGCGGTTGCCGATCGCCACGACGATGCGGTCGGAGATGTAGCCCGCGACGCCGATGACGATCATGCCGCAGATCACGAGGTCGGTGCGTGACAAGGTGCGCGCATCCATGATCACCGCGCCCAGCCCCTGCGGCACGCCCGTCATCTCGCCGACCACGATCACGAACCAGGCCAGCCCCAATCCAAGTCGAAGCCCGGTGAAGATCGACGGCGTCGCGGCCGGCAGCACCACCTTGTAGAACTGCGCATTGCCGCGGCAGCCCAGCATGGAGGCGGCCTCGAACAGCTTCGGGTCGACCGAGCGCACGCCGAAGATGGTGTTCAGCAGGATGGGATAGAAGGCGCCGAGGCAGACCAGCGCGAAGGCCGACTTGGCGCCGAGGCCGAACAGGATCATCGACAAGGGCAGCCAGGCCGTCACCGGGATCGGCCGCATGAGCTGGAAGAAGGGATCGAGGATCTGCCGCGCCGCCGGCACGCGCCCGATCAGGATGCCGAGCGGCAGGGCGAACAGGGCGGCGAGCGCGAAGCCGCCATAGACGCGGCTCATCGAGGCCAGGAGATGCGTCACCAGCGTCGAGGAGTAGGCATCGTCGTAGATGCCGCCGACCGCGAAGTCGACCATGTACTCGCCGACCTGGTACGGCGTCGGGATCAGGAGCGTCCAGTGATGCGTCGTCGCCACCTGCCAGAAGGCGAGCAGCAGCAACGGCACGATCAGGGCGAGCGCGACCGGCCGCAGCCGCCGCCACAGCGCGCCGACCCACGGCTTGATCGCCGTGGCAGCAACGGGCGCGCTGGTCTCGACGGTCGCCATCGCGCTAGCTGGCGGCGAGCTCGTTGGAGAACTTCGGGACGAGGAAGGTCGCGAAGTCGGGGAGCTGGCGGATCTGCTTCAGCGCCAGCATGTGCTGGGCGTAGGTCTTGGCCTGGCCCTCGACGGTGCTGTCGAGCTTCCAGATGTATTCGACATTGTGCGCGCCCAGCGCCTGCTCGACCGCGCCCTTGTTGGCGCCGAGCTTCTGCACGCTCATGTCGGCCACGGCCTGGATGTTGGCCGACATGAACTCGACGGCCTGGCGGTGCGTCTTCAGCATGGCGCGCACGAGATCGGGGTTCTTGGCCGCCGTCTCGGCGTGCGTGGCGAAGATCATGTTCAGGCCGCCCATCGCGGTGCCGTAGGGATATTCCACGAGCTGGCCCTGGCCGGTCGAGATCGAGAGGCCGGGGCCGGGCTCGGCGCCGACATAGGCGTCGATGTCGCCCCGCTGCAGCATCGCCGGCATCTCGCCGAACGGCACGCGCACCGAGGTGATGTCCTTGATGCTCATGCCTTCCATCTTCAGCCGCTCGAGGATGAAGACCTCCTGCGTCGAGCCCGGCCAGATGCCGACCTTCTTGCCCTTGAGGTCCTTGATCGAGTGCATGTCGGAGCCGGCCTTGGCGACCACGCCCATGCCCTTGTTGCACAGCGAGCCCACGACCACGACCGGCTCGCCGACGGCGGCGCCCAGGATGGCGGCGGCGATGCCGAAGGTGCCGAAATCGACCGACTTGGTGACGACGGCATTCTTGCCGTCGGTCGGGCTGTCGAAGACGATGACCTCGATCTTGGTGCCAGCCGGCGCGAACTTCTCGTAGAAGAACGGCGGCATGGAATGGACGAGCCGGAGCGCGCCCATTTTCACGGTGGTCTCGGCGCGGACGATGGCGGGGGCGGCGAGCGTGGCCGAAGCGGCCAGGCCGGTGCCGATCAGGAAACGGCGGCGTTGAATGGTCATGTGAGGTCCCTCTCTCCCTGGGACCCCCGGCACGCAACGAGCGTGCCAAGGACGGCAGGCCTCGACCTACTACATATAGTGGTGGTTACCGCACGGTAAGCGTTAAACATATCGAAAATAGCCGGGTTCTTGTGTTTGCGGGGCAGGGCTTGAATGGACATCACAGATTAACTATATATGCATTATTAATTAACCATCAACAGGAAACATCCCATGCCCCCGTTCGAAAAAGGCAACACCCTCAGCACCGGCCGCCCGCGGGGCAGCCGCAACAAGGTCCATGCGGAAATCGATGCCATCGCGCACCAGAGCCTGGAGCAGGCGGTCAAGGAGATCGGCCGCCGGGCCGCCGACGGCGAGACCGACGCCGCGCGCCTTCTGTTCGCCCGCGTCTGGCCGCGTGCCCAGGGCCGGAGGATCGAGATCGACCTGCCGCCGCTCGAGAAGCCGGCCGATCTCGTCTCGGCTTACTCGGCGCTGCTCGCCGCGATCGCCCGCGGCGAGATCTCGCCCGAGCAGGGCGCGAAGATCGGCGAGGTGCTGGAGCGCAAGCGCCTCGCCCTCGAGACCATCGACCTCGAGGACCGCCTCACCGCGCTCGAGGTGAAGACCGGCCTCAAGCCGGCGGATTGATCCGGTGGCGACGCGCATCATGCGCGGCCGCACGAGTCGCGTGAAGCACAAGGCCGAAGCGACGCCGCGGGCCGCATCCCCGAGCGGGACGGCCGCCGCGGCGCCGGGGATCGTCGACCTCGCGGCGCTGCACCGCCGCCTCAACGAGAAGAAGCAGGCGGTGCGCATCCTCGTCGCCTTCGCCCGCGAATTGGCGGGGACGTGAACCTGTGCCCGCGGCTCCTCCCGGCTATCGCAGCGGCAGGGCGTACAGGACGCCGCCATGGTCCCACAGGGCGTTCACGCCGCGGGGGAACTTCCACTTGCTGCCCGAGCCCAGGCTGCGCTCGTAGATCTCGCCGTAATTGCCGACCTGCTTGATGACGTTGTAGGCCCAGTCGCCGCTCAGCCCGAGCAGGGCGCCGTCGTCGTCCGGAATGCCGAGCAGCCGCCGGTCGTTGGGCCGGCCGGCGCGCCTCATCAGCTCGGCGGTCTCGCTGGAGATGCCGGCGCTTTCGGCCTCGAGCAGCGCGTTGAACGTCCAGCGCACGATGTTGAACCACTGATCGTCGCCCGTGCGCACGAACGCTCCCAGGGGCGCCAGACCGACGAGCTCCCGGATGATCGCATACCTGTCGGCGGTTCCGCTCTCGATGAGGGTCGCCGAGAGCGCCGAGATGTCCTGGGTGACGGCATCGCACTTGCCGGCATAGAAGGCCGCGTACATCTCCCGCTGCGTCTCGAAGAAGACGGGCGTGAAGCCGGGGTCCCTCGACCGGAACCAGTTGCGGATGTTTCGAGCGTGCGGCGTGCCCTTGAGCACGCAGATCGGCCGGCCCGCGAGCTGCTCGAGGCTCGCGATGCCGAGCGCCTTGGGCACGGCGAAGGCCTGCGCGTCGAGATAGATCGTGGCGGCGTCGACCACGCCCGTCTTCACGGTGCGTTCGAGCGTGATGGTGGAATTGCGCAACAGGACGTCCACGGTTCCCGCGCGCAGGGCATCGAACCGCCTGCCGATGGAGAGCGGCACGTATTGAACCTTCCGGGCATCGCCCAGGGTGGCGGCGGCGACGGCCTTGCAGAATTCCGCCTCGAAGCCGATGGCTTCCTTCCGTTCGTCGACGAAGGAGAAGCCGGGCAGCTCGCCGTTGACGCCGCACAGCAGCTTGCCGCGCTCCTTGACGTGGGAAAGCGTGGAAGACGGGGGATCGGCCAGGGCAGCGCCGGCCGCGACGATCGCGAGCAAGCCGGCCAGGACGGAGAGTACCGCACGCATTGTGGCCCATGCTCGCCTTTCCCGGCGGCGCGGCATTGATTTGGGTCAAGGACGCGAGCGGCGGCCGACCCGGCTCGCCGGTCAGGTTCCCCGGCAGATGCTCGTCCGCTGCTCCGGCCGGTGCGCGAGACTGCTGGCCAGCCAGGCCACGCGCCGCTCGGCGGTCGCCAGCGCCTCGGCCGGCGAGGCGTAGGCGACGCCAGAATGATAGTGCACGGGCGTCCACTCTCCGGCGTCCTCGACGTCCCGGCGGAACTCCTCGAAGCCGAAGCTGCCGTCCGGCCGCGCGAAGAAATCCACGCAGCGGTCGTGCTCGGCATTCTCGACGCTGACGAAGACCGTCCAGGACTTGTCGATGCGCCTCGACATCGACCGACCGCTCTAGGCGAGCAGCATGAGCTGTCGCGTCAGCTCGCCGTCGGCATCGCGCAGTTCGTGGGTGATCGTGAAATGATCCGCCCCGGCCACCGGGATCAGCGCGCCGGGCAGGTGCTCGGCCGAGCGGCGGGCGTGCAGCGCGCGGCTGTCGCCCACGAGAGGCGGCAGCTCCGCCGTGCCGTAGGCGATGGCGAGCGGCTTCTTCACCATGGGCTGGCGCAGCGGCGAGAGCTCGACGATCTCCTCGTCGCTGAGGCGCAGCTTCTCGTTGAGATAGGTGTCGCGGATCGGCCCCAGTTCGAACACGCCCGAGATCGCGAGGCCGGCGCTGACGCGGCGATGGCCGAAGCACTGCGCCGTGAGATGCCCGCCCGCCGACCAGCCCGACAGGACCACAGGGCCGTTGATGCCGTGCGCCGGCCCGTTCACGCCGAGCCAGTCGAGCGAGGCGTTGATCTCCGCCACGATCTCGGTGAGCGTCGCATCCGGTGCCAGCGTGTAGCCCGGCAGCGCCGCCGCCCAGCCGCGCGCATAGGGCCCCTCGATCAGGTTGGCGAACCCGTCCTTGGCATTGCGCTGCCAGTAGCCGCCATGGATGAACACCAGGCAGGGCGCGTTCGGGTCCTTCGCCGGGAACAGATCCCAGGCGTTGCGTTCCTTCGGCCCATAGGCGAGGTCGAGATGCTCGGGATGAGCCTTGCGGAACGCGGCCGACCGCTCGGTCCGCATCGCGTTCAGCTCCGGGCTGTTCTTGACCGCTTCGGAATTGTTGTACGCCGCGTCCCGCTCGTCGCGGCTCAGGGTGCCCCAGTTCATCCGTCTCCCCCTTCATCGACCCGGCCTTGACCCGGTCCCGGCCGGATATATATCCTATATATATGATCAGTATCGCCAACCCGCGTGCCGAAAAGGCAGCCCGCCGCCTGGCGAAGAAGCTCGACACTACCATTTCCGAGGCGGTGGCGGTCGCGTGCGAGAAGCTGCTCGACGAGAAGAAAGCGGCGGCCCGCGCCAAGCGCCGCCTCGCCAACCTCGATCGCGTGCTGGCCGAAACCCGCAAGCGGTTTCCCCTGCAGGGCACGCCCGAGGAACGGGCACGGCTGGCGGATCACAGCGATCTCTATGACGAGTTCGGCCTGCCCAAGTGAGTGATATCGCCGTCGATACGTCGGCGGCGGTCGAGGTCTTCCTCGAAGGACCGCGGGCAGAAGAGGTTCGCCGTGCCTTGAAGGTGGCCGACATGAAGTATGTCGCCCCCACAAGCCGTGTCGAAGCGTCCTTGGTCATGATGGGTCGCTTCGGCTGGGACCGCGCCACGTTCGACGAGAATTGGGAAGCGCTGGGTTTGGAAGAAGTGCCGATCGATTCGACGATCGCGAGTGCGGCGATCGATGCTTTCGAAGCATGGGGACGAGGCCGCGGCACCGCCGGCTTGAATTTCGGAGATTGCTTTTCCTACGCCTTGGCCGCCGGGCGTCGCTTGCCGCTGCTTTTCGTTGGCAGCGATTTCGCGAAGACGGATATCGAGCCGGCGTAGCCTGAAATTACGCCTGCCGTTCGGAGAAACCGGCTCCTGCAAGGCAGCGTGCCGATTTTCTCTGATGTCTCCGCGCGCGCGCTCGTCCAACATGCGGGCATGTCCAAACCGTTCCATCTCTCCTGGTTCCTCGGCCAGAGTTTCGCTTCCAAGAACTGGCGCTCGATGTGGGCGGGCAGTTCGTCCGACGTGCTGCGCTGGATGATGCCCGACATCTTCATCGACCTCGCCAAGGGGATGGAGCGCGCGTGCATGGACTACATGATCATCGAGGATTCCTCGAACGTGCCCTACACCTACAAGGGCAACCACGACACCTACCTGCAATACGCCCAAGGCTCGCCCAAGCTCGACCCGCCGGTGCTGGTGCCGTATCTCGCGCAGGCGACGACGCATCTCGGCCTCGTGCCGACATTGTCGGTGTCGGAATACCCGCCTTATCTGCTCGCGCGCCTCATCAACTCGCTGGACCATGTCACCGAGGGCCGCATCGGCTGGAACTGCGTCACCGGCAGCAACGACGGCACGGCGCAGAATTACGGCCACGACAAGCATCGCCCGCACGACGAGCGCTACGAGGTCGCCGACGAATTCGCCGACGTGGTGACGCGGCTGTGGGAGGCGTGGGAGCCGGATGCCGTCGTGCTCGACCGCGAGACGCCGATGTTCGCCGACGGCCGCAAGGTCCATCCGATCCACCACGAGGGCAAGTACTTCAAGGTGCGCGGGCCGATCAACGCGCCGCGCTCGCCGCAGGGCCGCGTGCCGATCGTGCAGGCCGGCGGCTCTGTGGCGGGCAAGAAGTTCGCGTCGAAGTGGGCCGACACCATCATCACCGACGGCAGCAGCGTCGAGAAGATGAAGACCTATCGCGCGGAGGTGCGCGCCAACGCCGCCGCGCACGGGCGCAATCCGGACGACGTCAAGCTGCTGTTCCTGTGCTCGCCGATCGTCGACACCACGATGGAGGCCGCCCGCGAACGGCGCCGGCTGCAGCAGGAGGATTCGCTGAAGCATGTCGACATGCAGCTCTCCGGCATGTCGCGGCTCACCGGCATCGACTTCTCCAAGTACGATCTCGACGAGACCCTGCCGATGGACCTCACGACCAACGGCCACCAGACCTCGCTCGCCCGCTGGGTCGGCAAGCCGCTGCGCGAGATCGTGCGCGGCTATGCGAGCAAGGGCAGCCTCGATTACACCGGCACGCCCGATCACGTGGCGGGCGTGATGGCCGAGATCATGCAGGAGGTGGGCGGCGACGGCTTCCTGATCTCCGACACGCCGATCGACCGCCGCTCGGTGATGGAGATCTGCGACGGGCTGGTGCCCGAGCTGCAGCGCCGCGGCCTGACGCGCAAGGCCTACGCGCACAAGCACCTGCGCGACAATCTGCTGGAGTTCTAGGAAGCCCGGCGCGGGATCTCGATCCACTGCTCCACAAGGACCGCGGTCAGCAAGACCAGGGGCAAGCCCAGGAAGAGCGCGACCTCCCAGGTCGAGATGAAGTCCATCAGTGTCGACGCGGGCTGCATTTCCATACTCCCGTTTGCCCGGCCATTCGGCCGTGCAACGGAAGTTGGCGCATTGAGCCAGATCAAGAAGGCCGTCTGCCGGCCACGCGCCGTCAGTCGTTGAAGGCGAGCCCCGGCGCCGCCTTGCCCGGCTCGCCCGGCTCCTTCACCGAAGCGCAATTCGTCTGCGGCGGCTTGCCGGCGAGCGCGGCATTGGCGAAGGCCAGCGCATCGTTGAACGAGGCGTGCAGGCCGCCATTGTGCGTGGCGCCGGCATACTCCTTCCAGAGGATCGAGCTGCCCGCTTCGCACAAGGCGGCGACGGCGCCGTACTGGTGCCGGGGCGGCACGAGGCTGTCGGCGGCGCCGGTGCCCAGCATCACCGGCACCGGCATCTTCACCGGCGTCATGTCGGTCACGTGCAGCAAGTGGGCGGCGAAGTCGGTCGGGATCGTGACGTAGGCATTCGCCGAATCGATCAGCTCTCGCTTGGCCAGCGTGCCGACGTCGGAGCTGCACTCGGTCCGCGCGGCCGCGAGCAGTGCCTTGCCCTTGTCCGTCATCAGCGCGTCGGGCGCGGGCGAATCGTCGGGCAGCGCGCCGCCCACCATCAGCAACGCTGCATAGGCCGGCGACGGCACGGCGAGCGGCGGCGCCTTGTGCGCGGCCGCGGGGAAATAGGAGATCACGCCGGTTGCGATGGTCGCCTTGAGGCCGAGCTCCGGCGCGTAGGTCGGCTGCAGCCGCGTCGCCCCCAGCGCCGCGCCCGAGCCCTGCGACTGGCCGGTGATGATGACCTTGTTGGCGATGCCGCTTGCCTGCGACGACTGGGCCGCGCGCGCGGCATCGAGCACCGAGCGGCCCTCGGACTCCCAGTTGAGATAGGCGTGCGGCCCGGGCCCGCCCAGCCCCTGATAGTCGGTCGCCACGACGGCGAAGCCCGCCTGCAGCCACTTGTTGATGTACTCGGCATCGCGCGGCTTGTGCCCGGCCCACGAGGGCGCGCAGCGATCGGCGACGCCCAGCGTGCCGTGCGCCCAGGCGACCAGCGGCCAGCCGCCCGCCGGCGCCGTTCCCTTCGGCAAATAAAGAGTGCCGCTCACCGGCACGATGCCCGAGCGCCAGCGCACGTCGGTCGAGGTGTAGAGGATGCGCTCGGCCTTGCCCGCGAGCGTGATCTCGGGATTGGCGGGTGCTGCTTCCGCGCGCAGCAACACGCCCGGCTTCGCGGGCAGCGCCTCGGTCCAGCGATAGAAGGGCGAGAGATTTTGGTCGCCATAGAGCGGGCCGGTCGGCAGTTGCCCTGTTTGCGCGCTCGCCGTCGCGGCCGCGATGAGAAGAAGCAACGCCGAAATGCTGATTGCCCGATAGGTCATCGTTTCCTCGTCGCCGTGTTGCTTTGCCGGCATTTCAGGGCGGTGGGCGGCCCAGGGCAAGGGCTTTTGCCTCATTCGCGGGCAGGCCTTCGCATTCGTCTGTTGTGCACGCGTATCCGAGCATTGCGCCTAGGCATCTCTCTATCGGCATGGCCGCCGGATGACAGGTTCAAATATTGAAGCTCATCAATTTTGGAGTAAGGTGTGAGCGCCATGAGGCGAAGACCAAGGTATTTACCTGGAGTCTTGTCATGTTCGGCGACAGCAACTGTACGCGCTGCGGCAATGCCGTCTATGGAAACGGCAAACTTTGCGATTCTTGTCTTGATTGGGTTCACTACAGACACAAGTCCTACAACCCGGACGGCGCCGGCTATCTAACGGGCGAGGACCTTACAAAGATTGAGATGGGTGAAAATTGGTTGCCAATAGCTCGGCAACGCGGACTGATATACGATGGAGTGGCACCTCGCTCTGAGGTTTCGAACCTGCACGAGCCAACGCCGAAACCGCCTGAAAGGTTGGATGCGGGCATCGGAGGAGGCTCGGCTAAGGAGCCGACTGCAAGATCTCGGAGAAACAGTCCTGCCATCATCAAAATGCCATTCGATGGTTCAGAGCCGGTAGTCGTTTCCAATATTCCGCGTCTCATTGCTCGGATCGATAGTGAAACAGGCGGACTGCGTGTCAAGCTTCTTCGAGTCGATTCGACTTCCATCGAAATGGAGATTCGCGATGAGAGGAATCTCGCGATCGAGCAATTCCAGCGTGAGGTCCAACGCCTTCGTGAACGTCTCGCAGCGGCAGTCAAATCGCTCCACGAGCACAGGGAACTTCTTAGAGAAAAAGATAGTCAAATAGAGAAGCTACTTGACCATGTCGCCGGCGGCTCCGGCGCATACGCAAAAAAGATATTCGCCGTCATTCTATTCCTCGACGTAGCGGGCACTTCTACTATGGAGGAACCCCAGAAAAGCAACCTTTTGTCACTTCTATGGAATGCTGGAGCTCTCCTTGCCGACAGGCACAGGATCTACATGAGAAACAGTTTTGGTGATGGGTTGGTGTTTGCTTTCGAGAATCCGAATGCCGCCTTGTCTTGTGCTTTTGGGCTCTCGCAAACACTGCGTGGTCTTCATTACCAAGCGAGGGCAGCTCTGACGCATGGACGCGTAAACTTGCAGAGAAATCCGATGCGCGATGCTCCCGACATCGTAGGGTACGCTGTCGATGAGGGCGCAAGGTTGGAGCCTGCAATAAAGCAACTTGATCACGTGGACGTTCTCGCAAGCGCCGAATTCCGTAATCTTCCAGATATTGATGAAAATTTATTTGAGTTCAAAGAGTGCCAGGTAACATTTGAGAAATCGCAGGGAAATCACAGTGCGGGCGATCTCGTCACATGTTTTCAGGTGATTGATAAACGAAATTAATTGCGACGTTCAATCGCTACCCTCGTCTCTTTGAAATAGTAAAGGGGCGCGTGACGGGCTCTATAGCATCCAATGCCGCCTGTTCTTTTTGTGAATTGGAGGTCTACCTACGACCTTGACCGATCGTTGTTAGAAATGACCACGTCAAAATGATGGAGGACGCTGCGTGACGCTGACCGAGCATCGATGAGAAATCGGAAAGCTGAGCGGCAGGCAGGACTGATCAGCATGGCAAGAACGTTAATCTTTTAGCTCCGCGACCGATCCAGGATCACGACTGCAATCCCCGCGATCACCAGCGCCGTGCCCAACGCCAGCGGCACGGTGATCGGCTCGCTCACCAGCAACGCCGACGACAATATGCCGACCAGCGGCACGCCCAGCATGCCGAGCGAGGCGGTGATGGGCGGCAGCGCGCGCGTGACGGAGACGGTCGCCCAGGTGCCGGCGGGGCCGGCGATGACGCCGTTGTAGATCAGCGCGATCCAGAGCTGCCTCTTGTCGAGGTCGAAATGGCCGTGCGGCTCGGCGACGGCGGCGAGCAGGAAGAGCAGCACGGTCGCCACGCTCATCTGCCAGGGCAGCACGTCGAGCGGCGTGCCGTGCCAGCGATGGCGGCGCGTGTGCAGCATGGCGAGCGCCCAGGTGAAGCCCGCGAGCAGCAGCCAGGCATGGCCCATCACGATGCGGCCGTCGTGCCAGTCGAAGCGCATCGGGTCGGCCAGCACGACGATGCCCGCGACGCCGAGCGCCACGCCGGCGAGCGCGCGCCGGCCGACCTTCTCGCCGACCAGCAGCGAGAGCGGCACCATCCAGAGCATGGTCGTGTAGGCGAGCACGCCCGAGCGGCCGGCCGGCACGGTCTGGATGCCGATGTTGGCCAGCGCGAAGAAGCAGGAGAGCTGCAGGCCGCCGACCGACAGGACGACCGGCCAGTCGGCGCGCCGGGGCCAGGCGAGGCGGCCGAGGGCGGCCATCAGGGCGAAGGCCGCGAGCGCCGACAGGGCCGCGCGGCCGGCGGCCAGCCAGATCGGCGTGCCGGCCTCCAGCCCGATCTTCATCGCGGGCCAGGTCAGGCCGAACAGGACGATGGCCGCGGCAAGCTGCAGCCACGCCGCGCGAGGGGTGGGGGTGTTGGTCATGGTCTTCTGCCGGGACCGCGGAGCTCCAGCTCCGCTCATGAGAAAGGCGCATGTGAATGCGCCGATTGAGCGGAGCTGGAGCTCCGCGGTCCCGTATGACTTAAGCCCGCTTCGCCTTCA
>Ga0335083_10009183_pt1 | contig 12017 bp, 10 predicted proteins | sample Lox_Sample_42_FD_206716 | JGI IMG/M metagenome (GOLD analysis project Ga0335083, IMG submission 206716) | Soil microbial communities from Loxahatchee National Wildlife Refuge, Florida, United States - Lox_Sample_4.2 | ecosystem: Environmental > Terrestrial > Soil > Wetlands | place: USA... | reverse complement strand
CCCATGGGCCGCTGTTCGGCGTGGGCAGCGACAACACGACGGAGATCGAGACGGATGACGGGTCTTGCTGCGTGACGCTGCCCGGGCCGCTGGCCGCGTAGGACTGGCCACCGCCGATGAAGTCGCCAGGATCGCTTTGCATGCAGAAGCCGGTCGGCAGCGCCGCCGTGCATGGCCACGGAAGCCGGCGGCCGGCCACCTGACCCGCCGTGCCCCCCTGACCACCGGCGCCGCCGATGGTGCCGCCCTGGCCGCCCGCCGGCACACCCGCGACGCCGCCCTGACCGGCGACGCCGGCCGGCTGTCCCCCGTGGCCGCCCTGGCCGCCACTCTGTATGTTCGCGCCACCGGCGCCGGCGCTTCCGGCGTGGCCCCCGGTCGTGACACCGGCGCCGCCGCCTTCTCCGCCCGCCGCACCGCCCGCGCCACCCTGGTTCCCGGTCGTCACGCCGCCGAGCCCGCCCGTGCCCGCCGCCCCCGCCGGTGCGCCGGCGACGCCAGCCTGTCCAGCGGCGCCCGCGGCTCCGCCGGCAATCCCACCGCTGCCGCCCATGCCGGAAGAGCCACCACAGCCGGCGGCCAGGCAGGCGACGCCACCGATCAGCCAGACTTTGCCACGCATCGGTGGTCCTTCCTCAGGGGCTCACGATCTGACCGATCAACGACCCCTGCGATACCGACAGGGACCAGAGCATGCCGTCGGTCGTGAAGAACACCTGGTCCGGCGCTGGAACCAGCACCTCGCCGACGACGTCGTAGCGATCCAGCGAGTAGACGAAGGCCTTCGACGCCAGCAGGCCGTGCGCGCTGTCCAGCGCGTACGCGTTCTCGGAGGCGCCGTCGATCGTGTCGAACGTGCCGGGCAACGTGTAGAGGACCCTGGTCAGATTCAGGATGTCGAACACCTTGTTCTTCGCGAACACCAGCCCGCGCGTCTCGTCGAGCAGCACCGGGCAATCCAGCGGATCGCGGGTGAAGTCGGTGAGCGAGGTCGATGTCTTGTCGACCTCGGTCAGATCGGCGGTGTGCCGGCGGCTGACGTACGTGTTCAGCGAACCGGCGCTCCACCCGTACTGATACCAGTAGTAGAAGTCGGTCCCTGAGGCGGTCAGCGCCAGTCCGCCCACCCCGGAGATGGTGGCCGTCTGATCCGTGACCACCGGTGTCGTCGCGTCGTCCAGACCCTCGACCGTGAACAATCCCGGCGCCCATGACGCGTCGATGGCGTACAGCTTGTCCGCCGTGCAGTAGATCTTGAACCACGTCGAGGTGGGGCCCCAGTCGTTGGCCGGCCAGGTGATGTCCCGGACCTTGGCCAGCGTGTCGCTGGCGTACTCGGTGATCAGCGTGCTGCCCTTGTTCACCACGAACAGGCGATTTCGCTGGTCGTCGACGCACCCGGCGTTCGGGACCTGCACGACCGGAACGGAGCTGGCCGTTCCGGTGGCCATGTCGATGCGCGACAGCTGCCGGTTGACCGCATCCAGGCCATACGCAACGTTCGTCGTCGCGTCGTAGACGATGCGAGAGACCGCCCCGATCAAGGGAATGGTCCGGCTGGGCGTGGGCGTCGGATCGGGCACGCCCGTCGCCTGGAAATTGATGACCCCTCGGGTTCCGGCCGTAGCGCCGTCGCAATACTGTTCGAAGATGATTGAAAGGCGCGTCACCGGCGCGGTCGGGGAACGGGACAACTCTTCGACGCTGAATCGCCCCGTGAGGGTGTTGCAGCTGCCGCCTATGGAGAGGCCGGCGAGCGATCCCTCCTGGAACGGATAACGTTCCGCAGGATCGAAGAGCCCAGGTTGCAACACCCCGCCGTTCGGCGCGGCGAAATCGGCAGATATCGTCCCCCCGGTCGTGGTCGTGAGGTGCAAGCCGATGTGCGTTCGGTCGGCCGTGCTGAGGGTGACGCTGGTGGATCCACCCGCGGAGATCGTGGAGGGCGGTCCGGCGGCGTTGTCCGTTTGAATGCAGAAACCGGTCGGGAGAGGCGCCGTGCACGGCAAAGGCAGGCGCGTTCCCGGCTCCGCGCCGGCTTGCCCGCCCAATCCGTCACCGGCTGCCCCGCCAATCCCGCCGGCGCCTCCGACGCCGGCCGCGCCGCCCAGGCCGCCCGCCCCGCCGCCGCCCACGCCAGCCGCGCCACCGGGGCCGCCCGTTCCGCCGCCACCCACGCCAGCCGATCCACCTCCAACCCCGGCGCCTCCGCCATCATTGCCGCCAGGACCAGCGCCGGCCGCGCCGCTCCCCGCGCTGCCACCGGCGCCGATTGCCCCTCCAGCCGCACCCGCGGCGCCGCCAGCCGCCCCCGCGGTGCCGCCAGCCGCACCGGCCATCGCGTGGCCGGCGGATCCGTTTCCGGCGAGGCCGCCCGTTCCGCCGCGCCCGCCCGTTCCGGCGCCACCGTCCGGCGAGCTCCCGGGACCACTTCCACCGCCGCACCCCGACCCGACCACGAAACCAACCAGACAGGCCAAACGACCAACCTTCGCGACGCGAACGGACATGAGTCTCACAATGCGATTTTATCGGATCGGGGCGAGGCAACAAAGTCGCGGTCGGAGGCCCGTTCGGTCTCAGCCCTGACACCGGCGCCATGGTTGGTCCGGGTAGTCAGCCGAGTTTCTGCGGTTTGTGCCTGGTCCGGCCGTTGCAGTTTCATTGTGCGATGGCACTGACGCGAGCCTCGCGAGTCTCGGTGTGGCTGTTGCTTTTCACGATGGTGGCGTGCGGCGCTTCGTCGAATCAAACGTCGTCGACCGGATCGGGCGGCACGGCGGGCGCCCAGGCCGGCCAGGGCGGAGCCGGCGCGGCCGGCACCGGTGGCGGCGCGGCAGGTCAGACGGGTACGGGAGGGCAGGCTGGCGCCGGGGGCCAGGCCGGGATCTCGTCCGGCGGACGCGCAGGTGGGGGCGGACAAGCGGGCGGCGTTGCGTGCGGCACCGCCGCCACCTGCGGGCCAGGCCAGATCTGCGTTCACCCGAGCTGCGGAGGCGGAGCCTACACGTGCGTGCCGGCGCCCGACGGCGGCTCCTGCCCGTCCGGATGGATACCGGCGGGCGGTTGCCCGAACCTTCAAGGGCCGGGTTGCGTGCCGGGCCCGTGCACGCCTCCCGCCCCATCCTGCGCTGATTTGCCGGCGGCGTGCGGCGGCACCCCGACGTGCTCCTGCCTGGAAGGGCTCTGCTCGGCTCACGCCCAGGGCTGCCTGTCGGTGACGGACGGCAACAACCTGGCGTGCGCGGCCGAGTGATGGCGCTGAGTCGAACGCCGCCGTCCGTCAATCCCAGGCAACAGGTAGGCGATCACGATCTTCCGGTCGCGAATGCAGCCGTGCCGGAAGCAGCCGAACGCGACCTCGACGGCGAGGGCGGCAACGTCCGGCGACTTCGGCAGCTTCGTGAGGACGCCGAGGCTGGCTGCCTTGGCGCGAAACAGGTCGCCGATGGCGGAGTCCTTGGCCCGTCCCCTCCCGCCCGTAAGCGCAAAGTCAGGGCACGAGGAGGGCACAAGATCCGAGCCAGCTGGTGGCGGCCGACGACATCCTTCACTGGGCCTGCGGCGCAGCGCGACGAGCTTGTCTAGTCCACGCCGGCCTCACCCCTTTGGCGCCGCCGCTGAGGCCATCAGCCGCGACATCCCATCGAACAGCGACGCCAGCGCGCGCGCCGCCTCCGGCGGCGCCTCGATGACGAGGCTGCCGTCTTGGCGACGGTTGACCGTCACGGCGCCGAACAGGCGGGCGACCTGGTCGTCCCCGCCGGGGCTCGGGTCGTGCGCGAGCGTCGCACCGTCCGCGGGCGGGGGCTCCCCCACCGCGGCATCATCGGGCGCCGGCCCCTCCGCGCTCCCTGCCGCCACCTCACCCTCGGTGCCGGACGCCACCTCCAACGGCTCGTCGGCGCCATCGTCGGGTACCGGTCCTGCGCTCTCCTCGACGCCCTCGGTGAGACGCTCGAGCACGGCCGCGATCGCACGGCCGCCTTCGAATCGGAGCTCGTCGGTTGCGCCCTCGAACAGCCCCTTGAACAGCGCCCGCTTGTCCGCGACCAGGCCGGCGATGCGCTCCTCGATCGAGCCGCGCGTCATCAGGTTGTAGACGTCGATCGGCCGACCCTGCCCCAGCCGATGGATGCGCCCGATACGCTGCTCCAGGACCGCGGGGTTCCAGGGCAGCTCCAGGTTGACGCAGGCGCTGGCCGCCCGCTGGAGGTTGAGGCCGACGCCGCCGGCGTCCGTCAGGAAGAGGACCGCCGCCTCGGGATCGTCGTGGAAGTCGACCAGGTTCTGCGTTCGACGCCGCTGACCCTCCTGGCCGGTGAAGAACAGCGCTCGCTTCCGGGCGCTCAGCAACTGATCGGAGACTGCCCACGCAGCCAGCTCCAGCATGCGCCGCCACTGGCTGAACACGACCACCTTCCGGCCCTGGGTGATCACGAGGCTCGACACCAGCTCGCGCAGCTCCCCCAGCTTGGGGGCGTCGAGCGACTGGAGGACGGCTGGCGCCGGCGTGCGGCCGCGGAGCCCCGGCCAGGTGGAGGCGAAGTCCTTGAGCGCGAGACCGTTGGCGATCATCCTCTGCGATGCCAGCAGCGACATGAGGCGCAGGAACTCGGCCGGCGTCAGCGGCCGTCGTTGCGCGATCCGCGCCAGCTTGGCGATCGGCTGATTGAGCTCGTCGTGAGCGTCACGCTGGCGATCGGTGAGATCCACCGGGATCGTCGTGTCCTGGCGCGGTGGCAGCTGTCCCAGCACCTCCGCGCGCGTCCGGCGCAGCAGCACCCGCGCGAGGCGCGCCCGCAGCTCGCTCAGGTTCCGGGCGCCGACAACCTCACGCCGTCCGTCCCCGTGGGCGCTGTACCAGGGGGCGAGCCGCCACTTGGGCTCGAGCGCCCGATCGTCAGCCCATTCGACGATCGACGCCAGCTCTTCCAGCCGGTTCTCCATCGGCGTCCCGGTGAGCACGAGTCGGTACGCGGGCGACAGCCGCTTGACCGCCTGCGCGGTCTTCGTCGCCCAGTTCTTGATCCGCTGGGCCTCGTCCAGGACCACGAGATCGGGCGACCAGGCCGTCAACGCGTCCAGATCCTTGATGACCTGCTCGTAGTTGGTCACCAGGAAGCCGCGCCGCGTGGATTCATAGATCGCGCGCCGCTCGTCGATACCGCCGTCAACGACCCGCAGCGGCGCCGGCGAGATCGCGCGCCACTCGCGCTCCCACTGCGGCTTGAGGGCCGCGGGAACGACCAGCAGCCCGCGGCGCGCCAAACCTGCGTCGTGCAGGGCCGTCGCGGCGACCGCCGCCTGCGTCGTCTTCCCGAGCCCCATGTCGTCGGCCAGCACCAGCCGCCCCTGCGCGAGGAAGCGGCGCACGCCTTCCTTCTGATAGGCATAGAGGCGCCGCCGCGAGCCGGTCGGACGTCGCGCGCCGCGCAGGCCGAGGACGCGCGTCAAGCGGGCGTGCTCCTCGGACAGCACGGCCCGCGCCGCGGGATCCGCAACCGTCGGCGACCCGAGGCCCCTCCGCAGCGCCTCGACCAGGCGCTGGCGCGCCGCCGGATCGTTCTGGTGGGTCTCGCGAAGCCGCTGGATTCCATCCCCGCCCGGGCGGAAGAGCTTCCCGATCCCATCGGCAGCTTCGCGGCCGCGCACCGCGGCAGTCGGTGTCGAGAACCGCAGGGCGCTGAGCACGTCGGCGGGGCCTCCCTCCGAGGCCGTCGGATCCCACAGGAGTCGCGGGAGCGAGGCCGGCGGCGTCGCCGTGAGCCGCTGGAAGAGGCGCGCCCGGCGGGCCAGACTCGCCACGACGGCGGCGACGTGCTTGCAGATGCCCAGCGCCGCGCGCGTGAAGTCGGCGCAGTCGCACGCGCCGCGAAGCGGGGACAGCGACCACAGCCGGACGTCGTACGGCAGCGCTTCTCCGGCGTCCGCGCGCGCGAGCCGGTATCGTCCCCACGGCCCCCTCCGAGGCGCGTCGACCATCGCAATCTCTTGCGTCCGGGCGGATGCCACGCGCCGAAGGATTGCCTCGAGCGCTTCGCGCCGCACCGGCCAGTCCCAAGGTCCCGGCAAAGCGAGAACGTGGTCCACGACGAGCTCCGCTGGAATCGGTTGCGCGCGCCGTCCTGCGATCTGGAGGAGGCTCTCTCGCGCTTCTCCCCCGTCCACGAGGCTTGCCGGCTCTAGCATCGCTCATTCCTGCCAGAGGTAGACGGTGCGCGTCCAGGGGCTCGGCGGGCAGACCCATGCAACCGTGGGCGACTCAGTCGTGTCGCATCCGCCGGAACCCGCGATCGAGCGTCGACCGACGCGCTCGGCAATCTAACTACGTTTCTGTGGAGGCGCCGGGAGTCGAACGTGGGTCCGGCGATTTTGCCGGAGGATGCGGGAGCGATCGGGAGCGCTGTTTCTGGCGAAGAATCGGCGGCTTGGGCGGACGAGCGAGAGAGTGGGAGCGCGTCGGAAGACGCCGGAGGGCCGACCGCGTGTAGCAGTGTAGCAAGGCCCGACCGGATCGCCGCCATCGAGGACGCGATCGCCGCGATCGACGCCGGTCGGTTCGGCGCCGCCAGAGAATTGCTGGTGGCGTTCGTGGCGGCAGTGAGGTGATGTGTCACGCGAGGAACGAGGATGGCGTTTGGGTGCGTATGAGACACCAAAGATCGACAGGCTGTTCGGGGTGCAGGCTGCGCTGCGAGAGCTGTTGCGCGACGTCGTGCGCGAGGAACTTCGCTATCTACGAGGGGAGCTTATCCTATGGTTGGAAGAGCAGGGCAGGCCGGCTCCTGTGCCCGAATCGACCGCTGACGAGCTCTTGACCGTCGCGCAAGTCGCGCGGGAACTGCAGGTGGTCCCCGGCACGATCCGAAGCTGGATCCAGTCGGGCGCCTTGAAGTCCAGCCGGCCGGGTAACGGCAAGCAGCCGGGCCGCACATATCGCGTTCGCCGAGCGGACCTGGATGCATTCGTCGCGGCATCGGAGGGCCGGCTTGCGTGGCGGGGGGGCAGCGGCAGTTCGCCGCCCTGCTCCGTCGAGAAATCCGGTGATGGCCATCGAGAAGGGAGCGAGGTAACCTAGAGGCCGTGCTGAAGTTCAAGGCGCAGGTTCATGAGGGTCGGCTGAAGCTAGACGAGCCCTACGACGCTCCTGAAGGGACCGAGGTCGACCTGGCCGTGCTCGACGACGGTGATGACTTGGATCAGGAAGAGCGCGCTCGCCTCGACGCCGCTATAGGCCGCAGCCACGATGAGGCTCAACGCGGCGAGACCATCCCCGCGGATGAGGTTCTAGCCAAGCTTCGCTGAGGATGAACCGGTATCGCGTCGGGTTCTCCAGGACAGCCGACGCGCAAATCGAGATGATCGAGGCTTGGTGGCGCGAGAATCGCCCGGCCGCGCCGGACATGTTCAGTCGGGAGCTCGAAGCCGCCGTGCGTCTGCTCGAGATCTCTCCGCTAATCGGAAAGGCATACCCGGCGATTCCGCACAGCGGTTGGCATGGACAGGCGCGACTCTTCGACGGCCCTGACCTACGTCTGCGATGGCTGCTTGGGCGGTTGTCGAAAGAGCACGAGGCCAAATCGGCTGCGGCGAACCTTGCCCGCGCGGGCGGGTACGTCAGCGTCAACTTGATCCTGGCCATGGTTAGCGCAGCTCGGGAGGCGGATCGTGCGCGACCGCGACGGGAACCGGAATGGTGGAAACCTTCAACGAGGGCGGGCTGGACTTCTTGTGGCGGGAGAAGAACAAGTTGGGTTTACCGAGTGCGATCACACAGAACTGGCAAAAGGGCTTGGGCGGCGTAAGTCCAGAGTCGCACCACGTTGTGTACCCCGCAAAGATCCCGGCGCGCGACCAGTTGCTCGCCTACTCGGCTCAAATCGCGGCCAGCTTCAAGCTCAATTTCCATGCGAGCGTCCGGAAGGAGTTCGGAGACGATGCCGAGGCTGCCGTGGCCCGCGCTTCGCGCAAAGCACTGCTCGTCTGGCAGGCGTATGCCTTCCTCGCTCCGGGCGGTGGTCCCTATGATCCGAAGAAGACCCTTCGGGAACAGCTTGGGATGAAGTTCGGCCACCGCTCGGCCCTGAGTCTGTACGCCTACAACGCCCGGCAACAAGGCCGGAAGCCGAGCCTCGAAGACATCGTCACGGACAGGACCCTGCTTGTCCATCTGGAGTGGTTCCACAGTGCGAAGACTCGGGCGGCCGAGGCACTGTTCATGGAACGACTGCTCAAGAGCGCCCGCGAGTTGCTGCCGAAATAGACTCTCGCCATGGTGTCGAGCCTCCTCAGCCTCGCTGCGCTGCTATTCGTCGCTGGCCAAACGTCCTCGCCAGCCGCTTCGCGGCACTGGGAGAAGGTCTTCGACGGTGGTGCCAGCGAGTGGGTCTACGCCGTGGCCGCGGTCGGCCGCAATGACTGGTTCATCGCCATCGAGGGTGCTGTGGGCAAGGTGACGAAGGGCAACATCGAGCGCTACGTGACGACCCCCAGGCAAGCGGAAGGGCTCTTTGTCGCGTCCGGCGACAATGTCTACGCGTTCGGCGACGGCGAGCTCGTCGTTCACCACGACGGTAGGAAATGGACCACTGAACATGCCGGCGCTCCGCCACCAAGGCGCCGGCGCAGAGGAACGGGCGCACCCGACATGCTGCAAGGTGCCTATTTTAGCGATGCGATGATGGTGGCCGTTGGTCCATCGCTGGTGATGGTTAGGCAACCCGACGGATCATGGGCTTACCCGCCGAAAACCGAAAAGCAGAAACTATGGGATGCCGCCGGATCTGGCCCGCAGACCTCGAAGCCTCAGAACTGCCATCTCGCAGGCTGGTACTGGCTTGGCAAGAACAGGGGCTTTTTCTACTGCCACGATCGGCGCGCCTTCCTTTGGGACGCAGGCGTGCTGACGCCAAAAGGGAAGATCCCACGCCAGTGCGACGATTCATTGAACGCGGTTGTCGAAGAAGCAGGCGAGGTCTATGCCGCGTGCAATCAGGCTACCCTGTGGAAGACGGAGGGCGCCGGGGCGTGGCAGGCTATTCAGCCGCCGAATGAAAAGGGACTGAAGGAGATCGCATTCATGGCCGGCGCGGATGGTTGCCTATTCGTCGCCGGCCCGCGCTCGGTGTGGCGTTCGTGCGATCGCTGAGATGGTGGGGGCAGGCTGAAGTCGTTCGCGTCAGGCCGAGGGCAGCGGCCTGCTTCTGCCTTGGCTCTTGGCGTTGATGACGCCTGAGACTCTGAATGGGTCCGGCTGGCGCGCCGGAAAGCCAGGGGCTGATGACCTCAAGAGCGATCGGGGTCAGGCCCGCGCGCTGTGCTCCGCCGTCACGTCAGATCGGCCGCGCTCAACGATTTCGCCGGAATCGACCATCGGCCGGCTCGACCGACGTCGACCGCGCTGGGCACCTGTCTCAACATCACTGAACATCAGTCAAGGTGGAGGCGCCGGGAGTCGAAAACGTTCGTAACCCCTGACACTTCGGGGGCTTGCACAGACTCCCCGGCCCTTACCGCAACTTTCGTGACGTCTGGTCGGTTTGAGTTTGGAATGGTTGGATCTGTTTGGGCAGCCCGTTGGCAACCCACGTGGTCGGCACCGACGGGCCTCCAACCTAGCGACAGACGCCGTTCACCGGCGTGCAGGGCGAGCGGACGCGCCGCATCGTCCCTCTGCGGCGGCGCCCGGGCGAAACTCAAGGCTAGCGAAATACGAAGGTGCCAGCCGGAATGGGTCACGCGGCTCCGGCCTATGACCTCGGTGCTGTTGGCCAGCGGCATGACCGGTCTCCAAACGCCGCGGTGGCATGCCGATCAGTGGCCCGAGTCCCGAGCCAGGGTGATCGAGGGCTCGCTACGGAGAGGTCACGAACCTCAACGCCGTGCCGGAGAAGCTCGGGTATCGGCCCGATGACTCCCGTGGCGCGGCCGCCCGGATCTGCCCACAGGCCCGCCCGCGGCTAGAGCTTCAATCCGGATCTGCCGACGTTCGTTTGGATGACCAACTTTGGGGTGGACGCCACACCAAGAAGGGTGATGCGCCCGCCGGTCGTCTTGCTTGCCTGCGTCGTCCTGGGCGCTGGGTGTGGAAGCAGCTCGCTCACGCATCAGACGCTCCCTGACGGCGCGCTGGTCGACGGGGCTCGCCCCGACGCCGCGGCGGCAGACGCCACGCGCCTCGACGCGACGCCGGTCGACGCGGGCCGAGGTCGCGCGGTCGACATTCTGTTCATGATCGACAACTCGTCCGAGATGACGAGCATGCAGCAGAAGCTCATCGCGCAGCTTCCCGCCTTCATCTCGACGCTGGAGAACCTGCCGGGCGGACTTCCCGACGTCCACATCGCGGTCGTGTCGTCCGACATGGGCGCGCCGGGCGATTCGGCGAGCTCGATCGGCTGCACGGCGGATGGAGACCAGGGCGTCTTTCACTTCGCGCCTCAGGGCACGTGCACGGCGTCCGGCCTGGCGCCCGGCGCGACGTTCATCTCGAATGTCGGCGGTGTCGCGAACTACACGGGCGCGCTGGACCAGACGCTGAGCTGCATTGCGCTCCTCGGCGCGAAGGGGTGCGGCTTCGAGCACCAGCTCGCGTCGGTGGCGCGGGCGCTGGGCGCTGACGGCGCGCTGCCGCCCGCGCAGAACGCCGGATTCCTGCGGCCCGACGCCGAGCTGGCGATCTTCCTGCTCACCAACGAGGACGACTGCTCCGCCCCGGCCGATACGAAGCTCTACTCGCTGAACGGGGCGCCTCAGAGCCTCGCGAATCCGCTTGGACCGATTCAAAACTATCGCTGCAACCAGTTCGGTCACTTGTGCAAGGACCCCACCGGTGCCCAACCCGACGCCACGATCCCGCCACCGTTGGCCCTTCCCAGCGACGCGACGGGAGATCCGCCCAAGCTGGCGCTGACCGACTGCACGTCCGATGACGGTCCCGACGGACTCCTGACGCCGCTCGCGACGTTCGTCGGCGAAATCAAGGCGCTCAAGGCCGACCCGTCCCGAGTCGTCGCCGGCGCGGTCATCGGCCCGGCCGTACCGTACACTGTGGCTTGGGTTCCGCCGGCCAGCCCACCACCGGGGACCTCCGGCGAGCTCTGGCCGTTCACCTTGCATTCATGTGGGGCACCGGGCACCTACGGCCCGAACCCGGGCGCCCAGACCAGCACCGACGGCAGCTTCGGCGATCCCGGCGTCCGCGTAAGCCAGTGGGTTGAGGCGCTGGGCGGCGTGACCGGCTCCGTTTGCGATCCTGACTACGCGGAGGCGCTGCAAGCCTTTGCCGGCGCCATTGGCCAGCACCTGTAGGCGCCTAGTGGGCCCGAGACGCACGGCTCCGAACCACTCGCGTCGTGCGGGTTGACTCGACCCTGCCAGCGCGCGCTACGCTGGCGCGCGTATGGCGAGCGAGCCATCAGAAAAGCTACTTCAGACGCAGTTAGAAGCCCTACTCGACAGGGGACACCGAGAAGGGAAGATCCCGCCCGCTGAGCGCAAAATGTGGGCCTTGGAGATACGGGCGAGGGGGAAGGGCAAGCTAACGGCCAAAGCGCTCGCGTGGGCGGCCGACCGTCTGAACAAGACAGATCCGATCGTCACGGTTGCTGGAAAGGAGCATCACCCGCCCCATCCTGACGAATACGGAAAATTGCTCGCACAGAGCCTCGAACCGGGCCCCCCCCGGAAGCCGCCGGAGGCCGACTGGAACATCTGGGGCCCCCATACAAGATTACCGCCACTCGTCCCATGGCCACTCATCTGTCACTCGCCAGGGGGATGGGGCCACGTCTCGCCAGGACCATGGGGCCAGGTGACGGGCATCGAAGGACCAGGGATTGAGATGCCACAGATCGGCGTCCGGGTCGAGGGCGGAGGGCCCCGACAGGGGCCGACGTGGGCGGCATCAGCGACGTCGGTCGGCGGCCTTGCGGCGGGGATGGACGGGGACCTTCTTGACCGGAGCCGAAGGCGGAGGTGGGAGCTTTTCGATGTTCGGCTTGAGCCGGGACCTG
>Ga0335083_10009181_pt1 | contig 12018 bp, 10 predicted proteins | sample Lox_Sample_42_FD_206716 | JGI IMG/M metagenome (GOLD analysis project Ga0335083, IMG submission 206716) | Soil microbial communities from Loxahatchee National Wildlife Refuge, Florida, United States - Lox_Sample_4.2 | ecosystem: Environmental > Terrestrial > Soil > Wetlands | place: USA... | reverse complement strand
GCGGCCCCGGACGCCGTTCTCCAGACGCCCCTGGACGCCGTTCTCCAGGCGGCCGCGCCGCTCACCGCGGCCGTCTATTACGCCGGAGCCTGGAAAGGAGCTCTGGTGATCGAATGTTCCGGCCGGCAGGCGTCGCGATGGGCTGAGGGGTTCATGCCTCTTACTGGACCCGCCACGTCGGAAGACGCCCGCGACGGCCTCGCGGAGATCGCCAACGTCATCGCCGGCAATTTGAAGCCATTTCTGCCGCCCGGCGTCAGCCTGTCCATGCCGTCGGTGATCGAGGGAACGGACCATAAGCTGCGCCTGCCGGAGTCCTGCCACCGCGACACGTTCCCGTTCGCCGATGAAATGGACCCGTTCCGGATTTCGCTGGCCGTCTTCCCGTAACTCGCGCGGCGCTGCCCGAGCCCTTCCGCGAGCTGCCGGCCGCCTCTCACTTCTGCTCTTTGAAAACCTTGCCGCCCTTCATCACGAAGACCACGTGCCGCACCGCCGTGATGTCGTGGATCGGGTCGCCTTCCACGGCCACCAGGTCGGCGTCGAAACCGGCCGCCACAGTGCCGATCTTGCCGCCCAACCCCAACGCCTGCGCCGCCATCGACGTGGCGCTGACGATTGCGTCCATGGGCTTCTCGCCGGCGTCCTTCACGCGGTAGATGAACTCTTCGGCGTTCCGTCCATGCGCGCCCGACACGGCGTCGGTGCCGAAAACGATCTTGACGCCTTTGGCGCGCGCCCTGCGGATGACGTCCTGAGTCGGCGCCAGCCCCTTCTTCAGCGTCTCGACGGTCTGCTCGCTGAAGTTGAAGCTGGCCGGATCTTCCAGGTAATTGTGCAAGACCAGCAGATTCGGGTCGAAGTACGTTCCGTGCCGCACCATCAGGTCGAGCGTGGCGTCCTGGACGAACGTTCCGTGCTCGATCGATGTGCAGCCCGCCAGGACGGAAGCGCGGGCGCCCGAGTCACCGATGGCATGGACAACACTGCGCAGTCCATTGGCCTTGGCTTCGCCGCAGACGGCGCGGATCTGTTCGTCGGTCATGGTTTGTCCGCCGCCCGCGCCCAAACCGGATGTGGCGAACAGCTTGATCACGTCTCCGCCGTCGGATTTGGTGCGGCGCACCAGTTCGCGCAGCGCATCCACGCTGAACGGCGTCGGAGGATTGCCGCGTCCGCCCTGAATCTGCCGCAGCGACGTCAGGATGCGCGGACCGGGAATCATCCCCTTGTTGATGTGGTCGCGCACGGCCCCATCCACCATGGCGCCGACGCTCTGCACGGTAGTGAAACCGCCCTCCAGCGTGATCCTGGCGTTTTCGGCGGTGTAGCGCTCCTGGTCGCCCATCGGCTCGCCGCCCGAGACATTCTTGTGTTCCGCGTTGAAGTGCCAGTTCAGATGGACGTGCGTATCGATCCAGCCGGGCATGACGGCGTACTCGCTCAAGTCGATAGTGGGCTTCAGTTTGGCGGCGCCCACTGAGACGATGCGCTCGCCCTCGATCACGATCTGCTGATCTTTGAGCACAGCGCCTTTGCCATCGATCAGCGTTCCGGCGCGGATGACCACCTGGGATTGCGCCGCGGCCGTGGCGCTCAACATCAGCAGCAAAATTGTCAGCTTCATGAGACACTCACTTCGCGCTTGGCGACTTTTCCGGCCAGATAGCGCTTCTTTTCCGATCCATATCGCCAGCGCCAGATCGACGCCGCGACAACCACTAGAAAACAGACTTCCACCAGCACCTTTTCTCCGTCGAGGAAATCAGGCGTCTGGCCCTTCAGGTTCTGGTCGATAAGCGTGCCGTGCACGAACAGCACCGCCGCGGCGAAATACGCGGTATAGTGCAGCTTCTTCCACGCCACGTGCCCCAGCCGCCGGCGGAAGTACGACGTCACCACCACCAGCGCGAACGAGTAAAACGTGATGGCGCCGAGATTGTTGTACAGCCGCTGCCCCGGTGAATTCAGCGGCAGCGCGACGTCGATGACGCGGAAGTGAGCCGTCCTGGAAAACAGCAGAATGATGGGGTGCAGCGCCGCCACCGAAAGCGCCAGGTACGCGTTCCAGTTGTGCAGCTTGTAGAGCGGCACCGGGAGTTTGCGATGCGGCCATTGCTTCACGGTGTTGTAGTTCACAGAGACCAGAAGGCCCATCAGAATATTCAAGGTGAACAGCACCATGGCCACCAGGCCCACAGTGCTGGAAATATCGACCGCGGAGAGATCGTCAAACATTGTCTTATCGGATGCTTCTTGAGTACACTCTTATTGCGGCGGCGCCGACTTCAGGGCTTTGCGAAGTTGCGCGATCGCGGCTTCCACGTCCTCCAGCTTCGACGGCACGCCCGCCGACATCACTTTCGCATCGCCAGTCGTGATCAGAACGTCGTCTTCGATGCGCACTCCGATCCCTTTGTATTTCTCGAAAGCCGGCCTGACCGCGGCGATGAACTTCTCCATCTCGGGAGTCTTCGGCAGGTTCTCCAGAGCATCCGGCCGGAAGTACAGTCCCGGCTCCATGGTGATCGCCATCCCGGGCTGATATTCGCGTAAGCCGCTCTGCGCGCTGGCAGCCGGATCGTGGACGTTCAGGCCGATGCCGTGGCTGATGCCGTGGTTCAGCCAGATGCGGATCTGTTCGGTGCTTTTGGGGTCGGTGATGAGGCCCAACTTAAACAGGCCGTCGCCGAGCACGCGGTCGCAGGCCTCATTGATGTTGGCCGGAGTGTGGCCGGGCTTGGCTTCGCCGATCGCGGCCTTCTGCGCCGCCCACACCAGCCGGTAGATGTCGGCCTGCGCGGGGCTATATTTTCCACTCACGGGAATGGTGCGCGTAACATCGGCGCTGTAGCCGTCGAACTCGGCCGCGTCGTCCATCAGGAGCAGGTCGCCGGGCTTCATGGTGTCCTTGTTGGTCTCGTAGTGCAGCGTGGTGGCATTCACGCCCGAAGCCACAATGCAGGGATACCCCCAGTGCGCGTTGCGGCGCAGAAACGTGAATTCGAATTGCGCCTGAATCTCGTACTCGGGCGTGCCGGCCACCGCCACCGCGTATACCCGCTGAAAACCCTCGGCCGTAATATCGACGGCGTGCTGCAGCAGTTCGATCTCGCGCGCCGATTTCACCGCCCGCAGCTTGCTGAACATCGGCCCGGGATCGCTCACCGTGAGCGGCGGATCGAGAGCGGCCAGTTTGCGGACAGTCTCGGCCTCGCGCCGGAACTCCGCCGCCGCGCCGGCTCCGCGCCCGCTGCCGAGCATGGAAATCGGCGACTCCCTGGTTCCGAAGCTGCCGGCAAGCGATCCGAACTCGGCGCTTACATCGATGGGGATCGGCGGTGTTTCCGCCGCGGCTCGCCCGCGGCCTCCTCCGCCTCCTCGTCCGCCCCGTCCTCCACGCGCCGGAGGATCGGCAAACACGGTCTTCGCCTGCGGAATCACCGCCGCGAGAAACTCATTCAGCCGGCGCGCATCCCAGATGGCGTCGATGCCGGAGATCTCGCGGCCTTCCGCCGGCGTTAGAACATGGCCGGTCCAATTCTCCTGCGACGGATTGGAAGGCGGCATGAACAGAATCTCGCGATACTTCGCCGCTCCCGGGATAATGACCAGCGCGCTGCCCGCCTGCGGGATGGCGGTGAGATAGAAGAAGTCGTTCTCCTGGCGATACGGCCAGTCGACGTCGCCGGCGTAGTTACGGGGCTCCGCCGCGAAAAGAATGAGAATGCCCTTGGGGCCGATCTGTTCGGCGACGGCTCTGCGGCGGGCTTGCAGATCGCTGACGCGGTCGCGCTTCCATGAGGCCGGCGGCGCCGGCGCTGTCTTCCAGATATCCGCGGCGCGAATTTGCGGTGCCAGCGCGGCGAAAAACGAGGCCGCTAGTAGAAGATGTCGGAGCATCAGCCCTCCCGGTTGGACTATTATAAGCCGACGTCTCCGCGACGGGCTCTCGTTACCGCAGGCGCCAAACCCTGGTGACTCGAGATCCCGGCCGCTCCGGCTGCCGGGAGAAGGAACAACCACATCCGCATGACACAGGGCTGCTACAAAGCGCGCCGGGACGGGCAGCCGGCCGGAGTGGGTCCCGGCCCCTCGGTTGCCAGCCGGCACAACGCTCACCGGCAGCCAGTATCCGAACAAAGAGGTCCGCGCCGAGCGCCGCCTGGCCGAAGCGAAGCGTAGAACCTGAAGACCCGCCACCGGCGCCGCCGGCGATGCCCTGAACGCGCTCGCAGCCTCCCGGGCAAGCGATGCCCGCCACGGGAGCGAATGACGATCGGCCGGCCGGTTGACAACCCGGTTGGCAACCGGCCCGCACAGATTACAATGATCTGAACATGGAACATTACACCTGGGACGAGATGGAAAAGGAAGTCCTCAGCCCCGTGATCGCGCGTAAGATCATCAGCGGCGAGAAGGCCATGGTCGCGCAGGTCTTTTTGGCCAAAGGCGCGGTGGTGCCGGAACACAAACACGAAAGCGAACAGATCACCTACATCCTCGAGGGCGCCCTGCTCTTCGAAATCGACGGCAAAGAAATTCTCGTGAGCAAGGGCCAGGTGCTGCGCATCCCCTCCTGGATGCCCCACAAAGCTACCGCCGTCGAAGACACCCTCGATCTCGACATCTTCAGCCCCATCCGCGAAGACTGGCTGAAGAAAGACGACGCCTACCTGCGTCGTGGTGAAGAATCCCATGGACCTCGGACTTAAGAATCGCGTCGCCCTGGTGGCTGCATCCAGCACCGGACTCGGAAAAGCCGTCGCCCTCGGCCTGGCGCGCGAGGGCGCGCACCTGGCGTTGTGCGCGCGCACCGAATCCACGCTCATGGATACCGCCGACGCCATCGCCGCCGAAACCGGGGTCGAGGTTTTGGCTCGGGCCATCGACGTCACCAAGGCAGATCAGATCCGTACGTTCGTCGCCGAAACCGCCGCGAAATTCGGGCGGATCGATATCTGCGTCGCCAACGCCGGAGGACCGCCGTCCAAGAGCTTCGCCGAAACCACCCTCGACGACTGGCATCGCGCCGCCGACCTCAACCTCATGAGCACCGTCCTCCTCGCCAAAGAGACGCTGCCGCACATGCAGGCGCGGCGCTGGGGGCGCTTCATCGCCATCACCTCGGTCACCGTAAAGCAGCCGCTCGAAGGCTTGATCCTTTCGAACTCGATACGCGCCGGCGTCAGCGGGCTGGTGAAAACGCTGGCCGCGGAATACGGGCCGTACAACGTGCTGGTCAACAGCGTCTGCCCCGGCTTCACCGCCACCGATCGCCTGATGGAGTTTGCCGACGCCCTGGCCGCGCGCAAAAGCACGACGCCCGAGGAGATCGAAAAGACGTGGGCCGCGCAGGCGCCGCTCGGCCGCATCGGGCAACCCGAAGAGTTCGCCAACGTCGTGGTGTTCCTGGCGTCGGAGCGCGCCAGCTACGTCACCGGCGTGGCCGTGGCCATCGATGGAGGCATCGTAAAGGGGATCTACTGATACTTGGCCAGCCCATCGGACCACCAGCTTCGCAAAGAAATGGGCCTGGCCGACCTGGTCCTGGCGCAGGTGTTGTGCGTGGTCGGCTCCACGTGGGTCGGCATCGCCGGCAAACTGGGCCGCGCCCACACGGTGGTCTGGATCGCCGGCATCCTCACGTTCTACTTGCCGCTGGCCGCTGTGGTCATCTATCTCAACCGCCTGATGCCGGTCGAAGGCGGCCTCTACGAATGGGCCAAGGCAGGCTTCGGGGAAGTCGCCGGGTTTCTGACGGCCTGGAACCTCTGGGTCTACGCAATCGTCGTGACGGGCGCCGTCATTTTCGTGGTGCCGACCGACCTTTCCTACGCCATCGGTTCATCCGCCGCATGGCTGCCAGGCAGTAAAGCCGCCACGCTGGCCCTCACCGGCGTCGTCATGGCCGGGATCACCTTCGTCGCCATTCGCGGCCTCAATATCGGCAAGTGGCTGCACAATACCGGCAGCGTGCTCGTCATGACGGCTTACGTCATCCTGCTCGGATTGCCGATTTGGGCGCTGCTGCGCGGCTCGATCCACACTTATACGCCGGTCCCCATCGCCATGCCCAAATTCGACTGGTTCACGCTGGCCATCTTCGGACAAATGTGCGTGGGCGGCCTGAGCGGCTTCGAATACGTCGGCATCCTGGCGGGCGAATGCCGCAGCGCCGCGCGGACCATCGGACAATCGGTGGTGATCTCGGCGCCCATCATCGCGCTGATGTTCATTCTGGGAACCAGCAGCGTGCTGACGTTCATCGGCAACCAGCCGATCAACGTCATCGGCCCGATTCCGCAGACCATGCGCGCGGCCTTCGGAGCCACAGGCCCGGCGGCCTGGGCGGCGCCGCTGGGGATCTGTCTGCTGATCGCGCGCGCTATCGCCAGCGCCAGCCTGCTGTTCACCGGTCTGACGCGGCTACCCATGACGGCCGGCTGGGATAACCTGGCGCCGCCCTGGTTTTCGCGGCTCCATCCGCGCTGGCGGACGCCCGTGAACTCCATCCTGTTCATGACGGCGCTGGTGATGGCGTTTGTGCTGCTCAGCATGCTCGGCGTTCGCGAGCAGGAAGCCAGCCAGGTGCTGGGCGCGGCATCGGTGATTCATTACGCCATCGCGTATATCTCGCTCTTCGCGCTCCCGGTAATCGGGCGGCGCGCGCTGCGGTCGAAATTGCCGGCCTGGCTGAAGGTGGCGTCAACCGCGGGGCTGGTGACCAGCACGATATCTCTCATCATCGGCGTCTATCCGATCGTCGACGTGGAGAGCCGCGCCGGTTACGCGCTGAAGATCGGCGGAGTCGTGGTGCTCAGCAACCTGGTGGGCGTCGCCGTATACATGTGGGGCCGGTCGCCAACCGGCGCGGCGGTTGCCAACCTCCGCCAGGACGGCTGAACTTTGCGTCCGTCACGCCTGGTATAAACTTGCTTTATGTGGATGCGTCTGGGGCCCCTGTTTTTCCTGGCTTTTTCAGCAGCAGCCGCGGATTGGAATGCGCGCCTGGCGGCCGATTATCTCGACGCCCGCCAAAAGAGCTGGATTGAGTGGCCAACAGCCAGCAAGGCCGGCAATGGTCCGTGCATCTCCTGCCACACGAATGTCACTTATCTTTTGGCTCGTCCGGAGTTGAGCCGCGCGCTCGGCGAGACCTCTCCGGCACAGCCCGAGACGCAGCTTCTCGACATCCTGCGCGCTCGCGTGCCCGCCAGAACTCCGGAAGAATTCGCTCCGAACCGCAAGGGCGCGGGGGCTTTGCAGGGGCTGGGTACCGAATCGGTGCTGTCCGCGCTCCTGTTGGCGTCCGACGATGCGCGCCGCGGCCGGTTGAGCGCGGAAACCGAAAAAGCGTTCGATCGCCTGTGGGCGTTGCAGGGCGGCGGAGCCTGGACCTGGTTCAATGCCAGCCTCGACCCATGGGAGGAGCCGGAATCCGCGTTCTACGGCGCATCGCTGGCCGCGCTGGCCGTCGGGACCGCGCCGGGCTATGAATCGCGCGCCGGCATTCGCGGCAATATCGACGCGTTGAAATCGTACCTGGCGGCGCACCAGGAATCGCAGCCGATGCACAACCGGTTGGCGATGTTGTGGGCGTCCACCCGCCTCGCTGGCCTGATGACGCCGGCGGCCAGGCAAGACCTTGTGAACAAAATGCTGAAGCAGCAGCAGCCCGATGGCGGCTGGACACTGGAATCCCTTGGACCGTGGAAAGAGCATCCGGACGCGCCCGCATCGGCGGGCTCGAATGCGTACGCCACGGGCATGGTCGCGTTCGTGTTGCAGCGCGCGGGAGTACCGGCCCTGAACCCCGCGATGCGGTCCGCTCTCAATTGGCTGCGCGCGCATCAGAATCCGGCGGGATACTGGGATGCGTCGTCAATGAACAAGCACTACGAACCGGGTTCCATGCCTTCGCTGTTCATGCGCGACGCCGCGACGGCCTTCGCCTCGATGGCCCTGCTGCAGAACAAACACTGAGCGATTCGGACCGAGTGTCGCCGCTGCGAGCGACGGGAGGAGTTCCGGCGCCGCGACCGGAGGAGTTCCGGCGCGGCAAGCACGAGCGCTTGCGCCAGGTCCAGGCTGCTGTATCCTGGGGCAATGCGGACTTTCACTCTGCTCTTGCTCGCCGGCGCGGCCTGTGCGCAGCCCAAATTTGAGATTTCCTGGAGTAAGCCGCTGGATGGCCACGTGGTCCTGATCCTGGCGCCGAACGCCAATCCGGAACCGCGCATGACGCCCGGCGAGGGGTTGAATACCTCGCAGATCTTCGGCGTCGATGTCGACAACGCGCGAAGCGCGGTAGTCGACAAGTCCACGCTGGGCTATCCGCGCGACAACTTCTCGCAGGTCCCGGCCGGCGACTATTACGTGCAGGCCGTTCTCAATATTTACGAGACCTTCCACCGGTCCGACGGGCACACCGTCAAGCTCCCCATGGACCAGGGCGAAGGCCAGCACTGGAACAGCAAACCGGGCAACCTCTATAGCGAGCCGGTGAAGATTCATTTCGATCCGGCCTCAGCGGCCGTTACCAAACTCGAGCTGACAAAAACCGTTCCGCCCATCGAACCGCCCGAAGATACGAAATACATCAAGCACGTAAAAATCCAGAGCAAACTGCTGAGCGCTTTCTGGGGACGGCCGATGTATCTGGGCGCGATCGTGCTGCTGCCCGAAGGGTTCGACGAACATCCGGACGCCCACTATCCGGTGCTGTATTCGCAAGGCCACTTCATGCGCGACTACAACGGATTCCGCACGGAACCGGCGCGCGGCGGTCGAAGCGGACGCGGCGGGCGCGGACGCGGCGGCGTCGACTACGCCTACAAGCTCTACCAGGATTGGACCTCCGGCCGCCTGCCGCACATGCTCATCGTGTTTACGCAGGACGCCAATCCGTTCTACGACGATTCGTACGCCGTCAATTCCGCCAACGTCGGCCCGTACGGCGACGCGCTCACGCAGGAGCTGTATCCGTACGTCGAGAAGCAATTCCGCGGTATCGGACAGCCCTGGGCTCGCGTAGTCTATGGCGGCAGCACCGGCGGATGGCGGACGCTTGCCTTGCAGGTCCTGTACCCCGACTTCTTCAACGGCGCCTGGGTCTTCTGCCCCGATCCCATCGACTTCGGCGCCTACGCCATGGTGAATCTGTACAAGGATGACAACGCCTTCTACGCCAGGAGCGAATTCAAGCGCGTGGCGATTCCGATGGCCCGCGACGGCAGCGGCACCATCACGTCCGACATGGACGATGCAATTCGCTTCGAGCTGGTGCTGGGCACGAAGGGCCGGTCGGCCGAGCAGTTCGACATCTGGCAGGCCGTGTACAGTCCCGTCGGGCCGGACGGTTATCCGGCGCTGATCATCGACCCCAGGACCGGCGCCATCGATCACAAAGTGGCTGAATACTGGAAGGAGCACTACGATCTCGACTACATCATGCAGCGCGATTGGAAGACGCTTGGCCCCAAGCTGATGGGCAAGCTGCATTTCACCGTGGGCGAGGCCGATACATTCTTTCTGGAGCGGGCCGTACACACAACCGAGACTTTCCTCGAATCCACGCGGGAAGCCGGAAAGGGCCCGTTCGCCGACGCGACTTTCGACTACGGTCCGGGCCGGCCGCACTGCTATACCGGCGACAGCTTCCTGCCGCAGGCGGTATCCAGCGGCACGCTGCAGCAACGCATGATGCCGGTGATGATGGAGCGGATGCTGAAGACCGCTCCGCAGGGCGCGGATATGAGCTGGCGGTATTAGGTTATTTCCCGAAACAAGCTGCCGATTCCCCGCGTTCGGGCGTCAAAACCTCATGCCGCGATCTGCCGTCTTTGCGATCTTCGTCTTCGCCGGCGCCGCGTTCGCCCAACCCGCGTTTGAAGCCGCTTCTGTCAAAATCTTCCCCGAAGGCGCTCCCGTTCAGTTCAGCGGGTGCATGGGCGGACCCGGCTCCGACGATCCCGGCCGCATCGACTGCCGGTACGCCTCACTGCAAATGCTGCTTGCCAGGGCCTACGAGGTGAAGACCCAGGAGATCTTCGGCCCCGCCTGGATCGAGACTGCGCACTTCGACATTCTCGCCAAACTGCCGCACGGCGCTACCAGGGAACAGGTACCCGCCATGTTCCGCACGCTCCTCGCCGAGCGCTTCAAGGTGGCGCTGCACCATGAAACGCGGCCGCTGCCCGGTTACGCGATCACGGTGGCCAAAAGCGGACTGAAGATCAAGGAGACGGACAACACCGCCGCACCCGAAGACCCGCCGTCCGACGGCAAAATTCATCGCGACGAGGAAGGCTTCCCTATCCTGCGCCCCTCGGTGATCCGGCAGGGAGCCGTGATCCTCTACAACAACGGGCGTGCCCGGCTGACAGGCGGCAACATCCCGATGCGACAGCTCGCCGAATCGCTCTCGCGCCAGTTGGATCGCATCGTGGTGGACGAAACCGGACTGCCCGGCAAATACGACATGACGCTCAACTGGACGCCCGAGCCACCCGAGCCCGGCGCGCGTCCGCGCGATGCGTCGTCCGCTCCGTCGGTCGATCTGCTCACTGCCCTGGAAACCCAGCTTGGTTTGAAGCTGGTTTCGAAGAAAGTGGACCGCGACACCCTGGTGGTCGACCGCGCCGAAAAGGTCCCGGTCGATAATTAGCGTGGCGCGCAGGCCGCTCCAGCACCATGCATGCGCCGCCATACGCCTGGAGTCACGCCAACCATGGCGGTGAAGACCCGGGTGAAGTGGCTCTGATCCGCAAATCCGCAGAACGCGGCCACGTCGGCCAAAGACAGCGCTCGCTTCCCGAGAAGTTCCTGGGCGCGCTCCACGCGATGCCGGAGAAGCCACCGATGTGGAGGCATGCCCGTCGACCGCCGGAAGGCGCGCGCGAAGTGACGGACCGACAAGCCGCATTCACTTGCCAGGCGGCTTAGCGGAAGTTCCTCGGCAATACTGGCGCTCATCAGCTCCTTGGCTCGCCGCTGCTGCCAGGCCGATAGCCCGCCGGGCGGTATACCGCCCTTGCCGTTCATGCCGCCATACGTGCATGCCATATGCGCGGTCATGGCTAACGCGACGTGGTCGAAGAACAGCGAGTTCGCCTGTTCCGGTTTGGCAGTGAGCGGCAGCAGGGAGGAGAGCAAGTGCCGCACCACGGGATCGTCGACGCTGACACCGGGAGTGTGCCGCAGATCGCCCGGCCGGGGCAGTCCGGCATCGGCGGCCAGCGCGTCCAGCGCCTGTCGCGGCAGGTAGAACATCAGGCTGTGATACGGGTCGCGAATGTCGGCCACCGGACCGCGCCGCAGATCGTAAATCGAGGTGACTCCTTCCGCGTAGTTCTCAGGCCGGGTCAACCGGCCTTCGAAATATAAATCGTGATTGGGGCAAGCGCGCAGTTGCAGCGCGATCAGGTAAGCGTCCTCGCGAGGCAATGGAGCGGTCCGGCCGAAATCAGGACGGTCGCATTTGAGTTCGGTGACAGCCAGCGTCGATTTCTGCAGGACTCTGGCCACCAGGCTGGGCGCGTTCGGCGCGCGAAAAGCTTCGCTCAATTGTCTGCCGTATGCTTCGCGGTTCCGCATACACCCCTCGCGGACGAACTCTGGGTTTCATTGTACCTTTCGCGTCCCGATCAGACAAATTACGCTCCTTTCGTTCAAGATCGCGCCCCGGCCGGTGGTGAAGAATCGGATTCAGAAAGGAAGCACATGTCAGATCGAACCAACGCAATCGTCCTCATCCACGGGCTTTGGATGACGTCTCTGAGCTGGGAAAACTGGAGCCGGCGCTACACCTCGCACGGGTATCCGGTAATTGCCAGAAGCTGGCCCGGAATGGAGGGCGGCATCGACGAACTGCGGCGCGACCCCTCGGCGATCGCCACGCTCGGAATCGATGCCATCGTCGCCCACTACGAGCAGATTATCCGCGGCCTCGACAGCCCGCCATTCATCATCGGGCATTCCTTCGGAGGTCTGATCGCGCAGATCCTGCTCGACCGC
>Ga0335083_10009180_pt1 | contig 12018 bp, 10 predicted proteins | sample Lox_Sample_42_FD_206716 | JGI IMG/M metagenome (GOLD analysis project Ga0335083, IMG submission 206716) | Soil microbial communities from Loxahatchee National Wildlife Refuge, Florida, United States - Lox_Sample_4.2 | ecosystem: Environmental > Terrestrial > Soil > Wetlands | place: USA... | reverse complement strand
CGGTGGTGGGCTGGCTGCCCGACAGCGTGGACGACCTGCGCGTGATGGCGCTGGAGCTCACCCGCAAGCATTCGGTGAGCCTGCAGACCGTGGGCAAGGAAGCCGCCCGTGTATTCGTGCACATCCTTATCGGCATGGTGCTGGGCGCCATCGTCGCGCTCAGCCGCACGCGGCCCGCGCATCAGGTCGGCCCGCTTTCCGCGGCGCTGGGCCTGCGCTGCCAGCGGCTGTCCGAGGCGTTCCACAACATCGTGTTCGCGCAGATCAAGATCTCGCTGCTCAACACCGTGTTCACCGCGATTTTCCTGCTGGGCGTCCTGCCGCTGATGGGCATCCACGTGCCGCTGGCCAAGACGCTGGTGGTGCTCACCTTCATCGTTGGCCTGCTGCCGGTGATCGGCAATCTCATTTCCAACACTGCCATCACTATCGCCGGCCTTTCCGTGTCGCTAGGCGTGGGCATTGCCGCACTGGGCTTCCTGATACTCATCCACAAGCTCGAGTACTTCCTCAACGCACGCATCGTAGGCGGACAGATCCGCGCCCGCGCGTGGGAACTGCTGGTGGCGATGCTGCTGATGGAAGCGGCGTTCGGCTTGCCGGGGTTGATCGCGGGGCCGATCTACTACGCATATCTCAAGAGCGAGCTTGAGGCGGAGCGGTTGATTTGAGTGATTGCTTGGTCCTTCGCAGGGATGACGAGCAAAGTGCACCGCGCTCTGCATATACCGTCATCCCCGCGAAGGCAGCGAGCCAGTGCCTTCGACTTTCATGCATCCGTGACTAAACGGGCAGCGAATCACTCACCCGCCCGCCAGCATCGCCGCAATCTTGGCCATATGCGATTCGGCTGTCTCGCGTACCACTTCCTTGTCCGCTTCTGGGTCCTTGCCCTGCCAGTGCAGGTCGTCCTGCGGTAGCTCGTGCAGGAAGCGGCTCGGCTGGTTGCTGTTCACCTCGCCGTAGCGCTTGGTCTTGGCCGACCACGACAGCGTGAGCATTTCCTTGGCGCGCGTGATGCCCACGTACATGAGGCGACGTTCCTCATCGATGCGCCCCTCGTCGATGGCGCCTTCGTGCGGCAGCGTGCCTTCCTCGCAGCCGACGATGAAGACGAAGCGGAACTCCAGTCCCTTGGCCGCGTGCAGCGTCATCATGCGCACCGCATTGCCGGGCTCATCGCGATCGGCGTGGCTGAGCAGAGCAAGTTGCGCGGCGAGATCGCCGGCGCTGTTGTTGCCCTTCTGCATCGCGCGGAACCAGTCGGCCAGTTCGCGCAGGTTGCCCAGGCGGCGCTCGCGCAATGCGGGGTCGGTCGTGGTCGCGGCGATCTGTTCGGCATAGCCGGTGCGCTTGAGCACCATGTCCACCAGATCGGCTGCGCTGTTGTGCAGCGAGGCGCTGCGCAATTCATCCATGAGGTTGGTGAATGAAGCCAGCGCGGCGGCCGGGCGCGGCGTGAGCTGGCGCAGCACAGCGTCGCTGCGTGCCGCGTCGAGCAGTGACGCGTGGCGGGTCTGCGCGATCTGGCCCAGCTTCTCCAGCGTGGTCGAACCGATCTCGCGCTTGGGCACGTTCACCACGCGCAGGAAAGCGGCGTCATCGCTCGGGTTGGTGAGCAGGCGCAGATAGCAGAGCAGGTCCTTCACTTCCGCGCGATCGAGGAAGCTCAGCGCGCCGGTGAGGTGGTACGGCACGCGCGCCAGGCGCAGCGCCTTTTCCAGCGGACGTGCCTGGAAGTTGCCGCGATACAGGATGGCGATGTCGTGCCAGCGCGCCTTGTGCTTCTCGGCCAGCGTGGTGGCGATGGCGGCCACGCGTTCGGCCTCGTGCTCGTTCTCCTTGCACTCCAGCACGCGAATCTGGGCCCCTTCCGGATGCTCGCTCCACAGCTTCTTCTCGTGCAGGTGCGGATTGTTGGCGATCAGCTTGTTGGCGGCGCGCAGGATGCGCTTGCCGCAGCGGTAGTTCTGTTCCAGCTTGATCACGCGCAGCGCCGGCCAGTCCTTGCCGAGCTGGTCGATGTTCTCCGGATTGGCGCCACGCCAGGCGTAGATCGACTGGTCGTCGTCACCCACGCAGGTGAAACGACCGCGCTCACCAGTCAATGCCTTGAGCAGGCGGTACTGCGCGTCGTTGGTGTCCTGGTATTCGTCCACCAGCAGATAGCGCAGGCGCTCGCGCCAGGCCATGCGGCATTCCTCGTCCGATTCGAGGATGCGCAGCGGCAGGCGGATCAGGTCGTCGAAGTCCACCGCGTTGAACGCGGAGAGTCGCTGCTGGTAGAGATCATAGATGGTGGCCGCATCCAGCTCGCGCGGACTGCGCGCGGCGGCCAGCGCTTCCTCGGGCGACAGGCCCGCATTCTTGGCGCGGCTCACCAGGTTGCGGATGCCGAACAGCACGTCGGGCTTCACGCCCTTGGGCGAAAGCTCCTTGATGATGCCCTCGCTGTCGTCCGCATCGAGCACCGAGAAGCCCTTGCGCAGGCCGGCGCGTGCATGCTCCATCTGCAGGAACTTCAGCCCCAGCGCATGGAACGTGCATACCGTGAGCGCAGCGGCATCCTCGCTGGTGATCAGCTTGGCCACGCGCTCGCGCATTTCCTTCGCCGCCTTGTTGGTGAAGGTGATGGCTGCAATCTTGGAAGGGGCGAGCTTCTTGCGGGCGATCAGGTACGCGATCTTCTGCGTGATCACGCTGGTCTTGCCCGAGCCGGCGCCGGCCAATACCAGCAGCGGGCCGTCGCAGTGTTCGACGGCGGCCAATTGTTGGGGGTTGAGCATGGTGTGCGCAGCGGCGAGAGCGGCGCTCGATGGTAGCAGAGGCCGGTCGCATCGACGGGCGATCGACTTGCAAAACGTTATGCTGAGGCCCCGGTCTCGGGCGCCCGTGGGGCGCTCGCCTCACAGGAGCGTGAGCATGGCGCGGTTACTGGTTCTCCTGGCCTGGATGGTGTGCGGTGTCGCGTGGGCGCAGACGCCTTCCGAAGGCGACATCAAGCGCAGCGGCGCCGTGCTGGCCGACATGGACACCGGGTCCTTCATCAAGGAACACCCTGACCTGCGCTTTCGCCACCTCGGCATGGAGGCATACCGCGAAGGTCGCAAGCAGGAAGCGTTCGAGAATTTCAGGCTGGCTTCGCGCTACGCGGACAAGACCTCGCAGGCGCTCATCGCGCTGATGTACTGGACGGGCGATGGCGTGCCGCGCGATCGCGCACGCGCCTATGCGTGGATCGAGCTCGCCGCCAGCCGCGGTTATCCGGAGCTGCAGCGCCAGCGCGACCTCTACTGGATGCAGATGACCGACGAGGAGCGCATGCAGGCGCGCGAACTGCGTCAGATGCTGGATGGCGATTACGGCGACGAGGCGGGCATGCGCCGGTTGACGGTGGAGCTGGGCAGCATCCGCTCCGCGGTCACCGGCAGCCACCTGGGCTGGGTCGGCAGCGGTGTGGTGATCTATGCGGACAGCGCCAGCCAGGCGGCCGCTGGCCAGGCCGTCGCTGGCCTGCTGGATGGCTCCGCATCCGGCCAAGACATGAGCGTTGCCAGCGATTCCAAGCGCCTCACCACCGCCGAATATCTCAGGATGAAAGACCTGCAATGGCAGGTGCAGATGCAGGGCCGAGTGGAAGTGGGCGACCTGCAGCAGGTGGACAAGCCGCCAGTCGACGAGCCGAAGCCTCCCGGCTGAGGGACGCCTTCGCGCCGGGTTGCTGGTATCGACGTGCGACGCCGACGGGACCGCGCCAGGCCGCGCGCGGGCGACCGATCTCCACGCGCCAGGCGCTACCATGTGCGGCCTGCGCCCCAGGAACCGACATGGCCAAGCTGTACTTCTATTACTCGGCAATGAATGCCGGCAAGACCACCACGCTGCTGCAGAGCGCGTACAACTACCACGAGCGCGGCATGCGCACGCTCATCCTCACCCCGGCGCTGGACAATCGTTTCGGCGAGGGCGTGGTGGCCTCGCGCATCGGCCTGAAGGCCAACGCACGCCGCTTTGCCGGCGACGAGAACCTGCTGGCGTTGGTGCAAGAGGACATCGCCGCGCGCGGACCGCTGCACTGCGTGTTCGTCGACGAGGCGCAGTTTCTCAGCAAGGCCCAGGTGTGGCAGGTCAGCGACGTGGTGGACAAGCTCAACATTCCGGTGCTTGCCTACGGCCTGCGCACCGATTTCCGCGGCGAGTTGTTCGAGGGCAGTGGTTACCTGCTGGCCTGGGCCGACAACCTCGAAGAGATCAAGACCATCTGCCATACCGGCCGCAAGGCCACCATGGTGGTACGCGTGGACGAGCATGGCCGCGCCGTCACCGAAGGCCCGCAGGTTGAGATCGGCGGCAACGACCGTTATGTCTCGGTGAGTCGCGCCGAGTTCAAGAACATTACGGAAGGACACGGCAGGATAGAGTTGCAGCAGCCGGTGCTGCCGCTGGGCGAGGGGCATTGAGCCTCCCGCACCCATTCAAGGAACGGTATGTCCAAGATTCCCTTTCCCGCCTGGCAACGCCCGCATTGGCAGCCCAATGACGAGGAAGTGCTGCTGCAGTTCTACGTGTTCGGCAAGTTCGAACCGGGACGCGCGCCTTCCACGGACTACGGTAGCGAGGGCCTGCCCGAAGGCGTGGAACTGACCAGCCACCACCACGGCGCGCTGCGCCAGTGGGAAGGTTATCCCTTGCGCGGCAGCATCGGCCGCATGTTCAAGGAGGACGCCCCGGAGGCCTACAGGCTGGCGCTCGATGCGCCGGAAGTGCTGGTCGTGCGCGGCCGCCTGCCGGACAGCGGCGACACCGGCTACCTGCGCGACACCCTTGGCGTACTGGCGGCGCTGCTCGATGTGGGCGGCACGGCCATCCTGGATCCGCAGATCCTCACCTTGTTCGATGCCGACAGCTGGCGCCGGCGCTATGTCGTCCGCGACGGCGCGCCGATCCGCAACCACCTGCTGATTCTCTGCGACGAAGACGAGGCGCAGGGCCGCCAATGGATCCACACGCGCGGCATGCGCAAGTTCGGGCGTCCTGACATCAGCATCCGCAACGTGCCCGAAGGCGACATCGACCGCGCCGGCCTGCTGTGCGAACGCCTGGTGGAACTGGAGGCGCTTGGCGCGCACTTCATCGACGGCCAGCCGCTCGATGCCGAAGGCCTGCATGGCGGGCTGGCCGCGCGTCTTGGCGGCGGCGAGGAAGACGCCGACTTCAACAATACCTTCGCGGAATTCCGCTGGCCGGATTGACCCGCACCCAGCTCCCACACTCTACGTGTGGGAGCGCACCCTGCGCGCGACAGCCATCTTGCCGCGCGCCCAGTGGATGTTCGCAGGCAAGCACGTGATTCCAGCCTCTCGTCTTGCGAAACCAGCCTCGGGCAACTCTTCAGTGAGAGCTGCGCCGCAGCCTACTTCTGGCACGTCGGACACCAGAACGTCGAACGCTGCCCCAGCACCACCTGTCGTATCGGCGTGCCGCACACGCGGCAGGGCTCGCCTTCCCGCCCATAGACCTGCAGCTCGCGGAAGAAATAACCGGGCGCGCCATCGGGGTTGATGAAATCGCGCAGCGTGGTGCCGCCGCGCTCGATCGCCCACGCCAGGATGCGCTTCACCTCGGCGGCGAGCCGCGCATAGCGTGCGCGTGAAACCGAGCCTGCGGGCTTGCGCGGATCGATGCCCGCGGCAAACAACGCCTCACTCGCGTAGATGTTGCCCACACCGACCACCACGGCGTTGTCCATCAGGAACAGCTTCACCGCCGCCGTGCGGCCGCGCGAAAGCTGCCACAGCACATCGCCGTCGAAGTCATCGGTAAGCGGCTCGGGGCCCAGTGAGGCGAGGAGTTCATGGGTTTCGCCGGGCGCTTGCCACAACAGGCAACCGAAGCGGCGCGCATCGGTGAAGCGCAGCACGCGCGGACCTTCCGTAACGGAAGGAGCAAGTGCGATATCCACATGATCGTGCTTTCCCACCAACGCATCCGGCGGCAACACGCGCAGCACGCCGGTCATGCCCAGGTGCAGCAGGGCGCTGCCGGCCTTGGTGTGCAGCAACAGATATTTCGCACGGCGTTCCACGTCGAGGATGCGCTGGCCGGGCAGAAGCTCGCTGATTTCCGGCGGGATCGGCCAGCGCAGGTCAGGCCTGCGCAGCGTCACCCCGCTGACCGTGCGACCGATCAGGTGCGGGGCGATGCCGCGGCGAGTGGTTTCGACTTCGGGGAGTTCGGGCACGAGGTGTCTCGGTTGAAAGCCATCACTGCAGGAGCGCACCCAGTGCGCGATCTCGGCACGGCGAGGCGCCTGTCCTGCGGGGTGCGCTCCTGCAGAAGAACCGGCGCGTCAGCTCCAGTCGTTATGAAAACTTCCCGGTTTGTCTACGCGCTCGAACGTGTGCGCGCCGAAGTAATCACGCTGCGCCTGCAGCAGGTTCGCGGGCAGCTGTTCGGCGCGATAGCCGTCGTAGTACGCAATGGCGGAGGAGAAGCACGGTACCGGCACGCCGGCCTGCACGGCAGCGGCCACCACGTCGCGCAGAGCCGGCTGGTATTGCGTGGCGATGTCGCGGAAATACGGGTCGAGCAGCAGGTTCTTCAGCTGTGCATCGCGTTCGTAGGCGTCGGTGATCTTCTGCAGGAAGCGCGCGCGGATGATGCAGCCGGCGCGGAAGGTGCTGGCGATGGTGCCGTAGGGCAGGTTCCACTGGTACTCATCGGACGCCGCGCGCAGCTGCGCAAAACCCTGCGCGTAGGACACGATCTTGCTGAGGTAGAGCGCGCGACGCACCGATTCGACGAATGCCTTGCGCTCGCCGCCGAACTTCGCGGGATCAGGGCCGGGCAGTACCTTGCTGGCGGCGACGCGTTCGTCCTTCAGTGCGGACAGCAGGCGTGCAAACACCGATTCAGTGATCAGCGGCAGCGGTACGGCAAGATCCAGCGCGCTCTGGCTGGTCCACTTGCCGGTGCCTTTCTGCGCCGCGCGATCGAGGATGATGTCGACCATCGCCTTGCCGGTGTCCTTGTCCTTCTTGGTGAAGATGTCCGCGGTGATGCTGATGAGGTAACTGTCGAGCTCGCCCTTGTTCCAGTCGGCGTACACCTCGGCCAGTTCATCGTTCGACAGGCCCAGCACGTGGTGCAGCACCGCGTAGCTTTCGGCGATCAGCTGCATGTCACCGTACTCGATGCCGTTGTGCACCATCTTCACGTAGTGCCCGGCGCCGTTCGGCCCCATGTACGCCACGCAGGGCTCGCCATCGGGCGCGCGTGCGGCGATCTCGGTAAGGATCGGTGCAACGAGGTCATATGCGTCGCGCGGCCCGCCCGGCATGATCGACGGACCATGCAGCGCGCCTTCTTCGCCGCCGGACACGCCGGTGCCGATGAAATGCAGGCCCGCCGCACGCATCTCGCTTTCGCGGCGCATGGTGTCCTTGAAGAACGTGTTGCCGCCGTCGATCACCACGTCGCCCTTGTCCAGCAATGGCTTGAGCTGTTCCAGCGTGGCGTCGGTGGGCTCGCCCGCCTTCACCATCAGCAGGATGCGGCGTGGCTTTTCCAGCGAATCGACGAATTCCTGCAGCGTGAAGGTGGGCACCAGCCGCTTGCCGGGATTCTGCGCAACGACTTCGTCCGTGCGCTCGCGATGGCGGTTGTAGATGGAAACCGCGTGACCGCGACTCTCGATGTTGAGGGCCAGATTGCTGCCCATCACGGCCATGCCGATGACGCCGATCGCCTGCTGACTCATGTCGTCGCTCCTGACTTTAGGATGCGCCTTGATATGGGGAGGACGGGGCAGGGCGCAAGCCCCGCAGCTTCCTGCGGCGCAAAAAGTGGATGGTGGCCACCCGAATGCGATGCCGGTGTGAGCTAGCGCGCCTTGGTTGCGTCCTGCGTGGCCGGGCGCGGCGTGTAGCGCACGGAAATCAGCGCCACACGCTCACCCACGCGCACGTAGCGCTGCGGCCCCGTCACCGAGGTTTCGCCAAACTCCAGCCGTTGATCGTCCAGCGTGAGGACTGCGGCCGGAGGCGATAGCCCGATATGCGCGGGATCGAAGTCGCCCAGCGGACGCCAGCTGAGCACGCTCGCCGCGGCGGTATCGGCCAGTTCGGCAAGGCGACCGTCGTCGGAGCGGACCGGCGCGCCATCGGTGCGCCACCAGTGGCCATCGCGGCGCTCGTAGTGTTCCTCGGTGCCCTTGCCGATCTGCAGGGCGATCCGCGTGACCTGGCCGGGGCTCAAGGTGAGCAGCGTGCCCGGTGCCTGGTCGCCGTCGCGCTTCCACTGCCAGGCGGCAAGCGCGACCAGCACGATCGCCGCGGCCAGCATCCACAGCCGCTGTCGCGTGGCCCGCTTCATGCGCGGCGCCGGCGCCACGCGATGCCGCTACCCAGCGCAAGCAGCAGCAGCGGCAACACCACCAGGAAACCCAGCGTGACGCTGCTCAGCTGTGCCTGCGAAATCTGCAGCACGCGATCCGGTGCGCCGCGCGGCGGCAACTGCACCAGCGCGTCGTCACCCAGCAGCCAGTCGAAGATGCGTTCGCCCAGCGCGCGGTTGCCACCGTTGCCAAGGAAGGTGTTGGAAAGGAAATCGCCATCGCCGATCACCACCACGCGCTGTTCGGCCTTGTCAGGGCTGGGCGACAGGCGACTCAGCGCGAAGCCGAAGTCGAGCGGTCCCTTCAGCTCGCCCGCAGCGGCGTCGTAGGCGATGGTGGATGCCTGCGCGTTGTCGATGGCCTTGAACTGGGTCCAGCTCTGCGTGCTGGAGCGCAGGAACGGCGCGACCTGCCAGTCGGTGCGCGCGGCCAGCGCCAGCGCGGAGACTTGCGGGAACAGCGTGGTGAGCGTGAAGCCGCGCGTGATCGCGTGCTTGGGATAGTCGCCCAGCGCAAGCATGCGCGGATCCTTCAGCCCCAGCGCCGCGCCCTGGCCATCCACCAGCACGCCGGGCAGCACGCGGATGCCGAGCGCATCGGCGAGCGGCGCCAGGTGCAGGTCGTCGTTGCCAGGCTCGGTGAGCCACAGCAGGTTGCCACCGTTGGTCAGGTAATCGGTGAGCGCCTTCACGGCGCCGTCGGGCAGCGCGAGTTCAGGGCTGGCCAGCACCACGAGATCCGTATGCTGCGGCACCGCGGTCGCCTGGGAGAAGCTCAGCGGCACCGCACGCATGCCGCGGCCTTCCAGCTGTGCCACGAAACTGCCAAGGTCGGCGTTGCCCTTGTCGTTGGGGCGACGCTCGCCATCACCCGATACGAACGCCACGATGCGCTCGCCGCCGCGCGCCAGACGTTCGAGCGCATTGGTGAGGCTGCGTTCGTCCAGTTCATCCAGGCGCTGCTCGCGCCCCTGGTAATGCAGGATCAGCGCGCCATCGACGGTGATGCCCAGTTCGCGCATCGCCGCCGGATCCTGCTGCGGATCGACGAAGCGCACAGTGAGATCAGGCTTCGCGCGGTGATAGCGTTCGATGAAGCTGGCCACCGTGTGGCGCAGGCTGCCCTGCGGGTTGGCGTAGCTGACGATCTCGACCGGGCCGTGCAGCGCCGCCAGCACCGCGCGGCTTTCCGCCGAAAGGCTGGCGCGTCCGCCGAAGGTCCAGTCAGCCACGTGGTCGTAGCGCGCAGTGAAATAGCCCACCGCGCCAGCCGAAGCCAACAGCGCCAGCGCAAACAGCCATCCATTCATGTGTCGCAGGAAGCCCGCCATCAGCCGCGCTCCTTCTCGGCGGCGAGCCGCTGCGTGGCGAGCGCGAGCGCCACCACGATCACAAGCACGAACCAGGCGATGTCCGCCGTGGATACCAGTCCACGCAACATGGCCTCAAGGTGGCCGCTCAGCGCCAGCCAGTTGACGACACCACTGGTCGCACCCGCCAGCTGCGCGGCGATGTTCACGCCGGCCAGTGCGAGGCCGATGGTGAGTGCCACGCTGGCGGCAATGGAGGCATGCGACGCATACGCGGAGCACGCCACGCCGATGGCGGCGAGCGCGGCGAGCGTCAGCAAGGTGCCCAGCGACGCGGCCGCGAGTTTGCCCCAGTCGAGCGTGACGCCATGCGAGAGGCTCAGCGGCATCGCCACTGCAAGCGCCAGCCACAGCACCAGCCACAGCATCAGCGCGAAGTATTTGCCGAGCACGATGCGTGACGCCGGCAATCCGGCGGCGAACCACAACGGCAGCGTGCCATTGCTGCGTTCCCCCGCGATGGTGGACATGGTGAGCAGAGGCACGATCACCAGCGCCAGTTCCACCACGCCGAACGGCAGCATGCTGCCCGTAAGAATGCTGCTGAGCATCGGCACGCCCACCAGGTCGGTATAGCCCGGGCCGCCCGGCAGCGCGGCCAGCTTGATCTGTCCGGCGAGGAAACCCCCCAGCAGCAGCGTGAAGCGCCAGCCGAGTTGCGCCAGCGTCAACGCAGCGAGGACCCACGCGAGCGGGCGGACGAACAGGCGGCGCAGCTCCAGCCGCGTCACGGCAATCACGCTCATGCAGCCTGCATCCTGTTTTTGCCCTCGTTGCCGCGCATGGCGATGTCGAAGAAGGTCTGTTCCAGCGCCTTGTGGTCGCCGCCGTCGACGAGACCGTCGTAGCGCAGCTGGCCCTCGTGCAGGATCGCCACGCGATCGCAGGCCGCCGTCACCTCGGCCAGCAAGTGCGTGGAAAGTATGACCGCCGTGCCCGCGGCTGCCTGTTCGCGGATCACCTCGCGCAGCGCGGCCACCTGCACCGGGTCCAGCGCGTTGGCGGGTTCGTCCAGCACGAGCAGCTGCGGCTTGTGCATCAGCGCGCAGGCCAGGCCCAGGCGCTGGCGCTGGCCTTGCGAGAGCACGCCGGCCAGCCGGCGCGACAGGGCGCCCAGCTCAAGCCGCTCCACGATGGCCTTGTGCGCCTGCGTCAACGCGGCGCCGCGCAGTCCTCGCAGGCGGCCATGGGCATCAATATGTTCGGCCACGGACAGCTCTGGCCACAGAGGGGCACGTTCGGGCAGCCAGCCAACGCTCTGTCTCGCGAGTTCCGGGCGCTCCAGGAAGTCCTCGCCGTTCAGCCGGATGTTGCCGCTGTCGGGGGCCAGCGCACCGGCGATCATCGCCAGCGTGGTCGATTTGCCCGCGCCATTGACGCCCAGCAAACCCAGCACCTGTCCCGAATCCAGTCGCAGCGTGAGACCGGACACGGCCGGCCGGCCCGCACGATGGCGGGTGATGTGATCCAGTTCCAATACGGCAGTAGGCGCGGTCATTGCATGATTGTCATGGGGGCCCCACCTTCACACAACGGGGTGAGGCCGTCACTGCGTGACACAGCACATTAACTTCGTCGCTGCCTTGAGGTGCGACAATGTTTTGCGCTGTCCATGCTGGCGGGTACGGAAACTCCTCCTTTAGACTGAAATTTCATACACCTGGGTGTTTCCGAGATGCTCGACGCAGTACTCAATTTCCTGTCCAACGGGCTGACGCATGCCGGATGGCTCAGCATGACCATCTACATGCTGATCATGACCCAGCTCACCATCTTCACGGTGACGCTGTACCTGCATCGCTGCCAGACCCACCGTGGCGTGGACCTGCACTGGTCGATCTCTCACTTCTTCCGCTTCTGGGGTTGGCTCACCACCGGCATGGTCACCAAGGAGTGGGTGGCGGTGCATCGCAAGCACCACGCCAAGGTCGAGACCGAGGAAGATCCGCACAGCCCGCAGATCTATGGCATCAAGAAGGTGTTCTGGGATGGCGTGTCGCTGTACCGCGATGCCAGCGAAGTGAAGGAAGACCTCGAGAAGTACGGCCGTGGCACGCCCGACGACTGGATCGAGCGCAAGCTTTACTCCGCGCACCCGTACTGGGGCCCGGCGCTGATGCTCATCATCAGCGTGGCGCTGTTCGGCGTGATCGGTGCCGCGCTGTGGGCGCTGCAGATGGTTTGGATCCCGTTCTGGGCTGCCGGCTTCGTCAACGGCATCGGCCACTGGTGGGGCTACCGCAATTTTGAAAGC
>Ga0335083_10009179_pt1 | contig 12019 bp, 8 predicted proteins | sample Lox_Sample_42_FD_206716 | JGI IMG/M metagenome (GOLD analysis project Ga0335083, IMG submission 206716) | Soil microbial communities from Loxahatchee National Wildlife Refuge, Florida, United States - Lox_Sample_4.2 | ecosystem: Environmental > Terrestrial > Soil > Wetlands | place: USA: Florida... | reverse complement strand
ACAAAAGCGCCAGGCGCCGCCGCCGGCGCGCGTACAGTGTCGCCGCTGCGCTCTGCGTGCTCCTGGATCAGGACGGCGTCGGCGCCTTCCGGTATCGGCGCGCCGGTGAAAATGCGCGCGCATTCGCCAGGTCCGATCGCGCGGCCGAGCGGGTGGCCAGCACTGGATTCGCCGACGAGACTGAGCTCGCCCGGCGTGTCGGCGCTGCGCACCGCGTACCCATCCATGGCGGATGCGGCGAAAGGCGGCTGGGGCCGCGACGCGATGATCGGCGCAGCCAGCGTGCGGCCGAGGGCGTGCTCAAGCGGTGCGTCTTCCGAGGGCATGACGCGCGCGTGCTGCAGCATGATGGCGCGCGCAGCCGCGACCGAGAGCAAGGCGCCGGCCATGCCGGGTCAGCCGCCGCTAAGCGGCGACATGAAGGCGATCTCTTGAGCGCCGGCGATCTTGGCGTTGTCGCCGCAGAAGGCCTGATCCAGCGCAGTGCGCACGCCGCGCGCCGCTAATGCTTCTGCCAACGCCGGATCGCGCTGCGCGAGCCAGTCGCGCAACGCCGCGATGTCGTCGACGCCGGTCGGCGGATCGACCCGCATTTCGCCACCGCCCGCGGCTTCGCCGAGGCGACCGAAAAACAGAATTCGCATCATCCCCCGGTCACCGACATGTGCCGCGCAACGGCGGGCTCGGCTAAGCGGTGAACCTCGAACGCGTGCCCTTTGGGGCGGCGCACAATCGCCGCATCAATGGCGCCGTTCAGCGTGGCGTCATCGCCACCGCGCAGCGGGGCGCGCAGCTCGGCATGCGCGTCACGGCCGAGGCACAGGAAAAGCTGGCCGGTGCAGGTGAGGCGCACGCGCGAGCAGCCCTCGCAGAAATTGTGCGACAGCGGGGTGATGAAGCCGAGGCGTCCGCCGGTTTCTTCCACGCGCACGTAGCGCGCCGGGCCCCCGGTGCGGTCGGGCAGATCGGTCAGCGTCCAGTACGACGACAGATCCTCGCGTACGCGCGCCAAGGACATGAATTGATCGCTGCGGTCTTCGTCAATTTCGCCGAGCGGCATGGCTTCGATCAGCGTGATGTCATGGCCGGCTTGATGCGCCCAGCGGATCAGATCGGGGATTTCGTGCGCGTTGTCGTGCTTGAGCGCGACGGTGTTGATCTTCACCTGGAGGCCGGCGGCTTGAGCCGCGGCGATGCCGGCGAGCACGGCGTCGCGCTGATCGCCGCGCGCGATGCGGGCGAAATTTTCGCGATCAAGCGAGTCGAGCGAAACATTGACGCGTATGACGCCGGCGCGCGCAAGCTCATCGGCATATTGCGCCAGCAGCACGCCATTGGTGGTGACGAGCATTTCGTCGAGCGCGCCGTTGCGAAGATGCCGCGAGACCGCGCGCAGCAGATCAACAAAGCCGCGGCGCACCAGCGGCTCGCCGCCGGTGAAGCGCAGCCGGCGCACGCCCCGCGCGACAAAAGCGCTCGCCGCACGATCCAGCTCATCCAGCGTCAGCAGGTCTTCGCGCGGTGCGAAGCGCATGCGCTCTTTCATGCAATAGAGGCAGCGCAGATTGCAGCGATCGGTCACCGAGATGCGCAGATAGGTGATGGCGCGCCCAAACGGATCGACCAGCGGCGTCACGCGATGTGCTCCAAAGCTTGGATCATGCCTAGCACAGGTTTCGCGCCCGATGGCGGTGCGGTTACGCACGCGCGGGCTGCCGGGCAGGGCTTTAGGCCATAATATTCATCCACGCGATAGTGAGTATATTGACGACGAGGGGGAGGAAGCGGCATGGTGGCGGCGGACCAAACACTAAGAACCTGAAAAATAGGGAGGGTCCGCGATGCAGACGGCTGCGGGCGCTCGCCTGCCCTTCTTGATGTGCGCTCTGCTTGATCGCTGCGCTGACTCGGGCGGCTTTTGATGGCCGCGCAAGATATTTCATCTCCGGCGGAGGTCCGCGCGGGCGGCGCCGCGCCGGCTTCGGCCAGCGGCCAAGCCTGGTTCGTTCTCGCCATCCTCTGGTTCGTCTATGTGCTGAACTTTCTGGATCGGCAGCTGCTGGCGATCCTGGCGAAGCCCATTCAGGACACGCTGCATCTGAGCGATAGCCAGCTTGGCTATATTGGCGGGCTCTATTTCGCGTTCTTCTACTGCTTCATCGCTATTCCAGTTGGCTGGTTGGCGGATAAGACCAACAGATCGCGCGTGCTTGGCCTTGCCTGCGCGATCTGGAGCGGCGCGACCATGGCGTGCGGCTTCGCCGCGAATTATCCGCAGCTTGTCGGCGCACGTATGACGGTCGGCTTCGGCGAAGCCGGCGGCGTGCCGCCGTCTTACGCCATCATCTCGGATTATTTTCCGCCGGGCCGGCGCGCGACGGCGCTTGGCATCTACAATCTTGGTCCGCCGATCGGCATGGCGCTCGGCGTCGCTTTCGGCGCATCGGTCGCCGCTGCTTTTAGCTGGCGCGACGCCTTCATCTCGATCGGCGCTGTCGGCCTCGTCACGGCGCTTGCGGTTTTCCTGCTGGTCCGCGAGCCGCCGCGCGGCGGGCTCGATCAAGCCCAGAGTGGCGGCGCAAGCGGTGCGAAAGCGGCGTTCTGGCCGACCCTCAAGATGTTTTTCTCGACGCCAAGCCTGCTGATCGGCGCGCTGGCCTGCGGCGCGACGCAATTCATCACCTATGGCGCCGGCAATTTCACCACGCTGCTGCTGATGCGCGAGAAGGGCATGACGCTGAACGAGGTGGCGCTGTGGTACGCGCTCGTCGTCGTCTTCGGCATGGGCGGAGGCATTTTCGTCTCCGGCATCGTCATCGATTATTTCGTCAAGCGCGCCAAGCAGGCCTACGCGCTGATACCTGCGATCTCGCTGACGCTGGCGGTGCCGTTCTTCCTCGGCTTCGTCTGGGCCCCGACGTGGCCGTTGGCGACCCTGCTCGTCGCCTTTCCCGCCTTCCTCAACTACTTCTATCTCTCGTCCATCGTGGCGCTGGTGCAGGAAGAGGTGCGGCCCGATCAGCGCGTGATGGCGGGCGCGCTGCTGCTGCTAGTGATGAATTTCATCGGCCTCGGCTTGGGCCCGACTTATGTCGGCGCGGCGAGCGATTTCTTCAAAGCCGGCCATCCCGGCCACGGCCTTCAGTTCGCGTTCTACACGCTGACGCCATTCTACGTCGTGGCGATCGTACTGTTCTTGTGGCTCGCGCGCGTGCTGAAACGCCAAAGCGCGGCAATGAAAGGAAACGTCTGATGCAGCTGCTTCGTCGCTTGGCCGCCTGGAGCGCAGCCGCCGCGTGCCTTGTCATTGCATCTTCGTCTTGCGCCGAGCAGGGGCCAGTCATGTCTTCTTCAGGGTCTGGCCCGGTCGTCGCCGCGCCCGCGGGCCGGCTCCACGGCGTCACCCAGGACGCGCTTAACGTGTTCAAGGGCATTCCCTATGCAGCGCCGCCGGTTGGCCCGTTGCGCTGGCGCCCGCCGCAGCCCGCGGCGGCTTGGTCTGGCGTGCGCGCGGCTACGGACTACGGCCCGGCCTGCATCCAGCCCAATGCTCGGCTCAACAATATCTACGCCGATGGTCCGTTCCCGATGAGCGAGGACTGCCTCACGCTCAACATCTGGGCGCCGGCGAACGCGCACAATGCACCGGTGTTTTTCTGGATTCACGGCGGTGCGCTCGTCGGTGGTACGGCGCGCGAGCCGCTTTATGACGGCGCGCGCATGGCCGCGCGCAGCGGCGCGATCGTCGTCACCATCAATTATCGCCTCGGGGTGCTGGGCTATCTGGCGCACCCGGAATTGAGCGCGGAATCGCCGCAGCACATTTCCGGAAATTACGGGTTGCTCGATCAGATTGCGGCGCTGCGCTGGGTTCAGCGCAACATTTCGGCCTTTGGCGGCGATCCGGCGAACGTCACCATAGCGGGCGAGTCCGCTGGCGGGCTGAGCGTCATGTACCTGATGGCCGCGCCCGACGCGCGCGGTCTGTTCGCCAAGGCGATCTCCGAGAGCGGCTATATGGTGTCCGCGCCGGAGTTGAAGCAGGCGCGCTATGGCGTGCCGTCCGCCGAAGCGACGGGCGCGGCGCTCGCCACCATGACGCTGCATGCGCCAAATCTCGCCGCCCTGCGCGGCATGGATGCGCAGACCATGGTCAATGCGGCCGCCGCCGCCGGCTACTTCCCGTTCCTTTCGATCGACGGCCACATCTTGCCGAAGCAATTGGTCGACGCCTTCGACAGCGGCGACCAGGCGCATGTGCCGCTGCTTGTTGGCTTCAACAGCGGCGAAATCCGTTCGCTGCGTATTCTCTCGCCGCCGCCGCCCGCGAACGCAGCGGCTTATGAAAGCGTCATCCGCGAACGCTACGGCGATCTGGCGGACGCGTTCCTCCAGCTTTATCCCAGCTCAAACCTGCAGGAGAGCATCTGGGCGACCACGCGCGATGCGCTCTATGGCTGGACTGCGCAGCGCATGGCGATCAAGCAAACCGCAGCGGGCGCGCCGGCTTATCTCTATCTGTTTGACCACGGCTATCCCGCCGCGGACGACGCCGGCCTGCACGCGTTCCACGCCAGCGAGCTGCCTTACGTCTTCGGGAATTTCGATCTGACGCCGCCGATGTGGCCGAAGAATCCGTCGACGCCGCAAGAAGCCGCTTTGTCCGACGCCATGCTCGACTATTGGACAAGCTTCGCGCGCACCGGCCATCCCACCGCGCAGAACGCGCCCGATTGGCCGGCCTACGGATCGGCTGGCGCGTACATGCTGTTCACCGATACCCCGCACCCGTCGGACAATCTGATGCCAGGGATGTACGCCTTGCATGAAACCGCGGTGTGCCGGCGCAAGGCGGACGACAAGGCTTGGAATTGGAACGTCGGCATCGTCTCGCCGCCGCTGACCAACACCAGCGCCCACTGCCCTTAAAGGGTGCGGCGCCTCTCAACGTGGCGCCGCGACGACCGGCATACTCGCGCCGGCGCTGGTCAGTTCTCGTTCGGCCTGGGCGAAGCCATGAGTCGGCGCGATCTCGCCGCTGCGATCGGAAATCTCGCTCCAATGCGCGATAACGCGCTCGCCGGCATTCTCTCCCGCGCCGATGAAGAGGCCGTGCGTCAGCGTGACGTTGGCCGTGGCGAAATGGCCGGCGCCGGCGCAGACGATGGCGCGGGTCGGCGCGTCCTCGCCGACCAAAGCGAGCAAAGCGGGGCTGACCATGGCCGGATCGAGCACGGCGAGACTGGCTTCGGAGAGAACTCCGTGCGTCATCTGCGTCGCCGCGGTCGGCGCGAGGCAATTGACGCGGACGCCGTATTTCTCGCCTTCGATCGCAAGGGTCTGCATCAGGCCCACCAGCGCCATCTTTGCCGCGCCGTAATTGGCTTGGCCGAAATTGCCGTACAGCCCGGAGGACGACGTCGTCATTACGATGCGGCCGTAACGCTGCTCGCGCATGATCTCCCACACCGCCTTGGAGCAGATCACGGCGCCCATCAGGTGCACGTCGACCACTAAGCGGAAATCGTCGAGGCTCATCTTCGCGAAACTCTTGTCACGCAAGATGCCGGCATTGTTGATGAGGATGTCGACGCGCCCCCAGGTCTCCATCGTTCGCGCCACCATGGCGGCGATGGCGCGTTCGTCGGTCACCGATGCGGCCAGCCCGAGAGCCTGGCCGCCGGCTGCCTTGATCTCCTCGGCGACGCGTTCCGTTGCGTCCGGCGCGAGATCGTTGACGACGACGCGCGCGCCTTTGCGGGCGAGGTACAGGGCATGCTGGCGCCCCAATCCGCCACCGGCGCCGGTGACAATGGCGACGCGCCCCTCAAGTGCTGACATCCCCCCGAAGCTCCTTTTCGATCGGCTTTGGCGAGGACGCCTAGCTCAACCTAATTTCACTCTCAAGTTAGTTAGTGTTCCAGGCGCAGGTTCGAAGCTGCGCCCAAGTCCCGGAGAAGCTGGACATTTTGTCGGTCCGCAAGGGGGCGGTGGCGCTCCCACGCCACACCGGACGTCAAGATATTCGCTCACACGTGAATTAATATTGACAGAATGAGGAAGGAGCAGCAGTTTTGTTCCATGCGCCGGAGAGCGCGCGCCCCAGGGGGCAAGGGAGGAACCATGAGGATCCACGCACTGTGGCTGAGCGCGTCTGTGCTGACATTGGGGTGGTGTGGCGTCGCGGCTGCGCAGACCTCGTCTTCGACGCAGCAGGCCAATTCCAGCGACACGTCGGACACGATCGTCGTCACCGCTGAGCGCCGCGTCGAAAATCTGCAGACGGCGCCGATCTCAGCGACGGTGATCACCGGCGATGATCTGGCCAACAAGGGCGTCACCGCCGTCGACGCTCTGCAATTCATCTCGCCCGGCGCCACCGTCAACAATTTCGGTCAAGGCAACGATTTCAATATCCGCGGCATCGGCAAGGGCGAGCACAACACGCAGACCTCGACCGGCGTCATCACCTATAGAGACGGCGTCGCCACCTTCCCTGGATATTTCACGGAAGAGCCTTATTACGACATCGCCAGCGTCGAAATTTTGCGCGGGCCACAAGGCACGTTCGGCGGCCAGAACGCGACCGGCGGCGCGGTGTTCGTCACCACCAACAATCCGGTCATCAATGGCGGCGTTCACGGCTATCTCGCCGGCCAGCTCGGCAATTACAGCGACATCGGCACCCAGGGCGCGGTCAACATTCCGATCAGCAGCACGCTGGCGGCGCGCGTCGCGTTCAACACCGAAACCCGCGACAGCTTCTACACCTTCACCGGTCCTGGCGGGTCAGCTTACACCGGCAATCCCGGCAATATGCGCATGTATAGCGGGCGCCTCAGCGTGCTGTGGCAGCCGACGACGTACATGACGGCGCTCTGGAAGACGGACGTCAATTATCTGAGCTTCGGCGCCTATCCTGCCGATCCGTTCAACGCCACGAACGATCCGTTCCATCTCACGGCGAACGCACCGCAGCAGGCGCTCGACCGCGGCGTGCGCTCGTCGCTGAAACTCGATTTCAACCTGCCGGGCGGCGTTACGCTGCGCTCGCTCTCGGGCTACCAGTACGCGCTCAGCGCCTACAAGGCTGACCTTGACGGCACCGCGACCGGCAACTCGACCTTCGGCGATGTGGTGCCGACGCGGCTCTGGTCCCAGGAAGTCGACCTGATCTCGCCCGACCAAGGCTTCATGACCTGGATCGTTGGCGCTTATACCGACTATCTCAAGTACTGGTTCCCGGCGCCGTACAAGTTCTACATCGCGACGCCTCCAGGCAGCCTCGCCACGGAATATCTGTTGCAAGGCACCAATCCCGAGCAGCATGCGGCGGTGTTCGGGCAGGTGAGCTTCAATTTCACGCCGGACCTGCAGCTGCAGATCGGCGGCCGCTACACCCATGCGACGACGAAGAACCACGGCAACGTGCTTCAATACGGTCTGCCGCTCGATATCACGGAGTCGGCCGAGTACTCGAACACGTCGGGCAAGGTCTCGTTGAATTGGACCCTCAGTCCGGACAACTTCGTCTACGGCTTCGTATCGACCGGCTTCCGCCCCGGCGGCCTCAACGTTCCGGTGGGCTTGGGCGTTCCGCCGCCGTTCGACGAAGAAAAAGTGCTGTCCTACGAAGTTGGCTGGAAGAATATCAGCTTCGACGGCCATCTGCGCACGCAGCTCGACGCCTATTATAACGACTACGACAATTTCCAAGTCACGGTCGGCTACCCGACCTTCCCGACCTTCGGCTTCGAACTCAATGTGCCGAACACCACCAAGATCTACGGCTTCGAGGCGCAAACCCAAGCCTCGTTCGGGCCGCTGTCATTCGATGCCGGCGTCGGCATCATGCACTCTTCCCTCGGGACCTTCTTCGCCACCGATCCGCGCATCGCAAGCTTCATCCCCTGCGATCCGCACACCGGTCCGGCAAGCGTGTCTTGCTTCAATCTCACGGGAAGAGATCAGACTTACGCGCCGAACGTCACTTACAATTTCGGCGCCCAATATGAGTTCGCGCTTGGCGGCAGCGACACGCTGACGCCGCGGGTCAATTACGGGCATGTGTCGCAGCAATGGGCGACGCTGTTCGAAAACCCGGCGCTCGGCGATCGCATCGCCGCGCGCAACATTTGGGGCGCGCAGCTGGCCTGGACCCACGGCGACATCGTCGCCACGCTCTATAGCACAAACATAACCAACCAGCATTATGTCGGCGCCTTGAACTCGGGGCTCCGCTTTATGGGGCCGCCGCGTCAATTCGGCGTGCGCCTCGCAAAGGCGTTCTAAGTCTTGGATTTCGGCCGCCGACCTGTCGTGAGCCAGTCGGCGGCCGAATTTTCTCCGCTCTCACGGCGTCCAGCGAGCTCATGCAATCCTACGCGCTCACGGTAGACAAGTTTCTCGACCACGCCGCCAAATGGGCGGGTGATCGGGAGATCGTGACGGCGGAGGCGGGACGCGGCGAGAGCCGCGTCAGCTATGCGGCGCTGCGCGAGCGAAGCAATCGCTTATCCGGCGCGCTCAACGCCATCGGCCTTCGCTTCGGCGATCGCGTCGGCACGCTGGCTTGGAACACCCAGCACCATCTGGAAATGTATTACGCGCTGATGGGCGCGGGGATGGTGTGCCACACGCTCAACCCGCGCCTGACGCCGAACCATCTCGCGGCGATGATCAACGAGGCCGAAGACCGCGCGCTCGCGGTGGCGTCCAACCTCGCGCCATTGCTGGCGCAGGTGGCGCCGCTTTGCCCAGGGCTTGAACACATCATCATCATGGATGAGGCCGCCGGGAATTTAGGCGTCGGCGCCAAAGTGAAGACCTGGGCGCATGAGGCTTTGCTGGCGTCGCACGGCGCGCCGACCACCTGGGGCGAATTCGACGAGAACACGGCGGCGGGGCTTTGCTACACATCGGGCACCACCGGCGCGCCGAAAGGCGTGCTTTACACTCATCGCTCCAATTATCTGCACACGCTGCGAGCCTTGCAGGCGGATGCGTTCGCTCTGACCAACGACGACGTCGTTCTGGTCGCGGTGCCGATGTTTCACGCCAATGGCTGGGGCTTGCCGTTCTCCGCGCCAGCTGTGGGCGCCAAGCTGGTTCTGCCCGGCCGGCATATTGACGGCGCGAGCCTTGCGACCCTGATGCGGGAGGAGGGCGTCACCGTTGCGGTCGGCATCCAAACCGTCTGGCTCGGCGTGGTTGATCATCTCGATGCGGCGGGCGGTGAATTGCCCGCGCTCACGCGCGTGACCATTGGCGGCTCGAAATGCCCCACATCGTTGATCCAGCGCATGGAGGATCGCCTCGGCGCCCGGGTGCAGACCAGCTGGGGCATGACCGAGCTTTCGCCGCTGGGCTCCATCGCGTCGGCGCAGAAACCTGCCTCGGAAGCGCAAGCCTCAGGCCGACCGATTATGGGGCTGGACCTGAAGCTCACCGACGCCGCCGGCGTGACGCTTCCTGAGCAGCGCGGCGTGGTCGGGCATCTCAAGGTCAAAGGCGCGAGCGTGGTCGACCGCTATTTCAAGGCGGAGGCGGACGCGGTGGACGATGAGGGCTATTTCGCCACCGGCGATCTCGCCAGCATCGACGATGAGGGCAATCTCACCATCAGCGGGCGCTCGAAGGATCTGATCAAGTCGGGCGGCGAATGGATCAATCCCGCCGAGATCGAGGACATTGTCGGCCGCCATCCAGCCGTCGGCCTCGTCGCGGTGATCGGCAGATCGGACGCCAAATGGGGCGAGCGCCCCGTGCTTGTCGTGGAGCCGTGCAAGGGCCAGATCATTGATCATCAGGCCTTGCTGCGTTCCCTGCAGGGCGTGGTGGCCGATTGGTGGATACCCGATCAGGTGGTCCAAGTGTCCGCCATGCCGCTCGCCGCGACCGGTAAGATTGACAAGAACCAATTGCGCGCCGACTACGCAAATGGGAGAATCGGTGCGGAAAGAGCCAAACGTTGATGTGACGCGGCCGATTTCACGGGCTATAGGATTGGCTTGATGTCGGAAGGATCAGCGGCGAAACGGGTCAGGCGCACCAAGGCCGAACAGCGCGCCGAGAGCGTCGAGCAGATTTTGGACGCCGCCGAATACCTATTCTCCAAGCACGGCCTCTATGGCGTCACGCTGCGCGACGTCGCTCAGCGCGTCGGCATCCACACCACCTTGCTGCATTATTACTTCAGGGACAAAACCCACCTGTTCGAAGAGGTGTTCGCCCGCCGCGCGCCGGTCACCGTGGGCCGGCGCATGATCGCGCTTGAGGAATATGAGAAGGCCGCGGGCGACGAGCCCACGGTCGAAGGCGCGCTTCACGCCTTCCTCGATACCGACCTCGATCTTTATTACGAAGGCGGCGAACTCTGGATGAACTCGGCCACATTTTGCGCGCGCGTGAGCAACACGCCGGAAGGCGCCCGTCTGATGGACGAGCACTTCGATCCGGTGGTGCTGAAGCTGGTCAGCATTCTGAAGCGGGCGCTGCCGGACTATGCCGACGAAGACATCTTCTGGGGTTATCATTTTGTCACCGGCGCGCTGATGAACACGCTGGCGCGCACGGGCCGGATCGACCGCCTCTCCGGCGGGGTCTGCCACTCCGACGATTTTCCGGCGGTGAAAAAGCGCATCGCCAAATTCATGGCCGCCGGGTTCCTCGCGCTGAAGCGCTGAAGCGCCGCGCCCAATTCGAACGCAAGCGATTGCCTCGCTCCGCCTTGGCGCTCATGCTCGGCGGCGATGACATATCGCCTCGCTCTGCCGCGTCGGGACCTTTTGCGTGGAGGATTGAGCGGGGCCGCTCTTGGCGCGGTGTCGTCGCCCGCCGTCGCCGCGGAAACCGCGGCTTTCGCTCTCGTCGCCGACCCCGCTGACGCAGTCGCCGCCGCGGCTTGCGCGCAGTGGAGCCTCGGCGAACTGCAGGCCGCGCTCTCCGCCACGGGCGCGCAAGTGCGGCGGATCGAACGGGTGGAGCAGGCGCGCGCGGACGAGCTGTGCATCGTCGCGACCGGGCCAGATGCGGCGACGATCTCAGATCAGCATCTGTCGATCGATGGCGCGGAGGGCCTCGTCCTCGCGCGAACGCGTATCTCCGGGCGCAACGCCGTGCTGGCGCGCGGAAGCGATGCGCGCGGCCTGATGTACGCGCTGCTGGAGTTGGCCGATCGCGTGAAGAGCGGATCGAGCGCCGCGCAAGCCTTCGCCTTTCCCGCGCCCGTTGTGGAGCGGCCCGCCAACGCTGTTCGCAGCATCATGCGCCCGTTCGTGAGCGAGACGTTCGACAAGCCATGGTTCAACGACCGCGGGATGTGGCCGGCCTATTTCGCCATGATGGCGGCCAACCGTTTCAACCGTCTGCATCTCGGCTTTGGCATCGGTTACGACACGTTGCAGCGGGTGACGGACAGCTATCTGCTGTTCGCCTATCCGTTTTTCGTCGACGTGCCGGGCTATCCGGTCAGCGTCGCCAATCTCTCCGCCGCCGAGCGCGACGCCAATCTGGCGATGCTGAACTATATTGGCGCGGAGGCCGTGGCGCATGGCGTGGATTTTCAAGTCGGCATCTGGATCCACGGCTACCAGCTGATCGACAGCCCCGATGCGCGCTACGTGGTGCAGGGGCTAACGCCGGACACCCATGCCGCCTATTGCCGCGACGCGCTGGCCGCGCTGCTGAAAGCGTGCCCGACGATTTCGTCGGTCGTCCTGCGGATTCACGGCGAGAGCGGCGTGCCGGAAGGGCATTACGATTTCTGGCAAACCATTTTCGACGGCGTGCCGCGGTCCGGTCGCCGCGTGGAGATCGATCTCCACGCCAAGGGGGCCGATGAAACCATGATCGCGCACGCGGCGGCGACCGGCATGCCGATCAATGTGTCGGTGAAATGCTGGGCCGAACATCTGGGAATGCCGTACCAGCAGGCGGCGATCCGCGATCTGGAAATGCCGGAGGCCGGACGCGTGGGCCGCGGCCTAATGACGTTGAGCGAGGGCAGCCGCAGTTTCAC
>Ga0335083_10009177_pt1 | contig 12020 bp, 11 predicted proteins | sample Lox_Sample_42_FD_206716 | JGI IMG/M metagenome (GOLD analysis project Ga0335083, IMG submission 206716) | Soil microbial communities from Loxahatchee National Wildlife Refuge, Florida, United States - Lox_Sample_4.2 | ecosystem: Environmental > Terrestrial > Soil > Wetlands | place: USA... | reverse complement strand
GTGGGCGCCTACCTGGAGTCCGAACGGCCAGGGGCATCTTCGGCCAGGCAGGTGTTCGTGGTGCTGAAGGGCGCCCGCCGCGGCGAGCCGCTGTCGGCGGCCGGGCTGGATGAGATCCTGGACGGGCCCGAGATCGTGCCGGGCTGGAGCGGGCAACCTGCCACCAGCTACGCCACATTGTGCTTCACCCGGCTGCGGGAAGCGGGCATGGCGCTGGAGGCCATCCAGGCCCCGGCCGGTCACGCCTCGATCGAGTCGACCCGCCACTAAACACCTGGCGAACGACTGGCTGGAGAAAACGACTGGCTGGAGAAGGAGTACCTGCGGGCGGCGGAGGCGATCGAGGCGCAGGTCGCGCCGGCCACCCGACGGCAGCGCGGTGAGCGGGTCACCGGCCCGGCGGCCCGGCGTCGAGGACCTGGTCAGCGCCTACCGCGCCGACCCGGTGGCGGCCGGGATGTTCGCCGGCCATCCGGTTACCTCGGTCGCCCGCATGTTCTTCACCCGCGTCGGTGCCGCCGGGTGGGCGCAGATGCCCCTGGCAGACCAGTGCGCCTTGCCGCTCAAAGACCGGGAAGCCGCGCGGTTGCCGGGTGGTATCGGTGCCCGGCCTGTGATGGCGTGCTGGAGGCTGGGGTAGACCGCGAGCAGCGGGTGGCTGCCGGCGAAACTGGTGATCTGGTGCAGCGGGCCGCCCGGGCGGATCGCGAAGCGCACCTGGCCGCCCCGGGCGGTGGCCTTGGGTGGGCTTTGAGCAGGTTCCGGATGGCTGAGCGGTTGCAGCACGCGGCGGTGGTCAGGTCGGCGATGACCACGCCCACGCCGGGGGTGAACGCCGCGGTGATCTGGCTGACGGCCTGTTCGGCGGCCGCGGCGTCGAGCTGGGCGGGAAGCGTCACGACGACGGGCGGGGCGCAGGTTTGCTGGCCGGGCATGTCTGCCGCTCCTTCCGGCAGGAGGAGGGAACGCGTGCCGGCTGTGCGGCCCAGGCCGCGGGGACCCTGTCCCGGGGGGGAGGACCGGGCCCCGGGCGGCCCAGGCGGGGATTCCGAACCCCTGACCCGCAATTCACCAGCCTCGCCGGGGGGGTGAACGGGGCTGATCTGCAGGCTTATCGTCCTACTGCCCGCAGGCAACGCCGCCAAAACGTCCCCCCGCAGCCCCGAGTGCCGGGATACGGTGAGCAGCCGACGTGTCGTCGACTGGCGGAAGATTAGGGACAGCAGCCGGTGCCAGCGATGATCTTGGCCAGGGCGCGGGTCGTCCTGGTGTAGGGAAAACGACCGTTATCACCGCATCGCACTTCCTCGGCTCGACGGGCGGATCAGTGCTGCGGATCAGTGCTACGGTCGTAGGAACGCCCGATGTAGAATGACCCGTTGGCGGCGGGTAGGCCCGCGCCGACGCCGGGTACCACGCGAGGATCAGAAATGACGACGGAAACCACGCACCCGATCCACGAACAGCACCTCCACATCCATGGGCCGGACTGCGGGCATAGCCCGTTGGAACATGCCGGCCACGTCGACTACCTCGATGACGGGCACCTGCACCATGCCCACGACGGGCACTACGACGAGTGCGTCATCGCTGGCCACATGCCCTCCGAACCGCACGACCATGAACACGGCGAGCACTGCGGACACGTCCAGGTACGCCACGACGACCACGTCGACTACCTGCACGATGAGCACGTCCACCGCCCCCACGACGGGCACTACGACGAATGTGCGTCATCGGTGCACCAGCCTGCCGAGGAGCACATCCACGTGCACGGTGAGGGATGCGGCCACGCCCCCGTCCTCCACGGCGACCATCTGGACTACGTCCACGACGGACACCGGCACGCCGCCCACGAAGGCCACTACGACGAACACTGACAGACAGCCGTACCGGATCCGGCAGGGCACCTGCAGGGTCGATTTGCCTCAGGTCGGCGCAACGCGAAGCCGGCTACGCCGAGCAGGCACAACGGGGCCGAGCCGCCTGCCGCTCACCAGCAGAGGCCGCGGGCGTCGGCGGCCCGGCTCCCAGGTGACCGGGGGCACCATGCTGCAGGCCGGGTGCCGGCGGGTGGTGGTGTAGTCTTCGATCCAGGCGGCGACCCTGGCCCGGGCGGCCGCCCCGGTCGCGAAGTGCTCGGCCCGCCGCAGCTCGAACTCCACCGTGAAGTGCCAGGACTCGATCATCGCGTCATCCAGCGAACCCACCCGGCCCATCTACTGGCAGAGGCCCAAACGTTCGCACGCCGCGCGGAAGGCGACCGCGATGTACTCACTGCCCTGATCGGGCCGCCTGCGCGGCGCCTGCCGTCACCGGTTGCGCGATCCGATGTCGGCCGCCGATGGGAATTCGCGACAGTCGAATACGCGACGTTGCCTGGAAGGTCAATGAAAGTTCGTTGAGGCAGGTCAGAACCCTGGTTCAGGCCGATGGGAGCCGGGCGCGGGTTGGCCTGGTCGCTGCGCTGCCCGAGCGGTCAGCCGCGGCGGGCTCAGCGGTCGTGCTGCTTGTTGAGCCGGGCGAGGTAGGCGTTGTAGGCGGCCAGGTGCTCATCGTCGTCGACGCTCCCGGTGTGGCTGGCCGCGGCCGCCCGGCCCGGCCTGTCGCGGGCGACGCTGGCCTCCTGGTGCGCGCCGGCCAGCGTGGCGAGAGTTCGCCCGGCGCGCGGTCTCCAGCCAGCCGAGCCCGCCGTCGCTGCGCGCCTCGCGGGTCCAGGCGAAGAACACCGTCATCATGATGGCGAATATCAGGCCCGCCCCGCCGACCCACATCACCGCGCCGCCGGTGTGCACGTCGCTCAGCGGACTCGGCGCCCAGGCCGGGCGGCCCTGGGCCAGGCCGGGAAACGGGTTGCCGCTTTCTGCGCCGACAGCCAGGCCGGTGAAGGCATCGACCGGCATGGCCAGGAAGAGCAGGAGGATCCGGGACGGGTAGGAGACCGATCCACCGGATCGGCTCCCTGCCCAGCAGGGGCAGGAAATACAGGTACCCGGCGGCGAGGTAGAGGGCAGGCTCGGCGTTGTGCACGTTCTCGCTGGCCAGTACCAGGTTCATGAAGCTGGTCAGGTGCGTGCCCACGATCACGCCGACGTAGAGCGCGACCCCGAACGGAGGCCAGGTGATCCAGCTCACCACGCGGGAACGCAGCAGCTGGTTGGCCCAGGTGTGCACCGGGTTCCGGCTCGCGTGCAGCAGCAGCGTGGCCGGCTGCCCCAGCACGAGCAGCGGCGGGGCCACCATCAGCACCAGCAGGTGCTGCACCATGTGATCCCAGAACAGCACGTCATCATAGCTGCCGACGCCGCTCTCGGCCGCGATCACCACGACGCCCAGGCCGCCGAGGAACACGGCGGTACGCCACGGCGGCCACGGGCGAGCCGGATGCCGGCGGCGCATCCGCAGCACGCCCCACAGGTAGAGCCCGGCCGCGGCCACGACAAAGCCGGTCACGACCGGCGCGAACTGCCAGCGGGTGACCAGCTCGGCCACGCTCACCGCAGGCAGCGCCTCGCTGCCCATGCCGCCGAGACTACTCGGCCGCCGCAGGCCCAAACGACACTGTGTAGTAGTTTCGGGGCATGACCGAGCGATCCCAGTCTCCAGGGACACCGGCTCCGGCCGATCGCGGAATCCGGCGGCGAAGGGCCCGCTGGGGCGGCCTGATCGCCTGCCTGGCGGGCGCGGTCCTGCTGGGCGGGTGCGGCACCGGCAAGCCCGGCCCGCCGCCGGCGTCAACCGGTTCGGCGGTGGACTGGCAAGTCCCCGCCGCCATCGCCAGCGCGCCGCTGACCGACGACACCGGCCGCACCACCAGCCTGGCCGCCTACCGGGGGAAAATCGTGGTCCTCACCGACTTTCTCACCCTCTGCCAGGACGTCTGCCCCCTCACCTCCGCCAACTTCGCGCAGATGAACAAGGCCGTGGCCGCCGCCCACCTGGCGGGCCAGGTCCAGTTCATCGAGCTCACCGTGGACCCCCAGCGCGATACCCCGGCGCGCCTCCGGGCATATCGCAAGCTGTTCAGCGCCCCGCCGAACTGGTCGCTGCTCACCGCCCGCCCCCAGGTGATCAGCCGGGTATGGAAGTACTTCGGGGCCTGGTACAACAAGGAAGAGGAGGACTCCCCGGCCGGGACTGACTGGTGGACCGGGCGGCCGCTCACCTACGACGTCGACCACCAGGACGTCCTGGTCTACCTCGACCGCCACGGCCATGAACGCTTCGTCATCAGCGGGGTGCCCAACACCCGAAAAGACCTCCCGCCCGCAAAGCTCGACCAGTTCCTCAACGACCTCGGCCGCACCCACCTCAACCACCCGGCCGGCGATGCCTGGACCGTGCCCCAGGCGCTGCAACCCCTCTCCTGGCTCACCGGCGTGAACCTGCACGCCCAGCCGTAAACGGCCGCCGTTCACGGCCACGGGGTGCACCAGCATGCCCAGGAGCTCTTTGAACAGGGACTGGCGGGGCGCGGAAAATGGCCCCGCTGCCGGGCCCTAGCACCGGGCCCGCAGCAAGGACGACCTGGCCCTCTTGCTCTTGGAGCTTGCGGGATCCTTCGGTGACACCTTTCACCAAGAAGGCCGGTCGTTGCTAGGTAATCTGGGGGAACTGTGCGGGTTGTTTCCCTGTTGCCCTCAGCGACTGAGATCGTCTACGCCCTCGGCCTTGGTGACCAGTTGGCCGGAGTGACGTTCGAGTGCGACGAGCCCGCGTCGGCCCGGCGGGACAAGACGGTGGTCGTCGGCGGGCGGGATACCTCGGGGATGAGCCCGGCCGCGATCGACGCCTACGTCCGCGCTGAACTCGCTGCGGGCCGCGACCTTTACACGCTGCACGCCGATGCCCTCGCCGCCCTGGACCCCGAGCTGATCCTCACCCAGGACCTGTGCCGGGTCTGCGCGCTGCCAGCCGGCCACGTCGAGGACGCGCTGGATTATCTCGGCTGCACCGCCGCGGTCGTCTCCCTGGATCCGCGTACCCTTGACGACGTGCTCACGACGATCCTGACCATCGGCAAGCACACCGGCGCCCAGCAGCAGGCCGGGCACCTGGTGGCCTCGCTCCGGCGGCGGCTCGCGGCGGTCGCGGACCGGGTCGCGGGCCGGTACCGGCCCGCGGTAGCGGTCATCGAGTGGGTCGACCCGCCCTTCAGCGCCGGGCACTGGGTTCCGGACCTCGTCACGGCCGCCGGGGGCCGGCCGGTGGCGGCCTGCCCCGGCGGCCTCTCGGTGCAGACCGGCTGGGAGCAGATCGCGGCGGCGAGCCCCGAAGTGGCGGTGGTGGCGCCCTGCGGGTTCCATCTCGACGGCGCCGCCGTGCAGGCCGGGCTGGCCGCCCGTCAGCTGCCCGGCACCCGGTGTGGGCGATCGACGCCGACGGGCTCGTCGTGCGTCCCGGGCCGCGCCTGGTCGACGGCGTCGAGGCGCTCGCGGCCATCCTGCACCCCGGCCAGGCGGCCGCACCCGCTGGCCGCATCCGCCGCATCGCCTGATCGGTTGATCAGGCTTGCAGGTGGTGATGCGACGACCGTAGGATCCATGTGCCGTGGTGTTCGGGAAGTCGGTGTGATGCCGACGCGGCCCTCGCCACTGTGATCGGGTCGTTTCTGCCGTCTAGTGATAGAGCCACTGGGCACGTTTGCCTGGGAAGGTCAGGCCGGAGCGAGCCAGCTGGTCGCTGGTATCCCGTCAGCCAGGAGACCGGCCGCGGCACCGAAGGAACCATCCACGAGGTGCTGGAGGCGGTCCGCTTGCCCATGCTGACGGTTGAACGTTATCTCGCCGCGCTTGGCGCGGCGGCTCTTCTGGTGGCAGGAATCTCGGCCTGCTCCACATCGGCTTCTTCCCCGGCGACCTCCTCGGCGAGCGCCAGACCCAGCACCCTGACCATCGCGACCAGCTTCTCGATCGGTGATCTGGACCCGATCGAGAACGGCTACTGGGGCAACGAACTCGGTTACGGCGAGCTCCTGATGCGACCCCAGCTCGACGGGACCGTCAAGCCGTGGCTGCTGAAGTCGCTCGCGAATTCCTCGCCCACGACGTGGGTGCTGACATTGAAACCCGGGATCCGCTTCCAGGATGGCAAGCCGCTGAACGCCGCGGCGCTGATCGCGTGCATGCAGTACCAGCTCAAGCAGAACTCCTCGGCCACCGCCGCGCTGCCAGGCGTGCGGCTCACCGCCACGGGGAGCGATCAGGTGACCGTCACCACGACGAGGCCGGTCCCGAACATGCCGTACATCCTGGGCGACGAGAGCTTCTTCATCATCTACGACCAGGCCGCCTACCTGGCCGCGAAGGGCAGTCCCGCCAGGCTGATCGCGGCCAAGATCTACACCGGCCCGTATATCGTGACCAATGCCAATGACCAGATCATGCACGAAGTGCGCAACCCGATCTACTGGGATGGCACGCCCAGGCTGTCCGAGGTGACCGTCAAGTTCATCACCGATGCGCAGTCCCGCATTCTCGCGGTCGAGCACGGTGAGGCCGACCTGGCGCTGTACCCGCCGACCACGGCGGCCAGGACGCTCACAGGCCGCACGGACGCCTACTACGACACCGGGACACCACACGGCCCGACCTTCCAGCTCTTCCTGAACGAGCACACCGCACCGTTCAACGACGTCGCGGTGCGCCGGGCCGTGCAGGCCGGGATCAACTACGACCAGCTCGCCACCCAGGTAATGAACGGCCTGTACAAGCCGGCCACGGGGATGTACGCGTCCACCGCGCCCTACGCCCTGACCACGCAGGTCACCAGCGCGTCGAAGGCCGGGGACCTGCTCGCCAAGGACGGCTGGACGGCCGGCTCGTCCGGCGGGGTACGGCACAAGGACGGCAAGGCCCTGGCCTTCACGATCGACACGTACGCGCAGCAGCCGGACACGTCGACCCTCGCCGTGGCGATCCAGGCGCAGCTGTCCCAGATCGGCTTCGACGTGTCGATCAGCCAGGTGCCCGACATCGACGCGGCGCAGAAGAACCCGGCCGACTGGACTTCCGCCCTGGAAGGGGACGGGACCACGTCGTTCGCCGGCGACCCGATCACGCCGCTGCAGGAGTTCTTCTCGAGCAAGGGGCCGGGCAACACGACCGGCGTCGGCAATCCGCAGCTGGACCGCCTGATCGATCAGCTCGCGTCCACCCTGGACGCCAGCACCCGCAACAACCTGCTCAAGCAGACTCAGCAGATCATCGCCAGCAACGCCTACGGCATCTTCGTCGGGCAACGGCTCCCGGCCGTCATCGCCGGCCCGGCGTGGCGTCACTATCGGGTGCCGCCGGCCAACCTGTGGGTCAGCGCCACGACCGCACCGAGCAGCTAACCGGGCGGCGGCGGGTGCTCAGGTCCAGTGCGTTCCGCATCGGCCAGGCCCTCGTCACACTGTGGGTCACCAGCGTCCTGGTCTGGGCTCTGCTGCTGCTCGCCCCCGGTGATCCGGCCCGGACGGTGCTGGCCGCCCGGGGCGTAGCGGACCCGCCGCCGGCCCTGATCGCGGCCACGCGACGGCAGCTCGGGCTGAGCGGCCCGGTCGTACCGCGCTACTGGCACTGGCTGGAACGAGCCATCCACGGCGACTTCGGTACGTCCTGGCAGACGGGGCGCCCGGTGATGGAGGAGTTCGCGGCTCGCTTGCCGGCTACCGCGCGCCTGACGCTGACCGCGATGCTCACCGCCGTCACGCTCGCGCTGGTGCTGGGGCTCGCGTCGGCTGCGGCCGCCGGGACCTGGATCGATGGCGTCATCCGCACGGTCACCGTGCTGATGGTCGTCATTCCCGGTTTCCTCATCGGTCTTTTCGTGCTCGACATCCTCGTCGTCCACTTGAACCTGGGGCGTATCGTTTCCGACGGCAGCTGGTCGACGGTCGGGTGGCCTGCGGCCACGCTGGCGATCGGCGCGGCCGCCTGCTGGGCGCGGGTGCTGCGGGTCAGCGTGCTGGAGGCGCGGTCGGCGTCGTACCTGCTCGTCAGCCAGGCGCGCGGCGCATCGGCGCTGCGCCGGCTCTTTGTTCACGTCCTGCCCAACGCCGTCGCTCCGTTCCTGACCGTCGTCGGGCTTGGCGCGGCGGCCCTTCTCGGCGGCGCGCCCATCGTCGAGACCGTCTATTCGTGGCCGGGGGTCGGCCAGTACACGGTGCAGGCGATCGACGCACGCGACCTGCCGGTTGTGGTCACGTACACCATGCTTGCGGTCGCCACCTATATCGTGGCGAGCTTGCTGATTGACCTAGCGCTGGCGGCGATCGACCCGCGGCTCCGGCGCCAGCGGGCCCGTCGCACACGGCAGCGACCCGTGCGGGTGGCGACGTGACCGCGGTCGTTCCGGCGGCGGGCGGCGTTCCCGGCGTCGACGTGGCACCTCCGGCGGGACTGCTCAGGACCCTGTCGCGGCACTGGGGTTTCCGGGTGGGCGCCCTGCTGGCGGTCATGCTCGCCGCGCTGGCGGTGATCGGGCCGCTGCTCGCGCACGGGCCGAACGTCACGGACTACGCCAACCAGCTCGCCTCGCCGGGCGCCCAGCATTGGCTGGGCACCGACGGTGCCGGCCGCGACGAGTTCGCCCGGACGGTCGCGGGTGCCCGCACCACGCTCGGGGCGGCGGTGGTGGTGTTCGCGCTGACGACGGTTATCGGCATCACGGTCGGCACCGCGGCGGGCTTCCTCGGCGGCATCTTCGATGCCTGGGTCAGCCGCCTGATCGACCTGCTGCTCGGGCTGCCGTCCCTGGTCCTGGCCCTGGCGGTGGTCGGCGTGCTCGGTCCAGGTTTCAGCCACCTGATCCTCGCGATGACTCTCACGGGTTGGGCCGGCCTGGCCAAGGTGTCCCGCAGCTACACGATCGGCGCCCGCCAGCGCCCGGATGTCACGGCGGCGAGGATGGCCGGAATCCGCACGGCCAGGATCTTCACCGGTCACGTCCTGCCCGGTGCCGCGGTCCAGGCCCTCATCGCCGCCACCCTCGGACTCAGCGACACGATCCTAGGCCTCGCCGGCCTGTCCTTCCTCGGCCTGGGCGTGCAGCCGCCGGCCGCTGAGTGGGGCAGCATGCTCAACGACTCCCAGCTGTACGACACGGTCGCGCCGTGGCTGGTCATCGGGCCCGGGCTAGGCATCATCGTCGCCGTGACGGCGGCCACGCTCATCAGCGACGCGCTCCGCGACTGCACCGACCCGAGCCGCGCATGACCGCCCCGCTGCTGCAGATCCGTGGCCTCGCCGTCCGGTACAGCTCCGGCCCCGTCGTGCTCGACGGCCTGGACCTCGACGTCCAGGCGGGCGAGTGCCTGGCCCTGGTGGGCGAGTCGGGCTGCGGCAAGACCACCCTGGCCCGCGCCGTCCTTGGCCTGCTCCCCCGTCACGTGGCCGTCGCCGGGACGATCGAGCTCCTCGGGAGCGACATCAGCCACGCGTCAGCCAAGAGCCGCCGGGCCCTGCTCGGCAAGCATCTGGGCTATGTCGCGCAGGACCCGTACGCCGCCTGCGACCCGATCCGGACCGTCCGTCACCACATCGAGGAGGCGTGGCGCGCTCACGGCACCGCTGTGCCGCCGGGCGTCATCGAGCAGCGGATGAGCGGGCTCGGCATCGGCGCCGCAGAAACCCGGCTCCGGGATCGCCCGCACCAGTGGTCCGGCGGCATGCTCCAGCGGGCGAGCATCACCGCGGCCACGGTCCACGACCCCGCGCTCGTCCTCGCTGATGAGCCGGCCAGCGCCCTGGACGCGGAACTCGCCGACGGCGTCCTGCACGCGGTGCGCCGGGCCAGCCGCAGCCTGCTGCTCATCAGCCACGACCTGCGCCTGGTCGAGAACCACGCGGACCGCATCGCCGTCCTGCGCGACGGCCGCATCGTCGAGACCGGCCGAACCGGCTCCATCACCACGGCGCCGCAGCACGAGCACACCAGCCAGCTCCTCACCGCGGCCGACAGCATCAGGTCCGCCGCACGGCCGGCCGGCGACTCGCACCGCCCGTCGGCCACGCCTGCGGTCGTCACCATCGACCGGGTGTCGGTGACCTACCGCAGCGGAACCAGCACGATCCCGGCGCTGCGCGACGCCAGCCTCACCGTCCCTGCCGGGGAGATCGTCGGCATCGCCGGGCCCTCCGGGTCCGGCAAATCCACGCTGCTCCGTATCGCGAGCGGGATCGAGCACCCTGAATCGGGCACCGTGACCTTCGCCGGCGGGCACGCATCCGCGCCCCGGGGATATGTCATGCCGGTCTTCCAGGACCCGGTGGCATCGCTCGACCGGCGCTGGCCGATCTGGCGCAGCATCACCGAGCCAGCCACGCTGAACAAACGCCTCAGCCGTCCCGACAGGCTCCAGCTGGCCAGCGAGGCACTGGCCCGGGTCCGGCTCGGCGAGCTGAACCCGCACCGCCTGCCGGGCCAGCTCTCCGTCGGGCAGTGCCAGCGGGTGGCCATCGCTCGGGCGCTGATCGCCCGCCCGGCACTCATCGTCGCCGACGAGCCGACCGCCAGCCTCGACGTCACCACGGCCGCCGAGATCGTCGACCTGCTCCGGCTCACCCGCCAGTCCGGGCTGGCGATCGCCCTGGTCAGTCACGATGAGGCGCTGCTCGCGGCCGTGGCGGACCGGATCGTGCGAATCCGCGACGGCCGGACCGCGCCCGCCCAGCGGCCGGACGACATCGCGGCCGACGGCGCGGACTCATGACCCGCGCGCTGACGAGCCTGGCAGGCACCCTGGCGGCGATCCCGGACTCAGCCCGCATTCTCCTCACCCGCCCCGGCGACACCGAACTCCCAGCGACCGTCATCCAGGACCGCGAGTGGCTCGCCGGGCAGATCCGGCTCCGGGGCCAGATCTGGGGCATCGACGACCGGCGCACCCTCGCGACCCTATGGTGGTATTCAGCCAGCACGATGCTGGTCACACCCGGCATCCTCGCCATCGCGACCGACGGCACGTGCCTGAGCCCACGGCTGGACCACATCGACATCCACCACCAGCCAGACAGCCGGTTCAGCGGCTCCCACGGCACCCGGGCGCTGCCCGAGGACGACCTCGGTGCCTTTGCTGCTGAGCTGCGATCCACTCTCGGCACCGTCATCGGCCAGCAGCAGGTCGGCCGTTGGCGGGCTAGGCATCGGCGGCCGCGCGGTCATCAGGGGCTGGCAGGGGGCCCGCGGCCAGGGTCCGGAATATCTCGCGGTACCAGGGACTCCACGGCGCGGGCCGCGCTCGTAAGCCGCTACCAGGCGGTGGCCCCGGTCCTGAAGGTGCTGCCCGGCGTGATCCCCTTCGCGGCCAGCGCTGAGGGCGCCCCTGTGCTGGCCGCGATGCAGGCACTGCCCGACGTGCTGGCCTACCGCAGCCGCCTGAAGGCCCTCCTGATCCCCCGCAATCTCATCGACGCCGGCCTGGTGCCCGGCCCGTGGCGGCGGCTGGTATTCGGCCACCCGAAGCACGAGGACGGCGCGGTCAGCCGGCACGCCTACGCCTTCTGCGTCCTGGAGCAGTTCTGGCGCCACCTCAAGCGCCGCGAGATCGGGGCCGGCGCCTCCACCAGGTGGCGCAGCCCGCAGGCCCAGCTCCTGTACGGCAAGGCATGGACTGCGATCCGCGGCGACGTCCTGACCTCCCTCGGCCTGCCCGGTGACCCGGGCGCGCTGCTGGCCGGGCACGCCGACGCGCTGGACGCCGCCTACCGGGAGGTCGCCGGGCGGCTGGCCGTCAACACCGAGGTCACCATCGGCGACGACGGGAAGATCCACCTGACCGGGCTCAAGGCCGTCGAGGAGCCGCCATCCCTCACCGACCTGCGCAAGCGGACAGCGGCCATGCTCCCGCGCGTCGACCTGCCCGAGGTGATCCTGGAGATCATGTCCTGGGCGCCGGAAGTCGCCGCCGCGTTCACCGCGGCATCCGGCGGCCGGACCCGCCTAGCCCGAGTTTCCAATGATCATGGTCTTCTGGCTCCTGAGTGAGGTCCCGGTCGGCCTTTGATGGCTTGTTTTCCCTGGTGACGCGTGCTTAG
>Ga0335083_10009176_pt1 | contig 12021 bp, 15 predicted proteins | sample Lox_Sample_42_FD_206716 | JGI IMG/M metagenome (GOLD analysis project Ga0335083, IMG submission 206716) | Soil microbial communities from Loxahatchee National Wildlife Refuge, Florida, United States - Lox_Sample_4.2 | ecosystem: Environmental > Terrestrial > Soil > Wetlands | place: USA... | reverse complement strand
CTGCGGACGCCGTGCATCGTCCGCTGGCCCAATCACGTCCCCACCGGGCGGGTCAGCGACGACATCATGCACGTCACCGACTGGTTCACCACGATCCTCACCGCGGCCGGGGTTGCCGCACCCGGCGACCGGGAGATCGACGGCGTAAACCAACTTCCCTGGCTCACCGAACAGGAAGACTCGTCGCAACGCGACGGCTACCTCTACTGGATGGGAGCCGAGCTGTACGGCGTGAAATGGCAGAACTTCAAACTCGCACTCGTCACCCAGAAGTTCTCAACCGACCCTCCCGCCAAGCTCTCGTCACCGCGCATCATCAACCTGATCACTGACCCGCAAGAACGTGAACCGCTCGACCTGCCATACCTGCACTCGTGGACCGTGATGCATTTCAACCGACTCCTCGGCGCGTTCCAAGCGTCGGTGAAACGCGAACCGCCCATCCCGCCCGGAGCGCCGCTGGACCACGTCCCGCCAGCGGAAACGCCATAAGATGCTGCTCGTGCCGATCGCGGAGACTGTGTGGCTGGCGTCCTCGTGGACGGCTGATGTCGAACGGCGGCATCGACGTCATCTACCGCGACGGCACGCACGCTCACAGATCTGCTGATCGGCGGCTCATACTGCCAATCGGGCGCTTGCCATTCGGGGCTGTCGCGGTGGTGGCGGGACCCGAGCTCGGAAGCCGACGCTAGAGCTGGCACCTCAACTCGTCGATCACGGCATGGACGGCCGTGGAATCGAGATCGAGGTACTCCGATGCGGCGTCGAGGTCCGTGAACGTCGCGACGTGGAACTCGTGGGTAGCCGTCTTGTATAGCACGCCGCCTGCGTCGACGAAGTCAGGTCGCACGATGGCCGCGATGCGCATCTCACGGACCAGGTTCGTGCCCTCGTAGAGGAGTTCGAGCAGATCGGGCGCCGGCATCGCAACAGTCTTGATCGTCGTGCCGTCGACAAGGTGCCGCGGTCCCGCGGGCCAGTCCGCGTCGCCCGACAGTCGTCTGAGGTGTCGTTGCATGTCGCGGCTGGTGAGGTCGCCGTCCCAGACAACGAATGTGCAACCAAGAGCCCTGTCGGCTCGATAAACGATCGGCATGACGCCGCAACGTTACGGGTTCCACACGGCCGAGCCCCCCGAATGCTGATCCGATGAAAGACAAAGCGCGGGTGCGACCCTTGTCGAGGGCGGCCCCTGGGACACACATCATCCCTGCCGATCGGCGCCTCTGATCGGGACTTTCGACCCGGCGAGTTTCGAGACGCGTTCGTCGATGTAGGTGTTCGAACGAAGGGAGCAAGCCGTGACGGATCACCAAAGGCATTCCGCCGCGCTACTGGGAAGCAGGGCCTCGAAGCCCGAAGACGCGGTGGCGCTGAGCGGAGTCGTCGGCGAGGCGATCCATCGAGTCACCACAAATGGCCAGGAGGCGTGGGTCCGAGTCGGCACCGAGCCTCATCTTCGATCAGTCGAAGCTGTCGAGAACGAGAGTGGCGGTGGATGGTCGGTCTCGGTTGCCGCGATGAAGTTCGTTCGTCCGGAGCACGCTGCTTACGGGGAACTGCGACAAGCGATCGAGGACGCGATCAAGAGCGTTCCCGGCGTCACCGAAGTCGAACGCGAGGTCAACGAGGTGTGGTGGGCGAGCGGGTCACCGTCGGGCGAAGACCTCGCGAGAGCGGTGGCAGACGTGCTCGACCAGCACGCCGACCGCCTACGCCGGCACTACAACAATCTCAAGTCCGGCGCCTCCCGCTCATAAGTCGCGCGTGCACCGCATACCGCCGGGACGCGCCGCGCGCGGATCCACCCGCGGCGCCTGACCGGTTCGTACTATTTGTCACTGTGACGCAACGTGCCTGCCGCTGGTGCGGCCGCCCGCTCGCCGTTTCGTCCGGGGCCGGGCGGCCGCGTGTGTACTGCCGTCACGCGTGCCGCCAGCGCGACTACGAAGCGCGCCGGCGCGCGGTCGAGCTCGGGCTCGGTGAGCATGAGTTGGTCGTCACCCGTGAGGAGCTCGAGTCGCTCCGGGACCGCCTGTTCGTGCTCGAGCAGACGATGGAGGACGCCGAGACCGACTTGCGCCAGCCGGAGGGGCGGCGCGCCAAGGAGCTGCGCCGGGTCCTGGAGTACGTGCTCGACGCGGCCCGGGAGTGCGTCCGCCCGTAGCCGCTCGTTCCCTCGGATCGATCCCTCGCACGAGCCCACCGGATCCGTCGGTTGGAACCGCTCTAACGGGCGCATCGACACGCGCTCACGACTGACCTCAGGAACATGGGTCGAAGGTCCCTAGATGTGAGCGAACGGTGCGAGACAAACTCGCGGCATGCTGTTGACGTTTGAGGGCGGTCCGTGGGACATGCGCATGGTCGATTCCCGCGTACGAACTCCGCCGCCTGCTATATCACCCGACGCTGACGACGAAGCAAACGGCATCTACCTCATGACAGTCGAAGCTTCCAGCCCAACTGTTTCCGTGTACGTCTGGCGGGACGCGCGTCGGTCGCGCGACCGCGCCGAAAGGCCTGACTCCCAACACCGTGTGGTGCGGGCGTCTCTGGCTCCAGCAGTACTGGAATAGTCGTTGCGCCACGCTGACAGGGCCTTGCGCGTCGATGTCAACCGTGTGAATGGATCCCAGCGGTTCATCGCAGGGGGTTGAAGCGGTCGCGTCGCCGGGCAGACGATGCACGGAGTGCCTCGACGCTGACGACACGGCTTGGCACGGGTGGAATACGAGCGGCCGGGTTGACGTGGTCCCCCTCGTCCGACCCGGTCGTTTCGCGCTCCCGACCGTTGCGTGAACCTCTCGTAACGCGTTGCCCCACCCCTCGCGCTCGGGTCGTCCTCACCTCATGGCCGCCGCTCGCAAGGATGACTTCCTCCAAGCGATGGGGATGCACCGCTCGGGCTGCGGAGCATCGCGGGAGACGGAGTTTGTCCGTTCCGCCCTACCAAAACGGCGGGGACAAGGATATGTTCCGGCGTGGTATGGCCTGGCGGGGCACTCCGGACGAAGAGGTCGTGTACGCGGCCGCGAGTGTCCTCGCGGAGCAAGCGAAGTGCACCGAGGATGACGCTCTCGTCAAGCTCATCGACTACGCAGCCGCAATAAGCCGAACTGTTGCCAACACTGCACGGTTGGTCATCGAGGGTGTAGTCCGGTTCGACAACTAGGCACGCTCGTTGGGAAGCGCAGGCCTGATTACACGCGCTCGCCATTCCCCGAGACTTGGCAGTTCTGGAGTTGACCCGGTTCGGTGGACACCTTGATGTGCCCCCGGTTTCCGCGGTTGTGTTGTTGGATTGCATGCCCGTGACCTTGGAGGGAGGTCGGCATGCCCGAGCGTTATCGGCTCTGCGTTGAAGAGGGCGTCACCTATCGCGAAATCGGCGGCCAGCTCGGAATCACGAAGCAAGCGGTGCACGCCAGCGTCCAAAAGTACGCACGACGGCACGGGCTCGCCTGACGGAAACGACCGGAGCCGAAACCTTGCGAATCGACCGGTCGTAACCGGGACCGGGGCACGGAAATCGTGGGACGACCTCCGGCGAGATTCGGACCGGATACTGGTGTCGTGGTCATCTTGGCGATTGGAGTCGTGGTGCTCGCCCTCTGGAAGCGCGACACCTAAGCCGACTTCCCGGCGTACCCCCTCGTAATGCCGCGCCTTTCAGGCATCGCGGCCATCTATGCGCGCTTTCACGCGAAGGCGGCCTTGCCTCGTACAGCGGGAAGGCCGGGGCAAGGCCGCTTCGCTCTTCGTGCCGCGCCCTGGGGACGGTCCCGCCAGCGATTGCGGGCAGCGACGGGACCACTCCCAGGTGGCGGTGGAACACCTCGCATCCCCCGTATCAGGCAACCCGCGAGGCATCCGCAGTCTCGCGCCCGAGCCTTGCATAACGCAACTATTTTGCTCGTGCAACAGTAGCCGGGCCAACATCCAGCGGTGCTCGTGTTCGCGTTCGTCTTGGTGATGACGGCGCTGGTCGCCGCGTTGTTTTTCGGCACGCGACATCATTCGGGCTCGCGACGCTGACCGTCACGGAGGCTCCGGTAACGACGAACGCCGCCATCCGTGCGCCCCAGCCAGGCGAGAACGTCGCTGCGTCGAGCGGGTCATTCTCGGCAACGCTCCCCCGCAACGCCGATAATGCCCGTTATGTCAACTTGGCGGTCTGCGGACACTCGTGAGTTGCACGGCCGGCCGCCGGGCGGCGAACCTCGCCCCCATGACTCCCGAGGACCTCGTCGAGATCGAGCTGATCAAGCGCTTGAAGTACAAGTACGCCCGCTGTCTCGATCAGAAGCTCTGGGACGAGATCGCCGAGTGCTTCACCGACGACGCGGGCGCGGCCTACAGCGGCGGCGGATATTCGTTCGAGGGTCGTGACGCGATCGTCGACTTCCTGCGGCGGTCGATGGGCGCCGAGACGTTCCATTCCAGTCACAAGATGCACCACCCGGAGATCGATCTGACGTCTCCGACGACGGCGCACGGCGTCTGGGCGCTCGACGACGTCGTCGTGATGACCGATTTCGAGCTCACGATCCGCGGCTGCTCGTTCTACGACGACGAGTACGTCAAACAAGACGGTGAATGGCGCATCCGCCGGACCGGGTACAAGCGGGTCTACGAGGAGATCCAGCCGCGCGGCAATGTCGAGGGTCTGCGCCTCACGGCATCGTGGTGGGCAACGGGCGGCCGCAGTGAGCTACCGGCCGGTTGAGCGAGGGATCACGCGTCGGACTGATTCCGTCACAGTGACGCAATTCTTCCGCTCTGCCCGCTCGGGCTGTGAAGGCGCGGCGTGAACGCGTCACCCGCGTTCGATCGGGGTTGCCGGTCGACGCGTCGGCGGGGGCCGGCATAGCGCCGTGCCGTTGACCGCGTCGCAGATCAGAGCCGGGCTCGACCATCCCGTCATCGACGCCGACGGTCACGGCATCGAATACCTCCCCTGGTTCCGTGATCTGCTGCGCGACGAGGGCGGCCCGCACGCCGTCGACGCCTGGGACGTCGTCGAGAACGGCGCGCGGCACACGCGCACGCTCGATCTCACCACCAAACGGGCACTGGGGTTGTTCCGCGTGTCGTGGTGGGGCCTGCCGACCGAGAACACGCTCGATCGCGCCAGCGCGATGCTCCCCGCGCTCCTGTACGAGCGTCTCGACGAGCTCGGCATCGATGTCGCGATCTGCTACCCGACGTACGGCCTGACGGTGATGGGCCTCGACGATCCGAACTTGCGCGTCGCGGCGGCCCGCGCGTTCAACACGTATTACACGCAGGCGTACGCGGGATCACGGGACCGGCTCGAGCCTGTCGCGATCGTGCCGACGTACACGCCCGACGAGGCGATCGACGTCCTCGAGCACGCAGTCGGAACGCTCGGGCTCCGAGCCGTCATGTGCAGCGGACTCGTGGGCCGCCCGCTCCCTGGCGAGAACCTGCCACGAGGCGCGCGCTGGATCGACGCCCTCGGCCTCGACAGCGCGCACGATTACGACCCGCTGTGGCGCCGCTGCGTGGAGCTCGACGTCACGCCCACGTTCCACTCGACCGGCATGGGTTGGGGCAGCCGGACATCACCGTCGAGCTACGTGGCGAACCACGTCGGTTCGTTCGCCGCGGCCGGCGAGGCGATATGCCGTTCGCTGCTGCTCGGAGGCGTGATGCACCGGTACCCACAGCTTCGGTTCGCGTTCCTGGAAGGCGGTGTCACGTGGGCGGCAACCTTGTGCAGTGATCTGGTCGGCCATCTCGAAAAACGTCACGGTGACGCAATCCGCCGCTACGACCCCGCGCGCCTCGACCGTGCGCTGCTCGGCGAGCTCATCGACCGGTTCGGAGCGCAACCAATCCGCGCTCGCGAGGCTGATCTCGATGCGGCGCTTCACATGCTGAGCGAACCCGACGAGGATCCGGCCGAGATCGACGAGTTCACGGCGAGCGGGTTCGACTCCCCCGCCGACATTCGCGAGACCTTCCAACGCCAGTGCTTTTTCGGGTGCGAGGCGGACGACCCCACCTGGGCACTCGCGTTCGCGCCCGAGTATCACGGAACCCGACTCGGCGCGATGTTCGCGTCCGACCTCGGTCACTGGGACGTCCCCGACGCGACGAAGGTTCTGCCCGAGGCGTGGGAACTGGTCGAGCACGGTCTGGTGAGCCGCGAGGATTTCCGCGCGTTCACCTACGACCACGCGCTCTCGCTGTGGGGCCCGAACCTGTTCGGAAATACCGTGCTGGCGGACCGATGACTCATCCGTGGCGAACCGGAACCGTCGAATCCGGCGGCGAGACGATCTACTACGAGGTCACAGGAGCCGGCACCGACCCGGTAGTCCTGTTGACGCACGGCGCCGGCGGATCACATGCCGCGTGGTTCCAGCAAGTCCCGGCGCTCGCGGCCGCCGGTTACCGGGTAGTCACGTGGGACAGCCGCGGCTGACATGGTCACCGTCCTCGACGCGGTCGACGCCCGGGCCGCGCACTTGATCGGGCAGTCGATGGGCGGCTGGTGGGTGACCGCGTTCGCGCTCGCGCACCCGGAACGCGTGCGCTCGCTGACCCTCTCGAATACCGTCGGCGGGCTCTGGACGGACGCGCTCCGCGTCCACTTCGCGGCCTGGGCCGGTACCGCGCCGGGCGCGGACGAGCGCCGCCTCGGAGTGCACAGCGCGCTCTCCCCATCGTTCGCCGCCCGTGACCCGGCCCACGCGTTTCTTTATCAGCAGCTGAACACGTTCCACTCGCCGCCGATGGCGGCCGTCGGGCGCGCGCTGACGGGGATGCGCGTCGAGCACGCGGCGCTCGACGCGGTCGGCGTGCCGATCCTCGTCATCACCGGCACCGACGACGAGCTGTTCCCCGCGCCGCTCGTGACCGAGTCGGCCGGGATGCTCGCGCGGAGCCGAGTCGTCGAGATCGCCGACGCCGGCCACTCCCCGTACTTCGAGCGGCCCGGCCAATACAACGCCGCGCTGCTCGAGTTCCTCGCGACCGCAAGCGATACTCCGAGCTCGAGCCGTTTCGACGAGACCTCGTAGACCGGCGCCGCTGTCGGCCCGCTGATTCGGCGGATGTCAGCGCGACACGAAGGGTAACGACACCAGCCGGCCGTCGAGCACCTGCCCCCGCACGTCGACCTGCACGGTGTCACCGGGCTGCAGACCCGGCGGCACGAACGCGAGAGCGATCCCGTGGCCGAGCATCGGCGAGAAGTTGCCGCTCGTCACCGCGCCGATCGGAACACCGTCTCGCAAGACCACGGATCCCTCCCGAGGCGGGCGGCGGCCCTCGACGGATACGCCGCGCAGCCGGCGGCTGATGCCGGCCTCCCGCTCGCCCGCGAGCGCGGCGCGGCCGCGGAAGTCGGGTTTGTCCCAGCCCACCACCCAGCCCAGACCGGCCTGGAGCGGCGTGATGCCCGGCCCGAGCTCGTGACCGTGGAGCGGGAGTCCGGCTTCCAGCCGCAGCGTGTCGCGGGCGCCGAGGCCGGCCGGCTCGATCCCGGCCGCGAGCAGCGACTCCCAGACCGGCCCGGCAGTTCCGGCGGGGACGTGCAACTCGACGCCGTCCTCGCCGGTGTACCCGGTCCCCGCCACGACGAGGTCGCCGATCTGCCGCACCGCGAACCGGGGCACCGCGGCCGCTTCGCCGCTGACCGGCTCGAGGAGTTTGCGCGCTTCGGGACCCTGCACCGCCAGCACGGCGCGGGTCGCCGTGATGTCGGCGAACTCGACCTCCTCGTCGGTGTGGGCGCGGCCCTCGCCGAGCGCCGCGGTCAACGCGTCAGTGTTCGACGCGTTCGGCATGACGAAGAATCGTTCCGGCTCGACCCACCACACGATGATGTCGTCGACGACGTGAGCGTCGTCGCGATCGAGCAGATGCGTGTACTGCGCCCGGCCCGGCTCGATCTTGCGAAGATCGTTCGTGAGCAACCATTGAAGCAACGCGAACGCGCCCGGACCGCGACACTCGACGCTTCCGAGATGTGAGACGTCGAACACGACCGCCCGGCTCCGGCAGGCTCGATGTTCCTCGAGCACGCCGGTGTACTGCAGCGGCATCTCCCAGCCCCCGAACGGGACCATACGTGCCCCGAGTGACCGGTGTTGCGCGTCGATCGGGCTCCGACGCAGCGCGCCGTCGCTCATGCGCTCTCGGCCGCGGAGCCGGACGCGACTGATCGCGGACGGCGGCCGAGGTCGAGCGGCAGGGGCGCCTGATCGTCAGCGCGTGCCTCGGCGAGCTGCGAAGGCGGCTCCAACCCGTACTTCACGAGAAGGTGCAGATAGTCGCGCTGGTAGAGGACCCGGACCGACACGTCGGGATACTGCTCGACGAGTCGGCGCGCCTTGCGGTTCTTCTTGGTGACCAACTTCTGGTTGAGCGTGGTGACCTCGATATAGAGGTCGTAGCCCGGAAGGTAGAAGTCGGGCGTGAACGCTTGCACCGGGCGGCCTTCGCGATCGCGCTCGAGGGTGAACGTGCGCGGCTCGTAATCCCAGACGATACCGTAGAAGTCGAGCAGCTTCGCGAACTGCCGTTCGGAGTTGTGCGCGAACCGAACCGACTCGTGCGGGAGCAGCTCGTCGTCGATCACGCGCTCCCGGTTCCTAGCGCGCCGCGGCCCGCGGCGGGGCGCCGGTCTCGAATGCGAGCTGCACGGCCTGCGTGATCGTCTGCTGAAGCGGCTCGATGTCGAGCACGACACTCAAGACGCCCTGCCCGCCGCGCAGGAGATCCATCACCTGCTCGTCGCTTTGCGCGAGCACGATGTTCGGGCCCTGGATGACGATGCGCACCGACGCGAGGTCGGCGTCGAACGCACGGAGCGACTCGACCGCCTTGCGCGCCGATTGCAAGGAGATGCCCGCGTCGAGCATCTGCTTGATCACCTTCAACTCGACGAGATCACGGTAGGAGTAGAGGCGCTGCGTTCCGCTTCCGTTCGCGTCCATCACCGACGGGCGCACGAGCTCGGTGCGGGCCCAATAGTCGAGCTGCCGGTACGTGATCCCGACGATCTTGCAGACCTGCGGGCCGCGGTATCCGGGCTCTGCCATCGGGGCTCCTCGCGACCGAAGCTGCTGGGTACGTGCGGGGCGAGGTGTCGGCGATCGCTGACCCCGGGCTCCTCACAAGAGTGTAGTTACATCGGAGTCGAACCGTAAACCTGAACCTTTTCCACAGGTCCAGCCGGATTCGGGCCCCGCCCGGAGCGCGCCGGGCAACCCCGGCGGCGGATTGGGAACCGCCCTACTGGGCGAAGTCCTCGGGCGTGATGTTGTCGAGGAACTCGCGGAACTGCTCGACTTCTTGCTCCTCTTCGTCCGCCTCGAAGAGCACGCCGGCCTCGTCGAGCACCTCCTCGTCGACGTAGATCGGCACCTCGGCTCCGAAACGGACGGCCAGTGCAATCGCGTCCGACGGGCGCGACGAGATGCGCGTCGTGGTTCCGTCGCGATCGAACGCGATCTCCGCATAGAACGTTCCGTCGTGCAGTGCGGTGATGTCGACGCGGTCGAGCTTGACCGCCATTCCGTCGAGCACGGTCTTGAAGAGGTCGTGGGTCATCGGCCGCGGCGTCTCCATGCCCTGCAGCGCGTAGACGATCGCAGTCGCCTCGGGCGACCCGATGAAGATCGGTAGGAAACGCGTCCCGCCCTCTTCGCGCAAGAGCACGATCGGCTGATTCGTCGGGACCTCGACGCGAACACCGATCAGAGAAAGTCGGATCACGGTGCCTCCGGGGGGACGGCCGCCACCCTACCACCGGCTCGCGGCGCCGATTCCGAGCGCCGATACAGGTCGACGAGGTACGCGTCCGGCCGTTCCACCAGCGTGTCCCGGTCGGCGGCAACGATGAAAGGAACGTTGCGGTACAGGTCGCGGACGTGCAATCCGTACCCGAGAACGTACTCGGTTGCGAGCACCAGACCCCGGTAGTCGAGTTCCTGGGGGACGATCCGGCGGGCCGGCCGGTCGAGCAGCGCGCACGTTGACAGGCGGCGCGGCTCGCGGGCCAACAGCTGACCGACGAGGTACGCCAGCGTGAGGCCGGTATCGACGATGTCCTCGACGAGTACGACATCGCGACCGCCGATATCGCAAGCGAGATCGTGCAGGATCTTCACCCGTCCCGAGTCCGGCGCAAAGCGGGATATCGAGATGAAGTCGACAGTGACGTCGATGTCGGGAACGGCGCGGGCGAGGTCGGCCAGGAAGATCAGTGCGCCCTTCAAGACACCGACCAAGACGACGCCGCCGGGATGGTCGCGCGCGATCTCGCGCCCGAGCCGCTGCACGTGCTCCTGGATGCCGGAGTCGTCGAGGAGAACCGTCGGCGTCACGTCAGTTGAACGTGCGACGGACGGTTTGGCGCAAGAGCGCTGTGCGCAGGCGCCGGCCGAGCCCGGCGAGCTCGCCGAGGGTCTCGGTCACGCGCGCCTGTGCCTCGGGGTTCCGCTGGCGGCGGTACGGCAGGAGGACCTGCTCGTAGAGCGACGCCTCCCGTTCCGCGAAGGCGCGGTACATGCGCAGGTGCCGGGGCTCGATGCCATGGCGCATGAAAGCGGCACACACGCGCGCGATGGCGAGCGAATCATCGTCGAAGAGCACGCGGTCGCCGGTCGCCGGGCCGGGCGTCACGAGACCGAACTCCTCGAGGCGGGCGAGCTCCTCGTCCGTGAGGCCGGCCGCGCGGATCAACTCGGCGCGGGTGAGGCTCACACCGCTCTCGGAGGCGGCGAGATCGTCGGGACCGGCGTCGTCGTCGCGGACACGACCGGCGGCGCTGCGCGCCTGGGCCTTCTGTGCGGCCCGGCGGGTCTCTTCGAACAGCGCGTCCACGGTTGCCGGATCCACGGTGCGATCGCCCGGACTCTCGGCGCCGTCGGCGGCCGCGAACCCGCCTTCGCGGTCGACCTCGTCGAGGCGGTCCTTGATCACCTTCAGCGGCAGGAAATTCTCGCGTTGTTCGCGGAGGATGAACCGCAGCCGTTCGACGTCGGTTGCGTAGAACTTGCGGTAGCCCGACGGTGTCCGCTCCGGGTCGACGAGTCCTTGACTCTCGAGGAACCGGATCTTGGAGATCGTGATGTCGGGAAACTCGTCGCGGAGCTGGTTGAGCACGTCACCGATCGAGGAGTGGGCACGCTTGGCCACGGTCACGCGTCCTTTTCGGTGCGTTCGCCGCCGACGATGAAGCTCAGCCGGTACCGGCCGATCTGCACCTCGTCCCCGTAGCGAAGCTGGATCTCGTCGACCCGTTTGCGGTTGACGTAGGTGCCGTTGAGCGAGCCGACGTCGCGCAAGGAGTAGCCCTCGGCGCCGTGTTCGACCACGACGTGACGGCGCGACACGGTGATGTCGTCCAAGAAGATGTCGGAGTCGGGGTGGCGACCGATCGCCGTTGCCGGCTGCTCCAGGCGGTACGACGAGCCGGCGTTCGGCCCGTGGCGCACGACGAGCATGCCGACACCGGGTGCGAGACCGTCGAGGTAGCGCTCGAGCTCATCCTCCTCGGTCGCGGCTTCAACGGCGGAAAGCGTGAGGGTCGTCTCCTCGTTCTCGGCCGCACCGAGCGGGGCACCGCAGGATGAGCAGAACCGGGCATCTTCGGGGTTCTGATGTCCACACCGGGCGCAGAGCACGCGAGGCAGGCTACTGGCGGGCATGGGAGCGGACAACGCCCGGCTGGACCTCTACCGGAGGGTAAGGGTCGAGACTTGGCGCCGGGACGCGGGCCGCGCGGCGCCGGTTCAGGATGACGTCTCGACGAGATTCCGGTACGCGGCCGCGTCCATGAGCGCGCCGGCCGCGTCGACGTCGGTCACTTCGAGCTCGAACATCCAACCGGCGCCGTACGGATCCTGGTTCACGAGCTCGGGCTGATCGTTGAGCGCTTCGTTCACCGCGGTCACCACCCCCGCCAATGGCACGTAAACATCCGAGACCGACTTGGTCGACTCGATCTCACTCACGCTCGCACCCGCGAGCACATCG
>Ga0335083_10009175_pt1 | contig 12022 bp, 10 predicted proteins | sample Lox_Sample_42_FD_206716 | JGI IMG/M metagenome (GOLD analysis project Ga0335083, IMG submission 206716) | Soil microbial communities from Loxahatchee National Wildlife Refuge, Florida, United States - Lox_Sample_4.2 | ecosystem: Environmental > Terrestrial > Soil > Wetlands | place: USA... | reverse complement strand
CATGGGCGAAGTTACGGTTCAGTTAGAGGACGGTGGCCGCCGTGTGAAGGGCCGCGGCGTTTCCACGGACGTGATCGAGGCCAGCGCGAGGGCTTATCTGGACGGCCTAAACAAACTGGGGTGAGCTTGTTGCGGACAGCGGGGGAAGAGGTGTGAAACTGCGGATACCCTGTTCCTCGTTCGGCACGATCTCGCAGACAGTGTAGAGGCTCATCATCTGAAGCAGCGTCTCCACCCTCCGGCCGATATTCATGAGCTTCAGCGCGCCGCCGTGCCGCTTGCAGGCGCTGTGCGCGGCCATCAGCTCGCCGATGCCGCTGCTATCCATGTGCGAGACTTCGTGCAGGTCGAGAAGGATGTTCGGCTTGCCGGCTTCCAGGAGCTCTTCGATGGCGCTGCGGAACAGGGTAGTCTCGTTGCCGAGCACCAGGCGACCGCTGAGGGTCAGCACTGTGACGCCATCGATCTCCCAGTTGATGAATTGCAGACTCACCTGCCCCTGCTCCTTAACTTCTTAGACGATGCGACAAGCTGTTTGGACGTATTTATTTTGCTGATGGTTGCGTAAGCGCAGCCGGACCGCGGGCGAAGACGCGCCAGCCCTCGAGGCCGGGTTCGGTTACGGGATGCATGGAGGCGAGCAGCGACGCGATGGCACGTGATTGCGGCGGATCGTAGAGAGGTGGATAGGCTATAAGCTGGTAGCGCGCCGGCAGGCCTGCGGAAAGCTGTTGCGGTGCGATGGGAAAGCCGGCCCGCTCCCTGTCGTGCAGGGCAAAGTCGAAATGGGTCAACCGCCCTCGGGCCAGGAGAACGGCGAGCGGGTCCATTGGGAAGTATGCTCGCCCAGGGTAGCGTCGCTCGTAGAGGAATGCCGTTTCCACCGGGCTGGAGGCCAGCAGTCTGATGCTTCGGCTCAAATATATAGGCAGGCTGATCCCGGCGACGACGGCGCCCGACAGCAGCGCGCGTTGAATGAGTCGCGGGATGGGCGCAAGCATCAGTCCCGTCGTGACCGCGAGAATCAGGAACAGGTTCACCGCTCCCAGATGGTTCAGATCACCGGCCGATGTTGTCCATGCCCGGATAGCGACAGGACATTGAAACATCGCCACGATCAGAAAGACGAGCCAGCGGTTGTTCTGAAACCGCAGCCGAAGGGTCTTCCCGGGATCGTAGAGGAAGGTTGTCAATAGAATGGCCAGGAGAGGAGGCAACACGGTCAGGGTGGCGCGCTCGGCGCGCAAGCCTTCCAGCAGGCGGGCACTGGCGTGCGAGACCGACTTCAACCGAAGAGCCATCGTCCAAACATTGAAGACGAGGTCCGCCACCGGCCGGAAGGCGAGCAGGAATGCCGTGGTGAGCACCGCCGTGGGGACAATCAACAGAAGGACGTAGCGGATGAACTGACGCCTCCCTTCTGAGAAAAGAACAAAGAGGGCCAGGGCAATCGGCACGGGCGCCATCGTCTGCTTGGAGAAAACGCTAAGAACAGCGAGGACGGCGGAGCAGGCAAGTGTTCCTTGAGGCAGGGGCCTCCGGCCGGTCACCAGCAGGCCAGCCGCCAGCACACTGGTGCAGGTAGCGGCCGCATCGACATGGATGTTCACCACCGAGTAGAAGGTGCCGGGACCTGCTACCACAAGCGATGCGCATGCGAGGAACCCCCAGCGGCGGCTCACCGAATCCAGCGGTTCCGCACGCCTGTGGATCCAGTACAACGGGGTGAGGCAGAGCGCGGCGCTCAACATCGACGCCGCCACAATGGCTATCAGCGGTTCTCTCAGAAAGGCGAGACCTGCGTAGACCAGGTATCCGACGGGCGCATGCATGGTGCCGATAATCGGCTGCGTGGAATGCTCGCCCGGATAAAGCGCGTATCCCGAGGTCAGAGAAAAAGAACGAGCGAGGCGAACCTCGTTCCACATCCACGACGGCGCACGCAGGATCCCGTCGAGCAGGTTCAACACGAGAAGGAAAAGGAAGCCGGGAAAGGCAAGGCGCAGAATCCGGTCGAAGCGGGAGACGGAGTCCGCCGATTCCGGGGTGGTCAATTCAATTCCCGTCCAGTGCGCGGCGCAACCTGCCGAGGTGGCGAAGGTAGAGCCAGTATTGTTCTGGCACGGCTTTGCTCCGCCCGGCGCGGCGGATCCCGAATCGATAACCGGTTTCCGCGATGCGGGTGACACCGCCTGTCGCCAGTACTTCGATGAGCGTCTTGTAGCCGGCGGGGTGAAAATCAACGCCGGCGATGGCGGCGCGCCGGACAAGATAATAACCGCTCAACGGGTCCGTGACGCGGCGGAAGACAGGCGGCACGAGCAGGGCGCCAAGCGTGTAGGCCATACGCGACGCGACGCGGCGATAGAGGTTCCAGTTGCCGACGCTTCCGTTTGCACAGTAGCGGCTGGCAACCACCAGATCGGCTTCGGCGGTCAGGGCAAGCATCCTCGGCAGAATTTCGGGAGGATGCTGAAAATCGGCGTTGAGGGTGCCCAGCCACTCACCGCGAGCTAATTGCCAGCCACGGATCACGGCTGTGGCAAGCCCGCGCTCGCAGGTCCGGCGAAGCACACGGAGACCGGGCAACCGCCGCATGGCGGCCTCTGCCGCCTGCCAGGTGCCGTCCGGGCTGTCATCGTCGACCACGAGGATTTCGAAAGCATCGCCCAGAACGGCCCAGAGCTGGGAATGCACCGACCGGAGGAGGCTGGCGATGTTCTCGACTTCGTTGAGGGTGGGGACAATCAGCGACAACGCGATGGCGCGGCCCGGTTCGACGGACTGCACCACCAGCGCGTCTTCCGCAGTGGAGACTAGTTCCTCCACGGCATTTTCGGCCGCCTGAAGCATCCCGGATGTAACAGTATAGCAATCAACCCTGGGTCCAATTCAGGGAAAGGACCTGGGGGCCCCACTCAGCGAGACGCACCACGCTGATGGACGCCGGCCGGACCTCGATGCGGTGCATGAGATCGATGGGCAGGCCGAAGAAATGGGCGAGTGTCAGCCGAATCGCGTCGGCGTGGCTGAAGATGGCCACGGTCTTCTCAGGATGCTGGCGCGAGTAGCGGGTGAGTTGCTCCACCATTCGAGTTTGGACCTCGGTAGCAACCTCGCCGCCCGGCGCGCGCGTGGAGCTGCGGAAAGTATTGTAGAGACGCCATTCCGGGAGTTGGTTCAGTTCGTCGAGCGTCTTGCCGGACCACTCGCCGAAGTCGACCTCGCTGAGCGCTTCACTCTTCATCAGCGGCAGACGAAGCTGGGCGGACACCGGCGCCGCGGTTTCAAGCGCGCGCTCCAGCGGACTGCTATAGATGGCGTCGATCTTCCAGCGGCGCAGGCGGGCAGGCAACTCGTCAGCCTGCTTGCGGCCGATCTCGTTGAGATGGACGCCCGGGTGGCGGCCCGTGATGGTCTTCCCGATGGCGTCGGTCATGCCGTGGCGGATGAGCAGAAATGTGGTCATCAGATTCCATTGTGGCCCGTTCGCTATCCTGAAAGCCTGGAACTCGAGAAGACACTCCTGCGCAAAGTGGGCGAGGCGATCCACCGCTTTCGGATGATCCGCGATGGCGATCGTGTCGCCGTGGCGCTATCGGGCGGTAAGGACTCGCTGACTCTGCTGGAAGCGCTGGTTCGCCTTCAGCAGCGAGCCCCTGTGCAATTTAGCGTGTGCGCATTCACCATCGAGCAGGGCAAATTCCTGCGGCCGATCGAACCGCTGGGGGCGTATCTGAAGCAGCGCGGCATCGACTGGACGTATTTCCACGATCAGCCGTCGCTGCAACTCCTCGAGGACCAGCCGGAACACGGCTGCGATCTGTGCAGCCGCTATCGTCGCCGCGCCGTGTATGAGGTAGTGCGCGGGCTCGGGGCGAACGTGATCGCGTTTGGCCACACCGCCGACGATTTCTGCGAAGCGTTCCTGCGCAACGCGATGTTCACGGGGCGCGTGAGTGCGCTCCCACCGGTGACGTGGTCCGGGGCGAAGGATTTTCGCCTGATTCGGCCGCTGGTGTTCGTCAGCGAAAAGCTCACTGCGGAGTTTGCCGCGTCGCTGGGCGCGCCAGTGGTGCCGTGCGGCTGCTCGCAAAAAACCGGGACCGTGCGCAGGGCGCTGCGCGGCGTCTTCAGCGAGCTGGAAGAGCGTCACCCGCACCTGCAGGAGACGCTGCTGGCGGCGATGGGGAATGTCGAGCTGAAGCGGCTGCTCGATCCGCGGTATCTGGATCTCGAAGGCGCGACCGGGGGCGAGGCCGAAGCCGAACTGCTGCCGATTCTGGGGCAGGACACGGATATTTCGGGGTGAATCCCACGTTTATTGGTGGTATGCTGCATGATTCATGCGGCGCACCACCTGCATTCTTCCGTTTTTTGTCCTGCTTGCGGCCGCGTCTGCCGGCGACCTGCGTCTGATCCGATCGCTGTCGGGGCCCTCGGGCCACGTCTCGGGATCGAAGTTCATTTTCGATGAAATGCGCAGCCGTTTTGTCTATCCGCAGGACAAGACACTCACGGTCTACTTCGAATGGGGCGCACCGCCCGGACTTCACGTTCTGAGCGCGTCCTGGCGGCAACCGGACGGCCGCATCGCCACCATTTCCTCCGACGTCAAGATCGAAACGCAATCGCCGGAGCTGAATTGTTACTGGGTGTTCACGCTGACCCCGGACTTGCCAAACGGAGTGTGGACCGTGGAGGTCAGGATCGACGGGCAACCGGCCGGCTCGCATCCGTTCGAGATTGCGGGGACGGAACCTGCCAGAACGGCCGTGACGGAGCCGCCTCCCGAACCGAAGCAGCCTACGCTCGACCAGATCTACAAAGCTGTGAGTCCCTCGGTGGTTTGGATCTACAAACTCGACCAGGAAAGTCGGCGGGTGGATACGAGCTCCGGATTTGTCTACGGAGCCGGGCGCGTGCTCACCGCGTTTCAGGCCGTCGATTCTGCCTCGCAACTCGAAGCCGAGTTCGCGAGTGGCCGCAAGGTCAGGGTGGACTCGGTCGTGGGCTGTTCGCGCGTGGGCGACTGGGCAATGTTGAGTGTCGATACGGCGTCTGTCGCTCCGATTCCTCGCGGAGATCCGGAAAAGGTTGAGGTTGGCGGGCGCCTCATCGTGTTCAACGTTGACGCTGGAGCGCGTGTCATTGGCGGTGTCGATATCGCGGGAAGGCGAGCGGTGAAGGATTTCGGACCGCGAATTCAGATCTCTCCTTCGGTGGCACCCGAAGCCGCCGGTGGTCCTCTGCTCGATCTGTTCGGACGGGCAGTTGCAATCCTGGGTGGCAGCGTCACGCCCGGGGCCCGTTTCGAAGGGCGCGTGATGAATGTCAGCGCCGGGCTGTTCAACAGCTTCAGCGCTGAGAACGCCGCAACGCCGTTGATGCCGGTCTTCGACAGACTGGAAGGCGACGGAAAGACGCTGGATGCGCTCGCCAAAGACGGCACGCTAACGATTCCTATCGTTGCTCAGCCGGAGTTCATGTACGGGGCTACCACTGCTGATCTGCCCAGGCGAGCATCAGACCCCCTGCCAAAGGAGATTTCGGACTTCTCCGCCCGTGATCCACAAATCTGTGTATCCACCATGTGGATACGTAAAGGAAAGCGTTCGAAGGGGATGATGTCAGCAAGGGTGTATGACGCCATGAATCGCCTGAGAGTCAATGTGGAGCCCAAGAAAGTCACCCTGGGAGAGATTCCAATGCGCGTGGCATTCACGTTCGCCCCGACTTCGCTGGCTCCCGGCGTCTACCGCGTCGACGTTAACTGGGACGATCAGCCCGCATGGCGCACGTTCTTTCGGATCACCGACTAGGCCGGGCTGTGCTCAATGGCCCAGTTGAGCGAGGCCGCGGGCACGACGAACTCGGCTACGCCGGTATTGCCCAGGTAGCCCAGTGACCTCGTGCCGGCGGGGCTGGTGACCCACGCATCCAGAACCAGGCGGCGGGCCCAGGAGAAAAAGCGGATGCCGGGGCCGGACTCCGGGCTCTCGTTGCGACGGAAGGCGATCAGATCGAGCAGGGCGGTTTGCGCGGCGGCCGGCGCGGTCAGGAAATCGGTGTGGCCGCGGTGGCGCATCGCCTCGTCGAGCCAGGCGAGCCCGCCGGTGAAGATCGCCAGCAGTTCCGCATTCTGGCTCGCCATCAGGTCGATCCAGGCGGCCGCGCCCACTTCCATCGCTCCGGGAGAATCCTTGTCGGCCGGCAGAATCAGGCCGGAGAGCACGTGCAGCGTCTGGAATTCATGCTGTGTAAGCGCCTTCGGGACCGCCTGCGCCGGCGCCGTCAGCGCCAGTGGACCGGCAGCAGCGGCGATGGCCGCGGTGCGCAGAACGTCGCGCCTGGAAACGTCAGACATTGCCTTTCCTCATCTCCTCGGCCAGGTATTCGGCGGTGCGCCATGCCAGCGCGCAAATGGTCAGAGTAGGGTTTTTGTCGGGATTGCTCACGAACGGTCCGCCGTCGGCAACGAACAGGTTCTTCACTTCGTGCGCCTGGCAGTAGCGGTTGAGCACCGACGTCTTCGCGTTGTCGCCCATGCGCACGGTACCCACTTCGTGAATGATCTCGCCTCCGGTTGAGATCTCCGTCTTGTCCGGCGGCTTTTCGTACTCGCCGCCCATGGTGTCGAAGATCGAGGCGAACGTCTCACGCATGTGCGCGGCCTGCTTCAACTCGGCGTCCGACCATTGGAAGTGGAAGCGGAGCACCGGAATGCCCCAGCGGTCCACGACGTCCGGATCGATTTCGCAGAAGCTGGCGGCGTTCGGGATCATCTCGCCGCGCCCCGCGAAGTGGACCCACGTTCCGTAGTTGTCGCGGATCTCCTTCTTCAACGGCAGGCCGTAGCCTTCGATTTCGGTGAAGCGGCCAGCCAGCGGCATGCCGTAGCCGCCACCGATCTCGATGTGATAGCCGCGCGGGAAGCCGAGGTCCTTGCGGTCGGCCAGCCACCACGGCATGAAGACGTGCATGCCGCCCATGCCGTCGGAGTTGTACTTCGGCATGCCGTCCAGCGCGGGAATGTGCGCGCCCATGCCGAAGCCGACGCTGTCCATCAGATTGCGTCCCACCATGCCGGAGCCGTTGGCGAGTCCGTTCGAGAAGCGCGGCGACTTCGAGTTGAGGAGCAGCCTGGCCGATTCGCAGGCGCTGGCGGCAAGCACCACGGTGCGACAGCGGATCTGCCTTTCTTCGCGCGTGGCTTTATCGATGTAGGAGACGGCAGAGACTCGACCCGAATCATCGGTGAGGAGTTCGCGCGCCATCGCGCCGGTGAACAGCTTCAGGCGGCCGGTGGCGAGGGCCGGCAGGATCTGCACCTGGCTGGAAGAATAGTTCGACGCACCGATGCAGCCGCGCCCGCACTGCCCGCAGTAGTGGCAGGCCGGGCGGCCGTTGAGCGGCCGGGTCAGCACGGCCATCCGATTCGGGATACACGGTATGTTCAGCTTGCGGCACGCGCGCTGCACCAGAGCTTCGTGCACGCGCGGCGGCGGTGGCGGCAGGAAGACACCATCGGGATTGCCGCGCAGATGTTCCTCGGTGCCGGTGACGCCGATGAATGCCTCGGCCCTGCTGTAGTAAGGCGCGAGCTCGTCGCAGGAGATCGGCCAGTCGGTGCCGAGGCCGTCGCGACTGTACGGCTTGAAATCGTAGTCTGCGAAGCGGAAGGAGAAGCGGCCATAGTGGTTCGTGCGCCCGCCGAGGATGCGCGACCGGAACCACATAAAGTGGCTGCCTTCGGCCACGGTGTACGGTTCGTGTTCCAGTTCCCAGCCGCCGAAGGTCGCCGTGAAATAGCCGAACGGATACGGCTTGCCAAAGTACGACTGGCAGCCGGGGCCGAGTCCGCGATGCTCCACCTGCCAGGGCCACATGTGTTCCTTGAAGTCGTGAATGGGATCGAGCATCGGACCTGCTTCGAGCAAGGCTACGCTGATGCCCATGCTGGTGAGGATTTGGGTGACCGTACCGCCGCCGGCTCCCGACCCGATGATGACTACGTCATAGACGGGAGCGGACTGCGGCGCGACCTGGGGCATGGTCTTTGATTATAGGCCGTGCCGCGCGATTGCTCTAGTGAGGACTGGGACGTTGCTCGATCCCGGAAGGTTCAGGATGGCGCAGACCAAGTCCTCTCGGGATGCGTCTCTCGATATCGTTACAACGACACGGGGCGGACCGCCCCGCATATCGAGATGCGGGTCGTCTGCCCGCGGTCCGCCCGAGTCGTCTACACCAGATGACGGTCCGCCGATTCTATAGCTGTCGCGTAAAGTACAGGAACGGGTACACGTAGCCGCTGGTCTTGTGCGATTCAACCAGGTACGAGCCAGGGGCGAGCGTACCGATGCCGGCGCCAACCGTCGTCTTGCCGTTCACCGGAACAATAAAGAAGGTATCGACGCCTTCACCCACGTGTCTGCTGGCAGCCGCCGCGTTCATCACCGTGCGCGTGCCGCTGGCGTTGTAGAGGCCGTCGCTCACGGTAGCCAGCCAGTAGTTGTGATAGTCCACCTTTATGTTCAGCTTCTTCAGAGGGCTGAAGTCGGCCCCGGCACGCCACGCGCTGATGTTGCGCCAGGCGAACAATCCGGTGACCGAGATCAGCGGCTGGTTGTTGCCGTACATGTAATCGAACTGCTGGTGCCCGCCGTCCTTCCTGCCGTTGTCGCCTGTCGCGAACAGATAGTCGCTGCTGAAGTGGAGTTTCCAGACCGCTGGCGTGACCGTCCAGCCGCCGCCCGCGGCATAGCCCCAGGCCCGGATGTCGTCACTGACATAGGAGCCCGCCTCGCGCACACCTTCCACGGTGTAGTCGAAGTGACCTTTGGTCTTTCCGATGACGCGTCCGCCGATATACAGGGTGTCGGCTGTGCCGATCGCGCCGTCCTTGCTCTTCGCGCCGGCCAGCGTCCTGGCCATCAGATACGGCTCAACGCTCGCGCCCGGAAGCAGCTTTTTGAAGCTGGAATACGCGACATAGAAATGATCGCCGGGCTTGTGGCGGTCCATGCGGTTGGGGTCCGCCAGCACCGGCGAGCCGCCGATGAGATCCAGACCGAACGCCTTTGTTGTAACCGTTCCGCGGAAGACGTCGAAGCTGCGTGTCACGTTGCCCCAGTCTCCTGTGACAATGAGCCGCGTCGACCCGATAAAGAGTTCCTGCCGCCCCACCTTCGCCTTCACCCCGGGGCCCTCCAGGGTGCCCATTTCCACGTAGCCCTGGCGGAACTCGAACGGGTCGGCTATGGAGCCCGACGGGCGCGTGTGGTAAAACATCACGCGCGAATCCTGGATCTGACCGAAGAAATTCAGCCACGACTTCGGCTTGTAGTCCACACCGAGACGAGTACGCGTCAACAGCCAGGAATCGGCGGTCGTTGCGGCAAAGTTCGAGCCATCGGTTGCTTCCCACCGTGCGCGAATCTGAGCGCTGATCTTGACCGTGCGTTCCAGATAACTCCGCTGTTCCTCCGCCATGGCCGGACCGGCGAACACGCCAAAGGCGATGGTGAGGCCGAGCGCGGTGCGCGCGATAACCCACGCGGGTTTTGATTGCATCTGCATATGATTTCTCTCTCTTCAGCGGTGCGGCGCTCGATCAACGGCGGACGAGCACCCGCTCCGGCCTGTTGTATTCGTCGGCATCGCCGTCGACCATCTGCCTCAACGACGCCATGATGTCGCGCAGGCTTTCGGCCTGGGCGGTCAGCTCGGCCCCTGCTGCGGCGTTTTCCTCTGAGTTCGCTGCGTTCTGCTGCGTGACTTGTTCCATCTGTGAGATGGCCTTGGAAATCTGTTCCAGACCGCGCGCCTGTTCCTGGCTGCTGGCGCTCACTTCGTCCACCGTGACACGCACATCGGCGGAGATGCGGTTGTTGTCCTCCATCGCCCGCAGCACATGCTGCAGGCGGTTGCGACCCTCTTCCGAGCGCGTTACCGACTCCTCGATCAGGACTGCGGTGTCCTTGGCCGCCTGAGCCGAGCGATGGGCGAGATTACGAACTTCGTCGGCGACCACGGCGAATCCCAGGCCCGCTTCACCGGCGCGCGCCGCCTCCACCGCGGCGTTCAGCGCGAGGATGTTGGTCTGGAAAGCAATCTCGTCAATGATCCGGATGATCTTCGAAACCTTCTCGCTCGATTCGTTCACGCCGGTGATCGCGTGATTCAGTTCCCGATGCGCTTTGTTCAGGCCGTCGACGATCTGCACGGCCTGCTCCATCAGCTCACTCGCTTTCTTCGCGTTGTCGGCGTTGCGGCTGGTGATGGAGCTGATCTCCACCGTGGACGCGGAGGTCTCCTCAATCGAAGCGGCCTGCTGGGAGGCGCCCTGCGAAAGGCTCATGCTGGAGCTCGACACCTGGCTGGCGGCGCTGGCCACCTGCGTGGCAATCTGTCCGGTCTCGCTGGTGATGCGGCGCAATGTCCGATTCACGCCGCGGATAATGAAGAGCGCGGCAACGCCGGCTGCCAGACACAGGCCGACGAAGATCCCGCATAGCCAGAGGATTTTTGTGACGCGCGATTCCGCCGCGCGTTGCTCGCGGGCGATCTGTTCCTGTTCGAGCACCGACAAACGATCCAGATCGGCGATCATCGTCTTCAACTGTGACCAGGTATGCGCTACCGCGTAGTCCCACGCTTCGGTTGTCTTGCCCGCATCGCTGAGCTGCGCGACCGTTATGAACTCGCGCGTCCAGCTTGCGCGGTTCGCCTCGGCGTCGGACACCAGTTGCCGGCTTTCGTCGGTGGCGAGCAGCGGACGGAGCTTTTCGCAATCCTTACGCAACTTTTCGCTGTCCGCAAAGTAGGTCTGTTTCAGAGACTCGCTCCGCTGCAGATTGCCCGAGTTGTGGTAGAGAATCATGCCGCGGGAGTTCGCCAGCATGCTTCCACCAAGGGCCTTGATCTCACCGACCAGAGACAGCTTTGCGACGGATCCATCGGCGAGCTCGCTGATAGTGGCCTCCAGCGACCGCAGGCCTTGAATCGTGGTGAAGCTGAGAGCTCCTACGAAAGCGAGGACCGTCGCGAAGCTGAGGATGATGCGCGTGCCAATAGTCAGAGTCCGTTTCACATGATTCTCCCGTTACGCCCGAGGTCACGCCTCGAATTGCTTCTCGTCTGTTTAACTACTTATCGTCTGCGCAGCAGACAGATTCTAGGATTTCTGAAATGGAAATGATTGGATGTGTGGTACTTAAGTTTGAATAGAAGACAAAGGAAGGTATATTTGTCGGAGTAAGTCGGGAGTCAGAGGCCGCGTAGAAAGCCATCCAGACGGGTCATTGCCTGCTCCAGAATTGGCCGTTCGGCAGCATAACAAATGCGCACCGACCCCTCGCCGCCGGCCCCAAAGGCGACCCCTGGCGCGAGCCCGGTCTGCGTCTCCATGAGCAGCCGCTTGCAGAAACCGAAGGAGTCAGCCGCAGCGGCGATCTTCGGGAAAAGGTAGAACGCGCCGTCCGGGACGGGCAGCGTGATGCCTGGCATTTTGCGAAGCGCGGAAACGCAAAAATCCCGATTGTCCCGAAGCCGCACGAGCATTTCGGCGAGCGCCCTTTCACCCCACAGGAGCGCCGTTTCGCCGGCGCGCTGCCCGAACGCCGGCGCGTGCGAAATGACGAACTCGTTGAGGACAGCGGCGCGGGCGGCGAGATCCTTGCGAGTGATCAGCCAGCCCACCCGCCAGCCGGTCATGCACCAGGCCTTGGAGAACGACTGTACTACACTGACCGCATCGTCGCGCGTGGCGATGCGCAGGATGCTCGGCACGGGGCTGACCTTCGTGGCGGTGAAGTTCAGGCGGTCGTAGACCTCGTCGGCGATGAGCCAGAGGTTGTGGCGGCGCGTGAACTCGAGCAGGCGCTGCTGGTCATCGAGCGTGGCCACCCAGCCCAGGGGGTTTGAGGGTGAGGTATAAAGCAACAGGCGCGTGCGCGGCCTTACCGCGGCCTCCAGCGCATCGAAATCGATCTGGTATCGTTCACCGGAGAGTACGTGG
>Ga0335083_10009173_pt1 | contig 12024 bp, 9 predicted proteins | sample Lox_Sample_42_FD_206716 | JGI IMG/M metagenome (GOLD analysis project Ga0335083, IMG submission 206716) | Soil microbial communities from Loxahatchee National Wildlife Refuge, Florida, United States - Lox_Sample_4.2 | ecosystem: Environmental > Terrestrial > Soil > Wetlands | place: USA: Florida... | reverse complement strand
TCCAGCCAGGCCCGCAAACGCGCCACCTGGGTGGAACGGCCCACCGAATCGGGACCCTCGATCACGATCAGCTTTCCGAGCAGCTCGTCTTGATCGACGCCGGCCAGCGGTTCACTATAGAACGCTAGCGGCTGCTTGTGCAGCATCGATATCTCCTTGCGAGGCCCGCAGGACTCCGTTGCGCAGGTTCGTCCCTAGCTCGTCCATCACGATCTGGCGCATGCGGCGCTGTTGCTCTTCGATGGAACCGGTGGCGTCGATAACGTGGAAGCCGACCTCCTGAATCATGGCTTCGTATTCGTCCAGAATGCGGCCCTGAAAGAGACGGAAACTCTCTTCAACGTTACGGCTCAGCTCCAGGTCCATGCCCGCCTCGTAATACTTGATCGCGTTTCGTCCGCCCAGAATTCGGCCAATGGCCACCTCCAGCGGCACGCGAAAGTAAAACGCCAGGTTGGGGCGCACGGCGAATTTGTAGAGATTGCGGACCCATTTGCGGCTGACGCCGCGCACCACATCGCGCGCGAAGGCAGTATAAGCATAACGGTCCGCGCAGACCACGGCGCCGGCCTTGAGCAACGGGATGATGTAGCGCTCCAGGCGGTCGGCAAAATCGGTGGCGTGAATCAGGCTGAACGTCACCGGCGTGAACATGTTCTTCTTCTTGCCGCGGCGCGTGGTCTCGCGGACTAATGGCGAGGAGTTCCACTCGCTGAAGGCCACCGCGATACGCTGCGAGCGAAGCCACTGGCTCAACAGCGAAAGCTGCGTGGATTTGCCGGAGCCGTCGATTCCTTCGACTACAATCAGTTTTCCGCGGTTGCGGTTCGGCGGCAGGAGCGGCATAGAGGGACGAACTGTCCATTATAACGCCCGCTCGCCCGCCTTGCGCTCCGAGCCGCATGATTCAGCTTTTCGACCGGGCGCAAACGTTCGGGCGACCTTGCTTGCCTACGGCCTGGACGCGGCGGCCGCAGTCAGCTTCTCACTCTGGAAAACCGTCCGAGCATACAGCGCACGCTGGATGAGCGCGATGTCTTCCGCAGCGAAATCGAGCCCTTGCCGCGTCATCCGCCGGTAATCTTGCTCATCCCAGCACGCTTTCATGACGCCGCTGTCGGAGTGTCGTATCACGCCCTGTATAATGTGGCTGACCTCATGCGCCATCACGTGACCCAACAGGTACGACACCCTCGGAGGCGCCACGAAGCTCTTCACTCTGTCGATGAACACAACGATATGGACTCCATCGAAAGGATACGCATAAGCTAGCGCACCCGGCCGATCGCTGGCGGCGGCGCTCTCGGAAAGTTCGATCCGGATGCCTTGCCGCGGGCAGTTGTTCAAGCCTCGCCAGTTCACCCGAACACCGATCTTGACGAAGATTTTGGAGGCGATCTCCTCCGCCTGGCCGACGACATAAATGTTGTTAGCTATTCCCCCGACGCAGACGACTAGAGGCGCTTTTCGCGTTGGGTTTGTTCCGGCCCACGCTCCCGATCCAAGCACGGTCAGCATCATTGCCACGCCTGTAATTTTCATAGCGCGTTCTTCTCCCGCCGCTATAAGCGCGAGCGGGAGGGAAAACCCGCCATGGACCTGGTAATTCCTTTTGGAGTGCAACTGTGCCGGCTCGATCGATGCGGCCCAGCCTGGTGGCTGCGGCGCGCGGCCGTGGCTCCCGCAAATGAATTTTTGCTTCCGGGCCGCGGGATTGGTTGGGTAGTATTGAAATGATATGCCGCGTTATGCAGCCGTGGACATCGGCAGCAACTCAGTGCGGATGCTGGCAGCGGAGACCAATCCCGGCGCTTCCGCCAAGATTCTGGCTGCGGAACGGCAGGTTACCCGGCTGGGCGCGAGCGTCTTTCAAAACGGCCGTATTTCGCCGGAAGCCATGGAATCCGTCACCCAGGTCCTGGCCCGGATGGCGCAGGTGTACCGTAAGCAGGATGTTATCGCCGTCCGCGCGGTGGCCACCAGCGCGGTGCGCGACGCCGGCAATCAGCACGAATTTATCGAGCGCGCCGCGGCGGTGCTGGGCGTTCCAGTAGAAATCATTTCCGGCCAGGAAGAGGCCCGCCTGATTCATCTGGGCGTTCAGAGCCGCTGGCCGCAAACCGACAAGCGCGTCCTGATTATGGATGTGGGCGGGGGCAGCGCGGAATTGATCCTGAGCGACCATGGCGAGCTGGTGGAAGCCTATTCCAAACCCCTGGGCGCGGTGCGCTTGACGGAAGCTTTTCTGAAGAGCGATCCGCCGGCGGCGCTGGAACTGCATCGCATGTACGAATACATCGAGGAGAAACTGGCAACCCCGCTGCGCCGGATCGGCACGGGTCCATTCGACCGCATGATCGCGACTTCCGCCACGGCCGCGGCCATCGTCTGCGCGGTGAATCGCGTCGGCCGGCCGCGCCGCGAGGATGCCGACCGGTTGAAGGCCTCCGTGCAGCAGGTGCGCAAGTTTTATCGGGAGGTGAGTTCGATCGATCTCGCGCACCGGGAGAAGATCCAGGGTCTCGGACCGCGTCGCGCGGAAATCATTGTGGTGGGAGCGGCCGTGTTTCGCCGTGCCATGGAATTGTTCCAGCGGCCGTCCCTGCATTACTCGGCGGCGGGCGTGCGCGACGGCATCATCGCGGACTTGGCGGCGCAAGGGGCGGGCCGCGAGCGGACCATGTTAAATCGCGATCAGCGCCGCGTGGTGGAGCAAATGGTGCGCCGCTACGGCTCCCCCATTTTGCACGCGCGGAAAGTGGCCGGGCTTGCCCACCAGTTGTTTGAAGCGCTGCAGCCGCTGCACCGGCTCCCACCCGGCCACGGCAAGCTGCTGGAAGCGGCCGGCTATTTGCACGACATCGGCCATTACGTCAGCGCCAGCAGTCATCACAAGCATTCCTACTACCTGGTGGCGCACTCGGATCTGCCCGGATTCACCGACCAGGAGCGGCAAATGATCGCGTTGTTATGTCGGTATCATAGAAAGTCTATGCCCCTCCCCCGGCACTCCCCCTTTCAATCGGTGGATCCCGATTCCCGGCGCGCCATTACATTGCTGACACCCTTGCTGCGCATTGCCGACAGTCTGGATCGCAGCCACGAGCAGCGGGTGTCGGAAATGCACGTGCAGATCCGCAACGGTTCGGTCACCCTGGCGCTTGAATCGGAGGCTGATACCGACTTGGAGATGTGGGCCGTGGAACGTGTGGCGGACGCGTTTCGCGAAACCTATCAGACGGCGCTCTCCCTGACCCGGTGAAATCGTGAAAGCCAGCGGGACCATGAACGATTACGTTGTCGAGCAGATGAATCGCCTGCTAACCACGTTGGCATTTCAAATTCACCGCGCGGCTAAGAAACCCGGCGCCGATGAGATCCACGACTTGCGCGTCAGCATCCGCCGATTCACTCAAGGATTGTTGCTGTTCGCCGAATTCTTCCCGAAGTGGGAGATCAAGAAGATCAAGCGTATGCTAAAACGCATGATGCAGCTCACTTCCGAGATCCGCAATCGGGACATCGCGCTCGAATACCTGGCCGGCCTGAATGCATCTCCCCACCAGCGGCGCCTGCAGAGAGAAAGGATGCAATACCAGCGCCGGTTCGCCGAAATGGTGCGCCGCTGGAGTTCGCGCGATTTCTCCGCCAAATGGCGCAACCGCCTGTCGCTCGGTACCGTATGAAGTGGAAGACCTCGGAGAATGCTGCCGGAAATGCGCGCCGCGTGCTGCCCAAGCTGGCGCAGAATTATTTTGAAGCCGGCCGGAAGGCAGCGGATGGAAAGCGATCAGCCAAGGCTCTGCACCGCTTTCGACTCGCCACCAAGCGATTTCGATACGCCCTGGAACTATTCCGTCCTTTGTACGGTCCCAGCCTGGACCGCCGCTTGAAAACCGTGCATGAGCTGCAAGATGTGCTGGGCAAGGTCAGCGACTACCAGACTATTCTGAATATGCTCGCCGGCGACCAAGAGATGGGCGCGAAAGTCAGGCGTGCCCTGAAGCGCAAATCGAAGGATTTTCCCAAACAGTGGAAGGCTTTCGACTGCGACGGCCAGCTCAAACAATGGAAGGCCTATCTCGGGCGCGGCCCGCGCGCCGTTCCCGCGCGAAGAAGCAAAGCCCGACCCAACAACACCCGGATGCTAAAATAGTGTCCGTACTGGGAGGTCGTCTAATGGTAAGACTGCAGACTCTGGATCTGCGTATCGGGGTTCGAGTCCCTGCCTCCCAGCCACTCCCCTGAAAAATTTCATCCTCCCGGCCCCGCTATCATCCGGACGGGCCTGACGTCTAAGATCTCAGAATGATAAAGTTGTAGCTAAGGAGCAAAGCGACTGATGCGGACCCTGAGTCTGTGTGCCTTTTCCGTGTTTAGCGGCTTGGTGATGGTGTGTACTTCGGCATCCGCCCAGAATCCAGAGTCTCAGACCCCAGCGCCCCCGAGCTCCCCCGCAAACAACTCAGCAGCACAAGCTCCATCGGATGTGTTTGATAAAGCGCCGCCGGCCATTGACGATGCGCTGCGGGAGCGCGTGTCGGCGTTCTATCAGGCGCATGTGGATGGCAAGTTCCGCCTGGCCGATCAGTACGTCGACGAAGATTCCAAGGACGTTTTCTTCGCTGCCGATAAGCCGCATTTCCTGGGCTTCCAGATTTCCAAGATCAACTATTCGGACAACTTCACCAAAGCCACCGTAATCACCGCCTGCAAGACGGAGATGTTTTTCCACGGCAGGAAAATGCCGGTGACCATGCCGGCCGTTACGCATTGGAAAATCGATAATGACCAATGGTTCTGGTATTACGTCCAGCCGGCCGAAGTGGAGTCGCCCTGGGGGACCATGAAGCCCGGCCCGGATGCGGACAGCAGTTCCGTGGCGTCCAGGATCCCAACCGATCCGCTGGCGGCGGCCCGCACCATCCTTTCGAAAGTGGCTCTGGATCGCAGCGCGGTCACCGTCGACCAGACCAAACATACCAAGCAGGAAATCCATTTGAAAAACGGCTTGCTCGGCCAAATCAGCGTGCTGGCGGATCCCACCGGCACGCCGGGCTTGACCGTCCACCCGGCCAAGTCGCAAGTCAACCCCGGCGAGGAGGTCGCGATCGAGATTGAGTTCAATCCCGACGATCCTTCGGTCACTTGCCGGGATTGTCTGATGCATCCGGGTGTTCGGCCCGCGATGACTGTTAACCTGACGGTCCAGCCCACTCAGCAGCGCTTTCCAATTAAAATCACGTTCACGCAGCCGACGCCCGCAAAATAGGTCTGCCCCGGCTGAATGGCCTTCGCCGTGCGATAAACCTGGTGGAGGCTAGTGAGCAGTGAATTTTCTAAACATAGGAAGCCGCGAAACGGCTCTGAATGCAACTTCGTCGTCGTTGCGCTCGGCGTCCCAAAGTTTTGCTAACTTGTTCAATTCCAGGGTGTCTACTTCTTTTGGAACGACCCTGCAGGAGTTGGAAGCGTCTCAGCCTGCGAATCAGGCGGCCGTGTTCAACAGCGTAGCGCGTCAAAATCTCGTCGCCACACTGTCAAATTCTCGCGCCACGGAGGAGAATGCTTCCGGCCTCGCGGCAGTATTCGGTAATAGCATTTCGACCGCCGCTGCTGTGAGCAACAGTACCAGCCTTGCGACCACTGGCGGTGGCTCGGGCTCGGCCACCAACACGTCCACCGTCCAACCGGCCGCCCCGCCGACACCCTATACTCCGGCACAAGCGAATAGCACCGATCCTACTACCTACGCGACCATGGATTACTCCGAGGCAATGAACCTATCAGGGAATGAGGTCCAGGCCAATGACGAGAATGGGCGCCGCTATGCGAATTACTTGAACGAGTTCAACAATTGGCAAATGAACGGCAGCCAGGGCCAGCCGCCGCAACCGCCGGTGTACGAAACCGTCGATCAAAACGGCTTTGACAAATGGTGGGCGGAGTATCAGCAGAACATGTCCGCCGGCGATTACCAGCCGCCCGATAACAGCATGTTCCTAATTAACGGGCCCGACTACGGCAACGGCTACTACGGGGCGGCGGGCACTACCCAAGTGGGAACCTTGTATAACCCAACCGGACCCGCGACAGCGGATCAGGTTCAGAATGCAAATAACCCCAGCGGGACGAATTCATAGCGCTCGATCGTCTGCATCAGCGGCCGCCATTCACCAGTAGTTGGAAGGCTCGTTCGGCCTCGGTGTCCCCTCGGGCATGCGACAGGTAGAGGGACAACATCCGGTAGGCGCGTTCGCGGTTGTTGCCCTCCAGCCAATATTGGGCCATTCTGCGAGCGCAGGACGGCAGGCGCGGATCGTGTTCGATATAGTCGGCGCATTCCGTATCCATGTGATCGAGCACACGCTGGAGCTTTTGGGGAACGCCCGATGGATCCGGGCGCGCGGCATGTACGAACACCAGGCTGTGTGAGTCGCCATAGACGAGCTGCCAATCCGGACTCGCGGCCAGCGCTAGCGCCAGCGGATAGATGGCGCCGGTGACGTACTCAAAGGTGTTGGTCAGCACGCTCTGAATGCCGTAGCGGTTGAGCAGCTGCGCCCGCGGGCCGGTGACATGGCCTACATCAGACCCAAAATTGTAGAGGATCTCCTTGAAGTCGCGGTTGGCGGCTTCGCTCAACGCGCGGCCGTCGATGAAGACACGCTGCTGGGGCCACAGTCGCCAAATCAGATAGCCTCCGTCTTCCCAGGTATTGAATAGCGGTCCGGCGACGTGGTTCTGAATCAGATAGTCCGCCGCCCCGGCCGGAAATTTCCAGGTGGCCGCGCGCAATTGAAAAAAGGAGCCGGAGCGCAGTCCGAGGATCAGGGCGCCAGCGACGAGCAGTGGAACCAACCAGGCCGTGAGTCGAGGCAGGCGAAGCTGGAACGGAAAGTAGCTGGCGATCAGCACCGGCGCCAGAAACGCCATCAGCGGCGTGTTACGAAAAGCCATCAGCGATGCCGCGGCGAACGCGGCAAAGAGCGCCCAGTCAGACCAGCGTACGCGGCGCCAGGAATAGATCAGGACGGCTGCCGCTGAGTACAGCAGGACGTCGAAGGCATAGGGAGGCCCCCACAGGTAGGTAGGGTGCCACTCCACCAGATTGGCCGTCATCGCGCTCTGCCGGTAGCTGATTAACGTCGCCAGAACACCGAAGCCGTTAGGGTTTAGACCGGACACTGCGATGGAGCACGCCGCCACAATCCAAAGCCTGCGACGATTCGCCATCTGGGTGCCGGGAAGCAGCGAGGCAACGCAATAGGCCAGCAGCACAACCCAGCCGAGGAAGAATCCGCCATGACAATTCGCCCACAGCAACGCCAGCGGAGGAAGCAGCCACAACCAGCGCCCGGAATCGAGGAGCCACACGAATAGGGCGGTCATGAAGAATGAAAAGAGAGCCGGCCGGTCTGCGGCGAAGTTGGTGGCCAGCGAGGCCGCGGCAAAAGCGGCGCCGATGCCTAGATAGAAGTTGCCCGACCGTCGCGCCGCCAGAAGGCCAGCCAATCCACAAAAGGCGGCCAGGAGCGCGGCGCGGACCAGTACGACCCCTGCGAAACCGGCAGCCCAATAAACGCAATAAAGCAGCGCTTGCGCCAGCCACTCGTGGGTCAGGTTGAAATGGCGGACGCGCTCTTCGCCGGCGCCGGCCGGGGGATTCAAGGCGGTACTGAAGGAGAACGGATCGGGCACCGGGAGCGAGTGGCGCTCAACGACGTATTGACCGGTCTTCAGATGCCACCAGAAATCGCTGTCGGCGATTTCGGTGCTGAAAAGGCCTAACAGAAACAGGCTCGTTAGAAGAACGGACAAAAGCGGTAGCCAGGCTGGAATGCGAGAGAGCGGGGCTGCGGAGACGGCCGCGGTTGGAACCGGCGCTTTGCTTGGCTTGCGGCCGCGCGACGATTGGGGCGCGCCCATCCGGCTCACGGCCAGATCCGCGGCGTGGAAGGCGGAGTCGAGTTCCGCCTTCCACGAGTCACGCCGAATCTATTGGATCGGAATGACGGCAGCGAGTGCGAAATAAGGAGTCCCGGCCGCGTCATAAACGATGAAACCGACCGGCTGGTTAGGGCCAGGCGCGGTGTCTGGCGGTACCTGGAGCGTAATCGCGTAAACACCGACCAATCCAACCACCGTTTGGGCGGAAACAGACGGACTACCGGAGTTATTGAATCCAACTGCGAAGTTGGCTAGGATGTTTTGATTCGGAATACCGGCGTCATCCGTTCCGAGTGGCGGGCTGGTTTGACCGGCGCCAGTAACGAAAAGGATTATGTCCTCGCCCCGGCGAGCCGGATTGGACGGAGACACATAGCTTCCATCCGGCCGAATGGCCACAGCTTGATTTGCAAGGCCAAACACGTTGGTGATGAAGATGCCGGGTGAATAGGGCTGCAGCGTGACGTTAAACGTACCGGAACCGCCGCCGTTGACCGTGATAACGACGGAAGCGGTAGCGAGGCCAGCGACTTCCCAAGGCACTTGAACGGTCACTTGCTGCACACCGTTCACGTTCGAGACCGAGAAGATCGGCGCAAGAGTTCCGTTGAAAGTGACCGAAACGCCAGCCAGCGAGGTTGGCAGCGGACCCAGGATAGCGTTAGCAACCACGACGCCGTTGACACTGGGAGCTATGCCGGCGCCCTGAATGGTGACGATGGCGCCCGCCGCCGCGCCCGGCTGCAGGCTCGCTCCGTTCAGGAAGACGACATTGGCAGGCCCCGGAGGACTGACTGTAAGATTGAAAGTCATCGAGAAGCCGCCGATGCTGGCGGTGATTACGACCGCGCCTGCGGTGCCGCCCGCTGTTACCGTTGTGGAGGCGTTGCCATTGACACCGGTAGAGGCATTGGCGGTGGTGACGGTGGCGCTGCCGCTGGTAACCGTGAACGTGACGGACGCATTCTGTACGGGTTGGCCGTTGGAATCGGTGACATTGACGACCAGCGGGTTGGCAAAGGGCGTATTTACCACCGTGGCCTGGTTATTCCCCGAAACGATGGTGATCCCGGCGACGGATGCCGGAGGCGTGTTTATGGTGACCGAGAATGTCGCGCTGATCTGGCTGCTTCCAGATCCCGCCGTCACCTGCACTTGCGCCTGACCGGGTGTGTTGCCCAATGTGCCTTGAGCGGAGGCTTTCCCGCTGGTGTCCGTCATGGTGGACACCTGGCTCAGCGTAATGGTGCCGCTCAAGACCTTCCAGCTCACTGCAATCTGAGGCAGCGGATTTCCGGAAGCGTCCGTCACCTGGATCACGAACGCGTTGGGTAAGATTTGGCCGGGATTTCCGGATTGGCTGTTGCCTTGGATGATGTTGATCTTAGAGGCAACCCCGGCGCTCACGCTGATGTTAATGGGACTGAAGTCGAATAAATAGCCGGCCTCGGCTGTCAGCATCGCGCTGCCCGGAAGCCCTTCCAACACCAGGTTGCAAGAGGCCACGCCGGTGGAATCGGAAAGTCCGAAAATGCCGGCGCACTGGGCGGAAGGTCCCTTGGTGGGATCCGGCGGGTTCGCAATTCGAATACTGGCATTGGGAATCGGAGTTCCATTGATGCTGGTGGCCGCGACCTGAATCGCGTTGCTTATGGTCTGGCCAGCGGATCCTTTCAGGAGCGCGCCGAAGGCAGGCGCCCGGAGTCCCACGCTGGGCGGGGAGCCGATCGGGAAGGTGGTTTCGTAGAATGTCACGCCCGTACCGCTCGGTGGAGTGGCCGTTATGGTGCCTTGGCTAAATCCGCTGACATTGGAGGGTGGGACTTGGCCGGCGGCGTAATCACACTCCGCGATGCCTTGGGAATCGGTCTTAACTGTAAGTGTGCCAGAGGATGATTGGACGCAAAAGAAGGTTTCCGTCGTGGAGGATGGGCATTGCAAGGTCCCGACGCCTGAGGTCTGACTAAAGGTAATCGTAGCGCCGGCGATGGGATTTCCGTTCGTATCGGTATACTGCACGGCCATAAATTGCTGCACGCTGGTGGCTGCATTAGTCTGCGACGATAGCGTTGCGCCGGACTCAACGAGAGCTCCCTGCCCGCCAATTATGGTCAGACCCGAGGGCGTACCACCGGTGCCACCGCCTCCACCGCCAGTCGAACTGGACCCAACGTTTACTGTAAAGGTGTAGCTAAGCGAAGTACCAGCGCTGGCGGTAACCTGGACCGGTCCGGCGGTGGCGGGGGCGGCGATGGTGATACCGGCCAAACCGTCGGTGTTGGAGATCACATTGCGGAATTGGAGCGTAGCGTCTGCGTTGGGCGTAGTAAAGGTAAAGCCCACGCCGGCCACAGGTCTGCCTTGTGAATCTATCACTCGCACGACCAATGGCGCGCTGGTGGCGCTTAAGGCCACCGTTTGTTGATCGCCATAGGGGAAAATAGCGGCCGGAAAGCCCGCGGTGTTGGCGGGAGTGGCAATCGACAGCGCACCCGGGGAACCGGTGAGAGAGAGCTGGCCTGCGGTCTGATTATCCTGGATGTCGTACTCATAGAGGATTCCGCCACTTACGTACAACAAATACCTGGTCATACTATGCGTGCCGCTTGGTGTGGCATTTGTATTAGCGAAATCGTTAGTAGTAGCTGCCAGAGCAACCGATCCAGGGGCAGCCGGCAGGAACGTGCTAACGCTTTGAGGGCTGAACTGGAGTGTATAAAGGGTTTGGGTTGAAGACGAGTAACCATAAGCCCGGTTGTCGCTGATGGGGAATATCTGGCTTAGCGCGTTAGGTATTGCGGTGGTGGTGAAAAATGAGCTCAGCGAGGAAAGGGTCTTGGCGTTCAAGTCGAAAATGAATAATGCGAAAGAGGTAACCGGAGTTTGATTGACGGCCAGGCCGAGCTTTCCGTTGGGAGTGAAGGCGAGTTTGCCGGGTGTACCGGTCACCGTAATCGTATTGCGCACAGCGAGGCTGGTGGGATCGATCTCCAGCAGTGCGTTGGTGGTCCCGACATACACGAGGCCGTTCGGGCCGACTGTGACGCCTGAAGGAGTACCTGCGATCGACAGTGTACCCACTGAGGTGAAAAGCCGAAGGTCGACGGCGCTGAGTTGATAGCCGGCGCCGGTGTTTACCAGCACGAAGGCGCGAGTGGAATCGATGCTGGCCGCGATATCAACCGCGGTCCCACCAACATCGACGCCCGACGGATCAAGCAACGAATCATTGGCGACGTTGATGATCTGCAAATTTCCCGCGGCGACTAATATTTTCTGGCCGTCGGGGGTCCGGATGGCAGCCACCGCGCCGGAGCCGAACCCAATCAAGGGTTGGACATTTCCCAGGATCGAGTTGGTCGTGATCACGGTGTTGGCGGCGGAATTGGAGATTATGTAGTACTCGCCTCCATCCGATCTTGCGAGAGCCTCATAGGCGGATGTGGTCGCCTCCAATGTCGTAATTTGAGCAAACGGACTTACGGAGAATCCCGTGACGTCGGGCGTAACACCGTTCTGGCCTGGCAGAATAAAGGCCGTCTGGGCGTTCAAATTCAGCGCGAACAGCCCCAGACCAATGGCAATCAGCAGATGTAGTTTTCGCATGAGACCTCACCACAATTTGTGAATTTCGAGGGACGCGGGGGACTTAAGCTCTCTAGAATAACACACTGCAATGAAGACAGTTTGTCAATTTTTCGGCGGCTGGCGGAGAATGACGGCTGGAAAAGAAATGGGGGAGGCCGAAGCCTCCCCCAAGCAGATACAGTTGAAGCGAAGGGCTTAGTTGCCCTGAACCTCGCCGATGATACCTGTACGATTCAGACCCGAACCACCATAGAAGTCGAGTTGAATCGCAAGGTAGCCTTCAGCCAGTTTCTGGGCTCCCAGGTCGCTGATGAAGGCGAACCCGTGGCAGTACTGGAAGTTGGCTATCGCGATAATGTAGCCTTCGAATCCAGTTTCAGCCTGGATTCCGTGGTCTCCGCCGCTGGATAGCGTGAAGAGCAGCTCGGTTCCGGCATTGACAGCCGCGGTTGTAGTTTGGTTCGTGATCGGCGCTGGAGCCGGAGT
>Ga0335083_10009172_pt1 | contig 12024 bp, 12 predicted proteins | sample Lox_Sample_42_FD_206716 | JGI IMG/M metagenome (GOLD analysis project Ga0335083, IMG submission 206716) | Soil microbial communities from Loxahatchee National Wildlife Refuge, Florida, United States - Lox_Sample_4.2 | ecosystem: Environmental > Terrestrial > Soil > Wetlands | place: USA... | reverse complement strand
GCTCGTCGAGGAAACGTTGAAGACCCTGCTCGGCCGGCCGCTCAGCCGCAACGAAATCAAGCCGTTCTTCGCCAATCTGACCATCGGGTCGGGCGCGGTCGGCGCCATCGTCTGCCACCAGTCGCTGGTGCGCGGCCGCGTTCACCGCCTCCTCGGCGGAGCCGCGCGCACCGCCACGGAGCACAGCAAGCTTTGCCAGGGCGACGCCATCGCCGCGGGTGGACTCAGCATGCAGACCGACTCAGAGCAGTTGCTGCTGGCCGGCATCGCGCTGGCCCGGGAAACCTGGCAGGAATTCAAAGCCGGGACGGGCTGGAACGAAGCCGTCCCCGGGCGCATCGTCACCCACCAGGTCGGCAGCGCGCATCGGCGCAAGCTTTACGAAGCCCTCGGACTTGATCTGGCCAGGGACTTTTCAACATTCGAAACCCTCGGCAACATGGGCTCGGTCTCGCTCCCCGCCACGCTGACCCTCGCGGCCGAAGCCGGCGCGGTGCGTGACGGCGACCGCGTGGCCATGCTCGGCATTGGCAGCGGCCTGAGCTGCATGATGCTGGCATTGGAATGGTGATGGACAAAAGCAGCCATCAACCGGCCGCCGGAAGCCGGAAAAATCTGCCGCCCTGGCTGCAGAAGATCTATCCGTTCGCGCGGCAGAGTTTCATCACGCCGCACGGCGCGCGGATGAATTTTTTGGACGAGGGGCCGCGTGGCGACGAGGCGGTGCTGATGCTGCACGGTAATCCCACCTGGTCCTTTTATTTCCGCGAAATCATCCGCGAGCTGTCGCCAAGCCTGCGCTGCGTTGCGCCGGATCACGTCGGCATGGGGCTGTCGGACAAACCGCAGGACCATCCCTACCGGCTGGCCGCGCGCATCGACGACGTGGCGGCGCTGGTCGCTCATCTCAGCTTGCGCCGGGTGCATTTGCTGGTGCACGACTGGGGCGGCGCGATCGGGTTCGGTCTGGCGGCGCGGCAACCGGCGCTGGTGGGAAAGCTGGCGATCCTGAACACGGCGGCGTTTCCCGTGCCGTGGATCCCGCGGCGCATCGCGCTTTGCCGGACGCGGTTTCCCGGCACGCTGCTGGTGCGCGGACTGAACGGGTTTGCCGGGCCGGCGATCTGGATGGCGATGCACCGGCGGTCGCTGGCCGCCGATGAAAGGCGCGCCTATCTTTGGCCCTATCGTTCCTGGGCCGACCGCGTCGCGATCGACGCTTTCGTGAAGGACATTCCGCTCGAAGCGGCGCATCCGAGCCTGGCGGCGCTGCGTGAAATCGAGGCGGCGCTCCCGCAGTTTCGCGACCGGCCGGCGCTGATTGCCTGGGGCGGGCGGGATTTTTGCTTCGACGGGCGGTTTCTGGCGCGCTGGAGGGAAATTTTTCCACAGGCGGAGGCGGTGCGTTTTGCCGACGCGGGCCATTACGTGCTCGAGGACGCCGGAGCGGAAATTCGGCGTCGTCTCGCGGAATTTTTTCTGCCAAGCCTGCCGCGATGAAATTCGAGCATTTCGCCCTCAACGTTTCCGATGTCCGCGCCATCGCCCGCTGGTATGTGGAGCACCTCGGCCTGCACATCGTGCGCAGCCGCGAAGATCCGCCGTACACCAAGTTTCTGGCGGACGACACCGGCCGGGTGATCGTGGAGCTTTATACGAATCCGGCCGCGGAGGTGCCGGATTACCCCGGCACGCATCCGCTGTGCTTTCACATCGCGTTTGTCGTGGACGATCCCGGCGCGGTGCAGCAGCGGCTGGAAAAGGCCGGTGCGCGGTTTTTTGCCGAGGACGATCTGCCCGACGGCTCGCGGCTCATCATGATGCGCGATCCGTGGGGTGTGCCGCTGCAGCTTTGCCATCGCCCGAAGCCGCTGGGCTGACCAGCCGGCCGTAAAGACTGGCGATTTCCCGCAGGTAGGCGGAGCTCTCGCTTTTCAGCTTTTCGAGCTGCGACGCGCGGTAGCGCCACTGCCAGTTGCCGGCGGCGGTGCCGGGAGTGTTGAAACGCGCCTCGTCGCCCAGGCTGAGCAGGTCTTGCAGCGGAATGACGGCGAGCTTGCACACCGAAGCGTAGGCGGTGCGCACCAAGTCCCAGCCGATCTCGTTTCCACTGACGCGCAAATACCGCCGGACGTGGTCGCGCGTGGCCTCGTCGGTGGCGGCGTACCAGCCGCGGGCCGTGTCGTTGTCGTGCGTGCCGGGATAAATCACGGAGTTGGCCTGGTGATTGTGCGGCAGGTAGGGATTGTCGGCTTTGTCGCCGAAGGCGAACTGCAGGACGGTCATGCCGGGCAGGCCGGTGGCCTCGAGCAGGGCGGTGACGCTGGCCGCCGGCTCGCCCAGGTCCTCGGCGATGATTCTGGCGCCGGGAAAGCGCGCGGCCACGGCGCGGAAGAAATCGAGGCCCGGGCCCGGCTTCCACGCGCCGGCGCGGGCCGTGGCTGCGCCGGCGGGAACCGACCAGTAGGTGTCGAAGCCACGGAAATGGTCGAGCCGCACCACGTCGTACAATTCGAAATTGGCCTGGAGCCGCGCAAACCACCACGCATAGCCGTCGGCAGCGTGCACCGGCCAGTCATAGAGCGGATTGCCCCAGAGCTGGCCGTCCGCCGAAAAATAATCGGGCGGGACGCCGGCCACGGCCCGCGGACGCCCGTCGGCCGCATCGAGCTGGAAAAGCTGGGGCGAGGCCCAGACGTCGGCGCTGTCGAGCGCGACGAAAATCGGCGCGTCGCCGATGAGACGGATGCCGAGCGCGGCGGCGCGGGTCTTGAGCTGCGCCCACTGGCCAAAAAAGAGGTACTGGAAAAACTGGTGGGCCTCGCTGCGGCTGGCGAGCGCCGCAGCCAGGGGGGAGTTTTGCGCCGCGGCAAAAGTGCGGACTTCACGCGGCCATTCCCACCAGGGTCGCCCCGAAAAGTGGTCCTTCAAGGCCGAAAAGAGACCGTAGGCGGGCAGCCAGTGCGTCTGCCGGTTTTGAAATGCCGCGAAATCCCCGTCGGGCGCGGCCGCGCGGGACCGGCGGAAGGTTTCGTAAGCCTGGAAAAGGATCGGCCACTTCAGCCGCCAGAGCGCGCCGAAATCCACGCGATCGGAATTGAGAAACAGCAGCGGCGCGGGCGCGCTGTCCGGAATGAGACCGGCGCGGACCAGCGCAACAGGATCGATCAGATAGGGATTGCCGGCAAAGGCGGAAAAACACTGGTAGGGCGAGTCGCCGAAGCCGGTCGGACCGAGCGGGCACATCTGCCAGTAGTGAAAGCCGGCCGCGGCCAGAAACTCGAGGAATTGTCCGGCATGCTGGTCAAGGGTGCCGATGCCGAAATCGCCCGGCAGGCAGGTCGGATGGAGCAAAACGCCGGCCGCGCGCTCCTCGAGCCAGTTAAAGAGCGCGGGCGACGCGCCGGAGCGGGACGGTGGAACCGGGCTTGCCATTCCGGCTCATCTTTCAACCTGGGGCGGCGCGGGCAAGCTCAGTTACGCGCGCCGGCATCAATTTTCCTTGGCGGCGGGCAGCCGTTTTCCGGACTTCCGCTTCTTCGTTTTGGCCAGCGGGACGATGATCACCGGACACAGCGCCTTCTTCAACACGCCGCTGGCCGTGCTGCCGATCAGCAAATCATAAAACGCCGTGTGGCCGTGCGAGCCGATGACGATGTAGTCGGCCGCGAGTTTTTTCGCCTGATCGAGAATAATCGTAACCGGGGAGCCGGTGAGCAGGACGGGGTCGGCCGGAACCTGGCCGGCTTGCAGCTCGGCACGCAGCCGCGCCAGCTGCCGGGCGGCGGCTTTCTTCGCGATCGCGGTGATTTGTGCGATGTTTTCCAGCATCAGGCCGTAATCGCTCGTGATCACCGGCGGCTGGGCGACATGGAGCAGGACGACGCGGCCGTCGAACGCCCGCGCCAGAGCGGCGGCTTCATCGACCACGGCCTGGGTGACCCGCGAAAAATCGATGGGGGTAAGGATCGTTTTCATGCACGAGTTGCCATGCAAGTTCCCGGCAAGGCTATCACGGGCCCTCTTCTTGCGCTCCGCAATGGTTGGCATTTCCCACGCATAACTTGGTCGTCCCGCCCGGCCACAAGTGGGCCCGGCGCCCGGACCGGCCGTCAGCTGCTGGCCGCCGCCGCGTTTGCGCCGAAGGGGAGAAAAAGCTCCCGCTCCGGCGCCGGTTTGGTCCCCGGCAGGATTTCGGTGATGGAGCCGTCCTGGATGGAAACGGTCCAGGCCTCTTTCACGCCGCGCAGGATGACCACGGTGACGCCGTCGCCATTCTTCAAAGCCGCGCTGGCCTCGAGCCAGCGGCTGACCGCGTCGGGCAGTCGGGAGGAGCCGCTGGTCGAGAGAATCATCATGTCCGCATGGGCGGCGTCGATCACGGCCATCTTGTACCAGTGCGGATCGGACAACAGATCGAACCGCCAGAGCACGGGCTGCAATTCCGTGTCGTCGCTGAGAACCTGGAGTAATTCCTTCAAAAGGCCGACCGCCCGGTGGCCGGCCGCCGCATCCTCGTAGGCCACCACCGTCTTCAGCGGGGCGGCGCCCGTTGCTGGAAGGGAGCCTTGCATCGCAGCGTCAGGCGGCGTGGGCCAGCGCGCGGCCGCCCGCCAGGGCGTCGGTCGGCCCGTGCAGCCGTTCGCGATAAGCCGAAGGCGCCTCGCCGGCGAGACGCCGGAAGACGCGGTTGAATTGCGAGAGCGACTGGAAGCCGGCCTCATAGGCCGCCTCACTCACGCGCTTGTGCGGATTGAGCAGCAATTCCTTCACCGTTTCGACGCGCAGCCGTGCGAGATAATCGACGAAGGTCACGCCCGTCTCCTTTTTGAACATCTTGCAGAAATAAAACACGCTCATGTTCACCGCCCGCGCCACCTGCGCGAGCGACAGCTCCTCGCTGTGATGCTCGGCGATGAAGGCGCGCGCCTTGGTGATGACGGGGGCCTCGGCCGCGGCCCCCTTCAGCACGATCTGATTGCCGATGGTGGAAAGATGCTGGGCAAAAATGGAGAGTAGGCGCAGGGCCGAGTCGTACTGCCTGCGCGCGATGATGCGGGTCTGGTAATAGGCCGTCTCGAGCTGCTTGAGGTTGCCGGGGTTGCCCCACCTGGCGAGCTGCCGGACGGTGTTTTTGAATTTTCCTTTTGATGGCCGGCGCAGCATCACCTGTCCGGTTTGCAGATAGGCGAGCACGTTTTCCCCCAGGCGGATGGGCACGGCCGATTCGGTCAGGCCGGCGAAACATTCCATGGTCTTGGGCTCGTCGCCGGCCTCCTCCTCGATCTTTTGCTGCAGCTGCAGGCAGGCGGCGCAGGTCTTGTTCATCGCCGCCATCAGGGCGCAAAAGGGATTGGCCTGTTTCGCACCGTGCAGCGGCGGCTGGAAGGAGCCGGCGGCCCGCACCGCCAGGGGCAGCCCGGTGGTGGTCTGGAAGGCCTGCGCATAGTCACGGTAAATCTCCGACTTTTGCAGTTGCGCGACGGTCTCGCGGATATGCTGGACCTGGTTGTCCGTGGGGCGGGGAAGAAAGGCGACGGCGTTTTGCATGGGGCCAACCTTAGCAGCTGCGGCCGGCGCCGGAAATTGGAGCCCAGCCCTTTTCTCACTAAGGAATTTTCTTAGTCGGGCTGAGCCCCGGCCACAGTGCGCCAGGTCCGCCTTGCTCCCGGGCGCTTCCGCCTCCTAGCTATGCGCCATGCCCGCCGCCAAAAATTACGCCGACATGACCAAAGCCGAACTGATCGCTTTGCTCCAGGCGATCGAGCGCGATCTCCTCAATCGCCCGCCGGCGCAGGGCGAGGCCGAGCGCACCCAGCTGGAGCGGCAGCTGCTCGCCACCGTCCGCGAGCTCCAGGACATCAAGGCCGCGCTCGACGAGCACTCCATCGTCGCCATCACCGACGCCGCCGGCAAGATCACCTACGTCAACGACAAGTTCTGCGCCATTTCCAAATACGCCCGCGAGGAGCTCCTCGGCCAGGATCACCGCATCATCAACTCGCGCTATCATTCCAAGGAATTTTTCCGCGATCTCTGGGCCACGATCGCCCGCGGCCGCGTCTGGCACGGCGAAATCCGCAACCGGGCCAAGGACGGCGGCTACTACTGGGTCGACACCACCATCTTTCCGCGGCTCAACGAGGCCGGCAAGCCGCTGCAATATGTCGCCATCCGCACCGACATCACCGGCCGCAAGGCCGACGAGCTCGAGTTGCAGCGCTTCGCCGCCGACCTTGCCGAGAAAAACAAGGAGCTGGAGACCATCGTCTACACCGTTTCGCACGACCTGCGCTCGCCGCTGGTCAACGTCCAGGGTTTCGGCCGCCAGCTCAGCCGCGCCTGTGAAAAAATCCATGCCACGGCCGTCGCCGCCCAGAGCGGGGTGGTTCGCACCGCGGAGTTGAAGCCGCTGGTCGAGACCTCCATTCCGCAGGCCCTGCACTTCATCAACGCCGGCGTGAACAAAATGGAAATGCTGCTCGCCGGCCTGCTCCGCTATTCGCGCCTCGGCCGCATCAGCCTCACCATCCGCCCGCTGGAAATGAACGCGCTTCTCGCCGACGTTGTCGCCGCGATGAAATTCCAGATCGACGAAGCCAAGGCCGAGGTGCGCGTCGAGCCGCTGCCTGGCTGCCTCGCCGACCGCGAGCAGACCAGCCAGGTTTTCGCCAACCTCATCGACAACGCCCTGAAATACCGCGACCCGGCCCGGCCTCTCCGCATCACCATCGCCGGCCGCGTCGAGGAAGGGCAGGCGGTTTATTCCGTGGCCGACACCGGCGTGGGCATCCCGCCCGAGCACCAGCCCAAGGTCTTCGAAATCTTCCACCGCCTCAACCCCGACTCCACCGTCGGCGAGGGGCTCGGCCTGACCATCGCCCAGCGCGTCCTCGAGCGGCAGAAGGGCAAGATTTGGGTTGAGAGCCGCGAAGGGGTGGGTTCGACTTTCTCCGTTTCACTGCCGGCGGCGGACTCCGCCCAGTCATGAGTCAAGGCAACATCAAGAACGCACCGGTCATTCTCATCGTCGAGGATGACGAGGGCCACGCCATCCTCGTCCGCCAGAACCTCGAGGAGGCCGGCCTGAACAACTCCATCGAGCATTTCCGCGACGGCCAGGCCGTCCTCGATTTCCTCTTCCGGCGCGGCGCCGGCCGAATCCGTGAGGAAAACCAGCTTTATCTCGTCCTGCTCGACATCCGCATGCCCAAAGTCGACGGCATCGAGGTGCTCCGCCAGATCAAGGCCGACCCCACCTTGCACAAGCTGCCCGTCATCATGCTCACCACCACCGACGACGTCCGCGAGGTCGAGCGCTGCCACCAGCTGGGCTGCAACATCTACATCCAGAAACCGGTGGACTACGAGAAATTCGCCGAGGCCATCCGCCGCCTCGGCATGTTCATGACCCTGCTGCTCGTGCCGGCGGTGAACAGCGGGCGCTAGCGCCGAGGCGAAACATTTCATGAGCCGCCTCCGCGACGTAAGCATTCCTTCCGCCCCGCGGCCGGCCGTTTCGCCACCGCCCGCCGGGCTCCGGCCGTGACCGAACCCCTCCAGCATCCGCGCATCCTCGTCGTCGACGACGACGAAGGCCTGCTGATTTTGATGGCCGAAACCCTCCGCGCCGAGGGCTACGATGTCGCCACCGCCGGCTCCGGCGCCGCCGCGCTCGCCTGGCTCGAAAAACACCGGCCCGACCTCATGCTCCTCGACCTCAAGCTCAAGGACGTCGGCGGCCCGGTGCTGTTGCGGCAGATCAAAAGCGCGGATTCGCCCATCCCGTTTCTCGTCGTCACCGGCCAGGGCGACGAAAAGGTCGCGGTCGAAATGATGAAGGAGGGCGCGCTCGACTACGTCATGAAGGACTCCGCGCTGCTCGACCTCCTGCCCAGCGTGGTCAAGCGCGCCGTCTCCGCCCTCGACCAGAACCGCGCCCTCGCCGCCATGCTCAAGGAGCGCCAGCGCCTGGAAAAGGAACTTCTCGAGGTCAGCGAACGCGAACGCCACCGCATCGGCGAGGATCTCCACGACGGCCTCGGCCAGCAGCTCACCGCCATCGAGCTGCTTTGCACCACGCTGAAGGAGGACATGACCGCGCTCCATCATCCGCGGCTGATCAAGCAGGTCGAGCAGGTCAGCCAGCTCCTGCGCGAGGCCATCACCCACGTGCGCTCGCTCGCCCGCGGCCTTGTCCCGGTCAAGGGCGAGTCCGACGCCCTGCAGGTCAGTCTCCTCGAACTGGTCGACCGCACCAACGCCCTCGGCCGCCTGAAATGCAAGTTCGAGTGCCCTTCGCCCGTGCTCATCACCGACGGCGCCGTGGCCGGCCATTTTTACCGCATCGCCCAGGAGGCGGTGAACAACGCCATGAAACACAGCCAGGCGAAGGAGCTGATCATCCGCCTCGCCCAAAACAAGGGCGTGCTCGAGCTGCAGATTCGCGACAACGGCCGCGGCCTGCCCAAAAACCCGAAAAACCCCGGCATGGGCCTGCAGGTCATGCGCCACCGCGCCAGCGTCATCGGCGCGGATTTGAGTGTCGATTCCGAGCCGGGCCGCGGCGTTATCATCACCTGCACCTTGAGAAAATCCCGATGAAACGCCGTGCCAAAGGTTCGCCGCCGCCCGCTGCCGCGCCCGCCGCGCGCAAAAAAATCCTCCTTGTCGACGACCATCCGTTCATGCGCGCCGGGCTCGCCCAGCTCATTGACCGTCAGCCCGACCTCGTGGTCTGCGGCGAAGCCGGCAACGCCGCCGATGCCATCCGCGAACTGGCCAAGGGCGGAGTCGACCTCGTCCTCACCGACCTGACCATGCCCGGCCGCGGCGGGATCGAGTTCATCAAGGACCTGCAGGCGGCGCAGCCGGGCCTGCCCGTCCTCGTCGTCTCCATGCACGACGAGGTGATCTACGCCGAGCGCGCGCTTCGCGCCGGCGCGCGCGGCTATATCATGAAGGAAGCCGGCGGCGAAAACCTCCTCCTCGCCATCCGCCAGATTCTGGGCGGACAGGTCTACGTCAGCCCCAAGATGTCGGCGCGCATCCTCGACACCTTCTCCGGCCGCAAGCCGCGCGGCTCCAGTTCGCCGATCGAAAAGCTCAGCGACCGCGAATTCGAAATCTTCCAGTTGATCGGGCAGGGGAAGAGCACGCGCGACATCGCGAAACAACTCAACCTCAGCCCGAAGACGGTCGACGTTCACCGCGGAAACATAAAGGAGAAGCTGGAGCTGAACGACGCCACCGCGCTCGTCCGCCACGCCGTCCGCTGGGTCGAGGTGCAGGACGTCGGGTCGTAAACGGCCATTTCGTCTTTATGAACGGGTTGCTCCGACAAATTTCTTAAATCTCGAATCTGCAATAGCTGCACTCAGTGCAGCCGAATGACACTGTTCGCCGAAAGATGAGACGTGCTGCAAAAATAGTTTTCTTGCTCGGTGCCGTCGGAATGGTGGCTTTTGTAGCGTTCGTGTTGTTCGCGTTTCGATCCGGCCCAGAAGAGCGCGCACAGCATCTGGCTCACGTTGCTTGGCTGCCAGCAGAGGCGAGCGACGTGACCTATGTCAAAAGAGACGGCTTTGGTTGGGTTATCTGCTACGATTGCAAATTGCCGAAAGAAGCGCTCGACCGCTTGGCTCAAAAAGAAGGATGGAAGTTGGTGCCGAAGAACGATGTCACCACTGGCTTGCGTAACATACTTTGTCCATCTCCACCGAAAAAGAAGACGGATCCACATGACGTGGTCACCGTCGATTTGGGTCATGAACCTAATCCTCCTGCTGTCAGGAAAGCACTATTCTATGAAAACCGCCATCCGAACGGCGGAGGCGTCACAGTCATCTACGACCTTGATACTAGTCGTTTGTTTGTCCATAAAAGCCACAATTAGAAGAGAGGCGAACCAATCCCGCCGGGGCCGTTTTCGCTGCGCTTGTCCTCGCGTGGTTCAGTTTTAACGTTCGGCAAGAATCGCATCTGCCGGCAAAGAACGATGATCCTTTCGACTTGGAGCGGTTCGTGGCCGTCTAGGATTGCATGCCAACGTGGCGATCCGGGAGCTGAGAGGAGCCCAACCAATCGCGAGACCCAACGCGGATCGGCCGAAGCTGCCTGCATTGGCGGAATTTTTGTGCCGGGCTGGTGACGATTCCGCAAACATTTCATGCAGATGGCGGTTCGCCGTTGACCAGCGGATCTTACTGTTTTTCAAGGGTGTCGCGGACGCCGACGTCCTCGGCGCAAGTCATGAGTTCTGCGCACGTGGCGACTGATTATACGACCCTTTTCATTTATCTGCCAACCTGGATGATCAATTATGAATCGTAATAAATTATCACCCTTTTCGTGGTGCACAGGGCTTTTGCTCCTTGTGTTCGCCTCTTCCGCTCACGCCCAAATCTTCAATTTCACCTTCACCAGCAGTGGCATGAATGCCACGGGCATGATCGATGTCGTGAGCGGAGTCGCCCAATCCGGCACAATCAACGTCACAGGAGTCCCGGTTGAGGCAGACCCAAGTATGTTGATTACCGCGGCAGGGTCCTTGCTTCCGGGTTCCGGGGCGGTCGAGAATCACAATGGCGACGTCCTGACCTATGACAATCTGGTCAGTTTTTCGAGTGATCCCATTCTAACCGGCAATGGACTGGTTTTTGTCGCCGGCCAATATGGGCCGACTCACTATAACACGCTTATCGGCCTGAATGGCGGTGATGCGTATGGTAATCTCAGCCCAGGTGAATATACTTTGTTTGTCGGAGAGGCTCTGCTGGACGGGAGTGGAAACGTGATTGCACCCGAGTACGTGTATCATTGGGACACGGCGTTTGGCTCTCTGTCACTCACTGCAATTCCAGAACCCGCGGCATACGCTGCCGTATTCGGGCTCGCAGCTTTGGTGTTTGTGGTCATTCGCCGGCGGAAGATCGTGACCACCTGAGCAGACTTTTGACGTCTGAGCGCATATATTTTTGCGTTTGGGCGTGCAGGCTGTCGTATATTCCAAGCACCGCCGGGGCTGTTTTCGCCGCGTTTGTCCCTTTTTGAGCCAGATCTGACGTTACCTCCGAGAGCCGAACCTTCGGCCGCGTTGATTATTGCTATTCGCCACCCATATCCCGGCATCGCCTTGGTCCGCGATCACCGGCGCAAGTTTTTGAGCCAGTTTTGGTAATTATCCCTTGACAACAAGTAAAAGCCTGCTAGAGTGCAGGCATGAAATACACCGTCAACGACTTCCATGAGCAGTTTAAGACTGATGCCGAGTGTTTGGACTTCATTTTCAAGACGAGATTTCCTGATGGCGGCAAATGCGGGTGCGGAAAGGTGGATTGCTTTTACCCAGTCACGGGCCGGCGCTGCTACGCCTGTTCATGGTGCGGACGGCAGATTTCCCCAACTGCCGGCACGATCTTCCACAAATCAGAGACTTCCCTGAAACTGTGGTTCTTCGCCATTTTCCTCATGTCTTCTTCAAAGAACGGCGTGGCGGCAATGGAACTGAAACGCCAGCTTGGCGTGACTTACAAGACCGCTTGGCGTATGGCGCATCAAATCCGCAAGCTGATGGATGTCTCGGGCGGCAAACTCAGCGGAGTGGTTGAGGTGGATGAGACCTACATCGGCGGTCTATCCAAAAACATGCACATCAAGAAACGGGCCGAAAAGGAAATCAAAACTGGGCCGCACAGCAAAACCGCCGTCCTTGGTCTTGTGCAACGGGAAGGTGAGGTGAGAGCAAAGGTTATTGAGGAGACAGCTACTTGGTCATTGGTGCCACAGGTCATGGACCATGTTCACCAAGGCTCCACGGTATGCACTGATGAATGGAAGGGCTACAACCTTGTTGGCCGCGTTGGCTATGTCCATGCCCGAGTCAATCACCGGGACAAGGAATATGTCCGCGCCATCGCTCACACCAACACGATTGAAGGCTTTTGGAGCCAGCTCAAACGCTCAATCAACGGGACTTTTCATCACGTTTCAAAGAAGCATCTTCAGAACTACGTGAATGAATTT
>Ga0335083_10009171_pt1 | contig 12026 bp, 10 predicted proteins | sample Lox_Sample_42_FD_206716 | JGI IMG/M metagenome (GOLD analysis project Ga0335083, IMG submission 206716) | Soil microbial communities from Loxahatchee National Wildlife Refuge, Florida, United States - Lox_Sample_4.2 | ecosystem: Environmental > Terrestrial > Soil > Wetlands | place: USA... | reverse complement strand
GAACCCTCGCATGCTGATCAGGTTCTGACTCAGGCGCTCAAGCAGGCTCTCGCCACGATCGACACCAAGGTCCTAGATCATTTCATCGTGGCAGGTCCTGCGGTGCTCTCGTTCGCCGAACGCGGACTCGTATAGTCGTCCCTAAGGGAGCGGATTCTCCGCTCCCTTTTTCATCTTGCCGCCCACGCTCGCCAGCCTGCTCAGAGCCGGCTCGCATCGGCCCGAACCGTTGTTAGCGGTCTGTCCTGACCTAGCAGAACTGCGAGTTTCGCTGTGGATCTCGCGTTGCTACATTCAGCCGCGTCACCTTCGTATTCCTCATCCGGAGATCGTCATGGCCTTGCTCAAGTTCGAACCTCAGAAGGAGCTCGCTCACCTGCGCGTCAAGATCGCTCGCGAGGTGCACGAGCGTGTGGAGCGCTACCGCGAGTTCTGCGGCGCGCTCGACCTCGCTGATTTGGTCGAGCGCGCGCTGGTGTATGTCATGGACAAGGATGCCGACTTCCGCGCGCATGAGAAGGGGGGTGCGGGCATTCCGGTGAAAGGCGAGCGGCAGCCGCGCGCGAAGAGGTTTTCCCCCGCCGATAAAACCGGCGGGGCCCCGTAATTTTTTTGTCACACCTGATGCACTTCTGCGAAGAGCCGGAAACTGCAGCTACGCCAAGAGCATAGAGAGAACACACCCCCGACTCTCAGGCGAACACACCCCATGGAGCTAAGGGCTTTTGCATCAGGTGCTTGCACCCGGAAACGGCGACCACACGGAACAAGAAGAGAGGGCCGTGACGGATGAGACACAAGACGCTGCGCGTGCCCGCCGATCTCGCTGAAGAAATCACGCGCCGTGCCCGCATTAGAGGCGTTCCCGACGCCGACTACTACCGTCTTCTGATCGAGCGCGGACTGCTGCTGGAGAGCGTGGATATGGCGATGGAGAAGCCTATTCCGCCGGCCTATTGGGGCCTGTGCGAAGCGGTTCTTGAGACCAGAAACATCCTCCGTTCTTTAGCTGCCGCGCGCGAGCACAGCACAATCCCGAAGGCCCAAGTGCAGGCCAAGGACGAGGTTGAGCGGATGAAAAACGATGACGCGCAGTAGGGAGAGATCGCGCCCCTGTCCGACGCGACGCGTGGCTCTGAGATCCCACCAACCGGGTCAACTTGGGCACGAGCGCGGTACTTCTTCTGCCTCACAATCGGCGTCCCACTGGGTGGTGCGTTTGGTGTCGTCTGGTAAGTCGAGGGCAGTAGCTTCCTGGATTGAAGATTCGGACGGCGAAGCCGCGTGGCCTGCGGGCGAGGTACCTCGGTACTTGATGGCGTCCTACGCGGATAACACGCGAGTGGCGTACAGCTACGATCTTCAACACTTCCTGGAATGGGGCGGAAAGGTACCTGCGACGCCCGAGATGTTGGCTCAATACTTGGCTGCATATGCCGGCATCCTGGCAAACAGCACTCTGGCCCGACGGCTGGTCGCCATCAATCTAGAACACAGAGTCCGAGGGCTCAAAACTCCGACCGAGCACCCGCTGGTCACTGCGACGCTCAAGGGAATCAGGCGCACGTTCCGGCAGCCGCAGAGGCGGGTAGCGCCGCTGCTGAAGGAGCAACTGCTAGCGATAATCGGGCGGCTAACTGGTGTCAGCGCGGCCCGCGACGAGGCGTTGTTGTTGGTGGGCTTCGCGGGAGCATTCCGGCGCTCCGAGTTGGTCGCGCTGGAGGTCGCCGACCTGCGGTTCACCCCAGAAGGCATGCTCATTCACGTGCGTCACAGCAAGACGGATCAGGAAGGCGAGGGGCGCACTGTGGCGATTCCCTTTGCCAAGGGCTCGGTGTGCGCGGTGCGAGCCCTGCACCGCTGGTTGGAAGTAGGCGGCATCACAACGGGGAAGGTATTCCGCGGGGTGGATAGACACGGCAATGTGGCTGCGCAGGGGTTGGACCCGCACTCAGTGGCACGCATCGTCAAGATCCGCGTAGCCGAAATCGGACTTCACCCGGGCCTCTTTTCCGGCCACAGCCTGCGCGCTGGGCTCGTGACCAGTGCAGCCAAAGCCGGGGTGAGCGCGTGGAAGATTCGCCAGCAGACCGGCCACAAGACTGTTGCCATGCTGGACCGTTATATCCGAGACGAGCGCCTATTCGCGGGCAACGCCGTTGGGGGCCTGCTTTAGCCACGTACTGTCGGGTGGAACTTAGGCGAATCGACCCCAAGGCGGGGTCGAGATGATAGCGCGTGCTACGGCGGCAGAACGCCTTGCGCGAAGCTCAATGACAGACTCAGCCGTCGGTGCGGGGACCACGCCGCGAACCTCACGAACCTAGCAAGAGCAGGGCGGTGACGGTGGCGTATTTCAGGTTGAGTGACCCCTGTGAACCGTCGATAGTTGGTTCAGTACTTGGTGGTTTCGTAGTGGCCGGTGCGGCCGGGGCATGTATATCCGTTCTTGCCTTTGTGGGGCCTTAAGGCGGAGTCATAGCTCGAACGCTCGAACTTCTTTCCGCACACCGGGCACCGGAAGATGTACCTTGGTCCGGCAGAGCGGGACGCGCGCGTAGCCGCGCGCCGTGGTGCCTGAAATAGAGACGGCGCGCGCCGCGAAATATTGGGAACATTTAGTGGGCCCGCAAGCGCAAGCTCGACCTCGTAGCGAGGCGTGAATGGCTGCTTCGTCACGCGCGCGCCGAGGATGCGGTCAACACGGTATGACCTGTCTTGCGCGTCGACACTTCTGACCGCGTAGAGCAACAGGTCGCCAGCCTTCGTGCGTCGCAGGGAGTAGGGTTCGATGACTCTAGAGCCAATCCTGCCTTGCTCGTCGCGGTAGTCCAGATCGACGCAGAGGCGGTTGGCCGAGGCAAAGCGAATGATCTCGAGTGGTGCACCAATGCCATGCGCACGCCACGAGTGCGCCATCACAGGGGCGCGCCACGTCTGGTCGATTTCCGCTCGGAGGGTCCCCATGACCGGCGGTCGCGGCTTCTCCTCTGCGTGCTCGAGCCATGCAAACACGGAAGGAAGCTCGTTCCAGAACGAGTCGAAAGGCGGAAGCTTCGCAAGCTGGTGCGCGAGCATCTGCTCCCAGTCGGCGCGCAACTCGGCGTGCTTGGGACTAGTGCGGAGCGATTCAAGCGTCGGGAGGGGAATGCCTTTGAACTCGCACTTCACCGCGAGAGTATCGAGGACAGAAGCCCGATTGACGTCCGCCTCTCGGCGGTAAAGGTGGACCACATCATATAGGTCGCGTGGCCGTTGGCGTTCGGCGAGAGCGCGCAACTTCTCGGCGAACACCTCCTCGAAACAATAGGCGAGTACGTGAATTCCGTCTTCGGGTTCGTCCGAGTAGGGATGGTGCACGCGCCGGCGATCGGCTTCTAGCACCACTCGCTCATCGTGAGTCACATCGAAACGGACTCGAGGGAGATCGCCGGGTCTGCCCATGGGTCCTCTATACCCAACCCGGCCTTGAGCCGATTTCTTCCCCCGCGGATTGATGTAAACCTCGACTGCCCTCGCGTCATCGGGGAGTTCGATACCAGATTCGTCGTAGACCCATTGTGTGATCTCCACAAATGCTTGTCGGAGAAATGTCTCGTCAACATGGGACTCATCCAGTAAGGTGAAATCTAGGTCTTCCGAGAAGCGATAGGTCTCGAAGTAGCATTTCTTGAGACACGTTCCGCCCTTAAAGAGCCAGGTTTCGCGCGTCCGCTGGTGCTGCGAAATGCCCGCGAGCATCCAGCCGAGCACGTAGTCCTTCTCGACTACATTGGGGTCGAGTCCCACCTCGCGAGCAAACTCCAGGATTTCTTGCCTGCCGATCATGCTGCTGGTTCCTCGGAAAACTCTGCGGGGATCCAGAGGCGCCATGCGGTGACGAGACGTTCGGCCGGAAGTTTCGGATCGAGCTTGGCGTTGCCAGTCGACAGCCGCGCACGACACGCCTGCTCGACATCAGCCAGCCCGCCGAAATGCGTGGTGGCGAGGTACCCGAGGCGCTTGAATACCGCCCTGTTACCCAGCTGGTCGGCGTAGCGGATCAGCAGTTGCGTGTCACGGTGCGGTGAAGCGAGATAGGCCCTCAGCATCTCGATTACAGAGCGGATGCCACCGCCGAGCGAGGGTGTGTCGAGCAAATCGAGGACGGTACGCGTTGGATCGGAGATGTTGACCTTGACGCGACCGCGCCAGACTGGCTTGAGTCCAAACATCGCGCGCTTCTCGACCGTGTGGACGACGAACACGGTGCCGCGCGCCTCGACCTGCCTTGTACGAGGGCGACGCGTCGTAAAAATAAGCGTCGAGCGAAAGAGCTGCTCGGTGAAACCCCAGTGCTCCGCAGCACTCCACCCGCCGATATAGCACGGGGCGAACAGCCGTCCGGCGACGGCCCAGGCATCGTCAATGGCGAGGTCCGACGTCGATGATTCGAGCGGGACCGGGGCATAAAGGCCTCGGCGGATCCGCATCAGCCAACCGCGTGCTGACCAGCTTGCCAACAGGCGCGAAGCTTCCGTACGCTCGACGTGAAGCACGCGAGCGGCATCTTCGGCGGCGATCGTGCCCTTGGTCTCGCGGAGGATTTTGGCTAGGCGCTCGCGCGATGGGCCGCTAAGCCCTCCGATGGTCTGCACGGTATATCTTTCGCAACGTATACTGCTCTATATGGTTAGTGCGTTGCACAGAATATACTTATTTTGCGGCTAGGGCAATGGCCCTGCCTGTTGATCCGATTTTCTGCGGAGGACGGCGGGGTGGACCGTCACAGACAGCTGAGCACATCTTTGCATCCACACGATCACACGTCTTGAAGACCTAATTCGCTCTGCCAGCGAGTCACCTACATGCCAGGACGATGGGTCACATCGCGTTGGAAGACGAGGGCATATCGTGATCGACATTGAGCCGTCGGCGGAAGCCCATTGTCATGTCCTGACGTCCGATAGTTACGGCTATCGCGCATGGGGGCGACGGTTTCTGTGCGACGGTCAGCAGACAGGAACCGGGCCGAAGCGGCAAGATGAGGCGAAGAAATTCCAGCCTAGAAGTGGACATTCTCGATGGTAGAACGGTGGTAGCCTTGATCTTTGGAATCAACGGTAATAGGAGAAGTCATAGGGTCGCGCCATGAGCATTCGCGATCGTACAACTGAATTTTGCGACCGATTTGGTCTTCGGGTGCCCATTCTCCTGGCTCCCATGGCAGGCGCCAGCGCCCCTGCTCTGTCCATTGCCGTTGCCACCGCAGGCGGCCTGGGCGCCTGTGGCGCGTTGCTGATGGCGCGGCCCGAGATTGTTGCCTGGGCTAATGAAGTGCGGAACGCGAGCAACGGCAGATTTCAAATCAATCTCTGGATTCCCGACCCTTCCCCGGTGCGCAATGCGGCCCAGGAGAATCGCGTGCGCGAATTCCTTGCGAGTTGGGGACCAGCGGTCGCACCGGATGCTGGTGATGCCACTCCGCCAGACTTCGCAGCACAATGTGAGGCGCTGCTGGAGGCCCGCCCACCCATTGTTTCTTCGGTTATGGGACTTTACCCACCTGAATTCGTGGCTCGCCTGAAGGCCCTTGGAATCGCTTGGTTCGCCAATACGTCGACCGTGGCTGAATCGAAAGCCGCCGAGGCGGCCGGCGCAGACGTGGTTGTGGTTCAAGGAATGGAAGCCGGCGGGCACCGAGGCTGTTTTGATTCCAGCAAGGCCGAGCGCGAAATGGTGGGATTGGCTTCCCTCGTTCCGGCGGTCGTCGACGCTGTGAGGATTCCGGTCGTCGCCACTGGAGGCATTGCCGACGGCCGAGGGGTCGCGGCGGCGCTTGCTTTGGGCGCGAGTGCAGCACAGGTGGGAACAGGCTTCCTGCGAGCACCGGAAGCTGGGATTCATGCCGCATGGGCTGGTGCGCTTGCAAGCGCGGCGCCGGAGGACACTGTCGTTAGCCGGGCTTTCAGTGGGCGCGCGGGTCGGAGTCTGGTAACCGATTACGTGCGCGCCGCTATTTCCGATAATGCGCCACGACCCGCACCCTATCCGGTTCAGCGCGGTCTCACTTCCGCGATGAGAGTCGCCGCAACGAAAGCGGGAGACGTGAGTCGCATGCAGGCGTGGGCGGGACAATCCGCAGGCCTGGCCCGCGCGGAGTCGGCCCGACAAATCCTACAGCGCATTTGGGACGACGCCGTCGCGATTCTCCGATACTGAGATTGAGCGGAATGACTCGGGACGATTAGGTTTCCGCGCGGCAGTAAGCCGGAATCTGCGATGGCTTTCAGCGCCGGTTGGCTATCGTTGGTCACCGTCTGATTGGGGTCGAACAGAAAAGTTTGGGAAGGTCCCATGCGGCCGTCGGAATTGGTTGCGGTTGAGTTAGGGATGCCTTCGAGCCCTTCGACCGGACAGAACTTACCCACTTTGTGCGGTCGGATAGCGTTTCGCTGCGTGGCCTGCTAGTTCGTCTCGTGTCCGGCCCCGGAATGATGTGTTACCCCTCTCTCAGGAAGGGCACGCGGTATCTCCCGGCAATTATCTGCTAACGTGTCGTGTCGGTGCCAAACTCGTGCCGAACTGACGTTGCAAGAAATTGGTCAGCAACTGCGCTGAGTGCATGTATGACCGACGCGCTTCACCAAAAGGCAGGTGCCCGCGAGGGAGGGATAGAGATCGGCGTCAGCCTCGACGGCACTAAGGCTTCATCCGCATTCGAGAAATCTTCAACGCGGGGCTAGCCCCGCGAGTTTTCGAGCGCGCTAAGAAGTGGGCCGAGACCTCATTCGGGCCCAACGCCGCGTAGCTCCGCGGGCAGGCTGGCGTGGTCGCATGAACTTCTCTAGCAAATCCGTTCCTGCCTCTCGTTCGTCATAAGACCAGAGGTTCGCGAACGTCGATCGGGCAATCGCGAGGATCCGGCTCCGCGATCAGTCAAGCAACCTCCTCCTCTACGCTTCCTTCCAGCCTTCGGCGTATGGTGATCATGACTTTATGAGTCGTCTCGATGTCCACCACCCGAAGTCCTTCAGTGAGCTTGTTGATCCAAGGCGCCTGTAGACGCATGGCATCGTCGAAGGCTTTCTTTCCAGCCTCGGTCAGCACAACGAGTTGTGCTCGCCGATGATGGGGGTTGGGTTGGTATTCAACTAACCCCTCCTTTTCCAGGTCGCTAACGATACGCTGGACGTTCTGTCGGTTGGCCCCCATCTCGCGCGCTAGCCAGGCGACCGGCAGAGGCTGCCCTCTTGCCACGATAGTGCCAAGGACCTGCCAGCGGGCGCTCGTCAGGCCCAGGTCGGCAACGAGCCTGTCTCCGGCCGTCAGCAATCGGTTGTTCAGCCTGAATAGGTCGAGGACGACATCGGTCATGGCGCGTCCAGCCGGGGTGTGTTTGCTCTTAGCCATGAGGCAAATATTGCCCTATTGACACCATCGTGTCAAAGTCGCATGATGCAGCATAGTACCAATGTGACATCATCCACTCATCTGCGGGAGGTCAGTCATGCTGCACTTGCGCCCGATGGACCCGGCTTTCCCGGTCGAACGGCAGCTCGGCATCGATGTCTCGCCGGTTGTCCTAGTGAACGTGTTCACCTTGGATAAGGCTGACGAGCCGGCGTTGCTTAGGGCCTGGGAGCACGATGCGCAGTTCATGAAGCAGCAGCCGGGCTTCATCTCCACCCAGGTGCACCGCGCGATAGGCGAGAGCGCGACCTATCTCAACTACGCCGTTTGGGAATCGACGGCGGCTTTCCGCGCGGCGTTCAGCAACCCCGAGTTCGCGACCCCGCATCTCTTTCAAAAGGTCGCGGTGCCCGGCATCTGCGTCGCATAGCCCCGAACATGGGAGGCACCATGACGAAGATTCTCCATCCGGTAGCTGGAGTGCTCGCACTTATCACGATTGCCACGTTCTGGCTCTCGACGGCCCTAAGTGAGCTATTCGGTTCGCAGGCGCTCGTCACGAGCGTCAAGACGGCCATACCCTGGGGATTTTTGTTGCTGATACCAGCCTTGGCGATTGCGGGAGGGTCCGGCTTCGTACTCTCAAAGGAGCGGGCCTGCGACGCTCTGGTGGTTTCGAAGCTCAAACGCATGCGCGTCATCGCCGCCAACGGCATCGTGGTCCTCATCCCTTCGGCACTGTTTTTGGCGTACAAGGCGAGAGCCGACGAATTCGACGCCAGGTTCTATGCCGTCCAGGCTCTGGAGCTGGTAGCCGGTGCCACCAACATCGTCCTCCTCGGCCGGAATATGCTGGACGGGCTCCGGATCAAAGGCCGCCTTCGTCGCCGGCTCGCATCACGCGCGCAGTCTTAAGAGCTCGTTGACTGACTCTGCCCACGAATGTCGTTGTATTTATGTACCCCAAACTCCCTTAGCCGACTAGACACAAACGACGGCATAGGTGGTGTTGGGCAGTCGATGACCCCTGTCGTGGAGATTTGAAAGTACACACGACGGACCGGTTCTGCTAAGGGTTGCGCGATGCCTGGCCTCAACCTAATGACTGTTCCAGCTCACTAGTGCGTGCCTCCTCGCACGCCACTTCTTCCACCAGACGTATATGCCGGTGATCGAGAGCACCGCGACGAAGACTCCGAAAAGTGACACGAAGATCCTGTAGGGAAGCCCCCACACCTTGCCCATGTGGAGTGCAAAAATCCAGCTGTGAATCGTGCTGCCGAGGTTATGGCCCGTGGGTACATACAGGCTCAGCAATTGCCCACCTTCATTGAAGATGAGAACGGTGTTCCCATCATCGTCAGTCAGATCGCGGCTGGTCCGGCTTGAGTAGAGAAAGATCCCTTTCTCAGGCTCGTAGAACAGGAAGTCCTCATACACGACGCGGAACCCGTTCGCGACGGACTGTTCGGTCAACAGACGTTGGCCTAGCCTGTGCGCGGCTTCCCAAGACAGTTTGGGCTCTGGGCGAGGGACGCGACGGGTTGGGAGCCTGTTCCCGTAGATGTCCGGCATTCCGAATACCGCCTTCATGACCGGCGTGTATATCTGCTCATTCAGATTGAACCCGACACTGGACCAGGCAAAGACCAGCAGCAGTACCCACAGCCATAACCCGCCCGCACGGTGCAGGTCGTAAGCGAGACGATAGAACGAAGCCCCTCGCTTGATCAGCCAAGACGGATTCCACCAACGCTTAACCCAGCTCGTGTCCTTTATTCGAAGTATCGTCGCGCTTGCGCGCCTCCTCATTGGGAATGTCAGATAGGCGCTGACGAAGCAATCCACCGTCCATAGAAGTGCGATGACCCCGAACAGATACGTACCAAAAGTACCCGGAACGGCCAGCTGGTAGTGGAGACGATTGATCAGTGTCATCACATTCTTCGATGTGATCGGCCAAAGGTCCGTATTCCCCCGATCCCGTCCGAGCTCCTTTCCGGAATATGGATCGAGATACAGAACAGAAAAGTCGAGGGGATAGGGCTTGTCCGTGGTCGGGTCGATTCTCCGCTCGACATACGCAGCGTACGGCTCTCCAGGTTTGCGGTGGAGATTGACCGAGTTGACGATCCCCTGCGGCGCAAGTTCTTGGGCAATGCGGCGGAGCCTAAGCGGGCTAAGCGCCAGGGCATCCCTTTCCTTTATCGGTGGCATCGGGTTCAACCACGCGTTGAGTTCCGGATTGAATGTGATGATGCTGCCGGTCAGTCCGATGATCACGAGAAACCCGGCCATGAACAGGCCGATATAGCGGTGGACCAGCACCCAGAGCGATCTGATCGTCATAGCAAGCTATTTTGAGCGTCGAATCAGAACGAAATCTTGAACGACGCCATGACCGAACGCGGGGCACCATAGGTGACGTAACCCCAGGGCGATACGTACATGAACGCGTCGGTGTAATAGGACCTGTCGAACACGTTCTTCACGTTGACCTGGACGCCTGCTTGTTGCCTCCAAGCCCTGAAGGCATAGGACGCCATCACGTCGGCGATGGTGTATCCCGGGCTCCTGATCGTCGTCGTGTCGGTTGCACCCGTGGTGGGGTCGACGAAAACGCCCGGGGAAGCGCTCTGCCATGTCAGTCCGCCGCCTATCTTCCAACCGATGAGCGGTCCTTTTAGAAAGCTATACGTCGTAAACAACCTCCCCATGTTTTCGGGAACGAACGGCATCGCGCTTCCCTGGGGATAGGTCACAGTGCCTACCTTCACGGTGACGGGGTTGTGGCTGTAGGCCGCCAGGATGTTCCATCCCCGCAAGATCTCACCCTGCAGAGTGAGCTCGATCCCCTTCGATTCGATTTCGCCGATCGCGGTGGGATAGAACCCGCCGGCTCCATTGGGATGCGCGAGATCATTGGCGGCTACGTTGGTTTTCGTCAGGTCGAACAGCGCGACGCTGAAGTACGCGCTGCCCCCGAACAGTTCGGTTTTGGCGCCGACCTCGTACTGAGTGGCTCCCTCCGGCGGGAGCGGCTTGCCCTGCCAATCGGTGCCGAGCGCCGCGTTGGATGCCCCGAAATTCTTCGTGTAGCTTGCGTAGAGACTTAACCATTCCTTTGGACGTCCGAGGATGCCGATGCGCGGGGTTACGGCGCTGTTACTGGACGGGGCATTGTCCACCGGAACCCCGGAGCCGCCGAAGTTCACTCCAGTGATCGAATAACCACTGCTTCCCACGTTCTGGTATCGCAAACCAACCAACAAATCGATGTTGTATGGAAACTTGATCTGGTCCTGGATGTAGGCACCCCAGGACGTGGTAGTGGTGTCCGTGTAGAAGAAGGTGTCCGGGTCCAAAGGGATGCCTGCGGTTGAGGGCACTACAGAGCTGAACAGCGGAACGTCTACGAAGGGGCCGCTGGGATTGGAGTAGCGGCTGTTGTACGTCGCGTTGAGCTGATAGTAATCGGCCCCAATCAGCAGAGTATGTCGCACCCCGCCGGTCTGGAAATGCCCAACGAGATCGACGACGGTTCCGGCCGATGTGGTCTGTCCGGACAGTAGCGCCGTTCCCAACCCGACCACCCAGGTATCACCGACCAGAGTCAGCGGCCCGAATGCAGTGCTCAGGTTCAGTGGGGTGGAGAAGCCCACGTGGTTATAGCCAATGAGCTGCTTGATGGTCCACTCCTCGTTGATCTGATGTGACCAATTGAGGCCCACGAACGTTGTGTCGGGATCGAAGTAATAGGGAGCCGGATTGGCGCTCGGGTTTCCCCATTGGAACTGGCGGGTAGTCGTATCGTACGGGACGACGGATTGTTGGTAGAGCGTCGAAGTATCGTGCGAATAGGAGGCCTCGAGCGTGATCTGCGTGCGCGGGTCGAGCTTCCACTGGATGGTTGGAGCGATGAAGGTCCGCGTGTTCTTGATGTTGTCGATCCAGAAATTACTTGTGTCGTAGGAAAAGTTGACGCGGTAGGCCAGTGTCCTGTTCTCGTCGAGCGGTCCGGTGGCATCGATATTGGTGATGTAGTGGTTCGATGAGCCAATGTCTTGCTCGAAGGAGAAAAAAGGCTGCGCCTGGGGCTGCTTGGTGATCAGGTTGACGATCCCCCCCGGCTCGAGCTGCCCGTAGAGAATTGAGCCAGGCCCCTTCAGCACCTCGATACTGTCAACATTGCTCAGGTTGAGCAATCCGCCCAGGCCGCTCGGATCAGCGATGCGGAAGCCGTCGCGCAAGTATGTCGAGGTGCTGAAGCCGCGAATGTATATGTTTTCGGTCCAGCCGATGCTTGACGAACGGGCACCGCTCACGTTGCTGACCGCTTCATCGAGGGTAGTCGCTTTCTGGTCTTGAAGGACTTGCCCAGGGATCACCTGGACGCTCATTGGCGTTTCCATCAAGGGTGTATCAGTCCTGGTGCCGGTTGTTGCCGTAGGGGCCACATAAGGCTCAACGGTCGTGGCCGTGATCTCCACAACCGGACTTTGTCCTTGGAGCGGCTCCTCGGCGCGCGCTCTTCCCAAGGACGCAATGACGAGCATTAAGATCGCCGATATCGGGGCTGCTGCAAATGGCTTGCCCGGCCGCTTGATCGCGTGCTCGCGCCAAATTGGTCCGAG
>Ga0335083_10009168_pt1 | contig 12028 bp, 12 predicted proteins | sample Lox_Sample_42_FD_206716 | JGI IMG/M metagenome (GOLD analysis project Ga0335083, IMG submission 206716) | Soil microbial communities from Loxahatchee National Wildlife Refuge, Florida, United States - Lox_Sample_4.2 | ecosystem: Environmental > Terrestrial > Soil > Wetlands | place: USA... | reverse complement strand
TCGGCAAAGGGCGACGCGTAAGGGGCGTCATGCCGGCCAGACGGGCCAACGTGCTGCGACAAACCAAATGGGCGCCGCCCGTCATGGACGGCATGGTGCGCACTATCGCCCGCGGCGAGCGTCGAGGTGAAGCCGAAAACGGATATTTCGACGGCCATTTTTCAAAACGTCCGTAACCAGCGACTGCGAGCGTTTGCGCACCGGTTGAATAGGTTGTCGTTGGCCGACGCCGACCCGACGACCCATTGCCGCAGTTCGGCCTAGGGAAAAGCGGACTGTCGCAACGACCGATGGTGTCGAGCCTGCCACGCGCGGTACTCGATGCCCTTGCCGGCAATGTGCACGAGCCCATGCCGGTCAATTCAGTCGGTATAAAGGAAAGATGGTGTCGACCGGCTTTACATCTCTCAGATCAGGTACAGACAACTCATTGAATCATATAGCCACGAGACGGTGGCGTGCTTCGTGCTTAGGGGCTCACATCACGGGCCGCGGGATACTACGGGGAGGCAGCGTGAAAAAAAACTGCTTGACCTTGCTTCTTGCCGGGCTTTTGGCTGGACCGACGGTAGCCAACGCTACGCTGGTGTCGTGGCTGTTTTCAGGGGATCTAACCGTGGCGGGGGGAAGCGACCTACCACCGACGATTCACGTCGGTGATCCTTTCAGCGCCATCCTGCACTTCGATACATCCACACCGCCCAACACGGGGACGTTCAATCAGCTCAATTGCTTCCCCAACAACGGCGGCCCCGGTTCGATCTGTCACCACGACGGCGCGCCGCTCGCGAGCCAGTACTGGTCCGACGTAACGGTCGACGGGGTCAATTACGGAATGGTTCCGGATCTTGGTCCTCCCGTTCAAACTTTCAATGTCGTCAACGTACGTAATAACACGCCCGATCCCGATCCCCTGAATCCGCCGGACACGATCGACGGTTACGCATTCTCCACGGAACAATGTTTGGGTCAATGCGGCGCGGGCGACGAAGACGCGTTTGTGGACGTCATAATTCACGGATTGGACTTGAGTCTTGTGACCGACGCGCGGCTGCTTCCAGAAAGTCCATCGCCATCAATGGACACGGTAAGGACGCGAGAGTGGGACGTGTGCAGGGGAGTGTTGGACTCCAGTTTGAACAACGATTGCAGATTCATTGACGTCGAAGGCGTGTTCAATTCGGTCTCGCAGGTTCCGGAACCCGCCACGCTCGCGCTGCTTGGCGTCGGCCTCGCCGGACTGGGTTTCTCGCGCCGCAAGCAGTAACCATTTGCACGCCGACACAGGCCCCGCTCCGACGGGGCCTTTCGTTTTGTCCCGGATGGCATTGTCGCTAACCGGCTAATGAAATCCAGTACGCGCTGAGTTGAATGGGCCGGTAACGGGAAATCTTGCTGCCGTCCTTGTATGCCCGCTTGTGGCTCGACAGCGCCAGTTCATGCGCCGCGTTGGAACGTCCGCAGACGCCATTGCTGCCATTGGCAGCGGGAAGCTCAACGGCAGGAAGCGTTCGGCCTCCGGCCGGCCGGCCCGTCGAAAGACGTCAATGTCAACGATGTGAATCGGCTAAGCGGATGGGTAGACGGGTCCGGTTGCAGCCCCCCGCAACCAAACCCAGAGATAACGCGCCCCCTGCCGAGAGCAACACGGCGTCGGGGCGCGTTTCCACTTCTGCCCATAGCCCTTCGTCGGTGTTCCGGACGGTGACCGTGCCGAGCACCTGCGCGAGGGCAGCACGGGCCCGCTCGACGTCCTCGGCTAGCGCGTCGCTGCACAAGACGCTTGGCAGCGTAGCTCAGATATTTCTCACGCCATGTCGGATCCGCGTCACAATTTGCGTATAGCAAAGTGAGCGGTATGCCGCCCTGAATCAAGCGCAGATGTCGGGAATTCTGACAGCCACAGTTCGTAGAGCCTATTAACCAATTGAATAATTTGTTTGGCACGTAAAGTGCTTCCCACATTAAAGTGCGCTGCCGACGAGCACATCGTTCGAGTGCCCAGCCAAGAGTGACGCTCTTAATGGCGTTGCCAAAGGGGAGGAAAAGCGATGGCAACGAAAAGCAGTTGGATTAGGTCGCTTGCTCTGGCGTCGTTCGTAGCATTCAGTTCCTTCGGCGCTACGGCCGACCCGATAATTTCGCCCGGCACCCCGACCACGACCGTGCCGACCTACCTGACGGACGGCTCGTATTTGTTTGGGATCACAATTCCTACACCACTTCCCTCCGGCGAATTCCTGCTACCGATCGACATTTCTGGCGCAGTCAACCTGCAGTTTTGGCAATTCACTCTTCTCTTCGATAACACCGTCGTCCAGGAAGTCGATCCAGGTGACACGACCTCTGGGATCTATGGCGCGGAATTCACCGACGGTGACCTGAACTCGCTCTCATTCATTCTTAACGGCTTTCCGTTGAACTTCCTAGGGGAGGTCGATACGCTGGCGGGCTCTTCCCCCTCGCTGCTGACGGGGCCGTCCGGTGATGGGCCTTTGGCCTTCATCCTTTTCCAGTGCGTGCCAGATCCCGCGACCTGCAATGGGAACTTCAGCATCCAGGGGGCGACAGTCGTGCAGGGCGCGCCGGAGCCGGCAACGTTTGTTCTGCTTGCGAGCGGTCTCGCGTTGCTTGGCGGTCGGCGCCTGCTCCGACGCGAACGGCGCAACTAGCCATCAGTCGAGGCGAGGGATGAGCGATGGCGCGGTGTCTCCTCCGCAGTCTTTGCTTCGCGGCCCTCGCGGCCGCGCTGATCCTTCAAGCCTGCAGTAAACCGCCACGGCTTATCCAAGACCGCGGCAGTTCTCGCCCGAGCGCAGCTCGAGCTGCAGCGGCTGATTCCCTTTCGAATCGTTCCGAGGCCCTGAGCGGCGGAACGGTGTCGAGAAACTTATCACCTGCCACCGCGCCCGCGGTGCAACCGCCGGCCGAAGACCGGCCGCCTTGGCTCGCCGAGCTTTTCAACTCTCCGAATCCGAACGTGCGAATCCAGGGGCTCGATGCCTGGGCGCGACGGCCCGGCGCGTCGCTCGACCCGGTGACGTACGCGCTCGTCGACCCGGACGAGTCGGTCCGGGCGCGAGCGCAGGAATTGTTCGAACAGGAGCTGGCGCGACGTTGAACCCGCGCGAAAAGCGCGACTTGTGAGTTGGGGAGATATATCAGGAGGATTGGATTTTCACCGCAACCAGCAGAGGGAGATTAATCAATTCGTCGACCCGGACGAGTCGGTACGCGCGCGAGCGCAGGACGTGTTGAAGCAGGAGTTGGCGCGGGCGTTCAGGGAAGACAGATTGCAAGTCACGACCCATGTCAGCTCGTGAAGTCATCTGTACGACAAACGACGAGGAGAAAGCACTATGAGGAACGGGGTAAAGAAATTGGTGGCACCCTTTGCATTCGGACTGATCGGGTTCGTGGCCAGCTTTGCCGAGGCACAAACGAGCGCGAACGGCCCGTACTATGCCACGCCGTCATGGGACCAAAAGCTCCAGTGTGACACACTGTCGACGTGCCCGAGGTTCGTTGTCTTGTCGAACCTCAGTAATGGCGCTGTGCTCGATCGAGAAAGCGGCCTTGTGTGGGCCCAATCAACGTCGTCCTACGGCAACTATCAATACGCCACGACCGCCTGCCAAAATCTACCCATCGGGAACCGCGTTGGATGGCGCCTCCCAACGGTTCAAGAGCTGATGAGTCTTATTGATCCGTCCGCTCCTGGACTCCTGAAGCTTCCGGCGGGGCACCCGTTTACCGTGGCTGGCCTAAACCCCGCTTCGCGAGAATTTTGGACCCTTACCGCTTATGCCTACTTCCCTCTCAATGTGTGGGTCGTGGACCTCAGTGCCGCTCCAATCCCGGGCCCTCCGGGCTTGCCACCGGAACCAGCGGAGTACGTCAGGAATGTCAATTTCAATACCAACCCAACGCAGTTCAATGTTTGGTGTGTCCGTAGCCCGTACGCTGTCGGTGTGGAATGAGCGGCCTTTCTGAGCTGTGCTAGTGAGACAGATCAGGGACAGACCAGGCTATTTCGGTACAAATGAAAGCAGGGATCTGTCCCCCAATTTCTCGTCGCCTTTCATGGCGGACAGCTCGCCAGCAGCGATTATCTTTTCCGCTTAGCGCCCGTTATCACACGGTGAAAGGAGTTAGCGTGCACGTGTAGACGGGTCCGGTTGCAGCCCCCCGCAACCAAATATTCAAGGGCCTGCATAAATGCAGGCCCTTTTTTCAAAGACCGGGGTAGCGCAGGGGTAGCAGCCATTTGAAGCTTCCCTTTGGGGGTGGCTGGCGCTGATTGCAAGTCGTAAGCTTCCCCGTTTCGTAGACAGTTCTAAACTGGAGTTTCCGCGGCGAGCAATCGCTCGCGGTAGTGCGCTGGCGGCAGGCTTCCCAGCGCGTCGTGTGGCCTGATTTCGTTGTATTGGGTGAGCCATTCCTCGGTGAGCTCGCGCACTTCGGCGAGCGAATCGAAGAGGTAGGCATTGAGCACCTCCTCGCGATAGGTCCGGTTGAAGCGCTCGATGTAGGCGTTCTGGTCCGGCTAGCCGGGCTGGATGAACCGCAGCTCGATGTCCTGGCTCTTGCACCAGTCGGTGAACGCTTCGCTGGTCAGCTCCGGGCCGTTGTCGCAGCGAATCGCCTGCGGCCTCCCGTGCAGATCGATCAGTTGCTCCAGGAACGCGATCACTCGCAGCGCGGGGATGCTGACCGCGATGTCGATGCCCAAGCCGCCACGGTTCGCCTCGTCGATCAAGTTCAAGGTCCGGAACACCTTGCCGCCGTAGAGCGTGTCGCGCATGAAGTCCAACGCCCACACCGCGTTCATCCTGGGCACGACAGTCAGCGGCTGACGCTCCCGTTGGGGTAGTCGCCGTTTCGTGCGTCGCGGCAGATTGAGCTTCATCCGGCAATACACCCGGTGCACGCGCTTATGATTCCACGGCTGTCCGAGATTGCGCATCCGGTCGTAGCACTTCCAGAATCCCCAGCGCGCCCGTTCCGCCAGCGCCGCATTGAGCGCAGCGATCACCGCCGCATCGCGCACCGCCCAGTTCGTTCCCAGCTTGTAGTACGCCGCCCGCGATAGCCGGGCAACCTGGCAAGCGCGCGATACCGACAGACCCTTCTCTTCGGTCATGATCCGGATCGCCTCGCGCTTGGCCGGCGGCGTCAGAGTTTTCGGTTCAGGACCTCCTTGATCGCCGCGTTCTCCAGCGCCAGGTCCGCATACATCCGCTTGAGCTTGCCGTTCTCGGCTTCCAGCTCACGCAACCGCTTGAGCTCCGCCACTCCGGCCCCCGCGTACTTCGACTTCCAGTGGTAATAGGTTGCCGCGCTGATCCCGTGCTTGCGCGTGAGCTGTGCGACGGGCATCCCGGCTTCCCCCTCCTTCAGAATCGCCACGATCTGCGATTCCGTGAACCGTGACTTCTTCATCGGACTTCTCTCCGGCGTAAAATCCTGCCAGAAAAGTCCAGTTCATGCTGTCTACCGTTTGGGGAAGCTTACGGGCAAGCTTACGGCTGACCTGTCGAACACCGCGCACCGCATCAACGCCTCCGCTGACCACCTCGGCGGGTGCTACTCATGCCGCTGGTTTGGTGAGCGCCGTGGCGGAGCCGTGTGGTGCGGGTATGCCGGCGGGGAACACCTGCGATCCCGAGCAGATCGTGGCTGCGCGTTCTGGCAGCGCGAGCCGGGGATCGATGACTAGCGCCACGCTTACCGGGCCGGCCACGCGGCACACCTCTCCCGGCCCAGCACTGGCTGCTTGCCGTGCGACGGTTAGAATTGCGTCATGCACATCCCGCTTATCGTGCCGAAAGGCGAAGCATTCCGCCGCGCGGTCGCATGGTTGGTAGAACAGGGGTCGTGGACGCCGGACCTCATTGACCAAGCGAGCCAACGCTTCGATCTATCGCCGACGGAGGAAGACTTTCTGTTGCAAGAGGCCCGCAGGTTCCGCCAGCATTATATCCAGCCGACAAGTGACCGATAGCGGTGCAGCTATTGCCAGAAATCAGAAAGCTCCGCGTACATCACGTTACCATGGGGGACGGAGACGCAGCTTGTCCGTACTCTGACTGCGGAAGAGATCGTTGGCTCGATCCACGAGTCCGATAACCACCGTTCGACCGGCGCGTGCCAAGGAGAGCAAGATGCCTAGGAATGGCAAGCTAAAGACTGTGAAGCGGTCGCGCCGCGCGACGGTTAGCCTGGTCTCTATGCCTTTCAAGGACCTAAGGCATCCGCCGATCCAGTTGGGCATCCTGGAACGTTGTCTAGAACGCGCCGGCATTTCGGCGCGTTCACACGCTCTTGAGTTGTCCTTCATGGAACACCTGCATGCGAGATCGGCCAACGCTTCCGACGGAGAGGCTCTTACGATCGATCACTACCAAGCCGTCGCAACGCGAGATTTCATTGTCAATCTCGGTGACTGGATCTTCAAGGTACCGCCTTACGCGGATGCCTCAGCAGAGGACGACGAGTATCTGTCTTATGCGGCTAGCGCCGGAGTTACGGATGCAGCAATCGCGATCGCGCGCCGAATGAAGGAACTCGTTCCCGAGTTTCTCGAGGCCGCGGCAGACGAGATCCTTGCTGGAGCGCCGAGGATCGTCGGTTTCTCGACGGTGTTTCAGCAAAACATTGCATCGCTAGTACTCTCGAAAATTCTAAAGGCGCGAGATCCGTCCGTTACCATCGTGTTCGGAGGCGGGAATTGTGATGGACCGATGGGGAGTGCTTTACACGAGTGCTTTCCTTGGGTGGACATTGTGGTTCGCGGGGAGGGCGAGTGCGTCCTAGTGAAAGTAGCTTCGGACGTCCTCGCTCGTCGGCCGATACAGCCTCAAGACGGACTGTGTTATCGCATTGAAGGCCGTTCGATTGCGGTGCCGCAAGTCGACTCGCCGAAGGTGAATATCGAGGACGTTCCGATGCCCACGTATGACGACTATTTCAGACGGCTTGAGAGGAGCCCGTTGCGCGCGGAGTTATGGCCGGAAGTCGCGGTCCTCTTCGAAAGCTCGCGTGGTTGCTGGTGGGGGACCAAGTCGCACTGCACGTTCTGCGGATTGAATCACGACTCGATGATGTTCCGGAGTAAGCAGGCGGCGCGTGTAGCGGATGAAATCTTGGGTTTGGCTGCCAAGTACAAGGTACTCGATTTTGTTGCAGTGGATGACATTATCGATCTCGATCATATTCGCGATCTTCTCCCCTTGTTGTCCCGCGATGGATACGACTTGACGATCTTCTACGAAACAAAAGCGAACCTTGCCAAGGACCAAATACGTGCTTTCAAACGTGCGGGCGTTATGTCCGTGCAGCCTGGCATCGAGAGCTTGAGCACTCCGATCCTCCGCTTGATGCGCAAGGGTGTAACCGGTTTGATGAACATCCGGCTGCTTAAATGGTGCGCCGAGATTGGCGTGACGCCGGTCTGGAACCTCTTGTATGGTTTTCCCCACGAACCGCCCGAGGAGTACGAGCGGATGGCGGAATTGATTCCATCGCTCGTCCATCTCGAGGCGCCACAATGTATGCCCATCCAGGTCGAGCGATTCAGTCCCTATTTCAAGAGCCCCGAGGAATTTGGGCTGGAACTGACCGGCCCGGAGCCGCCGTATCGCTATCTGTACCAGGTTTCGCCCGACGCGTTACGAAACATCGCGTACGAATTTGGTCATCGGTACAAAGACGGGCGCGATCCAGAGACCTACACGGAAAAAATGCGTGAAGCGGTGCGACGGTGGCGAGAGCGAAGCCCGGCAGGCGTCAATTCACTGTTCTATCGTTGTGGTCCCGGATTTGTGACGGTTTACGACCGCCGGCCCGGGTTTGAGGCAGCGGACTATCGCTTGGAGGGCGCAGAGGCCAAAATTTATCTGGGCTGCGATGGCGGCGCCACGCCAGATGCGCTGTGCCGCAATGTCACCGACGACAGAAACGAACCCTTTGGAGTCGGAGAGATCGAGGAGTTTCTCAACGAGTTAGTCGAATCGCGACTGGTGTATCGCGAAGGCAAGCGCTTCCTCAGCCTTGCGATTGCCGCCCGTGGGGATGCCAAGGACTTCCAACTGCGGTCTGACCTTGACGTTCCACCGGCGACGGCGATGGGCAAGCCAATGATGATCCACGTGGCAAGGTGAATCACAGAAGGGAGATATTATGGCAACGAAGGCGGTAAGCAAGGCGAAGTCGTCGGTCAAGAAGCGGAAGCGGTTGTCGGTCAAGAAGCGGGTGGTCAAGCCGGGGCCTCCGAAACAGCCGCCACGTCCGCCAGTGTCCGTACCGAAAGAGGGGGTCTTCCAGCACTTCAAGAAGCCGAAAGGGAAGGGCAAATGATTGACCCCTCGGCGTAGAATTCGGCCATCGCGCCGCCTTCACTCTGCGCCGGACGCTGGTCAGAAACGAACCAGGCGGCAAAGTATCGACGGTTCCAGTGCTTCGGGCGCTGGTTAGCTCCGCTTGGCGCGTTCGGCTCGGGTGGACGGCCCATAAATAGAGCGGGGTGGATGCGGCCGGGGCGAGTTTGGGGAATGACGGAAACTCAATCTGAGCCGGAGGAGCTCCTTCGGTTCAGTGGCGTTTCTTGCAGGTGTGCGTCAGTGGCCATTCGCAGCATCGCAGAATGCCCTTTTCGGCAGGTCAGTCCCTGAGTCCACCTATTCCGGCGCAAACTCGCGTGGACTCGGCGCTCCCAACGGGCACGGTTACCTTCCTGTTCACGGACATCGAAGGCAGCACGACGCTTTGGGAGCGAACTCCTGACGCGATGCGGGCCGCGCTCGAGCGCCACGACAAGACGTTGCGTCGCGCGATCGAGTCATGCGGCGGGTGCATCGTCAAGACGACAGGCGATGGCGCGCACGCGGTCTTCGACACCGCCAAGGGTGCGCTTGCGGCGTGCCTCGCCGCGCAGCGTGCCCTCCAAATCCCCGAGGCCGGATTGCCGACTCCTGAAGGAGCACAGCCCGATATTCGAGCGCCGATTACGCTGAAAGTGCGGATGGGCTTGCACACGGGCGTCGCGGAACTTCGCGATGGGGATTATTTCGGGGCGTCGACGAATCGCGCGGCGCGCATCATGTCCGTGGCCCACGGCGAGCAGGTGCTGCTCTCCGCTGCTACGGCGGAATTGCTGCGCGGTGAATTGCCGGAAGATGTCACTCTGCGCGATCTGGGAGAGCATCGGCTCAAGGGCGTGCTCAATCCCGAACGCCTCTTCCAGGTCGTTGCATCGAGACTGCGTGCTAACTTTCCCCCGCTAGCGTCGCAGGCGGGCCACAGCTTGCCGGCGGAGCGCGACGCCTTCGTGGGGCGGGGCGAGCCGCTGACCGAGCTGGGACGCCGCTTTGGCGCCGGGGCGCGCCTTGTCTCGGTGCTGGGCATCGGGGGGGCCGGCAAGACGCGGCTGGCTACCCGATTCGGGTGGAGCTCGCTTAAAGATTTCCCGGGTGGTGTTTGGTTCTGCGATCTTTCGCAGGCCCGAAGCCTGGACGGCATTCTTCATGCGGTTGCGCGAGGGCTCGACGTGCCGCTCGGAAAGGACGACCCGGTGACTCAGCTCGGGCATGCCATCGCGGGGCGCGGACAGTGTTTGATGATCTTCGACAATTTCGAGCAGGTCGCGCGGCACGGCGAGGAAACCCTGGGCCAGTGGCTGAACCGCGCGAGCGCCGCACGGTTCCTAGTGACTACCCGCGAGGTGCTGGGACTACCAGGAGAAGAAATCTTGGCACTGACGCCGCTCCCGCCATCCGACGCAGTTGCGCTGTTCATGCGCAGGGCGGAAGCAGCGATGCCGGGGTTCGAGCTGAGCGCCGAGGATCAGTCGGCGGTTGCCCCGCTTGTGAAGCTATTGGAAGGCTTGCCGCTGGCGATCGAGCTCGCGGCAGCGCGGGTGCGCCTAATGCCCCTGCGGACGTTGCTGCCGCGCATGAGCGAGCGGTTCAAGCTCCTGTCATCGACGGGTGGCCGCCTGGACCGGCAGGCGACGCTGCGTGCCGTATTCGATTGGTCGTGGGACCTGCTTTCGTTGCACGAGAAAGCCGCACTGGCTCAGCTGTCGGTGTTTGAGGGCGGATTCAAGCTCGAGTCGGTGGAGGCGGTCCTCGACCTGTCCGTGTATGACCATGCGCCGTGTCCCATGGACGCGTTACAGTCGCTCGTGCAGAAGTCGCTCGTCAGGCGGGTGACTGACGAGCGCTTTGATCTCCTCGTCAGTGTGCAGGAGTATGCGTCCGAACACCTGCGTACGCCGGCACGCTATGCAGGGAGTGGACCGGCGGCGCTGCATGCGGCACAAGCGCGCCACGGCGCGTATTTCGCGGGCCTTGACGAGAAGGCGGCAATCGCCGATGCCTGCGCAGAGCTCGACAACCTGGTCACGGCGTGTCGCCGGGCAGCTGTCCGAGGTGATGCCGACGTGGCCGCGAAAGCATTGCAGGGCGCCTGGGCAGGCCTGGCTCTCCGCGGTCCGCTCAGGCTCGGGGTTGAACTCGCGTCCTTGGTGCACGCCATCCCTGGACTCGAAGCAGCAACGGCTGCCCATGTGGATTGGGTTGCCGGCCGCGCACTGGCGGCATCCGGGAAGGACCCTGAAGCGCGGATCCATTTCGAGGCGTCACTGGCGCGGGCCCGCGAGGTTGGAGACCAACGCTGTGAGTGCCGGGCGCTCATCAGTCTCGGCTTCATAGATACCAACGGAGGCCGCCTCAGATCGGCCCATGCTCACGTGGAGGCTGCGTTGGCCATCGCACGGGAACTGAATGACCTAACATTCCAGAGCGATGCCCAAAACAATCTCGGTACCTTGGCGTTATTTCTTGGCCGGCCGGAAGAGGCGGTCGCCTATTACGAGGCGGCGCTGAGCTTGGCCCGGGAGGCGGACGACAGGCATCGGGAGGGCGGCGTGCTTGGCAACCTGGGCGGAACGTACAGTGAATTGGGGATCGAGGCCAAGGCCCGTTCGCATTACGAGGCGGTGCTTGCCGTGGCGCAAGAAGTGGGCGACCGGCGGCTCGAAGGGGACACACTGTGCAACCTCGGAGTACTGCATCAGATGAAGGGAGCGTTTGCCGACGCCCTAGATCAACTCGAGTCGGCACTAACAGTGGCCCGAGACATGGGAAGCGCCCACTTGGAGGGTGTCGTGCTGTGCAACCTCGGAATGGTTTACCAGAGCCTAGCCCAATTGGAGGAGGCCCGCGCTCACTTCGAGGCAGCGCTGGCCAAGGCCCGCGAATTGGGCCACCCGCGCCTCGAAGGACAGGTCTTGAGCCACCTGGGCCTGGTGCATGCCCATCGGGCCAGGTTCAGCGAGGCGCGCCGTTGCTTGGACGCAGGCGAGGTCTTGCTACAGGCACTGTCCGACCGGACGAGCCTTGGCATCCTGCTTTGCAATCGAGCCGAATCCGAGCAACTAGCGGGGTCGCCGGATGCGGCGAGGTCTGCGCTATCGGCCGCCGACGCCGTCGCCGCGGAGGTCAGGGCGGGCAGGGATTCGGAACTTGGCCTCGCGCTTGCGCGTGTCCGGAATCTCCTCGCGCGTGAACAGCCATCGAAGATTGACAATCCGATCGCCCGATAGATGTTTGACGGGATAGCGCGTAGCCCCGGTGACCTGCCCCCGTTAGCGCTAGCAGTTCAAAGTTCGTAAAGTCCTAGGTTGCAAGGTTAAACGATCCTCGGTTCTGTGGTGTTGGTCGAATTCGCTCAACGAGGTCAGCAACCGGAGCAGCGAAGCGGCCAAACTCTGATTCAGAACTGACGCGTTACGGGGGGAACATCACCTGCCAGAAAAGTCCAGTTCATGCTGTCTACCGATTGGGGAAGCTTACGGGCGCAACGCTGTTTCTCGCCGGTGCGCGCCGTCCAAGTGACACAGCAGGGCGGCAGGTGCAGAATCTGCAGCGAAATCGAAACAGGTGGCGCGGGCCGAGGACGTTGGCCCCGATCTGTCGGGCGCGGGCCAATACTCGATCACACAAGTCGGAGTTGCGGGGGGGCCCGG
>Ga0335083_10009167_pt1 | contig 12028 bp, 12 predicted proteins | sample Lox_Sample_42_FD_206716 | JGI IMG/M metagenome (GOLD analysis project Ga0335083, IMG submission 206716) | Soil microbial communities from Loxahatchee National Wildlife Refuge, Florida, United States - Lox_Sample_4.2 | ecosystem: Environmental > Terrestrial > Soil > Wetlands | place: USA... | reverse complement strand
GTCCAGGATGACCTTGCCCGACTTCCCCGATCCCATGGTGTCGAAGCCCGCCTGGAATTCCTGCACGGCGAAGTGATGCGTGATGATGGGCTGCACGTTCAGCCCGCTCTGCAGCAGGCTCGCCATCTTGTACCAGGTCTCGAACATCTCGCGGCCGTAGATGCCCTTGATGGTCAGGCCCTTGAAGATCACCTGGTTCCAGTCGATCGCCGTGTCTTCCGGTGGGATGCCCAGGATGGCGATCGAACCGCCGTGATGCATGGTCCGCAGCATCTCGCGCAGCGCCGCTGCATTGCCCGACATCTCCAGACCGATGTCGAAGCCTTCCTGCATGCCCAGCAATTTCATCGTGTCGTCGAGCGATTCGCGCTGCACGTTGATGGCCCGTGACGCGCCCATCCGGCGGGCCAGCTCGAGGCGGTAATCGTTTACATCCGTTACGACGACATGACGCGCACCGACGAAGCGCGCGATCGCCGTGGCCATGATGCCGATCGGTCCCGCGCCGGTGATGAGAACGTCTTCGCCCACCATGTTGAAGGCGAGGGCGGTATGAGTCGCGTTGCCGAACGGATCGAGGATGGAAGCAATGTCGTCGCTGATCGAGTCCTCGAGCTTGAATGCATTGAGGCCCGGGATCGAGAGGTACTGCGCGAAGGCGCCGGGACGATTGACACCGACACCAACGGTGTTGCGACACAGGTGACGTCGTCCGGCCCGACAGTTCCGGCAGTAGCCGCAGGTGATGTGGCCTTCGCCGGAGACACGGTCGCCCACTTTGAGGCCGCGCACTTCCGAGCCCAGATCGACGATGCGGCCGCAGTACTCATGTCCGACAGCCATGGGCACCGGGATGGTCTTCTGCGCCCACGCGTCCCAGTGATAGATATGCATGTCGGTGCCGCAGATGGCCGTCTTGGCGATCTCGATCAGCACATCGTTCGGGCCGACCTTCGGCTCGGGTACATCGTCCAGCCAGATGCCCGGCGTGGCCTGTTTCTTCACCAATGCCTTCACTTGATCACTCCAAGTTCACGTCCGACTGTGGCGAATGCCTCGAGCGCCCGGTCGAGCTGCTCGCGCGTCAGCGCCGCGGACATCTGGGTACGGATCCGCGCCTGCCCCTTGGGCACGACCGGAAAGGAGAATCCGATGACATACACGCCGCGCTCGAGGAGCAGGTCCGCCATGCGCCCCGCGAGCGCCGCATCGCCGAGCATCACCGGGATGATGGGGTGCTCGCCCGGTTTGAGGGTGAATCCGGCCTTTTCAAGCCCGGCGCGGAAGTGGCGGGTGTTCTCGAACAGCTGCGTGCGTGCCTCCGGCGAGTGCTCCAGCAGATCCAGCACCCGCAGACTCACGCCGGCCACGACCGGCGGAATGCTGTTGGAGAACAGATAGGGGCGCGAGCGCTGCCGCAGCCACTCCACGACTTCCTTGCGGGAGGAGATGAAGCCGCCGCTGCCTCCCCCGAGGGCTTTGCCCAGGGTGCTGGTGATGATGTCGATCCGGCTTGCGACACCGCAATGTTCCGGGGTGCCGCGCCCCGTCGCACCCATGAAGCCGGTGGCATGCGAGTCATCCACCATCACCAGCGCATCGTGGCGATCGGCCAGCTCGCAGATGCCGCGCAGGTTGGCGATCGTGCCGTCCATGGAGAACACGCCGTCGGTGGCGATCAGTCGGGTGCGGGCTTTCGCGGCCGCCTTCAGGCAGTTCTCCAGCTCCGCCATGTCATTGTTGGCGTAACGGTGGCGCTCCGCCTTGCACAGCCGGATACCGTCGATGATGCTGGCGTGATTCAGCGCATCGGAGATGATGGCATCGCGCTCATCGAGCAGTGTCTCGAACAGGCCGCCGTTCGCGTCGAAGCACGAGGAGTACAGGATCGTATCCCCGGTGCCCAGAAAACGGCTGATGCTCTCCTCGAGCTGCTTGTGCACGCTCTGCGTACCGCAGATGAAGCGCACGGAGGCCATGCCGTAGCCGAACCGGTCCACGCTGCGGTGCGCTGCCTCCCGCATGGCCGGATGATTGGCCAGGCCGAGATAGTTGTTGGCGCACAGATTGATGACGTCGCGATCGCCGGTGCGGACCACACCACCCTGGGGACCCGCGAGCACGCGCTCGCTCTTGTAAAGACCCTGTTCCCTGAGGCCCGCGAGATCGGCTCGCAACCGCTCGATGAAAGCTGGATTCATGGTTCAATTATACTCGCACCGGCATGAGCGAATCTTCCACCGCTGAAGGGCCCGGCACCGCGCGTATCGACCGCTGGCTGTTCGCCGTGCGCCTCTTCAAGTCGCGCTCCGCCGCTGCCGAGGCGGTTGGCGGCGGCAAGGTGCACGTCAACGAGGAGCGGGTCAAGCCATCCCGGGCCGTGCATCCCGGGGATACCGTCACGTTCGTACGTGGTGCGGTTGAGTTCGAATGCACGGTGAGCGCGGTTCCCGCGCGTCGCGGACCCGCCAGCGAGGCGGTCCGCTGTTACGAGGAAACGCCGGCCAGCCAGGCGCGGCGGGCCGAGTTCAGCGCGCGAATGAAGGTGGCCGCCGCGCTGACGCCGCGTCCCGACGAACGTCCCGACAAGCACGACCGCAGACTTCTGCGGCAGTTGCGCGGTCGGTCGAGGTAATCATGTCTCTGAGTGTGTTTGACATTTTCAAGGTGGGCATCGGCCCTTCGAGCTCCCACACCATGGGGCCGATGCGGGCTGCCCGCGAGTTCGTCCTTGGCCTCAAGCGCGATGGCCTGCTGGAGCCCACCACCGAGATCGCCATACGCCTGTATGGCTCACTGGCTCTCACGGGGGTCGGTCACGGCACCGATCGCGCAATCCTCGCCGGACTGGAGGGCGCGGTTCCCGAGAGCGTCGATCCCGACAGTATCGAGCCGACGTTGCAGCGGATTCGCAGCAACGGCCGCATCAATCTGATCGGCGAGCATGAGATCGCCTTTGATGAGCCCATGCAGTTGCTGTTCATGCGTCATGAGACGCTGCCCCGCCATTCCAACGGCATGCGCTTCACCGCGCTCGACGCCGCGCGCAAGGTGCTGCGCGAGGACGACTACTATTCGATCGGCGGTGGATTCATCGTGCGGGGCGACGAACCCGAAGCACGCGAGACCGCCGAGCATGCCATGCCTCCCCATCCGTTCACTTCCGGCGCCGAGTTGCTCGCGCTGTGCCGCGAACACGGACTGGAGTTGCACGAGCTGATCATGGCGAACGAGCGCGCCTGGCGCGCGGAGGAGCAGGTGCGCGCCGGGCTGCTCAACATCTGGAAAGTCATGCAGGGTTGTGTCGAGCGTGGCTTCCGCCAGACCGGGGTCCTGCCGGGCGTGCTCAAGGTGCGCCGCCGCGCCCCCAAGCTGTATCGCGTGCTGATCGAGGGCAAGGGCTCTTCGGCTCTGGAAGCGATGGACTGGGTGAACGCGTTTGCCCTCGCCGTCAACGAGGAGAATGCCGCCGGCGGCCGCGTCGTGACCGCGCCGACCAATGGTGCCGCCGGAATCGTCCCGGCCGTCCTGCACTTCTACATGCGATTCGAGCCCGGCGCGAGCGAGTCGGGAGTCATGCGCTTCCTGCTCACCGCCGCGGCGATGGGCATGCTCTACAAACGCAACGCCTCGATTTCAGGCGCTGAGATGGGTTGCATGGGAGAAGTGGGCGTGGCGTGCTCCATGGCCGCCGCGGGACTCGTGTCCGCGCTGCACGGAACCAACGAACAGATCGAGAATGCCGCCGAGATCGGCATGGAACACAATCTGGGCCTGACCTGCGATCCGGTCGCGGGACTGGTCCAGATCCCGTGCATCGAGCGCAACGCCATGGGCGCGGTGAAGGCCATCAATGCCGCGCGGCTGGCGATGCGCGGCGACGGCACGCACAAAGTGTCCCTCGATCAGGTGATCGCCACGATGCGCCAGACGGGCGCCGACATGTCCACCATCTACAAGGAGACCTCGCAGGGCGGACTCGCCGTCAACGTCCCTGAGTGTTGAGTCCAGCGGGTCGCGCATGTCGGGCTGCATCCAGCCGGACGGGCAGCCAGGGGTTTGCCGGCCCGCTGTGGGCTACGCCCACATCCTGAACAACCCCATCGGCGGCGTCTCGCTCTGCAGGCCGGTGAGCGATTCCGATCCCACGCCGGACCACTTCCTGGCATCGAAGGTCAGCGAGCAGATGGCGCCCGTGGTCAGGTCCGGCAGGCCGCGTGCCGGGGCCAGCACCTGGGTCAGTTCCGAGATTCCCGGGTTATGTCCAATCACCAGCAGATGCGCGATGCGCGGACCCATCCCCTGGATCAATGCCAGGACGTCCGGCGCTCCGGCCAGATAGAGGGACTCCTCGCTACGCACGTGGCGGGGTGGGATACCTAGCTCACGTGCAACGATCTCGGCCGTCTGCCTGGCACGTACCGCGGAGCTGTTGACCAGCAGGCTGGGGACGAGGGAAAGCTCGGCGAGGCGCCGGGACATGGCTTCGGCCTCGGAATTCCCCCGACGCGTCAGCGGACGGTCGAAATCGGCGACCTGCGCATCTTTCCACTGCGCATCGGCGTGCCGCATCAGGGTCAGGCGCTTCACTGCGGGTGCTCCACCAGAATTCGGCCGTTCTCTACCCGCACCGGGAAGGTCCGCAGCGGCTCGTAAGCCGGTGGCGTGAGCGCTTCCCCGGTGCGCACGCAGAACTGTGCCCCATGGCGTGGGCACACGATCCGGCAGGACTCCACTTCTGCCCCATCCAGCGGTTCGCCGTCATGCGTGCAACGGTCTTCTATCGCATACAGGTCGCTGCCACAGCGTACAACGAGGAGGGCGATCCCGTCGATTTCTCCCGCGACGCTGGCCGAATCGGCGACCTCCGCGGCGCTCCCGAAATCCACCCAGCGCGGACTCACGGCACGCGCCTCAAAACATCCCCGTCTGCAACCGGGCGGCCTCGGACATCATCGACTGGTTCCAGGGCGGATCGAAGGTCAGCTCCACGCGCGCCGACTGCACTGTCGGAATCCTTTGCACCTTCTCCTTCACATCCTCGACGAGGACCTCGCCCATGCCGCAGCCGGGCGCTGTCAGCGTCATCGTGATGTCGATGCTGCGCGTGCCGTCCTCGTTGGGTCGTACCTCGCATTCATACACGAGCCCGAGTTCCACGATGTTGATGGGGATCTCCGGGTCATAACAGGTGCGCATCTGCTCCCAGGCGAGTTTCTTCACATCCTCTTCGGTGGCGTTGGGAGGCAGCTCGGGCGCCCTGGCCGCTTCCTTGCCGATGGCATCGGCATTCTCGCCGGAGATGCGGAACAGGTTGCCCTCGATGTACACCGTGAAACTGCCGCCGAGCGCCTGCGTGATGTAGCCGGCCTGACCGGGCTTGAGTTTCACCTCCACGCCGGCAGGAACGATCACGGCCGGTACGTCCCGGTTGACGACGAACGGCTCGTTCTCATGCGACCGCATGGATTACTCCGTGGACACGGTCACCGCGCCGGTGGCGAGGGCCGCGTTCAGCGTGTGCCAGCAGAGGCTCGCGCATTTCACGCGCGCCGGAAATTCACGGACCCCCGAGAGCGCTGCGAGCTTGCCGAGCGCCGGGTCGGCCGCCGTATCGTGCTGCGTGAGCAGGGTATGAACCTGATTGAACAGCTCGCCGACGTGAGCACGGTCCTTCCCCTTGATCGCCTCGGTCATCAGCGACGCGGAAGCCGTGGAGATGGCGCAACCCTTGCCCTCGAAGCGCACGTCCTCGATGCGATCCCCGTTCATCTTCAGGAATACCGTGAGGCGGTCGCCGCACAGCGGATTGTGGCCGTCCGCATGCGCGTCCGCGTCTTCCAGCCGGCCGAAGTTGCGCGGCTTGCGGTTGTGATCGAGGATCACGTCGCGATAGAGGTCCTTCAGATCCATCAGCCAAACACCTCGCGAGCCTTGCGCACGGCGGCGATCAGGCTCGCCACGTCGGCCTCCGTGTTGTAGCAGGCGAAGGAAGCCCGCACGGTCGCCGGCAGTCCCAGGAAAGTCATGAGCGGCATGGCGCAATGATGTCCGGTGCGAACCGCCACTCCCTCGTGATCCAGGATCGTGCCGAGGTCGTGCGGGTGAACACCATCCATCGTGAACGACACGATGGAAGCCTTGTCAGGGGCGGTTCCGACGATATGCACGCCAGGAATCCGCTCGAGCTCCGCGGTGGCCAGGGTGACCAGCCGGTGCTCATGCGCGGCGATCGCATCCAGCCCGAGACTCTCGACGTAGTCCATGGCCGCTGCCAGTCCCACTGCGCCCGAAATGTTGGGCGTGCCCGCCTCGAACCTGGCAGGCAGCTCGTTGTAGGTGGACTTCTCGAACGACACCGTCAGGATCATGTCGCCGCCACCCTGCCAGGGCGGCATCGACTGCAACAGTTCCTCGCGGCCGTACAACACGCCGATGCCGGTGGGTCCGTACAGCTTGTGGCCCGAGAAGGAATAGAAATCGCATCCCAGGGCGCGCACATCGACTCGCGTGTGCGGCACCGCCTGCGCACCATCAACGAGGACAACGGCCCCATGCGCGTGTGCGGCATCGACGATGCGCTTCAACGGCAGGATGGTGCCCAAGGCGTTGGAGACATGTGCGACCGCAACGATCCGCGTCCGCGGCGACAGCAGCCGTGCGTACTCCTCGAACAGGAATTCGCCGCGCTTGTTGATCGGCGCGACCTTCAAAACGGCCCCCGTCTGTTCGCACACCATTTGCCAGGGGACGATGTTCGCGTGATGCTCGAGGGCCGAGATGAGGATCTCATCCCCCGCCTTGAGCCGTGGACGCGCATACGACTGCGCCACGAGATTGATCGCCTCCGTCGTGCCGCGAACAAAAATGATCTCACGGGTGGAGCGCGCGTTGATGAAGCGGCGGACGCGCTCCCGCGCGCCCTCGAATGCCTCGGTCGCTGCCTGGCTCAGGGCGTGCACGCCGCGATGGATGTTCGCGTGCGAGTGGGTCTCATACTCTTCCACGGCGCGCAGCACGGCCTGGGGCCGCTGGGAAGAGGCGCCGCTGTCCAGGTAGACGAGAGGGCGGCCATTGACGGTCCGCGCCAGGATGGGGAAGTCCCTGCGCACGCGCGCCGCATCGAGCACGGGGCCGTGTCCGGCCGGGGAGAGGTTGGCAGCCATCAGAGCAGCTCCTTCAGCGCGGCGGTCTCGTTCAGCTGTCCGGCGAGGCTCTGCTCGATCTGCCGCCGCAGTTCGGGCACGTCGATCCGCGCCACCACGTCCTCGAGGAAGGCCCACTTCAGCAGGCGCTGGGCCGTTTCCCGATCGAGTCCGCGCGATAGCAGATAAAACAGCATCTGGTCATCCAGCTTGCCCGCCGTGGCGCCGTGATTGCAGCGCACGTCGTCGTTGTAGATCTCGAGCTGCGGGCGGATATCGATTTCCGCATCGGGGCCTGCCAGCAGTCCTCGCAGTGACTGACGGGAGTCGGTCCCGTTCGCGTTCTTGCGCACGACGATCTTGCCGTTGAAGGCCACGCGCGCGCGGTCGGAGGCGATGCCGCGGAAACTCTGTTCGGTCCTGGCGTGCGCGGCGATGTGGTCAACCAGCGCGAACGTGTCGTGCACCTGATTCTTGCCACCCACCGCGACATTGGACAGGCTGACTTCCGAGCGTTCACCCGCGAGCGCGACCTGGATCGTGGAGCGGGCTGACTGCGCGCCGAGACTCACGCCGTGGAGCTGGTAGCGGGCGCCGTGAGCCAGAGTCGCGGCCAGCGTGTCGAACCAAACAGTGCGCGGGCTCATCTGCTGGACCCGATAGTGCTGCACGATGGCATCGCGCGCGATGTCGGCGTGGACGGCGCAATTGACGAAGCTTGCTTCGCCCGTCGCGCTGACGTGACGTTCGATCAGTCCCACCCGTGACCCGGCGGCGACTTGCAGTTGCACGCGCGGATAGGAGGCACCCGCCGTTGCCGCCGCGGTGGCCACGAACAGCAGTTCGATGCAGGCGGTGCAGTCCGTGCCCGCATCCACCTGGATCAGTGCACCGTCCGTTGAGAACGCATCGTTGAGAAGCGCGAAGCGTAAATCGCCCGCCGTGGCTCGATCATCGAAGGAGGCGGGCACGACCCGATCCCCGGCCATCGAGCGAACACTGACGCCCGTATGCGCCGACGCGGATGAGAGTTCCGCGGCCAGCACGCCATCGACGAACGTGTATCGCGCATACCCCGCAATCTGCGGCGGCAACTCTTTCGCAACGACGGCTGCGGCGATCCCGGCGACAGGGGGCGCGAACCGCACCTTGTCCAGCGGGCGCAGGTTCACATACTTCCAGTTCTCGTCCCGCGAGGTCGGCAGACCGCGCTCGGTGAGGGTCCGGATCGCGTTCTGTCGGAACTCACGGCTCGCGTCGCCTTTCGTCAGCGACTGCTCGGCCGCCGCGTACTCGGCCGCGATTCGGGTTGCGAGGCCGGCGTTCATCAGGCCGCCTCTTCCGTCACCCAGTCATAGCCGCGCTTCTCGAGCTCCAGGGCAAGCGTGCGGTCGCCACTGCGCGCAATCCGGCCACGTACGAGTACGTGCACGTGATCGGGAACGACGTGGTCGAGCAGGCGCTGATAGTGCGTGACCAGGACAATGGACCGCTCAGGCGAGCGCAACGTGTTGACGCCAGCGGCCACCACCTTGAGCGCGTCGATGTCCAGTCCCGAATCGGTTTCGTCCAGGATGGCGAGGCGCGGCTCGAGTACCAGCATCTGCAGGATCTCGTTGCGTTTCTTCTCGCCGCCGGAGAAGCCTTCGTTGACGCCGCGCGACAGGAAACTCTCGTCCATCCGCATCAGCTTCATCTTCTCGCGCACCAGCCCGAGAAACTCGAACGCATCCACCTCGGGCAGGCCACGATGTTTGCGCATCGCGTTGAGTGCCGCCTTGAGCAGGTAGACGTTGTTCACTCCGGGAATTTCCACCGGATACTGGAAGCCCAGGAATACGCCTTCGTGCGCCCGTTCCTCAGGCTCCAGCGCGAGCAGGTCTTGCCCGGCGAAGGTGACGCTGCCCGAGGTGATCCGATAGCCAGGGCGGCCGGCCAGTACGTGCGCCAGCGTGCTCTTGCCCGAACCGTTCGGGCCCATGATGGCGTGCACCTCACCGGTGGGCACTTCGAGCGTCAGGCCGTCCAGGACTTTCTTGTCGCCGACGGCGACGTGCAGGTTGTCGATCTTCAGCATGGATTTTCCGCGTTGACGGGTGGCTTCAGCCCACCGCTCCTTCCAGACTTATCGCCAGCAGCGCCTGGGCTTCCACGGCGAACTCCATCGGCAGTTCCTTGAACACCGACTTGCAGAAGCCGCTCACGATCATGTTGACCGCGTCCTCTTGCGGGATGCCGCGTTGCAGGCAGTAGAACAATTGCTCGTCGCTGATGCGCGAGGTGCTCGCTTCGTGCTCGACCGTCGCGGAAGGGTTCTTCACCTCGACGTACGGGAACGTGTGCGCGCCGCACTTGTCGCCCATCAACAACGAGTCGCACTGGGTGAAATTGCGGGCACCGTGCGCGCTCGGCAGGATCTTGACCAGCCCGCGATAGGTATTCTGGCCCTGGCCGGCCGAGATTCCCTTCGACACGATGGTGCTGCGGGTGTCCGCACCGATGTGGATCATCTTGGTGCCGGTGTCGGCCTGCTGGTGATGGTTCACCGTGGCCACCGAGTAGAACTCGCCGATCGAGCCAGCCCCGCGCAGCACGCAGCTTGGGTACTTCCAGGTGATCGCCGAACCGGTTTCCACCTGAGTCCAGGAGATGCGCGCGTTGCGTCCGCGGCACTCGCCGCGCTTGGTGACGAAGTTGTAGATCCCGCCGACGCCGTTGGCATCGCCCGGATACCAGTTCTGCACGGTGGAGTACTTGATGTAGGCATCGTCGAGTGCGATGAGCTCCACGACCGCCGCATGCAGCTGATTCTCATCGCGCATGGGTGCCGTGCAGCCCTCGAGATAGCTCACCTGGGCACCCGCGTCCGCGATGATCAGCGTGCGCTCGAACTGACCGGTCTTGGCGGCGTTGATACGGAAGTAGGTGGAGAGCTCCATCGGGCAGCGCACACCGCGCGGCACGTAGACGAACGAGCCGTCGCTGAACACTGCGGAGTTGAGCGCGGCGAAGAAATTGTCCGAAAGAGGAACCACGCTGCCCAGATACTGCTCGATCAACTCCGGGTGGGTCTGCACCGCCTCGGAGAACGGGCAGAACACGACGCCGGCCGCAGCGAGGCGCTCCTTGAACGTCGTCGCGACCGAGACGCTGTCGAAGACGGCATCCACGGCGACGCCGGCCAGCCGGGCGCGCTCATGCAGCGGCACTCCGAGCTTCTCGTAGGTCTCCAGCAACTTCGGGTCGACCTCGGCCAGGCTCTTCGGCGCATCGGTGCGCGCCTTGGGCGCGGAGTAGTAGGAGATCCCCTGGTAGTCGATCGGGGAGATCTTCACGTGCGCCCAATGCGGCTCGGACAGGGTCAGCCAGTGCCGCAGCGCCTTCAGGCGCCACTCGGTCAGGAAGGCCGGTTCGCGCTTCTTGCGCGAGATGAGGCGCACGACATCCTCATCCAGTCCCGGCGGTACCGTGTCGGACTCGATTTCGGTGACGAAGCCGTGCTGGTAGCCACGGCCCAGCAGGTTCTGGAGCTGGTCGGCCGACTCACTCATGCCGGTTCACTCCGGGACGGCCGGGCGCTCGGGCGGTGGCCGTCTTCATCTCGCGTTCCAGCGCGGGCAGGCGCACCTGCGTCGCGTCGATGCCTGCCAGCTGGGCCAGGCTCACTTCATACAGCGAGCGGCGGATGGCGAGGTTCAGACGCTGCCACACCCGTCCCACGCTGCAGGTGGCCTCGATATCGCAGTGTCCGTGCCCCGCGGAGCAGTCGGTCAAGGCCACCGGCCCCTCGAGCGCATCCAGGATGGCCGCAGCGCTGATCTGGCTGGCGGGGCGGGCGAGCTGGTAGCCGCCATGCAGGCCGCGTGTCGAGGACACGAGCGCCGCCCGCTGCAGCTGCTTCAACAGCTTGCTGACCGTGGGCGGGGCAATATGGGTCTGCTCGGCGAGGGCCGTGGCCGTGCGCACCTCGCCCGGCTGCTCGGCCAGAGCGGCCAGGATCACGGTGGCGTAGTCGGTGAGCTTGCTGATTCGCAGCATGGCGGCGTCCGGGTTACTGGCAGCGTCCTTTAACTAGGACCATTTTAGTGCTATTTGTGTTCCATTCCAAGGCTCGCAGCGCCCGTCGGGCTCGGGGGGTCGGCGGGGGCTTCGGGATGGTCACCACCGCCGATTCGGCGGACCGGCCTACGGGCGGGTGCGATTTGCTATTCTTGCGAGCCCATTTCCCGGAGGATGAGACGATGAACCGCGGTGAGCTCGCTCGCATTGCCGGCGCCATGGTGGCCAGGAACAAGGGCATCCTGGCGGCCGATGAAAGCTCCGGCACGATCAAGAAGCGCTTCGACAGCATCAGGATCGACTCCACCGAGGAGCAGCGCCGGACTTATCGGGAGATGCTCTTCACCGCTCCCGGGGCCGCCGACTACATCAGCGGCGTGATCCTCTACGATGAGACCATCCGCCAGAAAACCAAGGACGGCACGCCGTTCCCCGAGTACCTGGCCCGCCACGGCATGGTGCCGGGAATCAAAGTGGACACCGGAGCGAAGCCGCTGGCCGGCTTTGCGGGCGAGACCATCACGGAAGGGCTGGACGGGCTGCGCGAGCGCCTGGGCGAGTACCACAAGCTCGGCGCGCGCTTTGCCAAGTGGCGCGCGGTCATCGACATCGCCGACGGCATTCCCACCTCGTTCGCCGTCAAGGCCAATGCTCATGCGCTGGCCCGGTATGCGGCTCTCTGCCAGGAGCAGGAGATCGTCCCCATAGTGGAGCCCGAAGTGCTCATGGATGGCGGCCACTCGATCGAGCGCTGCGAGGAAGTCACCAGCTCCGTGCTGCAGACGGTGTTCAACGAACTGTTCGCGCACGGCATCTATCTCGAA
>Ga0335083_10009166_pt1 | contig 12028 bp, 12 predicted proteins | sample Lox_Sample_42_FD_206716 | JGI IMG/M metagenome (GOLD analysis project Ga0335083, IMG submission 206716) | Soil microbial communities from Loxahatchee National Wildlife Refuge, Florida, United States - Lox_Sample_4.2 | ecosystem: Environmental > Terrestrial > Soil > Wetlands | place: USA... | reverse complement strand
TGGTCGAACTGTGCGCATCCCATGCCGCCTACGAGCGACTGCCCCATGCGAAGGCACTGCGTATCGATGCGCTGGCCCGCGCCCTGCAAGGCGATCCGCCGCAGCTCCATGCATGGCTGGCCTTCGTGGGCAGCCATGCAGTTGGCTACGCCAGCGCGACGCTGGATTTCTCCACGCTCGACCGTGCAAGCCAGCTGCACATGGACTGCCTCTACGTGGCCGACGGCTGGCGCCAGCGCTCGATCGGCGCCCGACTGTGGGAACAGGTGCATGCGCTCGCACGTGAGCTGGATTGCCACGCCATCGAATGGCAGACACCGTCATGGAACACGGACGCCGCGCGCTTCTATGGCCGGCTCGGCGCCACGGAGATGGCCAAACGGCGCTTTCGCTTTCTTCTTCCGCACAATGACTGACGGTCATGGGAAGCACCGTGCAAAGATGCGATTCTCCCGGAGAGATCCCATGCTGGAACTTCGCCCCACCTGCGAGCAATGCAACAAGCCGCTGCCGCCTGCGTCCACCGACGCGATGATCTGCTCCTTCGAATGCACGTTTTGCCGTGATTGCGTCGCGCTGCTGCACGACGTCTGCCCCAACTGCGGTGGCGGCTTCGTGCCCAGGCCGATCCGGCCCGCGCTTGAATGGCGACCCGGCGCCACGCTGGCGCGCCACCCGGCCACGACTCATGTGACCTGGAAACCCGTCGACCTCGCGGCGCATGCCGCGTGGGCGGTGAGCGCGCGCAAACTGCCACCCGAACAACGCTGAACCTCCTGCAGCCGCACGTGCCGCGCTGCACGACGACAGATCGTTGACGCCGCGCGTCCTAAAGATGGGTGAGCCTCGCACGGTCGGCCATCATCACCGCATCCATGTCCACGCACGCAAGACACTCCAGCCACCGGCCGTGGAACGGGCCGGTCGTGGTGGTCACGCTGTTCGTGCTGGTGCTGGTCACCTCGGCAGGCCCGCTGTGGCTTGCCCGGCATGTCGGCAGTCTCCTGCCTATCTGGGTGCCCAACGGCATCGTGGTGGGCAGCTTGCTGGTCATGAGCCGCCGACGGTGGCCTTGGCCCGTCGCAGCGGCGTTCGTGGCGCTGGCGCTCGGCGAGGTCATCACGCATGGCGGGCCGCGCGAAACCAATGTGCTGTCAGGCCTGGCGCTGGCTGCCGGTGACTGCATCGAGATACTGATCGTGGCGAGCCTGATCCGGCGTGCGTTTCCGCGCATCGCCGACGACACGCAATTCCTGCTGCTTGGCCGTATCGCGCTGGGCGCTACCCTTTTGGGCAGCGTGGTTTCGGCGTTGCTGGCCGCGGTCGAGCTGGAGACGGCGCACGACGTGTCGTTCTGGCTGACCGCCAACACCTGGTTCCGTGCCCACGTGTTGGGCATGGTGATCGTGGGCACGCTTTCGCTGGTGACTGTCCGGCGCGGCCTGCGCGTGTTGGGCGAACCCGGGCGCCGGCTGCGCATGCTGCGCGATGCGAGCCTGCTGGTGCTGGTCGCGGTCGTCGTGTTCGGGCAGTCGCGCTACCCCCTGCTGTTCGTGGTATTCGCGCCGCTGCTCTACATGGTCTTTCAGCATCGCTTCCCCGGGTTGGTGATCGGCATTGCGCTGGTGGCGCTGGTCACCACCTTCGCCACCGCGCTGGGACATGGTCCGTTCGACCTTATTCCGGATGCCAGCGCCAGCGAGCGAGCGCTGCTCGCGCAGATCTACCTTGGGGTGCTGTGCGTGGTGGCCGTGCCGGTGGCGTTGGCCCTGGCCGATCGTCGCCGGCTGGCCCGGCAGGTGGGCGACAGCGAAAACCGCTATCGCCTGTTGGCGGACTATGCGAGCGACCTCGTCCTGCGCATCGCCCGCGACGGCACGCGGCGCTACGTGTCGCCTTCGGTCAAGGACATGCTCGGCTGGGAAGTCGCAGAGTTCACCCAGTTGCGCGGCCAGCTGATCCATCCCGATGACCGTGAAATCACGTTCGAGGCAGCCGAGCGCTTGTGGGAAACCGGCCGCCCATCGCTCACGCGCTATCGGTTGCGTCGCCGCTCGGGCGAGTACATGTGGATCGAAGCCCTGGCGCGGGTCGCGCCCAGTCCCGACCACGAGGGCGAGATGGAACTGGTTTACACCGGCCGCGATGTCACGGAAGACGTAGAGGCCGAACAGAGGCTCGCGGAAAGCGAGAAACGCCTGCGCACCATTACCGACAACATGCCGGCCATCATCGCGCACGTGGACCTGCAGCAACGCTATACCTTCGTCAACGGTTACGTGGGCGAAGTGGTGGGCATCGATCCCGAAAAGATGCTGGGCCGGACCATCGAGGATGTTCGCGGCGCCGAGGCGTACGCGCTGCTGGAACCGCATATCACGCTGGCACTGTCGGGCACGGTGACCACGTTCGAGTACGACGCCGACTATGGCAAGGGACGGCGCTATTTCCAGACCACTTATCTGCCGGCGACCTCAGCCACCGGCGAACGCAACGGCATGTACATCCTGACCACCGACGTCACCCGCATCAAGCAGGCCGAGCAGCAGCTGGCCATCCTCGCGCGCCAGGACACGCTCACCGGCATCCCCAACCGGCTCTCGTTCCGCGAAGGCATCGAGCTGTCGATCCAACGTGCCTCGCTCACGCACGCGCCGCTGCTGTTGATGCTGATCGACATCGACCACTTCAAGCAGATCAACGACACCTATGGCCATGCCGCCGGCGACGAGGCGTTGTGCGCAGTCGCCGCGCGCCTGAAATCCTGCGTGCGGCGCACCGACCTGCTCGCACGGCTGGGCGGCGACGAGTTCGTGATCCTTTGCCACGACATCGAAAGCGTCGCCGACGCCGAGGCGCTGGCGCGAAAGATCGAAGAGGCCATGCAGCCGCCAGTAATGATCGACACCAAGTCGCTGCAGGTATCGCTGAGCATCGGTCTTGCACTGCATCGCAACGTCACTTCCGCCGATGCCCTGCTGCACCTCGCCGATGAAGCGCTGTACGACGCCAAGGCACGCGGGCGCGCACGCTACCGCATCAGCGCCAGCGGCATCTGACGAACGCGGACAAACGAAGGGGACCGGCATGCGCAACGGGAAACGACCGCCATGAATCCAGACCTGCTCTATCCCCATATCCGCGTGGTGCTGAGCATCATCCTCGGCATGGGCATCACCACGCTGCTGAGTGGCCTGGCATCGGTGATCGAGCATCCCCGGCGCTACGGCTGGTCGTGGATCCACATGACATGGGCGGCGTGGGCATTCCTGTCCATCGTCACCTTCTGGTGGTGGGAGTTTCGTCTTACCCAGGTCACCTTGTGGACCTTTGGCAAGTACGTATTCGTCATCGCCTATTGCGCCACCTACTTCATGGTGTCGACGCTGCTGTTCCCCAAGGACGTACGCGAGTACGGCAGCTACGAGCACTACCTGATCCAACGTCGCGGCTGGTTCTTCGGCATGATCGCGCTGATCACGCTGATGGACTTGGCAGACACCACGCTCAAGGGCGAAAGCCGCTGGCACATGCTGGGCCACGCGTATCCGGTGCACACGGTGTTGATGCTGGTGATCGCGGGCCTCGGCGCGTGGCTCGCCAGCCGCCGGGCGCAACTGATCATCGCCCTGTTCGCGCTGGCCTACCAGGTCGTCTACTTCACCGCCGAGTACCTTACCCTCGGCGTCGATTGATCGCACTCATTCGCGCGCGGCGAGCGCCCGGTTCACGCGCAACGCGAGCAGCGTGCATATCACGCCCGACAGCAGGTACGCGCTGACCGCCACCAGCCCGAAGCGCACCGACAGGCTCAACGCAACCAGCGGTGCAAACGCCGCACCGATCAGCCAGGCAAAGTCGGTGGTGAGCGCCGCGCCGGCATAACGCAGGCGCATTTCGAAATTGGATGTCACGCTGCCGGCTGCCTGTCCGTAGGACAGGCCCAGTCCGCCGAAGCCCAGGATGATGAAGGCATCCTGGCCCAGCTTGCCGCCGCCCAGCAGCCACGGCGAGATCAGCGCGAAGATCGCTATCAGCGCAGCCATGATGCCCAGCGTGGTGCGACGTCCGATGCGGTCGGCCATCACGCCGGAGATGATCATGCCGAGGATGCAGGCGAAGGCACCGATGATCTCGGCCACCAGCACGGCGTTCACCGACTGCGTGGACTGAAGCACGATCCACGACAGCGGGAAAATGGTGACGAGGTGGAACAGCGCATAGCTGGCCAGCGCCGCGAACGCTCCGATGAAGATGTTGTAGCCCTGCGTGCGCAGGATCTCGATGGCGCCAATGGGCTCCAGCTCGCGCTCTTCCATGGCCACCGTGTATTCCTCGGTCACCACCAGCCGCAGCCGCGCGAACAGCGCCACCACGTTGATGGCGAACGCCACGAAGAACGGATAGCGCCAGCCCCAGTCGATGAAGTCGACCTCGGACAGGTTGGCGTGCAGGAACAGGAACAGCGTGCCTGCCACCAGAAAACCGATCGGCGCGCTCAGCTGGCCCAGCATGGCGTACCAGCCGCGCTTTTGCGGTGGTGTGTTGAGCGCCAGCAGCGATGGCAGGCCGTCCCACGAACCACCCAGGGCAATGCCCTGCAACAGGCGGAACAGCACCAGCAGGCCGATCGCCCACGTGCCGATGTCCTTGTAGGGAGGCAGGAAAGCCATGCCGGCCGTGGCGCTGCCCAGCAGGAACAGCGCGATGGTGAGCTTGGTGCCGCGGCTCCAGCGACGCTGGAAATGCATGAAGAGCGCCGTGCCGAACGGCCGCGCGATGAAGGCCAGTGAAAATATCGTGAAGGCATACAGCATGCCGTCCAGTGCGCTGGCAAAGGGGAATAGCACCTGCGGAAACACCAGCACGCAGGAAATCCCGAACACGAAAAAGTCGAAATGCTCGGACGTGCGGCCGATGATCACGCCAACGGCAATTTCTCCCGGCGCCACCTTCGCGTGGGCTTGCAGCCGCCCGATCTCCTCGACCGAGGTGCCTTTCGTGCGTCCGTGTTCAGGGAAGGTGCTTGACATAGTCGTTACCTGGAAAGAGGGAGGATGTTGCGGCCGTCACTGGCACCGCCACGCCTCACGCGTCATGGGGATGCTGTCCTGGTTCCTGTTCCGCTGCACGGCGTACCCGTTTTTACATCCATAACATCGGTTGCGCCGTCGGTCATGTCTATGAAGGTATCTCGTGGACTGCTGCTAGCTGTCGTCATCCTGCTTGCGGGTTGCCAATCCGTGCTGATGTCGCCGTCGGGAGACCTGGCGGTACAGCAGCGCAACCTCATCATCACCTCGACCGTGTTGATGCTGCTCATCATCGTTCCGGTGATCGTGCTGACGCTGGTGTTCGCCTGGCATTTCCGCGCCTCCAACAAGAAGGCCACCTACGATCCGGAGTGGGAACACTCCACCATCCTCGAACTGCTGATCTGGTCCGCACCGTTGCTGATTATCATCGCGCTCGGTGCGATCACCTGGGTGAGCACGCACAAGCTTGATCCCTATCGTCCGCTCGATCGTCTCGCCGCTGGTCGTCCGATGCCTGCCGATGCCCGTCCGCTTACCGTGAACGTGGTGGCGCTCGACTGGAAATGGCTGTTCATATACCCCGAACAAGGCATTGCCACCGTGAACGAGCTGGCTGCGCCGGTGGACCGGCCGATCAAGTTCAAGATTACGGCCACCTCGGTGATGAACTCGTTCTTCATCCCCGCGCTCGCCGGGCAGATCTATGCGATGCCGGGCATGGAAACCAAGCTGCAGGCGGTGCTCAACAAGCCTGGCGATTTCCAGGGCTTCTCGGCCAACTACAGTGGCCACGGATTCTCCGGCATGCATTTCGTTTTCCATGGCATGAGCGAGGACGGCTTTGCGCAATGGGTACAGCAGGCCAAGGCCAACGGCAGCGATCTCAGCCGTGAGGTCTACGTGAAGCTGGCCGAACCCAGCGAAAACGAGCCGCCACGTTATTACGCCACCGTGGCGCCGGGCCTCTACCAGGCCATCCTCACGCGTTGCCTGGACCCGGACAGTCCTTCCTGCATGACGCACACGCGACCCGCGCGCAGTGGCGAGTCCACCGGCATGGCCGGCATGCCGATGCCTGCGGCCGAGTCCCATTGAAGGTGGTGTCCACGATGATCGCCCATATCGATCCCGCCAAGCTGATCTTCGGTCGCCTCACGCTCGCCTCGCTGCCCCTGCACGAGCCCATCGTGGTCTACACGTTCATTGGCGTGGCGCTCGGTGGCCTCGCGGTGCTGGGCGCCATCACTTACTTCAGGCTATGGGGTTACCTGTGGCGCGAGTGGTTCACCAGCATCGACCACAAGAAGATCGGCATCATGTACATGGTGCTTGGCTTCGTGATGCTGCTGCGTGGCTTCGCCGACGCGATCATGATGCGCGGCCAGCAGGCGATCGCGTTCGGCGGTTCCACTGGCTACCTGCCGCCGGAGCATTACGACCAGATCTTCACCGCGCACGGCGTGATCATGATCTTCTTTGTCGCCATGCCGATGGTGACGGGCCTGATGAACTTCGTGATGCCCCTGCAGATCGGCGCGCGCGACGTGGCGTTTCCGTTCCTCAACAACTTCAGTTTCTGGATGACGGTATCGGGCGCCATGCTGGTGATGGCGTCGCTGTTCATCGGCGAGTTCGCGCGTACCGGCTGGCTGGCGTATCCGCCGCTGTCCGACATCGCCTCCAGTCCCGATGCCGGGGTGGATTACTACATCTGGGCGCTGCAGATCGCGGGCGTGGGCACGTTGTTATCGGGCATCAACCTGCTGGTGACCATCATCAAGATGCGTGCGCCCGGCATGACCATGATGAAGATGCCGGTGTTCACCTGGACGGCGCTATGCACCAACGTGCTGATCGTCGCCGCATTCCCGGTGCTCACCGCCGTACTCGCGCTGCTGGCGCTGGATCGCTATGTGGGCACCAACTTCTTCACCACCGAGCTTGGCGGCAACGCCATGATGTACGTGAACCTGATCTGGATCTGGGGACATCCGGAGGTATACATCCTGGTGCTGCCGGTATTCGGCATCTATTCGGAAGTGACCGCCACCTTCAGCCGCAAGCCGCTGTTCGGCTACGCCTCGATGGTCTACGCCACGGTGGTGATCACGGTGCTGTCGTACCTGGTGTGGCTGCACCACTTCTTCACCATGGGGTCGGGCGCGAGCGTCAACTCGTTCTTCGGCATCACCACGATGATCATCTCGATCCCCACGGGCGCGAAGATCTTCAACTGGCTGTTCACCATGTATCGCGGCCGGGTGGTGTTCGACCTGCCGATGATGTGGACGGTGGCGTTCATGATCACCTTCGTGATCGGCGGCATGACCGGCGTGCTGCTGGCCGTGCCGCCCGCCGACTTCTCGCTGCACAACAGCCTGTTCCTGGTCGCGCACTTTCACAACGTGATCATCGGCGGCGTGCTGTTTGGCCTGTTCGCCGGCATCTATTACTGGTTTCCCAAGGCGTTCGGCTTCCGGCTCGATCCGTTCTGGGGCAAGTGCGCCTTCTGGTTCTGGGTGATCGGCTTCTATTTCGCCTTCATGCCGCTGTACGTGCTTGGGCTGATGGGCGTGACGCGGCGCCTCAACCATTTCGACGATCCGTCGTTGCAGATCTGGTTCGTGCTGGCCGCGTTCGGCGCCTTCCTGATCCTGCTTGGCATCGGCTGCATGCTGGTGCAGATAGCCGTGAGCATCATGCGCCGCGAGCAGCTGCGCGACGTGACCGGCGATCCGTGGGGCGGGCGCACCCTGGAATGGTCCACGTCTTCGCCGCCGCCGCCGTACAACTTCGCCTTCACGCCGCGCATCCACGATCACGATGCGTGGTGGATGATGAAGAAGTATCGCTATCAGCGGCCACTGGACGGCTATTTGCCCATCCACATGCCGCACAACACGCCGACCGGCATCATCCTGGGCGCCCTGAGCTTCGTCTTCGGCTTCGCGATGATCTGGTACATGTGGCTGGTCGCGGCCGTCGCTTTCGTGACGATGCTGGTAGTGGCCATTGCGCACACCTTCAACTACGACCGCGAGTACTACATACCGGCGGATGAAGTACGCCGCGTCGAACAAGCCCGCACGGAGCTCCTGGCCAGCCATGTCTGACATGACCACCTCGATGACCCCCGGAGGCGGACCCACGGAAGCGCTGCGCTTCCACGAGTCCAGGGATTACCACCCGGCCAATGGCACCCTGCTGGGCTTCTGGGTATACCTGATGAGCGACTGCCTCATCTTCGCCTGCCTGTTTGCCGCCTATGGCGTGCTGGGCCGCGAGTATGCCGGCGGCCCGACGGGACCCGAGGTGCTGGAACTTCCCACGGTGGCGCTCAACACCTCGCTGCTGCTGCTCTCCTCGATCACCTATGGCTTTGCCGTGCTGGAGATGCAGCGCGACCGCCAGAAGCCGATGATGTTGTGGCTGGTGATCACCGGCCTGCTCGGCGCGGGCTTCCTCACCATTGAATTGCGCGAATTTGCACACCTGATCGCCGAAGGCAACGGGCCGCAACGCAGTGCGTTCCTGTCGTCGTTCTTTACCCTGGTCGGCACGCACGGCCTGCACGTGACCTGCGGCATCCTGTGGCTGATCGTGCTGATGGTGCAGGTGGCAAAAAAGGGTCTGATCACCGCCAACAAGCGCCGGCTGATGTGCCTGTCGATGTTCTGGCACTTCCTCGACGTGGTGTGGGTGGGCGTCTTCAGTTTCGTCTACCTGATGGGAGTGCTGCCATGAGCGCGCACGAGGAAACGCAGCACGCCTACGACGATCACCATCACGACCACGACGACCTCGGCATCCACGCCACCTTCGGCGGCTACATGACCGGCTTCGTGCTGGCGGTGGTTCTCACCATCATCCCGTTCTGGGTGGTGATCGGCCATGTGTTCGACAAATCCAGCACGGCAGCCGTAGTCATCCTTGGGCTCGCGGCCGTGCAGATCGTGGTGCACATGATCTACTTCCTGCACATGAACACGAAATCCGAGGGCGGCTGGAACATGCTCGCGCTGGTGTTTACCATCGTGCTGGTGGTGATCACGCTCAGCGGATCGATCTGGATCATGTACCACCTCAACAACAACATGATGCCGCTGATGGATCCGTCGAACCTGCCATGATGCATCGCGCCTGTCTCCGCCTTTCGCTGCCCCGATGACCGACGAACCCAACCGCTCGCCGCGCGGCACTATCGCGCTGACCCTGTTTGCCTTGCTGGGCCTGGTGCTGTTCGCCGGCTTCGTCGCGCTCGGTACCTGGCAGGTTTACCGCATGGGATGGAAGCGCGAGCTGATCGAACGCGTGGATTCGCGCGTGCACGCTGCTGCGACGCCTGCGCCGGCAGAGAAGCAGTGGCCACAGGTCACCGTGGCATCCGACGAATACCGCCATGTGCAGCTGCAGGGACATTTCCTGCATGACAGACGCACGCTGGTATGGGCGTCCACCAACCTCGGCAGCGGTTATTGGGTCATCACGCCGCTGCAGCAGGACGATGGCTCGATCGTGCTGGTGAACCGCGGTTTCGTGCCGCCGGACTGGTGCGGCCTGACGGGCTCATGCGAGCCCGGCAGTGGCGGCGAGAGCACGGTGACCGGCCTGCTGCGCATGAGCGAAGGGCCCGTGGTGTTCCGCCACAATGATCCGGCGAAAAATAGTTGGTACACGCGTGACGTACCCGCGATGGCGAAGGCGCGCGCGCTGCAGCGTGTCGCGCCGTATTTCGTCGACCAGGATGCGGCGCCCGGCACATTGGACCAGGGCAAGCCCGTGTGGCCGCAGGGAGGACTCACGGTGATCGACTTTCCCAACAACCACCTGAGCTATCTCATCACCTGGTATGCGCTGGCCTTGATGGTGCTTGGCGCGGGCATCTACGTCGTGCGCGACGAGCGTCGGTTGCGCCGGAAGCACCCGACGCCATCGTAGGAGCGCACCCAGTGCGCGACCGCGGCGCGGAAGGGTGCAGCACTCTCATTCGTTCATCGCGCACTGGGTGCGCTCCTACAAAAGAAGCCGGCGGTGTCCCTTACATGTGCAGGAACGACTTGCCCTGCTTCAGCACGGTGTCGCACACCTTGGTGGTGAGTTGCGATTTCATGTCGCTGGAGCCACCGCCCAGGCTGTTGAGATCCATGCTCTGTCCGCTGCTGCCCTGCAGGATGCCCTTGGCGCCGCTGAGATAGCCAGGATCGCTGGTAGCGGCGCTGGAACCAGCCGCGGCGCTTGTATCGGTGCTCGACGTGGATTTTTTCTTGCCAGTCAGCTGTCCCATCATGTCGCTGGCGCTGGAACCCTGCTCGGCGCTGCTCGCGGCCGAACCGGAACCGCCGCCCAACTTTCCCATCAGCTGCTGCTGGATGCCCGACGCGCCGGAGTCGCCGCCGAGATAGTTGTTCTTCACGCAGTACTGCAGCAGGCCGGCCACGTTGCCCATGCTGCCCGAGGTCATGGAGCTGCCGCCGGGAACCATGCCGCCCAGCTTGCCCAGGTCCTGCGCGCTTCCGACGCTGCAGGCAAGGCTGAGTGCCACGGCCACGCAAGCCGTGCCGATGCCGTTGATACGCTTGTTCATGTCCGTCCCTCCGTCAGGTCCGCGCATTCAACACCTCGCGCCGTTAGCGTCGCGTCAGCACTGACCGCCTGTTCCGTTCGGGACGCTCGCGCCCTTAACATGGGCGGCGCTCACGCATCCCAAGGGAACTCGATCGATGACACGCCATGCCGCGTTCATGCTGCTCGCCACGTTGCTCGCCGGTTGCACCACCGCCAGCCATCTGCGCGATTCCCAGGCGACCGCGATGTACCGCGGCAACGGATCGGTGCAGGACATCGCCGCATGCGTCAGCGCCGCCTGGTCGCAAAAGCCGGTACACCTCGTAACGAACGTGCTCTATGGCGGCACGACCATCGAGATCCACATGAACGATCGCGCGCCGGCCGTCGCACTGGTGGACATCAAGCCCGTCAGCGACAAGACCGTGGCGAGTTATTACTCGTCCTTCAAGGACGACGACAGCTGGTATTTCGAGCAGATCGACCACTGCGTCACGGCGACGCCAGCGCCAAACTGAGCAGCGCCGCCCGACTCCACGGCGGCTTCACGAACGCGCCCGGATAGTGGCATCGCGGTACACGTTCCACCGTGTGACGCGAGGGGATCGACGCTTTGCCCCGGATTGCCGCCGACACTCACCGGAGTCGCCGCCATGGGATCGACGCAGAGACGAGAACGTGCCTGGGCCGCCGTCGTATTGTTCGTCGTCATTGCACTGACGGGATTCCGAAGCACGGCCTCCGAACGCATCAGCTTCGACAAGGGTGCGGACTCAACGACATTCACCGCGCAGCTGGGCGAGGGCCACGACTATGTGCTTGGCGCCCGGGCGGGACAGACGCTGGTGGTGACGCTCAAGGCGCCGGCTGGCGTGTACTTCAACGTGCTTCCGCCGGACGGCCAGGACGCCCTGACCAATACGTCCATCACCGGCGACGCGCAATGGAGCGGCGCACTGCCGCGCGATGGCAACTACGTCGTGCGCGTCTACCAGATGCGCGCCGCGTCGCGGCAGGGCAAGAACCCCAGTTTCACCATTACGCTTGCGGTGAAGTAGTTCTCGCGCCACGGCTTCTTCTGTAGGAGCGCACCCAGTGCGCGATCGCGGACCATGGAATCGCACGCTGGGTGTGCATGGCCGTTCGCGCACTGGGTGCGCTCCTACAGTCAGGTGCTTACAGGCGCTTCAACCCTGCCGCCTCGCGCGCCAGCAATTCGATGCCGGCCCAATCGCCGCCATGCAGCTTGTCCGCCGGGGTGAGCCACGAGCCGCCCACGCAGATCACGTTGGGCAGTGACAGGAAATCCGGCGCGCTCGCCAGCGTGATGCCGCCGGTCGGGCAGAACTTCATCTGCGGCAGCGGACTGGCCCACGCGCCCAGCAGCTTGTGCCCGCCGGCCGGCACGGCAGGAAAGAACTTCACGT
>Ga0335083_10009165_pt1 | contig 12030 bp, 6 predicted proteins | sample Lox_Sample_42_FD_206716 | JGI IMG/M metagenome (GOLD analysis project Ga0335083, IMG submission 206716) | Soil microbial communities from Loxahatchee National Wildlife Refuge, Florida, United States - Lox_Sample_4.2 | ecosystem: Environmental > Terrestrial > Soil > Wetlands | place: USA: Florida... | reverse complement strand
TGATCGCGTCTTCCGGCGATGTTTTCACGCACACCATTGGTGATGTTGTATTGCAGGCTGTTGATGTCCCAGAAGCCTTCGATGCCCGCGGTAAACGTCCCGATGGCGGACACGGGCCTGGAATAGGTCAACTGCGAATCGATCCGGTCGCCCGCGTTGTAGTCGCGCACCTGCTCGACAACCTCGCCCGTGCTGTCGAGCGGATAGTTGAAGAGATCGCGATAGCGGTAGCGGTCGTAGTAGGTCTGCCAGCGAAGTTCGCCCGCGCCGGCCCCCCGCCTGTAGCCGGCGCCGATCACGTCGCGGCTGTCCACCACGTGCTGCGCGGGATCGCCGGAAAAACTGGTTCCCAGACCGATAAGCGGCTGCTTGTCGCGTGCGTTGAAATAGACCAGGAAACTCCAGTTGCGCCAGATGAGGTTGGCGAAGGTGTGATACCCGCGTTCGTGATCGGCGTTGCCGGCGATGCCCGAAGCCGGCGCCCCCGGCGGAACCGCCAGGCCGTTCAACCCCAGCGCAACTCCGGTGTCCTGAAAGATCGACCCCGAGACCAGCAGGTTGGCGCCCCGTCCGAGGTACAGCGAAGACGACGCCGAGAGCTTGTGCCCGCCCGCCGAATCGGTCTCCGTCGAGAGGCGGAGTTTCTCGCCATCCACCGGCGAGCGCGTCACGATATTGATATTGGCCAGCATTCCGTTGGAGCCGTAGAGCGCCGAAGTGGGGCCGCGAAGGATCTCGATCCGCTCTACCAGATCCATGTCCAGGCCAAAATCCTGACCGAAGAATCCGTTCGAATCGTAAATGTTGTCGGTCAGGGGATGGCCGTTCAGCATCACCAGGAAACGCGTGTTGAAGTCGCCGGGAAGCGAAATACCACTCACGCCGGCGTAGTGGTAGGTGTGATCGTACGTAATATAGAACCCGCGTACTGATTCGAGAACTTCGGCGAGGGTGCGATAGCCATATTTGCGGATGTCATCAGCGGTGATCACGGTGACGCTGGCCGGCGCCTCCGCCAGCGTCTGGGCATGCAAGGAAACCGCTTCCACCGTCGGGAGATCGCCGAATAACGCCTGGTCGTCGGCCGGTTTCGGCGGCGTCTGCGCCCCAGCGGGAATGCTGGTAATACCACCAGCCAGTATCAGGATCAGGACCCCATTTTTCATGATCGAAACGCGTGCGGCGCAGACGCCTCATGACCCTTATCGGATGGGGTGGAGGATGCGTGAGGAGTTGAGGTGGGATTAAAACGAGGAGGATCTGGCTAGCTGGGAGGTAGGGTCATGAAGGCCCGCGCCGCAAACCCGGAAGTCGTGAACGGATCGCTAAGATGCCCGTTCGGCTTCCCGGACGGTCGCGGCCCCGGGAGCTTCGGAACTTCACCCGGAGCCGCGAGCGTCAGAGACCGCTGGCAGGTCCGCGGCTCCGGGTATTCCGCTTGCAATCGTCATTCGCCATCGTTCCGCACCGGGTGCAGAACCACTTCCGCAGTGGTGACCGCCGCGCCGCCGTGCGTCTTCGGCGAGGCCACCCGATACACGGTCTCACCCTCCGAGCCCATCCAGACATTAGCCAGCGTGCAGCGGCCTTCCGAGCACTGGAAGGAGAGCACCGCGTTCCCGGCACTCACCCATGCCGCTTTGGCGTTGCCCGACGGATAGAGAAATGTCAGTAGTTGTTTGCCATGGCCGCCGGAAACGATCATCGTCGAATTCCCGGCCTCGCTGCGCTCCACCAGGACCCGGTAAGTCCCGGCATCGAGCGCCTTGCCGCCCGCGTGGAACGCGAACGGGATGTTGGCTTCCATGGTTTGGGCGGAAGCGATTCCAGCAGCCACCACGAAAGCGGCTGCAGCCATCAAAGTAGTATTCAAGCGTGTCATGTCTGTCATCCTCTCCAGGCCAGTGGCCGATTGGAATTTGGTTGCGCCGGGATTATGGCACGTGCCGCGCCACAGATGGCAAACAGGTATCACGTTGAAAATGCAAGGATGGGCAGCCAGAGGAGGGGCCAGAATGAACCGGGCGGTTCATGCGCCTGAACCCAACTGTTCATCGGCGGAATGCCGGCCGGGCCGCCATCGGCCAAAGAAAGCCGCCAACAGTAAGACTATGGGCTGGAATCTGTTGATCCGGGTGATGGTATTGCCATCACCCGGCTGCCTGTTCTCGCGCCGCCGCGCGAAGGCCGCGGCGGCGCGTCCCCCGTTAGAAGTAGATCTTCAACGCAAGTTGGATGCGGCGTGGCGCGCGGAACGAAGTGACCTCGCCGAAACTCAAGCTCGTATTGTTGGTGCTCAGAGCGTTGGGGTTCACCCAGTTCATGGTGTTGAACGTCTCGAATCGGAACTGGAGGTACCTCTGTTGCGACTCCGTCAGGTAGAAATTCTTGAACAGCGAGGCATCCAGATTGAAGAATCCGGGTCCGCGAACGGTGCCGCGGCCGGTATTGCCCACCCGGATGACGCCCTGCGGTACGGCCGCGAAGCAGGCGGGGTTGAACCAATTCAGGCTTTGCCCTTCGGCCTGCACCGTGGCGGCGTATTGATGGGGCGCGTTGGAATTCGCATTGCAAACCTCGTCGGGCCGGCCGCTGGCCGCGCTGCTGCCGAGATTTCCGAGGCCGGCGGGGTCCACGCTCGAGGTCGTCACCGTCAACGGCAGACCAGTGTAGGTGGAAAGGATTCCGGACACTTCCCATCCTTTGAGCGCCTGGCCTACTACGCCATGGCGTTCCTTGAAGATCGGGATGGTGTAGTAGTAGCTCAGCGTCAGGATCTGCTGCCGGTCGCCGGGATACGGCCCATATTCACCCTCATGCCAGTTGTAGCTGTTCTGCGGCGCGTTGGAGCGGTCCGAGCCGTTGTCCGTCAGATTCTTCGACCACGTGTAGACGGCGTAGACCCGTCCGGCCGCGTGTAAGCTCTTGTTCACACTCACCTGGAGAGAGTGGTAGTTGGAATCGAAGGCGGTCTCCAGCGCGTTGATGTAATTCCAGCCGTAATACGGCCGCACCGCGTTGATACGCGGATCAGTGGCGGTGGTGAAAATGGTCGTACCCGCGGGAAGCAGTCCGGCCGCCACGCCCGCGCCCGGATAGGCTTCGTTAATGTCCACGATTCCCAGCAGGTGCGTGCCCTTCGATCCCACATATCCCACGCTGAGCAGCGTGCTGGACCCGAACTGGTGCTCGACCGTGAGGTTCCACTGCTGCGAATAGGGAACGTTCGCGGGAAGCTGAGTGGCGTGCAGCCCCAGGGGCGCCGAAATGGTTCCGGTCGGAGTGCCCGAGGTCACATCGCTGAACGGCACGAAGGAAAACGTAGTGCTCTGCACGAACGGAGCGTTGGCAAAGATGTTCTGCTCGTAAGTCCCGAACAGACCGGAATCGTAGTACACGCCGTAGCCCGCCCGTACCGCGGTCTTGCCGGTTCCGAAGGGATCCCACGCCAGACCGACACGCGGCGCGAAGTTATGGTAGGAGTCGTTCGCGATTTTGCTTCCGAACGGTGAGTTCTTTCCGCCGAGGATCAACCCCAGTCCCGAGTTCAAGGCGAGCTGCGTCAGGTTCGCCTGGTTGGTAGGAACCGGATTCACAAAGTTCCCGTTGGTCGGGTTGACAGCGGGAGCGTTCGTGCGGCTGTAGAGCGCCGGGTCGAAGTTGGTCAACTCGCCGTTACTGTCGGAAGGCTGGCCGAAGAAACTCCAGCGCACGCCATAGTACATGGTCAGCCGCGGTGTCACTTTGAAATCGTCCTGCGCGAACGCTTCGTGCTGCCAGGCCACGACGTACGGCGTGATGTCCTGGGAGGGCATGGTGAAGCTGTTGACATTCCCCAACAGGAAGTTCGCCCACGACTGAAGGTAGTTCTCTACGGTGCCGGTTGTCGGCGCTCCGTTGTTGCTGAAACCGAAGGTACCCTGCGCCCCATCGGCGTTCTCGGTCTTGTTGTAGTGGTTGATGGTGTAGCCGAACCGCATCGTGTGACGCCCTTTGATCCAGGTCATCGTGTCGAAGAAGTTGTGGTTGCGGTTATAGTCCTTGTACGGGCCGATGCCGGCCAGCGTGGTCCCGCTGGTGAATGAAAGGTTCGGAACGACGCCCTGGGTATTTGTGAAGGGCTCTTTAGGAGTAACATCGGGAGCATTCACTTTGGCGTCCAGGCCCACCGGCGTGGAGATAATCGCGCTCCGGGTATAGGCATACCCGGCCTCGTTCAGCAAGGTCGGTTTGATCGAATACACGCCGTGGAACACCAGGCTCTTCCCGGGTGACTGCGTATTCGTCACGCAACTGCCGGGGAAAGATGAGCAGGAGAAGATTCCCGCCGGCTCGGTGGTCGGGATGGCGTCGTTGGAGAATTTTCCGAAGATGGCGAACTTGTCATTGAAGCGCTGGTCGATCTTGATCAACTCCTCGCGGTAGTTGAGCAGGATACGCCCGGGGAAAACACCGGACGTCAGATCGGCGGCGGTATTGCCGCTGGAAAGCGGTACCTTGCTGAAAATATCTTTGATATAGGCCTGCGCATTCGGCGTGAACATACTGGTCGGGATCGACGACACGGGCGCGGACCCTGTCGGGCAATTAATGCCGCTGTTGACCGTGAGAACAGTGATGCAGACCGGCTGCGGGAAGTTGCCCTGCAGCATGCCTTGCGTCGGCAAAGTCGGCGTGAAGGTGGTGTAGTTGATGATGCGCTTGGCCTCCTCCGAGAAGAAGAAGAAGGTCTTGTCGTGGTTCCGGTTATAGCCGCCGAGCGGCACAGGGCCGCCCACCGTGCCGCCGAAATCGTTCCAGCGGTAGGGCGACTGCTTGGCGTAGCAGTCCGTGTAGTTCGCCGTGGTGCAGGGCGTCTGCGGATTCACCCGGTCGACCAGGTTCACTTTGGTCGCGTTGTTGAACCAGTTGTTGGCATTGAGCTTGTCGTTGCGGAAGAATTCGAAGAGGTCGCCGTGATAATGGCTGGTGCCGCTTTTTGTGACCACATTGACCTGGGCTCCGCCCGCGCGTCCGGTGTCGGCCGTGTAGGAACCGCGCTCCACCTTGAATTCCGCAATGGCCTCGATGCTCGGGAACGACCCCAGCGTCAGGTTGCTGCCGCGGTCGATGTTGTCGGCGCCATCCAGTGTCCAGTTATTGGCCGAATTGCGCATTCCGTTGACCGCGTATGGAATGGTGGTGGTGGTGCCGGAAGCGCCGGTCGTGCCGACGAACAATTCGTCCACCGCCCCTTGGTTGGTGACACCCGGCATCAGGGCGACCAGTTGTTCATAGTTGCGCGTCGCCAGCGACAACTCCCGCACCTGGGCGCCTTCAACGGTGTTCTCCACCGCCGGCGTGCCCAGTTCCACGGTGGCTGCCGACGCCGTGACTTCCACGGTCTCCGAGACCGCGCCCACTTGCATCGTCAGGTTGACTTTGAGAACGTCATTTACGTTCAGGACGATGCCCGTGATCGTCTCGGTCTTGAAACCAGCCGCTTCCGCCTTTACCGAATAGTGGCCAATCGGCAGCAAAACCGCGGAGTAAACACCGCTGGTTTCGGTGGTGACGGTGCGGACCACCTGGTTGCGGTCCGTATTGATTACACTGACCTTAGCTTTCGGCACAGCGGCCCCACTAGGATCCAGAACCGTGCCTTCGATGGTGCCGGTGATATCCTGGCCAAACAGGCCGGCCGCCCAAAACACACCTGCCAGGAACACCCCTGATGCGAGACGTCTCATGTTGCCTCCCGAAACAATCCATCCGTACTGACTTCTTGTAATTTGTACGAAGATTATGTCATGCTAACATTAGTATGTCAATAGTGGGTCCCCTGGACAAGCAGTTGCCGGTGCCCCTGTACCATCAGCTGCACAGTGTCCTCAAAGCCGAGATTGAAGCCGGCAAGTGGCGTCCCGGCGAGCAGATTCCCACTGAATCCAACCTGTCCGAAGCATTCGGCGTCAGCAAGATTACGGTACGGCAGGCTCTTGAAAGGCTTGTGGAACTCGGCTACATCCGCAAGGAGCAGGGTCGCGGCACTTTTGTTTCGGAACGGAAATTCGATGAGGGACCCCGCAAATTAACGAGTTTTACCGAGGAAATGAAGGCCCACGGACTGCCCGCCGCCTCGCGCGTCCTCGGGCAGGCCGTCGAAGCGGCTGATGCCCGGGTGGCGGCGGCGTTGCGTCTCTCGCCCGGATCGCCTGTCCTCGTCCTGAGGCGGTTGCGGCTGGCCGGTGGGCAACCGTTGACGTTCCAGGTGGCCAATCTTCCGGCCGACCTCGTGCCTGGCCTGGAAATCGATGGACGGTCTTCCCTCTACGACGTGCTGCAAAGCCGGTATCACTTGTACGCGGCCCGCGCCAAGGAGACCTACGTTGCCGCCACCGCTGACACGTCCGTCACCAAGCTGCTGGGCATTCGTGTCGGGGCGCCCGTGTTCAAGGCGGAGCGGATCAGCTTCCTGCCCAACGAAAAACCTTTCGAGTTTGTGCTGTCCACCATCCGGGGCGACCGTTATTCCATCGTCCTCGACCTGGTGAAGGAGGGCGCCGACAAGCGCACGCTCGAACTCCAGTCGGGTAAATCCTGACATCAGAAGCTCGTGGCGCGCGTTTTTAACCCGCGGCCGGTTTTTCAATCGGCCCGGACGCCGACGCGCCGAAAATTCGCCCCCGCGGTTCCCCCCCAAAAAAACTCGCTCCAAAAGTAAGGGCCAGTTCTCTCGTTTCCGAGGAACTGGCCCGTTTCCATTTTTGGCAGTCGGACGGATGGCATTCTTGCATCAATCCGCCGACGCCTTGACCGGATGCAGGACGACTTCCGCCGTGGTGACCGTGGCGTCCTTCCGTATCGTGGGCGTGGGGACCCGGTACACGAGATTATCGCCTGTGCCCAGCCAGATGTTGGCCAGCGCGCAGCTCCCGGCGGCACACCGGAAGGAGAGCACCGCATTGTCGCCGCCGGCCCATTTCGGTTTGCCTTCATCCGATGCGTAAAGGAACGTAAGCAGATCTCTCTCACCGTGCCGCCCCGAGATCACCATCATCGAGTTCCCGGAGTTGCTGCGCTGCACGCCGACGCGATAGGTCCCGGCCTCCAGGGTCCTGCCGTTGGCGTGGAAAGCGAAGGGGATATTGGCCTCCAGGGTTTGTGCGGAAGCGATTCCAGCAGCCACGACGAAGGCGGCTGCAGCCATCAAGGTAGTCGTTGCGCGTTTCATGTCTGTCATCCTCTCTATGGCCAGTGGCCGATTGGAATTTGGTTACGCGGGGAGAATGGCAGGCGGAGGGCCAAAAGGCCGAGGGGCCTGATCCCACTGAAAATGCGAGGCTAGGCGGCGGAACCGGTGGCCGGAATGAACGCGGCGGTTCGGCCGGGTGAACCCGGATGTTCAGCGCCCATGCGTGGCGTCGCCGAAGGCGATGCGCAAACCGCTCCCGGGAGTGACGGCTGTGTAGGTGACTTCCTGGCCGGGGAGGATCGCGAACGCACGAAGGGCGGCATCGGAGAGCGGCGAGGCGCCATCGCCGGAGAGGAAGTTCCCGGACACGGGATCGTAGAGGTAACCGGCGACGTGGCCGTTGATCGCGACCTGCGCCACGACATCGCATTCGGTGGATGCGCCCTTGAGAGCGGCGGAGACAAACGGGGCGCCGGCGCGTTGTTCCAGCAGCGCGATGCGGGGGCCGGCCGCGGATGCGTTTGCCGAGGTCAAGGTGACCTGCTGCCCGACAATCGGCGCCAGGTCGCTGTCGAATGCCAGCAGGTATTGTTCGACGTCGCGGCGGGTGGCGTCGGGATTGATTTGCGGAAATCCGGAATTCGACGTGGGCGTGAACGCGATGGCCGTGAGGAAGCGGAAGACGGTGTCGGTGGAACCGTCCCCCGAGTAACCGAAGCCGCGGACCTGATCGCCCATGGGGCCGCTGTCGGCCGCCTGGAAGAAGGGAACCACCGGTGTGCCGAACATTCCGATCTTGGCGTAGAGATTGCGCAGGTGCGGAATCTTGACGATCTGTGGAAGCTGTTCGAAGCTCTGATTGCCGGCGGTGCCGAACGACCCGGCGGCGGGATTGAGCGTGTGGCACCCATTGCAGGAAAACGCCGACTGGCCGAACGCAAGTTGCAGCGCCGGAGACACGATGCCGTCCGACGGGCGTGATCCGGAGTAGAAATTCTGGCCGTTCTGTTGGGACGGCGTCAGGGAATTGTCGAGGTTTCGAACCGGATTGGGCGGCGGCAGCACCTGCAATTGAAAGCTCGCGAAAACTTGCATTTCGCGCCGGTTGGGAATGTCGCGGCTGCCCACCAGGACCTGGAAGGCCGGCGCAAAGTTCAGGAATGAGAGATTGGAATCGAAGGCGCTCGTGCCGAAGTAGCCGTTGGAGCGGTCGCCGCGCCAATGCATGGCGCCCGAAAAGCGCAGGCCGCGCAGCGTCTGGGTGGTGAAGGGCCCCTTCATCGGGTGGAAATCGGTTTCCTGGTTGCTCCCGTTCAGAGGCGTGTTGAAACCGGTGGCGTCGAGCGCGATGAGGAACGGAATGAGGGCGCCGAAGTTGATCGGAATGGGGCTGGTGGTGACGGAAGCGTCCGGATTGCCGAGATCCCAGGCAAGATCGTCCATATCGCCGAAGATGTGGCAACTGGCGCAGGAGGCTTCGCCGTTGCCCGAGAAGCGGGTGGCGTCGTAGAGCATCGGCCGCCCTTTGACCACGGACGGCGGCTCGGGATTGGGCATCGGCAGGGCGGCGATCTGCTGGCTGGATTTGAGGTCGACGACTTTGAGCGAGTCGTCGAAGCGTGTCAGGACATAGAGCAGGCCGCGCGGCTCATCGAGTTTCAATCCGCTGGGGCCGCCGCCGGTGACCGCGATGTAATTGGCGCTGGCGGTGACGGGATTGAAGCTGTCGTTTTCGATGGATTGCGTGGAAAAGACACCGACCTTGCTGGAGCCGAACGCCGCGACATAGATCGTCTTGCCATCGGCGGTGACAGCCATATCCAGCGGCATGGAGAGCGAGTGCGATTTGGCCGTCGGGTCGAAGCCGGGCGATCCGGCCAGCAGGCTGTAATTGATGTGCTTGTTGAGATGGCGCGGCGACACGGTGCCGCTGGAAATGACGGTGATGCGAGCTTCGGCGAGATGGCCCTGCACGGTATGGCCGCCATAAATTCCCGGACCTTCGAAACGCACGTTGTTGACGGCGTCGGTATTGGAGACGTACAGATTCCCCGATTGCGGATTGACCGCCATGTTGAAGAGCGTGGTGCCGGCGTGCGCGTAGGCGGCGGTCTGCTTGAGGCGGTTGGCGTCGACAGCGAAAACATCGGAGTCCGGCAAGCTGAACCGCACGGAGTTGTCCCAGACGCGATGCAGTTCGTCTTCCCAGTGGCCGTCGGCGTTGTTGAATTTGACAATGAGTCCGGTCTCCGGGGCGGGTTCGCCGATGGAATCGGTGGCAGGACCGGGGTTGCCGCCGGGGCTGGTGGTGCCGTCGGGGAGGGTGCAGGACTTGTTGGCGATGAATCCGGCGCAGACGCGGCCCTGGTGCACGGTGGTGGTCTGGTTGCCGGTTTTGAAGCCGGCGACGTAGACCGTGTTGCCGTCGGGGCTGACGGCGAGAGCGCGCGGAGTATCGGTGAAGAAGCTCAGGATGGCCAGCGGCGTGGCGCCCATGGTGTTGCCGGGATTGGCGGGGTCGAAGACCCAGACATCGGCGCGCGGAATTCCCGCAGTGGTGAACTGTGGATCGCCGGCGCCGGGCACGGAGGCAATCGAGGGGTCGGAGCGCTGCTGGCCGCGGTGGGCGGTGGTGATGAAGGCTCGCTGCGGAGTTCCGGCGAACACGATGTCGCGCGGCTCGTCGCCGACCAGGAGGGTGCGGACCACGTGCGGCGTGCCGGTGAGTGTGACCACGCTGACGCTGTCGGAGAGCAGGTTGGTGACCCAGACTTCGGAGTTGGTGCGGGCCGCGACGGCCACGGGTTCGAGTCCCACGGCGACGCGGGCTTTGAATGCGGGCATGCCGGTCGAGAGGTCGAAAATCTCGAGCGTGCCGTTGGGCGTGTTGAGAGCGAAGAGCGTGTTGCCGTCGGGCGAGAGGGCCAGCGGACGCACCTGGCCGCTTTCGAATTCAACGAAGGGCGGGCCGGCGGAAGCGGCGGAGACCTTGCGGGAGTGGAGGGTCAGGAACGCGAGCAGAGAGAGAGCAAAGAGGATCAGGACGTAGCGCTGGGGCGAGTGCATGTAAGTTTACGAACAAGTATATAAGGAACGAGGAATGACATGCGGTCGTTTTGTGCCGCCTGTCATTCCCCGTCTGTCTGGCATTGCCCGGGGATCAAGTCTGCCCCACGTCAACGGACCAGATCGGCGGCTTGCAGGGCGAGCTTGGAGGCGTCGAGGTCGGTGCGGTTGCAGAGCACGATGACGGTGAGCTTCTGCGACGGAAAGCGCTCGATGACAGTGCTGAATCCGCGGGTGCTGCCGGAGTGCCAGGATCGGGCGCGGCCGGCATAGGGATCGAGGAACCAGCCGAAGCCGTAGGAGACGGGCTTGCCCGGGTCGAGATTGTCGCCGCCCGGTGTAGACGGCCAGTGCGGCTGCGAACCATCGGCCAGAAGGACGGGCGTCAGCGCCGGCTTCATTTCGGCCTCGCTCAAAAGGGTGTGATCGGTGAGTGCCTGGTCCCACTTCGCCAGGTCTTCGAGGTTGGAGTAGATGCCGCCATCGCCCTCGGTCGCGGATGTCGAGCTCTGGTCGGTTTCGAGGAACCCGCCGCCGCGCGCGGAGTGGCCGAAAGCGCGATTCGGCACGCTGTTTTTTCCTTTGACGAAAACCAGCGTGCCACCCATGTGCAGAGGCCCAAAAATGCGCTGGCGGAGAAAGTCGCCGAAGGGCATGCCCGACGCCTTGGCGACGATGAGTCCGAGGACAACGTATCCGGAGTTGCTGTAGGACCAACTGGCGCCGGCCGGGAATTTCGGAGCGGGCTGGTGTTTCAGCAGCGCGAGGACCTCGTCGTCCTGGATTTGGTGCTCCCCGGTCCACGGGCCGTTGTCCATAAGATCCTCGTAGTCGGGCAAGCCACCCGTGTGAGTGAGCAGGTGACGGATGGTGATGGCGCGCCCGTACGCTGGAAAATCGGGGAAGATTTGCGTCAGCCGGTCGTCGTAATGGAGTTTGCCGTCGTGGACCAGCAGCAGGATGGCCATGGCGGTGAACTGCTTGGTGAACGACGCGAGGCGGAAATCCGTGGCGGCATCGATGGGGGCCATGGTTCGCAGATCGCGGACGCCATAGCCGCGCTCGAAACGGGTTTTGCCGTCCTGGCGGACGAGCACGGCGACGCCGGGCGATTTGGAGTTGGCGAGCGGCGCGAAGATGGAATCGATCGAGGCCGGTTGTGCGGCGAGCGCGGTAGCGGCGAATAGCGCGGCGAGAATTCGCATGTTCGTATCCAAGATACCGCCAGCGCCGATTCCGGATAAAATAGGCGCTTAACGGAGAATTCCATGAAATCGCTTTCGATCTTGATTTGCGCCGCGGCGTGCTCGTTGGCTCAGACTCCGCCGGCGCCCGCGCCGGCTGGCGCGCCGCAACTCGAAGACGGTCTTTACGCCATTTTTCACACCGATAAGGGCGACATTACCGCCAGGCTGTTCGAGAAAGAGACGCCGCTGACGGTGGCGAATTTCGTCGGACTGGCGAAGGGCACGAAGGCATGGCTGGATCCTAAAACCAAGGCTTACGTGCACCGTTCGCTATACGCCAACATCGGCTTCCATCGCATCATGATGGACCAGATGATTCAATCCGGGAGCGCGGTGCCCGACGGAAGCCACAACTGCGGCGTAAAGCTGAAGGACGAGATTCGGCCGGATCTGAGATTCGACCAGGTGGGGCGTCTGGCAATGGCCAATACGGGCGGCCCGAACACGGGTGCGTGCCAGTTCTTTATTACGGACACCAAGGCTGCCCCCTGGGATGGCGCTTACACCATTTTCGGCCAGGTGGTGGATGGACAAAGTGTGGTG
>Ga0335083_10009164_pt1 | contig 12030 bp, 15 predicted proteins | sample Lox_Sample_42_FD_206716 | JGI IMG/M metagenome (GOLD analysis project Ga0335083, IMG submission 206716) | Soil microbial communities from Loxahatchee National Wildlife Refuge, Florida, United States - Lox_Sample_4.2 | ecosystem: Environmental > Terrestrial > Soil > Wetlands | place: USA... | reverse complement strand
CACCGCGATGGAGGAGGCGACCTTCCTGACCCGGTTCGCCACCAAGGTCGCGATCGTCCACCGCCGCGACGAGTTCCGCGCCTCGCGCATCATGCTGGAGCGCGCGCAGAACAACTCGAAGATCACGCTGATCACCAACGCCGTCGTCGACGAGATCCTGGGCGAGCTGCCCAAGCCGGGCGTCATCGGCGTGCGGCTGCGCGACACGCGCGACGGGTCGACGCGCGAGATGCCGGCCGGCGGCGTCTTCGTCGCCATCGGCCACGAGCCGAACTCGAAGCTGTTCCGCGGCCTGCTGGACATGGACGCCGCCGGGTACCTGAAAGTGAAGCCGGGATCGACGGCCACCAACATCCCGGGGGTGTTCGCCTGCGGCGACGTGGCCGACCACGTCTACCGCCAGGCCATCACCGCCGCCGGGACCGGTTGCATGGCCGCCATCGACGCCGAGCGCTTCCTGGGTCACCAGTAACGGGCGCATACTGCCCGGGTGAGCGCGCGCGGGACCGGCGCCGTCCTGTTCGTGGCCGTTTGCGTGCTGGGCCTGTCCAGGCCGGCGGCGGCCGACGATGACGAGGAGGCGCGGCTGGAGTCGCGCTGGCCGCTGGAGTGGATCGCGCGGCCGCAGACGCTGCCGCGCGGGATGTTGCAGCTGGACATCACCGGGCAGGGGACGATCCCGAACCATCGGAACGCCGTCGACCCGGTCAGCGGCTATTCCTACCAGTTCTACCCGGCGTTCCAGCTCGGGCTGTCCCTGGCGGCCGGCCTGGGCGAGCGATGGGAGATCAGCGCCTGGTACCCGCGGGCCCTCTGCCTCAGCGAAGCCCAGCCCAGCGCGTGCGACCCGACCAACCGGTATCGCGGGGCGGGGGCGGGCGGCACCTATGGCTTCCTGCGCGGCGAGCGGGTGCAGGGCGCCTTCACGGCGGAGCTCGAGCTCGCGCGCTCCTCCCCGTTCGAGCTCGAGTGGCTGGTGGACGCCTGGTTCAAGATGGCGGCCTCACCCCGCCTGGCCTTCGGGCTGACGGTCTCGGCGCGCCGCGCGATCAACCCGCCGGCCCAGGACCTGGTCGCGTCGACGTTCGGCTCGCTGGACCTGGGGCTGACCTTGCAGGCCACGCGGCGTCTGGCGCTGTTCTCCGATCTGATTCCGTGGGCGGCGATGGCGCGCGTCTCCGACGGGGTGGCCCTGGAGATCATGGGCGGCGCGACCTACACGTTCTCGCACGAGCTGCAGGTCGGCCTGCAGGCCAGCTCGTCCAACGTGCTGTCCAATCCCCCCTGGAACCAGACCGTCCCGGCCTGGTTCGTGGCCGCCGATCTGGTTTGGTGGGTCGACTGGGAGGGCCCTGGCATAATCCAGCCATGAGCGACCTGGACGGCGACATCGACCTGGGCGAGCTGATCGGCGAGCACGCGGCGGCGGCCGCCGTGGCCAGCGCCCCCGCCGCGCCGCTGGCGCGGTCGACCATCCCGCCCGAGAAGGCCGTCGAGCTGCTCTCGAAGATCAGCCTGTTCTCGGCGCTGCAGCCCAGCTACCTGCGACGGATCGCCGCGCTGGGCGTCGAGGAGGACTACGAAGAAGGGGCCCTCATCTTCAAGGAGGGCGATCAGGGCGACAAGATGTACCTGATCCTCTCGGGCGCCGCCCGCATCAGCCGCACGCTGCCCGGCGTGGGCGAGGAGGCGCTGGCGGTGCTGCGCGCCGGCACCCACTTCGGCGAGATGGCGCTCATCGACGACTTCCCGCGCAGCGCCGACGCTCGCGCGCACGAGCCCGCCAAGCTGTTCGTGATCCACAAGAAGGATCTGGGCGACCTGCTGTTCGTCGACCGCGACCTGGCCTACGACCTCTTGTGGTCATTCGTGCGGACGCTCTCTTCGCGGCTGCGCGAGACCAACGACAAGATGACCTTCATGGCCGTCACGTCCAAGTTCTGAGGCCGACGGGCCTCAATGGCCGACGGGCGCCAGCGGACGGAACATGCGTCGCGCAGGTTCTTCAATGGACCTCCGCCACAGCGGGTTGAACGTGAGACTGACCGCGCCGCCGCGGTCGTAGGCGCTGGTCCACGTTCCGACCAGCGGCGAGTATTTCGAACCGGAGCCGCCGCATCCGAGGACCGCCAGCGACAGAGCCGCCCACAAGATCGAGACCCTCACTGGCAGCATTTTGCCAGCCAGGCGTCGACGGCCGCGGCTTCCTTGGTGGCGCCCGCGCCGGTGAACCCGTCGCGAGCTTCGCGGGCCAGGGAACGGGCGCGCTCGCGCTCCGGCGCGCGGTCCGGCAGCGCCCGGGCCAACCCGAAGGCGGCCTGCCACCGGTAGGTGGATCGATCTTCACCGAACGCGCGTATTGCGTCCTCCAGGACCGGGCGGGCCTGATCGGGCTTCCCCATCCCCAGCCACGCCTCGCCCAGCAAGGTCAGGGACACCGCCTGGTAGAACGCCGTGGAGCCGGACCGTCGATAGATCTCCATGGCGCGCGTGGCGCTGGCACGCGCTTCGTCGAAGCGGTGCAGCCCGTTCAGCGCCTCCGCCGCGTTGTCCAGCTGCAACGCCAGAAACACGTTGTCAGGGCCCAGCAGCTTCTCTGACAGAGCCTCGGCGCGCAGCAGGTACTCGAGCGCCTGATCGAAGCGTCCCCGCCCCTCGGCGGTGCCGGCGGCGTTGTTCAACGCCTTCATGTAATCCAGGTGCTCGGGTCCTTCCGTGCGCGCGATGAACGCCAGCTGCTGCTGGAAGGTGTTCCAGGCGCCGTCGGCGTCACCCTCTTTCTCGAACGTTCGGGCCAGCGCGCCCAGCCGCCAGGCTTCCAGGGCCGGCGGACGCCTCGGCAGCCGCTTCAAGATGCTGTCACCCAGGTCGATCCAGTCGCGGGCGCCGCTGATGTCGCTGGTCCGGTCGGCCAGCCAGTGCGCGTGGACGATCGCCGCCGCCGCCGCCGTCTCGTCGTCCCGCGAGGCCAGCGCGATCAGCGCCGCGCGCTTGCTGGCGGCGATCATCTCGCCTGGCTCTTCGCACTCGCTGGCGGAGCCGACCAGGGCCATGATGGCGGCCGCCTCCAGCGGCGCGTAGCCCAGCTCGCGCGCCGCCCGGACCACGGCGTGCCAGGAAGCGTCGGCGGCGGTGCACTGTCCCGAGTCGCCCAGCGCCCGGACGCGCGCGACTTGCTGCCCGAGCTGCGTCACGCGCTCCCGGGTTGCCCGGTCGTCCGGGGGCGGCACGACCGCCCGCAACAGGCCCAGGTCCGAGCAGCGATCGAGCGACGGCAGCGCGGTCACCGCGGAGATGGCGTTCGAGACGACCGTCGGCGTGGCCTCGGCGAACACGGTCGTGAGCGCCTGAAGGCGGGCCAGACGCTCGGACAGGCAGGTCATCCGCAGGTCCAGGACCTCCGGCGACTGCTCGCCGCGCACGTGGGTTGCCTCGCACGCGTCAGCGTACGCGCCGACCCACTGGCCGGCGTAGCGATCGAGCTCCTCGGCGGTGCGCCGCCAGACCTCCGCCGCTCCGGCCGTGCCGGCCCTCAGGAACGCGTCGTGGATCGCCGCTCGGCGGGGCGCAGCGCCGCCCGCCCCGGCGGTCTCCCAGATTCCGGCCAGCCTGGTGGCGCCGGCGCGACAGAGCAGCGCCGGCCGCCGCTCGACGCGCGCCAGGATGCCGCCGGCGACGGCGACGGCCAGACAGACGGCCGCCACGGGCAAGGCCCTCCGCCGCAACGGATGGCGGGTCAGCGCCGCCAGCAGAGCCTCCATCGACGGCCACCGTTCGTCCGGCGCCACGCGCAGCCCGCGCAGCACCGCGCGCCGAATCGCCGCCGGGACCGGCGTGCGCGCCGGCGGCGGGTCGACCCGCCCCTCGACGACGGTCGCCATCAGGCTGGCCAGCGTGGCGCCGGCGAACGGGCGCCCGCCGTACAGCGCCTCGTACAGCGCGACGCAGAACGCGAATTGATCGGTGCGCGCGTCGGTCCGGCGCCCCTGGAACTGCTCGGGGGCCATGTAGAGGGGCGTGCCGACCAGCTCACCCGTGCGCGTGAGCGCCGATGGCTGGGCCCGGCCACCCTCGGCCCCGGCGCTGGTGTCCGCCGGCGAAGCCGGGGCGTCGGGCGCTCCGTCGTCGGACAGGGACTGCACCAGGCCAAAGTCCATGACGCGCGCGCTGCCGTCGTCGGACACCATGACGTTGGCCGGCTTGAAGTCACGGTGCACCAGCCCGCCGGCGTGGGCGGCGGCCAGGCCTCGGCCCGCCGCGATGAAGACGTCCAGCACCTCGCGCCAGGCCCGCGGCCGCTCGGCCAGCCAGTCCCGCAGCGTCGCGCCTTCCACGAACTCCATGGCCAGGAAGACGCGCCCATCGACGGTGCCGGCGTCGTGGATGACGACCACGCTCGGGTGCCGGAGCTTCGCGATGGCCTTTGCCTCGCGCAGCAACCGGTCGTGCCCCCGGCCGGGCCCGCCGTCGTCGGCTGCCGTGTCCCCCGCCCTGAGGAGCTTGAGGGCCACCTTTCGATCCAGCTGCGGATCGTAGGCGGCGTAGACCTCACCCATGCCGCCGCTGCCGACCAATTCGAGCACGGTGTAGCGCCCCACGTGCGTCCCCGGCGCCAGGGCCGCGGGATCCGCGGCGGTGGGCGGAGCCCCGTCGTCGGCGGGCAGCGACGCGACGACGGCCAGCGAGACCTGCTCGCGGCAGCTCTCGCAGGTTCCCAGATGGCGCTCCAGCGGCAGGCGCTGGTCGGCGGGCAGCCGCCCCTCCACGAATGAGAGGATGGTCTCGACGTCCAGGCAGGCCAACCGGCCCGCATGATGCCGGAGGGGACAGGGGGCGTGCTAGATCTCCCTACAGAACGTGGCCGACTCCCTGCCCAGCACCGATGGTGCCGTGGTCCGGGCGCTCTACCAGCGCGGGCGCGCGGCGCACCCCGACATCGACCTGGATCAGGCGTCGTTCGCGCGACATCTGGCGGCTTGTGGCGCCCCGGTCGCCGACGCGGCGGCGGCCGGGGGGCTGCACGCCGAGGATCTGTATCTGTGCGCCGCGGCCTTGGCCGGGGACGCCGCGGCGGCCGCGATCCTGCGCCGGCTGCACCGGCCCGTCGTCGCCCGCTACCTGCGGAACGTGGACGGGTCGCCGGCGTTCGTCGACGAGGTCGAGCAGCGGCTCTGGTCGGCCTCCCTGCTGCCCACCCCCGACGGCCCGCCCAAGCTGGCCTCCTACGCGGGGCGCGGCCCGCTGGCCGGGTGGGTGGGCGTGTCGGCCCAGCGCATCGCGCTGAGCTTGATGCGGCACGAGCAGGCCGAGCAGCGCGCCGCCGAAGGGCAGCGGCGCGAGGCCGAGCGGGTGGCGGCCGATCCCGAGCTGGGCTTTCTCAAGCAGCACCTGCGCGAACGCTTTCGCCAGGCGGTCACCGGCGCGCTGGCGGTCCTGGACGACCACCAACGGTTGATCTACCGGATGTACGTCGTCGACGGCGTCCCGATGGACCGCATCGGCAAGATGTACGGCGTGACCTCGTCGACCATCTCGCGCCGGATGAGCGCGGCGCGAGCCTCCGTCGTCGCGGAAGCGCAGCGCTTGCTGCGCGAGGACATGGGGGTGGCGCCGGAAGAATACGAGTCGATGGCCCGGCTGCTGGTCAGCCAGCTGGACCTGAGCGTCTCGCGCGTGCTGGGAAAAGGCGCCTGAATTCCGGCCGGGAACTTTTTGGAAAACAGATGCGCACAGGTCCGGGAGGTCGTGCGTCCCCGGGTGAGAGAGGGCAGCAGCCCTCACCAACCCTCACCGGGGAGAGACCCATGACCAAGACCACCAAGAAGTCCGGCCTGCGCATCACCACCTCGATCAAGGCCGGCGGCCTGAACGCCCACAACCACAACCGCCGAGCGCTACGCGCGGCGTAGATCGCGCTCAGACGTTGAACTTGAAGTGGATGACGTCGCCGTCGCGCACGACGTATTCCTTGCCCTCGAGGGCGAGCTTGGCGTTGGCGCGGGCGGCGGACTCCGAGCCGTACTTGATCAGGTCCTCCCACCAGATGACCTCGGCCTTGATGAAGCCGCGCTCGAAGTCGGTGTGGATGACGCCGGCGGCCTGCGGGGCCTTGGCGCCGCGCTTGACGGTCCAGGCCCGGCACTCGTCTGGCCCGGCGGTCAGGAACGTGATCAGGTCCAGGATCGCGTAGGCGGTCCGGGCGACGGCGTGCAGGCCCGGCTCTTTCAGGCCCAGGCTCTCGAGAAAAGCCGGCCGATCGGCGGCATCCAGGCCGGCGATCTCGGCCTCGGCCGCCGCGCAGATGACGACGACCGGCGCGCCTTCTGCCTCGGCGTGCGCGCGCAGCGCGGAGACGTACTTGTCGCTGCCCGTGGAGGCCAGCTGCTTCTCGGCGACGTTGGCGACGTAGAAGACCTTCTTCAGCGTCAGCAGGCCCAGGTCGCGCAGCAGCGCCTGCTCTTCCGCCGACAGGCCCTGCGCGCGCGCCGGCTTGCCGGCGTCCAGGCCGGCCTTCAGCCGCTCGCACAGCTCCAGGACCTGCTTCTCTTCCTTGGGTGCCGGCCCCTTGAGCGCCTTCTTGGCCCGGTCGATCCGCTTGTCGACGGTCTCCAGGTCCTTGAGACAGAGCTCGGTGTCGATCGTGCCGACGTCGGTGACCGGGTCGACCCGACCCTCGACGTGGATGACGTTGTCGTCCTCGAAGCAGCGGACGACGTGCGCGATGGCGTCGGTCTCGCGGATGTTGGCCAGGAACTGGTTCCCCAGGCCTTCACCCTTGGAGGCGCCGCGCACCAGGCCGGCGATGTCGACGAAGTTGACCGTCGCGGCCACCACCGACTTGGGCTTGTAGAGCTCGACCAGCGCGTCCAGGCGCGGATCGGGCACCGGCACCACGCCGACGTTCGGCTCGATGGTGCAGAACGGGTAGTTCGCGACAGCGGCACCAGCCGCCGACAGCGCGTTGAACAGCGTCGACTTGCCCACGTTGGGCAAGCCGACGATGCCGCAAGAAATTGCCATGGCGAGCGAGTCTACGCGACCCGCGACGACTCGTTAGCCGGACTTCAGCCGATCTTGCCGAAGAGCTGGAAGGCGATCAGCAGGCCGTAGATGACCAGCGACTCGATGAGCGCCAGACCGACGATCATCGGGACGAAGATCTTGCCCGACGCCTGCGGGTTGCGGGCGATGCCCTCCAGGGCCGAGCCGGCGGCGCGGCCCTGACCGATGGCGCCACCCAGGGCCGACAGGCCGATGGCCAGCGCGGCGGCCAGACCGAGCCACTTGTCGCGGTCGGCGCGGGCGGCGTCGACAGCCTGCGCGAACGCCGGGCTGGCGGTCAGGACGACCGCGGCGGCGACGCCGAGGGCGAAGAGGGAAACGAAGGACTTGGAGATGCGGCGCATGGTTGTCGGGCTCCTGCTCGGTTTTGTTTTTTCGGGTGCGGACCTTATCGGGTCTTGGTTCTGAGGGCTAGCGTCTTTTAGTGCCCGTCTTTCAATGTTCTTCGTGGGCCACGGCCTGGTCGATGTAGACCGTCGACAGCAGCGAGAAGACCACCGCCTGGACCACGGAGACGAACACGCCCATGACCAGGAACGGGACGGGAACCAGGAGGGGGATGATGGCGAAGAAGGCCAGCACCACCGCGTGGTCGGCGGCGATGTTCCCCAGGAGCCGCATCGAGAGCGACACCGGGCGCGCCAGGTGGCTGACGATCTCGATCGGGATCATGAGCGGCGCCAGCCACCAGACCGGGCCCATGAAGTGCTTGAAGTACTTGATGCCGTGCTCTTTCACCCCGAAGACGTGCGTCAGCAGGAAGATCATCAGCGACAGCATCAGGTTGGTCTTCAGCGTGTCGGTGGGCGGCAGGAACCCGGGGATGAGCGCCAGCAGGTTCGAGAACAGGATGAAGAAGAACAGGGTGCCGATGAGCGGCAGGTACTTGCGCGCGCCCTTCTCGCCCATGACGCTGGCCATCAGGTTGAAGATCGTGTCGGCCAGGGTCTCGAACAGGTTGCGCAGGCCGAACTTGGGCGGCGGCACCAGCCCGCCGTCCTTGGACCGGTTCACCGCGGCGGTGTAGCGGCTGGCGCCGTACAGCAGGAACAGGAACACCAGCGCCGCGCCCAGCACGTGATCCAGCTGGAAGTGGGTGGTCTGGAACATCTGCCAGGTCCAGGTCCGCCCCAGGGCCTCCTGAGATTTCTCGTACAGGCCACGGTACCCGGGCAGGAACTCGAACCAGGTCGCGTGCGGGTTCATCGAGCATCTCCTTCGAGGGCGTTGCCGGTCATCCCGACCAGCAGGATCGAGACGACCAGCGCCGAAAATCCCAGCGCGAACGGCACCATCGCCAGCTTGGCGATGCGGAGCGCCGCGAACACCAGCACGAACAGGCCGGTCATCTTGGCGAACAGCGCGAACGCCAGGCCCCAGGGCGCGGCGCCCGTGCGGACGGCCGCCACGGCGCGCGATCCGAGCCGGGCCAGGACCAGGAAGTCGGCGATGGCCAGGATCGCGCCCGCCGCGGCGCCCAGGGTGCCGCGCGGGCCCCAGACGATGCCGGCGACGGCCGTGAACGCCACGCCCAGCACCAGGTTGGCGCCGGCGATCTTCCGGACCGCCGGGTTAGCTGGGACCAGGGTCACCTGGACCCGCCTTTGGTGAATCGTCGCCTTGATCGCGCTTGTAGGCCCGCGTCACGCGGACCAGGGCCTTCACCGCCGCGCCGATTCCCGCCATGAGCCCGATGTAGCCGATCCAAGGTTGCGTTCCGAATTTGTGGTCGAGGTAGTGTCCGCCGAGGTACCCAATCCCGATCGCGGCCGCGATCTCGATGCCGACGGCGCCGGTCGTACCGGCAATCCGCCACATTTTTTTCGCTTCCGGGTCGATGGGCGGCGTTGCGGTAACACGTAGAGGCCAAGAAATCAAGGCGGAATCAGGGCGGGATCAAGGCGGTTTGGCAATGGCGACGGGGCGGCGGTCGCGCAAGGGGTCCCGGTGACCGAGCCGTGTGATTACGGATCCTCTTTATGAAGCGCTGGAAAATCGGTCTGGTCGGTCTGGGAATCTGGCTGTGCGCGGCGCCGGTGGTCTCGGCGGCCGAGGTGGTGATCCGGGACGCGCCCCCCGAATACCGCGAGGAGGCGCCGCCCCCGCGCCGGGGCTACGTCTGGGACGGGGGCCACTACGAGTGGCGGCACGGACGCTACGTCCGGGTGCATGGCCGCTACATCCACGAGCGGCGCGGCTACGAGTGGGCACCCGGCCACTGGGAGCACCGCGAGGACCGGTACACCTGGTACCGCGGCGAGTGGCACCCCCATCGCTGAGGACCTAGGGCAACGGCCGACGGCGCCGCCGGGCCGCCGGCAAGGGGTCCCGGGCGCTGGCGCGGGTGCTCAGTGTTTCCCGTATGAAGCGCGACATCTGGAAAGTCGGAGTGCTCGGGCTGGGGATCTGGCTGTGCGCGGCGCCGGCGAGCTCGCTGGCCGCGGTGGTCATCCGGACTGGACCGCCCGTGGTCCACGAGGTGGTGCCTGCACCGCGGCCGGGGTTCGTCTGGGACCCCGCGCACTATGACTATCGAGGCGGCCGGTACGTGCTGGTCCAGGGCCATTTCATCCCGGAGCGGCGCGGGTTCGTCTGGGTGCCGGGCCGCTGGGAAAACCAAAGGGGTGCTTACGTCTGGGTCGCCGGCATGTGGCGTCCCGTCCGTTAGAGGGCGACCAGGCCCGCCGCTTCGGCCACCACACGTGTCTGGAGCGCGGGCAGGAACGCACGGAGGGCGGCGGTCTCGCCGCCGTCCAGCGCCAGGCGTGGCCGGTGGCCCAGCGCCCCGGCCACGCGCTGGGCCACGAAGTCGACCTGCCGGTAGCCGTCGGGGATCGCGCCGGTCAGTAGCCGGCCGACCATCTTCTGCCAGCGCGCCGCCGATGTGGCGTCCTGCCATTCGAAGGGTTCGGGCGCGGCCAGGCTGCGCTGGTAGGCGGCCTGCGCCTGCCGGTCCCGGGACAGCACGCCATCCAGCAGCAGCTCGATGCCCACGTGGGCCGCGCCCCGCGCGGGGCCGCGCCGCAGCCCGGCCTGGACCAGGCCACGCACCGCCCAGAGCTGCAGCGCCACGAACGTGGGGCTGGCGTGAAACGCGGCGTCCACAGCCAGGTGGTGCGCCAGCCCGGCTGCGACCTGGGGCGAGGTGGCGGGGCCCGGAGTCGCGCCGCACATCCCCAGGAGATCCGGGGCCATGGCGCCCAGCAGGAACGCCGGGTGCTCGTCGACCTGGCGGGCCACCGCGGCGTGCCCGAAGAAATTCACCGCCCGAATCTACGATGGCTTTCACGGCCGCGCAGCCTTCCAGGGCAGCGTAGGCTTCCGCCGTGGCCCCTCACCACGCCCTCCAGCGCTGGTTTCTGGCCGCCTGCCTGCTGGCGGGCAGCGCGCAGAGCGCGGCCGGAGAGTCCGATGTCCACGTCCTGCCGGTGAGCAACCCGATTCCGGGCGAGCGGCGGCCGCTGCTCGTGTTCCTGCACGGCCTTGGCAGCTCGGGGGCCGAGGCCCTGAACAACCCGGACATCCGCGCGCTGGCCGAGCGCGGGCGGATGGTGCTGGTCGCGCCGGACGGCACGTTCGACCGGGCCGGACGGCGCTTCTGGAACGCTGGCGCCGCCTGCTGCAACTTCGACGGCAAGGCGGTCAACGACGTCGCCCGCCTGGAGGCTTTGATCTCGCACTGGCTCGAGCGTCCGGACATCGATCCGACCCGCGCCTACATCGTCGGGTTCTCGAACGGCGGCTTCATGGCCCATCGCCTGGCCTGCCTGATGGACGACCAGCTGGCGGCGGTGGTCAGCATCGGCGGCGCAGGCCGCGGCTCCGAGGAAGCTTGCGCGCCAGCCTCGCCGATCGCCGTGCTCGAGGTGCACGGCGACGCCGATCCGATCGTCCACTATGACGGCGGCCGCGTGTTCAACGACAGATCGCTCGCGCCTCATCCGTCGGCGCCGCAGACCTTCCAGGACTGGGCCGAACGCCTCGGCTGCCCGGTGACCCGCGCGCCCAAGGTGACGATGGTCGACCTGGACGCGCGGCTCCCGGGGGCCGAGACCCGCATCGAGAGCTACGCCGGCTGCGCCACCGGCGCCGCCGAGCTGTGGACCGTCCGCGGCGGCGGCCACCAGGTCGCGACCCCCGCGCTGCTCGCCCGGGTCGGCGCCTTCCTGGCCGCACACCCCAAGGGAGCCCCCCACAAAGTGGCGGAGAAGCCCAAACCCAGGCGTCGCTAGGCCCCTGCGCCCGACAGGATGGCCCAGGGCCGGTCGCGCGGCCCGGCGTGCCAGTTGTTGTGGCGCCCGTCCCAGTAGACGACCTTCAGGTTGCTCAGCTCGACGCCGTCGAGGCAGTTGTAGTTCACCGAGACATAGTCGCCGCCCAGCTCGGCCAGGAAGCCGCGGGCAAAGCAGTGGGTCCCGCACTGCTTGCAGAAGTACCGCGTTGCGGTTCGGCCGCCCCATGTGTACGACGACAGGTTGTCCTCGGTCGAAACGAGCTGGAACGCTTCCGGCTTCACGATCCCACCCAGCGTCGCGAGCTTGGTGCAGATCGAACAGTTGCAGTGCGAGCCGCCCTTGCTCAGGTCGGCCGTCGCGCGGAACCGAACCGCGCCGCAGTGGCAGCTGCCGCTGATCGTCTTCGTCTGGTTCTGGTCCTCGCTGCTCGTCATGGTCTCTCTCTCCTGTTTGGTGGGGAGAAACACCCTAGGCTCGATTGAGGACAGTTTCGGTCCTCGATAGGATGCAGACTGGTCTCATGCTCGGCACCTCGGCGCGGCTGCTCAAGCTGCTCACCCTGCTCCAGTCTCGCCGGTCCTGGACCGGGCCGGAGCTGGTGGCGCGGCTGGAGATCACCGCGCGGACGCTCCGGCGGGACGTGGATCGGCTGCGCAGCCTGGGTTACCCGGTGCAGTCGACCTCGGGCGTGGCGGGCGGCTACCGCTTCGGCGCGGGGACCGAGCTGCCGCCG
>Ga0335083_10009163_pt1 | contig 12030 bp, 5 predicted proteins | sample Lox_Sample_42_FD_206716 | JGI IMG/M metagenome (GOLD analysis project Ga0335083, IMG submission 206716) | Soil microbial communities from Loxahatchee National Wildlife Refuge, Florida, United States - Lox_Sample_4.2 | ecosystem: Environmental > Terrestrial > Soil > Wetlands | place: USA: Florida... | reverse complement strand
ATCGATTCCGGCGACCCGCTGCTGCGCGCCCGGCTCCGCGCGGGTGTCGAGGAGCGGGACGCCCGCCTGGCCGCGGGCATGCGCCGGGCCGGGGTGCCCATGCACCGCATCGGCACGGACGCCGACCTGGCCACGGCGCTCATCGAGGTCGTCGCGAGTACCCATCTCATCACCGGGCGCGGGCGCGCGTGAGCCTCGCCGACCCCGTTCTCCTGGCCGTGGGCCTGCTCGTCGCCGCGGCCCTGGCGTGGGCCGCCGTCGCCGCCGCGCGGCGGCGGGCCGCGGCCCTCGCCTTGGCCGGGGTCGCGGCGGCCGGCCCGGGGCAGCGCCCCGGACGCGGCCGCGCCCGGCTGGGGGGCGTGTGGTTCACCATCGCCGGCGTCGCCGTGCTCGCGCTCGCCGTGGCCGGCCCGGCGGCGTCCGTCCCGGTATCCCGCGCCTCCGGCACCGTCATCCTGGCCATGGACGTCTCGGGCAGCATGGCCGCCACCGACGTGACGCCCAGCCGTCTGACCGCCGCGAAGCGGGCCGCGCTGTCGTTCATCAACGCCCAGCCGGACAAGGTAGACATCGGCGTCGTCGCGTTCCAGCAGGGCGGCCTGGAGGCCGCGTTGCCGACCGCCGAGCACGCGACCGCCGCGGCCGCGGTCGGCCGGCTGAAGACCGGCGGCGGCACGTCACTCGGCGACGCCATCCTCGCCTCGCTCTCCGCGATCACCCACAAAACGGTCAGCATCGGGCGCGGCGGCAGCGCGCCGGACATCGGGTACTGGCCCTCGGCCACGATCGTGCTGTTCTCCGACGGGCAGGACCAGGCCGGGGCGGCCAGCGCCGGCCCCGGTACCGGCGCCGACGCGGCCGCCGCGGTGGCCGAGAAGGCCGGCGTGCACATCGACACCGTCGGGGTCGGCACCACCGCGGGCACGACCGTCGACGTCGATGGCTACCACCTGTTCACCGCGCTCGACGTGGCCACGCTCAAGGCGATCTCGCAGACGACCGGTGGCACGTACCATCCGGCATCGGACGCGAGCGAGCTCAACGGGATCGCCTCGTCGATCGACCTCAGGCTCACCGTCACCAACGAGCCGCTGCCGCTGGCCGGCGCGTTCATCGCGCTGGCCCTCGTGCTGCTCGCCGCGGGCGCGGTGCTCACCGTCACCCGTTCGGGCCGGGTGGTCTGAATGTCCTTCTCCTGGCCGTGGGCGCTGCTCGCACTCCTCGTCATCCCGCTGGTGTTCGCCGCCTGGTGGCTGACGCGCCGGCGCAGCCGGCGGGCCGCGGTCCGGGTGACCTCGATCGCGCTCGTCCGGACCGCCCTGCCCGGCCGCTCGCGCTGGCGGCGGCGCATCCCGCCGGTGCTGCTGACGCTCGGCCTGGCCGTGCTCGCGGTCGGGGCCGCCCGCCCGCAGGCGACCGTGCCGGTCGCGTCGTCATCGGCGACGATCATGCTCGCCCTGGACGTCTCGGGCTCCATGTGCTCCACGGACGTGCAGCCGAACCGGATCACCGCCGCCGAGCGCGCGGCCACCGCCTTCATCGACTCCCAGACGGGCGGCCCGCGCATCGGCCTGGTCACCTTCGCGGGCACCGCGGTCGTCCTCGTCCCGCCCACCGCGGACACCAAGCAGCTGATCAACGCGCTCGGTGGCCTCACGACCTCGTTCGGCACCGCCATCGGCGAGGGCATCCTGACCTCGCTCGACGCCATCGCCCAGGTCGACCCGTCGGTCGCGCCGACCGGCGCGGCCGTCTCCCGCCACCAGGGCGCAGGCTACGCCGACGACGTGATCGTCGTGCTCACCGACGGCTCGAACAACCGCGGCATCGACCCGCAGACCGCGGCGAGACAGGCCGCTGCCCGGGGCGTGCGCGTCTTCACGATCGGTTACGGGACCGATAACCCCGCGCCGCTCGCGTGCAGCTCCGACCAGTTCGGCGGGTTCGGCGGCGGGGCTCCCGGGAGCTTCGGGGGGTTCGGCGGAGGCGGCGGCGCGAGTAACCCGTTCGACGCCGACTACGCCGCGCTCATGCACATCTCCCGGACCACCGGCGGCACGTTCTACCGCGCGGAAGACGCCAACCAGCTCGCCACGGCGCTCGCCAGGCTGCCCGACGCCTTCACGATCGTCCGCAAGCACATCGACATCGCCTCGTGGTTCGCGGCCGGCGGCGGCCTGCTCATCGTCGCGGCGGTAGGGCTCTCGCTGTGGTGGAACCGGACCCGGCGAATGCCCGCTCCAGCGAAGACCGCCGATCACTGACCTCGGAGGGCGCGGCGTCGGCGTCGGCGTCGATCAGGGCGGCGATGGCCGGATCGGCGCGCAGCCGGTCCAGGCAACGGCTGCGGAGCGGCCCGATACTGCCGACCGGGATGCCCAGCGTGGCGCTGATCTGGGCGTAGGTCAGCGGAGGGTCCTCGATGAGCTTGCCGATGAGCCGCTGGCAGAAGGGGGGCAGGCGGGCGAGCGCCTCGCGCAGCGCCGCGTGCCGCTCGGCCACCAGCAGCTCCTGCTCGGCCAGCCCGGTCTGCTGGTCCGGGATGGTGTCGACGTCGGGCACGGACTCGGCCGCGTGCGGTCCCCGGGCCGCGCGCAGGACCCGGACGCATTCCCGCCGGGTGGTGGTGGCCAGCCAGCCCGGAAGCGCGACCGGGTCGCGGATCTTGTCCAGCTGGCTCACCAGCTGCAGCCAGACGACCTGGTGCACGTCCTCGGCGTCGGTGCTCTTCAGCTGGTACCGGTGGCAGATCGACCACACGAGCGGTGCGTACCGCTCGACCAGGTCGTCCCAGGCCCGCTGGTCGCCGCTTCTGGCCCGGGTCACCAGGTCGGTGATCGGCTGGTCATCGCTCATGGCTGGGACCGGTCCTGCTGAGCTCCCGGCCATTGGCCGACCGAACGGACCGGGTTCGCCGCGATCCCGTCGCGCCCAGGGCCTCGATGGGCCCGTTGAACCAATGGCCGCGCGGGCATCGGATCCTGGCGCTTTCCAGTGGCCCGTCGGTCGACCTGATCGTGTACCACGTCTCGACCTCGGCGGGAAGCCCGCATCGGGCGGCACCGTCCTGGCCCAGGAATGCCGGGCAGTCAACCAGCATCGCCTGACCGTCCATGATCTCCTTCCGGCAAGGTGCTCCCACAAGGAGCATCGCTGGCCGGGCGGCGGGCCGCATCGTAGGATCCTGCGGTTTCGGCTGGCCGGGCGCCCCGGTCCGGCTGGGCCGGATGGCAGGATGCTGCTATCCGGCCAGGCCCCGGCGGATGGCGTAGGCGGCGGCTTCGGCGCGGTTGGCCACCCCGAGTTTGGCGAAGATGCTGCTGACGTGGTGCAGGACCGTGTTGGGGCTGATGAACAGCGCCTGGGCGATCGCGCGGTTCGACTGGCCGGCGGCGATCAGGCGCAGCACCTCTACCTCGCGGCCGGTCAGCCCGGCCGGCCAGGCGGGCGCTCGCGGCGCCGCCATGGCGGCCGTGCGCTCGGTGGCGGCTCGCTCGCCGAGCCCGCGGATGCCGAGCGCCTGGGCGGTGAACGTGACCTCGTCGAGCAGGGTGATGGCCTGCTGGCGGTCGCCCGGCCGGTCCAGGGCCAGCAGCGCCCGCGCCTGCCCCTCGGCGCTCATCGCCATCATCGGGCGGGCCTGCACGCGGCCGGCCAGCGTGGCCGCCTGCTGAAAGCGGATGAGCGCCTGCTCGGGGAGGCCGCGGGTGAGGTCCAGCAGACCCAGGAAGTAGGCTGCCGGCCCCATGCAGATGGCGCCGACGCGGCCGGTGACGATGTTGCGGTCGGCGTACGGCTCCAGCAGCGGATACAGCGTGACGGCGGTACCGGACTCGCCGAGGTGGTAGCAAGCCAGCGCCAGGATGGCCAGCGTGAAACTCCACGCCGGGTCCCTGGGCACGGCGGCCAGGTCCCCGGCGACCAGCTGCTCGAGCTCGGCCCGGGCCTGGTCAGCCCGGGCCTGGTCGGCGTGGCCGACCTCGGCCAGCGCCAGAGCCACGCCGGCCCGGAACACCGCCATCGCCGGGAAGCGGGCGGCGGCATCCCGGTACAGCCCGATCATCTCGGCGAAGCGGCCCTGCATGAGCCGGAGCGTCGCGATGACCCCGGTGTAGTACGGCTCCAGGGCCTGGTCGCCGGCCCGCCGGCCGGCGACCAGGCCCTGCTCCGTCAGCTCCTCGGCCTGGGCGAACCGGCCGGCCAGCAGGGCCCTGGTGGCGTGGGCCAGCGGCAGCTGCCAGCGGTAGCGGAGCTGGCGCAGCTCCTCGGCGGTCCGCTCGGCGGCGGCCAGGTCGGCGTCGTAGCCGGCCAGGTCACCCAGCTCGAGCAGGTCGATGCGGCGCAGGCCGCGACCGCGCAGCGCCAGGGCACGGTCGCCGATCTGCTCGGCCAGGGCGACGGCCTCGGTGGCGATGGCCAGCCGCTCACCCGCCACTTCGGCTCGCGCGGAACCCCGGATGGCCAGGTGGCGGCCGAACAATACCGCGGCCAGCGTGGCCGGGTCGCCCAGGCGCCTGGCCATCCGCACCGCATCCTGGCTGAGCGCCAGCCGCCGCTCGACCTGCGGCGTGGACACCAGCGCCCGGGCCAGCCCGGCCAGCACCCGCGCCCGCAGCGGGCTGTCGGCCTCGCCCAGGGTCGCCAGCGCGTCTTCCAGCATCCCGACCTGGACCGGATCGACGATCATGCTGGTGAACTCCAGGCCCAGACCCAGGCCGGCCCGGGCGAGCGCCTCGGGCGAGCCGATCCGCCGGGCCAGCTCCCCGGCCTGCTGGTAGGCGGTGCGGGCGGCGGGCACGTCGCTGGCGGCCATCCTGGCCTCGCCCACCGCCAGCAGCAACTCACAGCGCTGCTGGAGGCCGGGCCGTTCGGTCAGTTCCAGGGCGGCCAGGGCCCGCTGGAACAGCTCGGCCGCGTCCTCCCAGGCCAGCATCTCCATCGAGCGCCGGCCGGCCAGGGTGGCCATCTGCACCGCCCTGGCCGCCGTCTTCTCGCTGCCGGGAGCCGCCTCGACCAGATGGTGGGCCAGCTCCGCCAGATGCGGCCCCGGTTCGGTGGCGTGGACGGCTTCGAGCGCGTCGGCGACCAGCCCGTGCAGGCGCACCCGCCGCGCCGCGAGCAGGCCCTCGTACAGCACCTCCCGGACCAGCGCGTGCGCGAACCGCCAGCGGCTGAGCTCACCAGGCACCGCCCCGACCAGCCGGGCGGCCTCGGCCTCCTCCAGCAGCATCAGCAGCTGCTCGGCGTCCAGGCCGCTGACGGGCTGCAGGACCCGCAGCTCGAAGTCACGGCCGACGACCGAGGCGATCTCCAGCGTCCGCCGGCAGTCAGCGGAGAGGCGGCCGAGCCGCTCGGCCACCACCGCCCTGACCCCCTCCGGCAGCGTGCTCCCGAGCACCCGCGAGTCCCTCGCGGCCGGATCGAGGCGGCCCTGGCTGGCCAGCAGCCGGACCACCTCGGTGACGAAGAACGGGTTGCCGTCGGTCTGCCGGTACACCTCCGCCGCCAGCTCCGCCGACGGCTCCGCCCCGGCGACCAGGGCCATGAAGCCGGCCACCTCGTGCTGGCCCAGCCCGCCGAGCAGCAGCCAGCGGTGCTGCCCGCGGCTCAGGTCGGCCACGGCGCCCAGCAGCGGATGCCCCTGGTCCACCTCGGTGTGCCGGTAGCTTCCCAGCACCAGCGGGCCAGCCCCGTCGAGTTCCCGGCTTATGAACCGCAGCAGCGCCAGCGACGGCACATCCGCCCAGTGCAAGTCGTCCAGGACCAGCAGCAGCGGCCGGCGCGCGGCCGCCGTCCGCAGGAAGCCCGCCAGGCTGTCGAACAGCCGGAACCGGGCCGCCTCCGGCTCCAGCGGCGGCGGGGCGGGAAGATCCGGAATGCGGTCGCGGACGGCGGGGACCAGCTGGGCGATGTCGGCCGCGCCCGCGCCCAGGTCATGACGCAGCGAGGCCAGGTCCTCGGCCTGGCCCTGCAGGTAGCCGCGGATCACCTGAACCCAGGGCCAGAACGCGGGCGCGCCCGCGCCTTCCCAGCAGCGACCCCACAGCACCACGGCGCCGCGCACCATCGCCCGGGCGGCCAGCTCCTCGGCCAGCCGGGTCTTGCCGATACCGGGCTCGCCGGCCAGCAGCACCACCCCGCCATGGCCGCCGACCGCGGCGTCCAGGTCAGTGGTGAGCGCGGCCAGCTCGCCCGCGCGCCCCACAAACGGAGTCGTCACCGGACCGCCTCTCAGCCCAACCCTGCTAAGCCGCAGCTTAGAAACGGACCAGCAGACCCGTCTAGTCCGTTTGCGATCGGCGGCCACGGGGAAATGGGAAACTGGTCTATCAGCGGCGATGGGGAGGATCGCGGAGGCGTAGGACGGTGCAGGTCAGCGAGGGCGAATGGTCGGTGACGGGCACAGAGCGCGATGTCCTGCTAGCCACCAAGCTGAACCTGCCCGGGCCGCAACCTGGCCAGGTACCGCGGCCGCGGCTGCTGGCGCGGCTCGATGAGGGCCTAGCGCGGGGGCTGGTACTGGTCTGCGCCCCGGCCGGGTACGGGAAGACAGTTCTGCTGACTGACTGGGCCCGGGGCGGTGAGTTCCCGGTCGCGTGGCTGTCGCTGGACGCGGGGGACAACGACCCGGCCCGGTTCTGGCGCCACGCGGTGGCCGCGCTTGACCGGGCCTGCCCCGGGACGGGTGAGCGGGTGGCCCCGCTGCTCGGGCCGCCCGCGCCGGCCTCGTTCCAAGGGCTGGTCACGGCGTTGATCAACGAGCTGGCCGCGGACCAGGTCCTGCTCGTCCTCGACGACTACCACGTGATCGGCGCGCCGCAGGTGCACGAGTCTGTCGCGTTCCTGGCCGAGCACCGGCCGGCCGGGATGTGCGTGGTGCTGGCCAGCCGCAGCGACCCGCCGCTGCCGCTACCGCGGCTGCGGGCCCGCTCCCAGCTGGCCGAGATACGCGCGGCCGAGCTGCGGTTCACGCCCGCCGAGGCCGGGGAGCTGCTGCAGCACGCGGCGTTGGCGCTGCCCGATGCGTCGGTGGCGGCGCTGGCGGCCCGGACCGAGGGCTGGGCGGCCGGGTTGCAGCTGGCCGCGCTGTCGCTGCGCGGCCAGCCCGATGCCGCTGCGTTCGTGGCCGCGTTCACCGGCAGCCACCGGTACGTCCTGGACTACCTGGCCGAAGAGGTGCTCGAGGGGCAGGACACCCAGCTGCGGACGTTTCTGCTCGAGACGTCGGTAGTGGACCGGCTGAGCGGGCCGCTATGCGACGCTATCACCGGCCGGGAGGGCAGCCAGGCCCTGCTCGAGCAGGCCGAACGGGCCGGGCTGTTCCTGATCCCGCTGGATGAGGTGCGCGGCTGGTGGCGCTATCACCACCTGTTCGCCGACCTGCTCCGGGCCCGGCTGCAACAAGATCAGCCCGGACGCGCGGCGCAGCTGCACCGCAACGCCGCGGCCTGGCACGAGCAGCACGGGCTGGCCGGCGACGCCATCGGCCACGCGGCCGCAGCCGGGGAGATGCTCTGGGCGGCCCGGATCATCGAACAGCACTTCGACCTGGTTCACCGTATCCAGGGCGAGGCGGCCACCATCGACCGCTGGCTGTCGGTCCTCCCCGCCGACGTGGTCAGGTCCCGCCCCCGGCTGCTGCTGGCGCAGGCCCACATGGCCGCCGACAACGGTCGCCCAGAGGTCATGGAACCGCTGCTGGACGCGGCTGAGTGCGCACCCCCCGGCTGGGCCGATGAGCCGTTCGAGCCAGCCAGCGGCGTGGCGGCCAGCTTCCTGATCAACGTCCCGGCCCTGACCACGCTGAACCGCAGCTACCTCGCCCAGCTCCACGGCGACGCCCAGGCCACGGCCGCGTTCGCCACGCAGACTCTGGCCGAGATCAAACCAGGAGAACGGGCGCTGAGCGCTACTGCGCACGGATTCCTGGCCGTGGCCGAAATGCTGCGTGGCCGGCTCACCGAGGCCGAACGCGCCCTCGCGCCCAGCGTCACCGGGTGGCGCGGGACCGGCGAGCTCACGCTGATCGCGTGGGGTTACTACGAGCTGGTGCTGATCCAGCGCGCCCAGGGCCGCCTGGACGCGGCCGCGCTGACCTGCGAGCAGGCTCTGGACACCCTCGTCACCGGCGATCGGCCGCCGCCAGCCGCCGGCCCGAGCTATGCCGGGCTGGCCGAGATCGCCTACCAGCGGGACGACCTTGACGTCGCCCTGCGGCACGCCACCGAGGCAATCGCGTTGTGCCGCCAGTTCGCCTACACCCCCCCGCTGGCCGACGGCCTGGCCACGCTGGCGATGATCCGGCAGGCCACGGGCGATCTGGCCGGGGCGCTGGAGGCGATTACCGAGTCCGGACAGGCCGCACCAGGCCCGGCCGGCCTGCTCAACCAGGTCCCCGCCCGGCAGGCCCGGCTGCTGCTGGCCCAGGACGACCTCGCGGCGGCGGCCCGTTTTCCGCCGGAGAACGGCCTCGGCCCGGACGACGAGCCGGACTACGCCCGCGAGCCCGGGCACCTGGTGCTGGCCCGGATCCTGCTCGCCCAGGACCGGTCCGGGCAGGCGCTCGCCCTCCTGGACCGGCTGCACGCCGCGGCGGCCGCCCAGGGCCGGGTGGGCAGCCTGATCGAGATCGGCGCGCTGCGGGCGCTGGCGCTCGCCGCCACCGGCGATGAGGCAGGCGCGGTGACGGCCCTGGCCGAGGCGCTCCTGCTCGCCTGCCCGCAGGGTCACATACGGGTCTTCGCCGACGAGGGCTCTGCTATGGCCGTGCTGCTCGGCCGGCTCATCACGGCCCAGCGCGCCGGGCGGGCGGCCGCGGGCGTCCCGCTCGGCTACCTGGCCCGGCTCCAGCGTGCCTTCGGCCCCGGGCCACCAGCGCGAGATCCCGTTTCTTCCGGTATCGTCGACCCACTGACCAGCCGCGAGTTCGAGGTGCTGAAGATGCTGGCGGCGGGCCGGTCGAATCAGGCCATCGCCCGCGAGCTGGTGGTCACCCTGGACACCGTCAAGAAGCATGTGGGCCACGTCTTGGCCAAGCTGGGCGCGGCCAACCGCACCGAGGCCGTCGCCCGGGCCCGCGAGCTGAACCTGATCCCCTGACGCGGTCCGCCGCGGCTTCGCCGGACACCCCGGCGGCCCGCGTTCAGGTCACGCCGATGCGGTCGTCGCGGTGGCTCGTGAGATGGCGTCGAGCGCGAGGTCGGTCACCTGGTGACTGTCGAGCCGCTCGCCTCGTTCGGTGCAGGCACGGAACTCGGCGTCGGTCAGCTGGTCCCGGAGCCGGGCCGCGATCTCGTCCATGCGCTCGGCGTCGGCCCCGTACGGTGGCGCGCCCGTCGTGGCCGACGTGACCGCCCCGTACAAGGTGGCCGCGTCGCGGAAGGCGCCGACGCGGGTCAGCAGGTCGATGAGCGTCCGGATGGTGACCCACTGGGGTGTCCACGCGCCGGCCTGCCGCCACTGGGGGATGACCTGGCGGAAGTAGCCGAGCGCCGTGGCGGCGTCACCGTACCGGGCGTGCAGTCCGGCCAGGCAGACCTCGGCGAGCCCGGCGATCAGGCGGCTGTCCACGCTGGTGGCCAGCGCGGTCGCCCGCTGCAGATACTCGGCGGCCTGCCCGGGGTCGGTGATCGCGGCGATCTCGCCTCTGGCCCAGGCGGCGACCGCCAGCGCCGAAGGAGCACCCGATGCGTCGGCCGCGGCCTGGGCTAGGTCGGCGAGGCGGTGCGCCTGGGGGAGGCGGTTGCCATAGGCCAGGGCGGCGGCGCCGCTGGCGGCGTCCCAGGCGGCGTCGAGGTAGTCACCGGCGTCGACCGACAGATCGCGGGCCCGGCGGTACAGGCTGCCCGCACGATCCGGGTCGCCGCCGAAGATAGCGATGTCGCCGAGGGCCTCCAGCGGCCTGCGGGTGGCGATCGGCTCCTGGCCGTGCGCCGCGGCCAGGGCGGCTTGCGCGGCTATCTCGCCCGCTTGCAGGTCCCCCCGGTAGATGGCGCCGAACGCCGCGGAGGCGAGCGCCCCGGGATAGAACGGCGAGTTCGACCCGGCCGCCGCGGCGGCGCTGACATCGGCCCAGCGGAATACCTCGGACTGGCAGTGCAACAGCGCGTACCAGTGCAGTTCGGCGGTCATGCGCAGGCAGAGCCTGGTGTCGTGCCCGCTCAGCCAGCTGTGGGCGGCGCGCAGGTCGTCGAGGTGCTCCTCGAGCGCGGCCGCCCACCGGCCCTCATCGGCGCCGCGCAGGCCTTCCGCCGCCCGCGTCACCAGGTCGGCCGCCCAGCGGGCGTGCCGGGTTCTGGCGGTGGCCAGCTCGCCACGCTCTTCGAGCCGTTCCAGCCCGTAGCCGCGGAGCGTTTCCAGCAGCCGGTAGCGGGTCTCGCCGCTGGTACGGTCCGCGGTGATCAGCGACCGGTCGGTGAGCTGAAGCAGGGCCCGGGCGGTGTCGGGACCGGCGGTAACGGCGCGGGCGGCACCGAGACCGAACGAGCCATGGAATACCGACACCTGGTCGAACAGCTCCTGCTCGCCCGGTGCGAGCTTATGGTAGGACCAGTCCACGACGGCTTGCAGGGACTGGTGGCGCTGGTCGGCCCGGTGGCCGACGGTCAGCAGGCGGAACCGGTCCTGCAGGCTCGCGGCGAGCTCGCCGACGGTCGTGCCGGGGAGCCGGGCGGCGGCCAGCTCGATGGCGAGCGGCAGGCCATCCAGCCTGGCGCACAGGGCCGCCACGGCCGCGTGGTCCGGGGTTACCTGCCGGGCGGCCGGGTCGGCCGCGCAGGCCCGGTCGAGGAACAGGCGGACGGCGGGGGCGTCCGGACCATCGGCCGGCAGCGGTTCGACCGGCCAGATGTGCTCGCCATCGATTCCGAGCCGTTCCCGGCTGGTAGCCAGTACGGTGACGTTCCTGGTCTCCCGGAGTAGCCGTTCGGCGATGACCGCGACGGCGTCCGCGACGTGCTCGCAGTTGTCCAGCATCAGCAGCAGCTGCCGTCCCGCGAGGTGTTCGACCAGCTGGTCGTCCAGCCGGCGGAACGCGCGCTCGCTCAGCCCGGCCGCGGTGGCGATGGCCCGGGTCACCGTGGCGGGCCGCTGGATCGCGGCCAGGTCGCAGAAGCGGGCTCCGTCCCGGTACCGGGACGCGATCTGGCTGATCACCTCCAGCCCCAGCCGGGTCTTTCCCACGCCACCCGGCCCGTGCAGGGTGAGCAACCGCGCCCGGCCCAGCAATCCGGTCACGGCCGCGCAGTCCCTCTCGCGCCCGATGAAACTGGTCACGGGCAGCGGCAGCGCCCGGTCGGCCGGCTGCGCGCGAGGTTCGGCCGGCGTGAGCGAGTGACGCAGGATGTCCTGTTCCATCCGGCGCAGGGCGGGTGAGGGATCCAGCCCGAGCTCTTCGGACAGGTAGCGCCGCCAGGAGCCGAACGCCGCGAGGGCGTCGGTCTGCCGTCCGTCCCGGTAGAGAGCCTGCATGAGCAGTCCCCGCGCCCGCTCCCGTTCCGGGTGCTCGGCCACGATCAGCTGCAGGGCGGCGATGGCATCGCCCGGTGCTCCCAGCGACAGCACGAGCTCGGCCCGCCGCTCCCGCGCCGCCACCCGGAGCTCGTCGAGCCGGACGGCTTCGGGCTGGGCGAACGGCCGGTCGGCGAATTCGGCCAGGGCCGGGCCGCGCCACAGGGCCAGTGCTCCGTCGACCAGCTGCAGGGCCTCCTGGCTGGGCGCCTGGGTGGCGGCGGCGAGGGCGTCCTCGAACCGGACGGCGTCAAGCTGGGTTCGCCGGAGGCTCAGGCGGTACCCGCCGCCGTCGCTGGCCAGGTCGCGGCCGGCCGGACCGAGCACCCGCCGCAGCCGGGAGATCTGCGTGCGCAGCGCGCCGGGAGGGTCCTGCGGCAGGTCGTCACCCCACAGCTCATCGATGAGCCGGTCCGCGGGCACCAGCTGGTTGGCGTGCACCAGCAGAACGGCCAGCACCAGGCGCTGGCGAGCGCCGGCCAGCGGGATCACGCCGTCGTTGACGCGCGCCTCGACCGGGCC
>Ga0335083_10009162_pt1 | contig 12031 bp, 11 predicted proteins | sample Lox_Sample_42_FD_206716 | JGI IMG/M metagenome (GOLD analysis project Ga0335083, IMG submission 206716) | Soil microbial communities from Loxahatchee National Wildlife Refuge, Florida, United States - Lox_Sample_4.2 | ecosystem: Environmental > Terrestrial > Soil > Wetlands | place: USA... | reverse complement strand
CAGCATCACCGTCACGCGCCGCTCGCCGGGCTCGCCATCCTGCTGGCCGACATTGGCGCCCGCACCGATCGCATCGGGCCACTTCGGATGCGGCAGCAGGCGACCGCCATCCCACACCGCAGCCATGAACAGCAGCGAATGTAGGAGCACGGTCGCGGCGATGCCCGCGATGCCAACCATGGCGCGTTGCGTGCGTAGCATGAAACTGGATGGCCTCCTGCCAGTACGCATTCCCTCTCGAAGTTGTGGCCCGAGGCTAGCACCACCGATGGCGGGCGTATACTGCGAGCCTGCTCATCGGAAAAGACTTACAGGAGCCTGCCATGAATACGCGTCGCATCGCCGCCACGCTGCTCTGCCTGCTGCCGCTCACCCTGTCGATGGCGCAGGCGCCGGCGCCCGCCATCGCCGCTTCGGCCGCTGGTCCCGCACTGTGTTACGTGGTCAAGTTCAAGGCCAAGCCCGGCAAGAACGCGGAGATGGAAGCGGCCTTCAAGGAAATGCAGGCCGGTGTGCGCGAGCATGAGCCGGGCAACGTGCAGTACGACTTCTTCGTCGAGGCCGGCGATCCGCAGACCTACGTGATCATCGAGCGCTACAAGGACCAGGCCGCGATGCAGGCACACGGTGCCAGCGACCACAGCAGGAAGCTGATCGCGCAGCTGCGCGACCTGCAGGACGGCCAGGCACAGGCCGACCGGCTGGTGCTGATCAGCGCGAAGTAACCAGCGCGAGGCCGGCTATTGTCCGCCGGCGTCCTTCGACTTCTTGCCCCCGAGCAGGCCCTTGAGCACGCTCTGGGCCTTCTGCTTCGCCTTGTCTTTCACTTCATCCTTGTGCTCGTCGACCAGCTTCTTCACCTGGGCCTTCGCGAGGCCGCCGAGGTCGGGGCGGATCTTCGGATCGGTGAGCGTGCCGGTGATCTTCACCGGAATCGCCGCGGCCTGCAGCGCGGCGATGTCCGCGTCGGCGCCCGGCGGTGACTTCAGCACGGCGGCGGTGACGTTGTAATCCAGCTCCTGCGAGACCAGGTTCACGATGCCCGCGCCGGTGATGCGCAGCAGCTGCGAGGCGATGGTGAGGTCGTTGCAGGTGGCCACGCCATTCACCAGCGCCGCATTCGCCTTGAAGGTATCAAAACTGGTGCGCTTGCTGTCCGGCGCGCCCGACAGCGTGCGGTTCTTGATCAGCGACTGCGCCTGGCCGATGGCGTACCAGACATCGAAGCCCTCCACGGCGCCATTCTGCAGGTTGAGCCCCGCGCTGCCCGTCAATGTCCTGATGAGCGCATCGCTGTCGCGACCGGAAGCGGCCAGCTTCACGTCGAGATTGCCCTGGCCGGAGAGCAGGCCGCTGTTGGCGAAATCCTTCATCAGCTTGGCGATGTCGATGCCGCTCATGTGCTCGTCCATGGTGAGCCGGGGCTGCGCGGGGCGCATGTCGATGCCGATGTCGCCGCTGTAGTGGCCGCCGTACAGCTCGGCCCGCAGCGGCGCGAAGCGCGCCACGGCATCGGCGATGTCGATGCCGGCGGAAAGCTTCGTCAGGTGCGCTCCGCCGACCTGGATCGCGCCGACATTGAAGGAACCGTGCGCGCGCAGCGGCTTGAGCAGGTCCACCGGCAACTCGATGGGCTGCGCGGCCGAGGGTGCCGCTGCCTTGGCGGGCGACGCGCTCGGTGGAGGCTGGTAGCGATCCAGGTTGATCTGGTCGAGCCCGAGCGCGAAATCCATGCCGCCATCGTGCGTATCGTAGGCGAAGCGGCCGGTGAGTTTCGAATCATCCAGTGCCAGCTGCAGGTCGCCGAGCCGCGCAACCGTTCCCTGCCATGCGTAGGTGCCCTGCGCGGCGAAACGGGCGAGCACGGCACCATCGCGCGTCACCGGTGGCGCGATGCCGAGCTGCTTGAACAGCGCCCGTGGCGCGAGCGGCGCGAGCACGAAGCTGCCCGCGAGCGCGGGCGCATCGAGCAGCTTCTCGCCGCTGATCTGGCCCGTGAGCTTCGCTTCGCCGGCCGCGGCCGTGAAGCTGGTCTTCGCCAGCCTCTGCGCCGCCAGATCCAGGTCCGCCGCGGGCGTGGTGAAGCTCCACACCAGTGGCTGCGGCGCGCCGGCGGGCTGCACACTGCCCTTCAGTTTCAGGTCGCTGAACTGGTAGCGCCGATGGTCCAGGTCCAGCGCCAGCCGGCCTTCCAGCTGCAGCGGCAGTGGCTGCGCACCCGGCGCGGTGATGAGATCGGCGTGCAGCGATATCGGGAAGGCGACTCCCGGCGCGAGGTGGCCGATCGTCACGGCCAGATGATCGGCCACCATGTCCTGGAAGGCGATGCGGCTGTCGGTGATGGCGACGCCGGCCAGGTCCAGGGCCGGCATGCCACCGCCTGCGGTGCTTGCCTGCGCTGGCGCCTTGCTGCCCCAATCCTCCCAGTTGCCCTTGCCCCGGGCGTCCTGCTTCAGCCGCAGGTCCAGCCCGTCGATCTCGACGCGCCCGATCTGCAGCTGCTTGTGCAGCAGCGGCAGCAGCTTCACCGACAGCTTCGCGCGCCGCAGCGTGAGGAAGGGCTCGTTGCCGAAGCCCGGCGGATTGCCCAGAGAGGCCGCTCCGGTCTCGATGGCGATCCACGGAAACACCGCGAGGCGCAGACGGCCCGGCAGCGACAGTTCGCGGCCGGTGGCCTGCTTGACCGCCGCCGTGATGCGATCCTTGTGGGCGTTGGGGTCGAAGAACAGGTAGACCGCCAGCAGCACGGCCGCCGCGACCACGACCAGCGCGCCGATGAGGATGCCGAGGATCTTCAGTACGCGCATGAGGCTAACTCGAAGCCGCTGGGAGGCGGATTTTACCCAAAGCCATTGACGGACGCGCTGCACCAGTTGCGCTGTGTCGCCAGTTGGGCCATCGTTCCCGCAAGAGCATCAGGGAAGTGCCGGGAGGTCTCATGCGACGGGTAGCGCACCTATTGGCTGCATTGACCGCAGGCTTGGCCGCGGCGACAGCTGCCGCCGCGGACCGCCCGGTCATCAGTCCGGTACCCGAGTGGGTCCGGCCAGTCGCCGCCGCCGCCCCCGTCCCGGCCACTGGCGCGGCGGTAATGATCCTGCTAAGCGACGAGCAGGTGCGCTTTGCACCGGACGCGGTCGAGACCTATATTGACCAGCGCATTCGCATCCAGACGCCGCAGGGCCTGCAGGCACTCGGCACCATCGCGATCGCCTGGCAGCCCGACGCCGACATCATCACGGTGCACCACCTGTCCGTGCGGCGCGGCACCCAGGTGCGCGACCTGCTGGCCGGCGGCCAGGATTTCACCGTATTGCGGCGCGAAGACCTGCTGGAACAGGCCACTCTCACCGGCACGCTCACTGCCGTACTGCAACCGGCCGATCTGCAGGTGGGCGACATCATCGAGTTCGCCTACACACGGCGCCATGCCGATCCGGTGGTGCCCGACCGCCCGGACCTGGAACTGGGTTGGGCCAACGCACCGATCCAGACCGTGCACTTCCGCGCCCAGTGGCCGAAGCAGATGGCAATGCGCTGGCAGCTGCGCGATTTCAAACCGGCACTGCAGGAAACCACCAGCGGTGACACACGCGGCATCGAATTTACGCTGGATGGTCCGCAGCCGTTGTTGCAGCCCACCGGTGCGCCGGCGCGCTACACGGCGCTGCGCCGCGTGGAAATCACTTCGTTCCAGTCCTGGCCAGACGTCTCGCGACGCATGGCCTCGCTGTACGTGCAGGCGTCGAAGCTCGCGGTCGGCTCCCCGCTGCACACCGAAGTCGAGCGCATCCGCAGCAGCAACACCGATCCCAAAGCACAGGCCACGGCCGCGCTGCTGCTCGTCCAGGAGCAGATACGTTATGTGCTGCTTGCGATGAACCAGGGCGCACTCGTGCCCGCGACCGCAGACGAAACCTGGCAGCGCCGTTACGGCGACTGCAAAGCCAAGACGGCGCTGCTGCTGGCGCTGCTGCGCGAGCTGGGCATCGATGCCGAGCCGGTGGCGGTGAACAGCGCGATGGGCGACGGAATCGACCGCCAGCTTCCCGGAGTCGGCGCTTTCGACCACGTTCTGGTGCGCGCGCAGATCGGTGGCAAGACTTACTGGCTCGATGGCACGCGTCCCGGCGATCGCAGCCTCGACCGCCTGCAGACTCCCTTCTTCGGCTGGGGGCTGCCGCTCGACACGAAGGGCTCGGAGCTGGTCCGCATCCAGCCCGCACCGCTAAATGAACCGCAACTCGTGCGGCAGATCGACCTCGACGCATCGGCCGGAGTGGACCAGCCCGTGCGCTTCCGGGCGACCGCGGTTTTCCGCGGCGATGGCGCGCTCGCGGTGAAGCTGTCGCAGGACAATCTGGACGCGACACAGCGCGACCAGGGCATGCGCGACTACTGGCGAAACAGGTACGACGGCCTGCAGCTCGGCAAAGTGACGTCCTCCTTCGACGAAAACACCGGCGCCCTCACGTGGACGGCCGAGGGCACGCTGCAGATGGACTGGGACGACAACAACTACCACGAATTCGGCGACATGACCTTGGGCTTCAAGCCCGACTTCAGCCGGCCGGAAGGCACGGATACGGAAGCCCCCTATGCCGTTTCGTATCCGGAGTACACGGTCAATCGCGTGAGGGTGAAGTTGCCGACCGGCAACCGGGAATTCAGCATTTACGGCGACAACATCGACAAGACGGTCGCCGGCCGGGAATACCGGCGCAGCGCGCAACTGGCAAATGCCGTGTTCACGGCCGAATCCTCCGAACGTTCGATTGTTCCGGAGATCTCTGCGAAAGATGCGCACGCTGCCGAAGCGGTACTGCGTGAGATCTACAAGAATGGACTGTACATCCAGAAGCCGCGGCCGTTGCCCTCCGCGGCCGAACTGCAGCAGCAGGCGGGCAAAACGCTCAGTTCGGCAGATGACTACATCGGGCGCGGCAGCGACATGCTGGAGCGCTCGATGTACGAACCCGCGGTCACTGAATTCACCAACGCCCTGAAGCTGGAGCCGAACAACACCGTCGCCCTTGATAATCGCGCACTGGCCTATATCGGCCTCAAGCGCACCGATGAGGCTCGCGTCGACCTGCGCAAGGCGCTCGAGCTGGATCCCAAGGACACTTCTGCACTGGGCAACCTCGGCGAAATGGCGTTGGGCGACGGCCACACCGCCGAAGCCATCGACTTGCTGAGCCGGTCACTGGCGATCAAGGATGGCGTCTGGGCCCGCGACCAGCGTGCAACCGCTTATCTGGCCGCCAACGACGTCGAACATGCCGCGCAGGACCTGATCGCCATGATCCGTGCCGATCCGAATCAGGTCGGCAGCTTCGAGGCTCACGCCGCGAACCTGATGAGTCGTAACCGTCGCGATGACGTGAATGTGCTTGCACAAGCGGTACTGGAGGCCCATGCAGGCCCGGAAAACGGCGTGGCCATTGCCGCGGATCTTTATCGCATCAGCGGCGCCTGGGATCGGGCGCACCCCATATTGGATGATGCAATAAGCAAGGCCCCGAGCCCGGAACTGTATTTCCTGCGAGCGAGTGTCTCCAGCGACGCCGATCGCATGAGGGATCTCGACGCAGCCATCAAGCTCGATCCCAAGTACTTGCCTGCCCTGTTCCAGCTCGCCGTCCTGCAGCTTGCCCTTGGGAAATATACGGACGTATTGAAAACCGTCGATCAGCTGGAGGCGACCTCTCCGCCCACTCTGGATTCGCACTCAATTCGCGCCGGGGCGCTTGCCGGGGTGGGCAGAATCGCGGACGCGGAACACGAATATGCCGCGGTGCGCGCGCTTGCCAAAACTCCGGCGCAACTCAGTGAACTGTGCTGGAACGAAGCTATCCATTCCGACTCTGTTCTGGAAGACGCCTTGAAGGACTGCGACGCTGCCCTTGCCGCCTCACCCGGAACCGCAACCATCCTCGGCCACCGGGGCTTTGTGCTGCTGAAGTCGAAACGCTATGCCGAAGCCATTGCCACATACGATGCTGCTCATATCACAGACGCCGGAAGAGCAGATCAGGCTGCAATTCTCTTCGGGCGAGGCATTGCAAAGCTGCGTCTGGGCAGGAACGAGGAAGGCGAAGCCGACATGAACTCCGCCCGCAACATACTGTCGGTGATAGAACAGGTCTTTGCCGTTCAGTTCGGCATACGGCGCTGAGGACCGGAACGCGATAACCTTGGGGGGCCGACCCGATACAGCAGCCCACCCTTGCCTCAACCCCAATCCGCCGACCTCCTCCGCCACCGCACCTTCCTGCTCTATTTCAGCGGCCGGCTGTTCTCGAATTTCTCGCGGCAGATCGTCGCGGTGGCCGTGGGGTGGCAGGTATACCTGCTCACCAACAGCGCCTTCCACCTCGGCATGATCGGGCTGGTGCAGTTCGTGCCGGCACTGCTGCTGACCTTCCATGGCGGCCACGTGGCCGACCGCCACGAGCGCAAGCGCATCGTGCAGCTGTGCCAGTGGGCCGAAGGCATCGCGGCCTCGTACCTGGCATGGCGCAGCTTCACGGGCGCGATCACGGTATTCGACATTTATCTCGCCGCGGCGGTCTTCGGCGCCGCGGCGGCCTATGAGCGCCCGGCCGGCGCGGCGATGCTGCCGAACCTGGTGCCCCCCACGCTGCTGCAGCAGGCCACGGCGATGGCGGCCGGCTCGCTGCAGGTGGCCACCATCGGCGGGCCGGCGCTGGGCGGCTTCCTGTTCGCGTATTCCGCCGGCATCACCTATGCGGTGATCGCGGCCTTCTGGCTGCTCGCCGGCATCCTCAACGGCGCACTGCCGGCGCAGCACGTGGAGACGAAGCACGAGGCACCGACACTGCGCACGCTGTTCGCCGGCGTGCACTTCGTGCGCGGCAATCCCACGGTGCTGGGCACGATCTCGCTGGACCTGTTCGCGGTGCTGCTGGGCGGCGCCACGGCGCTGCTGCCGATCTACGCGAAGGACATCCTGCACACCAGCGCCTGGGGGCTGGGCGTACTGCGCGCCGCGCCGGCCATCGGCGCGCTGGTGACCACCTACTTCCTGGCGCGCCGCCCGCTGTCGCGCCGCGTGGGCATGCGCATGTTCCAGGCGGTGATCGTGTTCGGCGTTGCCACGGTGGTGTTCGGGCTGTCGCGCGACATCTGGCTGACGCTGGGCTCGCTGATCGTGATGGGCGCGGCCGACCAGGTGAGCGTGGTCATCCGCCTGTCGCTGGTGCAGCTTGCCACGCCAGACGACATGCGCGGCCGCGTCAGCGCCATCAACTTCCTGTTCGTGAACGCCTCGAACCAGCTGGGCGAGTTCGAGAGCGGCCTGACGGCCAGCTGGTGGGGGGCCGTGCCCGCCACCATCATCGGCGGCGCGGGCAGCGTGCTGATCGCGCTGCTGTGGATGCGCCTGTTCCCCACGCTGCGGGATGTTGAAAAGCTGGCCTGAGGCATAGAATCGGCCTCCCTAGTCTTTTCCACCGGGGGATGTGCCATGTGCGACCAGGATTACGCGAATCAACTGCTGCCCGGCGCGCTGTCGCGCCGCGAGTTCGGCAAGCTCGGCCTTGGCGCGGGTTTTGCGGCGCTGCTGCCGCGCGCCGCCGACGCCGCGGAAGTCACGGAGTCCCACGTGGACATCCGCACGCCGGATGGCACCTGCGATGCGCACTTCGTGCATCCGGTCGCCGGCGCGCACGCCGCAGTGCTGGTGTGGCCGGACATCTTCGGCCTGCGTCCCGCGTTCGAGACCATGGGCAAGCGCCTGGCGGAATCCGGCTATGCGGTACTCACCGTGAACCCCTTCTATCGCCAGCAGAAGGCGCCGACCTCAACCAGCACCACCTTCAACCAGGGCATGATGCAGATGATGAATGCGCTGACGGCCGACGGCGAGGTGCGCGATGCGCAGGCCCTGATCGCCTGGCTCGATACGCAGAAGGCGGTCGACACAAAAAAGAAGATCGGCACCACCGGCTACTGCATGGGCGGCCCGTTCGTGCTGCGCACCGCCGGTACCGTGCCGGGGCGCGTCGGTGCCGCGGCCACCTTCCATGGCGCCAGCCTCACCACGAAGAATCCGGACAGCCCGCACCTGCAGATCGCGAAGTCGAAGGCCAGCTACCTGATCTGCATCGCCGACAGCGACGACCAGAAAGACCCCACTTCCAAGGACATCCTGAACAAGACCTTCGAAGACGCGAAGCTGCCGCACGAGGTCGAGGTGTACAAGGGCGCACAGCACGGCTGGTGCGCCATCGACACGCAGGCCTACAACAAGGATCTGGCCGAGAAGGCCTGGGCGCGCCAGCTGGCGCTGTTCAGCAAGGCGCTGGCCTAGCGCGGCGGCGCGGCGCGCAGCAGCGTCAGCGTGAAGCCGGCCCAGGGCACGGTGCCGGCCGTGGCGTTGCGGCTCACACCGGCCGAGACATCCACGCCCACATGTGTCGCCGGCTTCAGGCCCAGGGTGAGGCCGGCGCTTTTGGTCTTGTCGCCGGTCACGGCATCGCGCTGCCACTGCAGGTCGCCGGTCAGCGTGTAGCCGGCGATCTGCCGGCCCAGCACGCCGGAGAATTCGCGGTCGGGCGCGCCGGCCGCCTGCGTGGCCACCGAGCCGATGAGCTGCGCCAGCCGCGGAAAGCGCACGGTGCTGCTTGCTGCCAGCGCCTGGCGCGCGCGCTCCACGCTCTGGCCATAGTCGTAGCGCAGGAAGCGCACGCCGGAGTTCCATGTCTCCCCGAAGTACGACAGGTCCGCGCCGAAGCCGGTGCCCGCGAAATCCACGTCCTTGTCGCGAGGCTGGCCCAGCAGCGTCGTGGTGTAGGTGACGCGCATGTCGCGGTGGGTGACCAGCGCGCTCAGCGCAATGCCGGAATCGCCCAGCCAGCCCAGCTCGCCGTGCAACGTCGTGGAGCGCAGCACGCCGGAATCCGTCCAGCGCTCGGCAGAGGCGTCGGCGATGATGGGCCCGGCATCCAGGTCCGCCGAAACCTCGAAGCTGTTGCCCGAGAGTTCATCCGACCCTTGCCTGGTCGTGCTGGAGCCGATGCCGGCGCCCAGCGTCAATGCCTCGGTCGGCGAGAAACGGCCGTGCAGGTCGATCGAACGACCGTGGTCGGTGTCGAGCAGGCCGCCCAGCGAGATGGAATCGGCCCAGGCCGGGAGCATCGCCATGCCCAGCAGCAGTCCCCAGGATCGCCTGAACATGTCCGGATTCTGTCTCCCCGGACGGGCACTGACAACGCCGGCCGCCGGGGCGGATTGACAACCGCGACGGCGCAGCCCATATGTCACATGGGGGAGGCGTGGCGTCAACGACACCTTCCGCGGCACGTTATCCTCGGGGTGGCATTGCCCTACTGCGAAGGTCTTGTTTTGTCGGCACCGAAGGATGAGACCCGGCGTGAGCTCAACCGCTTTCTCGCCGAAGTGGAAGGCAAGGCATTCCGGATCGCCCGCATTGTGCTGCGTCACGATGAGGACGCGCTGGACGCCGTGCAGGACGCCATGCTGCAGCTGGCGCGGCGCTATGCGGCGCGGCCACCGCAGGAATGGCGGCCGCTGTTCTACCGGATACTGGAGAACCGCATCCGCGACCTGCAGCGCCGCAGAATGGTGCGCAACCGGGTAATGTCCCTGCTGCCCTGGCGGCGGGACGAGAACGAGGAAGCGCCCGATCCGGTTGCCGATGCCCCGGACCAGGCGCCGGGACCGGCCGATCAGGTCGAGGGCATGGGTGTGCTGGCCGCGCTGGAGGGGGCGCTGGCCCGGCTTCCGGCCCGGCAACGCGAGGCCTTCCTGCTGCGGAACATGGAAGGCCTGGACGTCATGCAGACCGCCGCGGCGATGGGTTGCAGCGACGGCAGCGTGAAGACACATTATTTCCGCGCGGTGCAGGCGCTGAAGGAACAACTGGGTGAGTTCTGGACATGAACATGAACCATGAGACGACCGAATTCGAGCGGCGCGCGGCCGAACTGCTGCGCGCCAGCGCCGCGGGGCTGGATGGCGCCACCCGCGCGCGCCTGGCGCATGCCCGGACGGCGGCGCTGCAGCCGGCGGCCCGCACCCCCGGCTGGCTGGAATTCCGCTACCTGGCCCCCGTCGGCGCCGTGGCCGCCGCCACCCTGGCCACCGTGCTGCTGTTATCCCCGGGCAAGCCGGTGGCGCCGGTCAACGACGGAACGGGCTCGGCGTTGTATGACATGGACCTGCTCTCCGATGCCGAGGCCTTCGACATCGCCCAGGAGCCGGACCTGGGCTTCATCGAATGGGCGGCGGCGCAGGGCGAAGGAACTGGCGGCTGAGCATGCGACGTGCCTGTGTTGCGGCCCTGCTGGCGGGCATGGCCACCGGTGCGGTACAGGCCGCCGAGCCGAAGGCTCCGCCGCCCGTGCATGGCAAGGCGGAGCCGGTCGACGCGGAACTGCTGGAATTCCTGGGTTCGGTGGACACGGAAGACGAAGAGTGGCGGGAGTATCTGGAGAACCGACCGATCCGGAGCGCGGCGGGCAAGCCGGCGGAACAGAAGGCGCCGCCAGCGTCCGGCCAGCCGGATCCGAAAAAGCAGGAGCCGAAGCAGGAACAGAACCAGGATCAGGATCAGGTGAAGAAGCCATGAAAGCGTTCATCGTCGTCGGCATGCTGGCCATCGGCGGCCCCGTACTGGCCGCCGGCGCTGCCGCGCCTGCCGCGAGTGCGCAGGCCGACATCAGCTGGTCCAGCCTTTCGCCCGGCCAGCAGCAGCTGCTGGAACAGTTCGAGTCCACGTGGGATCAGCTGCCGCCGCAGCGCCGCTTTGCGCTGGCGCACGGCGCCGAGCGCTGGCTCGCGATGAACCAGGATGAACGCAAGGCGGCGCGCGACCGTTTCGGCAAGTGGCGGGCGCTTTCCAAGGACCGGCGCGACCTGATCCGCGAGCGCTGGAGCGAGTTCCAGAGCCTGCCGCCCGACCAGCAGGCCCGCATCCGCGCCGACTACAGCGAATACCGGCGCCTGTCGGCGGACCGGCGCGCCGAGCTGCGCAAGCAGTGGCAGCAGAAGTCGGTGGCCGAGCGGCAGCAGTTACTGCACGACCTGCGCGAGCAGCGCCGCCAGCTGCGCCGCGACGGCGACTGACCGCCCGTCAGCGCAGCGCCGCCTCCAGCGCGGCCTCGATCACCGGCTGCATGAGCTTGTACCCGGCCGCGTTGGGGTGCAGTCCGTCGCCGGTCAGCTCCGGGCGCAGCAGTCCGTCGGCACCCACCGTGGCGGCGTGGTAATCGGCAAAGCCCGCGCCCGCCTCGCGCGCATAGGATTTCAGCCAGGCATTGAGCAGCAGGATGTCCGCCGGCGGCCGCTGGCGTGTCTGGTTGACCGGACCGCCGCCACGTTCCGGCGGGGCGGTCTTCGCGTCGGTGACCGGCGTCAATGCACACAGCACGACGCGGATGCCATGCACCTTCGCCAGCTCCACCATCGCCATGATGTTCTGCTGCACCATGGCCAGCGTCTGCGGGCCGTTGTTGCCGGCGATGTCGTTGGTGCCGGCGAAGATCGCCACCGCCGCAGGCCGCAGCGCGATGACGTCCGGATAGAAGCGCACCAGCATCTGCGCGGTGGTCTGGCCGCCGATGCCGCGATTCACGTACGGCTTGCCGGGAAAACCCGCGGCCAGATCCCAGCCGTCGGTGATCGAATCACCCATGAACACCACGCGGCCGCGCGGCACGGGCTGCTGCATCAGTTCGCGATTGGCCTGCGCGTAGCGGCCGAGCTGGTTCCAGTCGGCAAGCTGCTCGGTGAGGCGCTGCGCATTGCCAAGCAGGCAGCAACCGGCCGGCCGCTGCGGCGCGAATTCCCCGACCAGCTGCGCATGTGCCGGCGCTGCCAGCACCGCGACCGCCGCCATCGCGGGCAGAATCCGTGCGATTCGCGACATGGCTCTCCCTCCTTCCGTCGGGTGCGCATGGTACACTGCGCGCCGTCCTGCCGGATCGCGACCGGTCTTCCCATTGACCGGGTTCGGTATCGCGAGCCGCAACTCCCATAAAAGGCT
>Ga0335083_10009161_pt1 | contig 12034 bp, 9 predicted proteins | sample Lox_Sample_42_FD_206716 | JGI IMG/M metagenome (GOLD analysis project Ga0335083, IMG submission 206716) | Soil microbial communities from Loxahatchee National Wildlife Refuge, Florida, United States - Lox_Sample_4.2 | ecosystem: Environmental > Terrestrial > Soil > Wetlands | place: USA: Florida... | reverse complement strand
AATTGGAGATCGTTCCAAGCAGTGGGCAAATTCGAGCAGAAATTGATCGTTGCCGGTGTACTCCCGCTGCTAATATCCAAACTGGTCCACCGACCTTAGCGTCAGGCCCAATATCGCACGTCCTGGTGCGAACAACTATAATCTAAGGTCAGCGCACAAGGTCCTGAATTGCACGGTGAATCATGAACCATTTATTTCTGTTGGCTGACGAAGCGCCATTTTGGTCCCGGATTCTACAGCCCGATATTTTGGCCTTGATGGTTCCCATCAGTGCAATTGTGCTGGGCATTACCTATTCGATTGTGCTGGCCATTATTCGCCATCGAGAGCGGATGGCAAAAATCGAGCACGGCATCGATCCCGATGCGAACGAAAATCGCCACGATCACGGATAAATTGCGCGAAAAAGAGCTACCCTCGGAATCCAAGTAACGGACTGAATGCGAACGGCCGGTCACTTGGTGGACGAATTGACTGACGGTATGGCGGGTAACACTGGCGGCGTCAGGTCATTGATCGAAAGCGTGGTTACCCGGGGCGCGGCAGCACCGCCCTTATCGCCCGGGGCTGGCAACTCGATCACGCGGATCAAGTGGTTGTCGGTGTCGGCCACATACAGTTTGCCTGCGGCGTAGGTTAATCCGGCCGGTTCGGAGAACGAAGCGCCCGCGCCGCCTGCCCCCGTTTCGGCAGGTGACGGAAAATCGTCGTGGCCGGCTTTGCCCGTGCCGGCCAGCGTTTTGCATTCGCCCGTTTTCAGATCGATTTGTTTGATTTTATTGTTGTAGGTGTCGGCGACGTACAACATGCCGTCGTGATACACCAAGTCCAGGCAGTGTTGCAGCCGGGCGGTGCCGTTGGTTCCGTCGACATCGCCAAAAGTGAACAGCCGGCCGGCGGGAATATCAGCCGTGCCAATCACGGTGTGAACTTCCTTCGTCGGATCCAGTGGAACCTCGCGGATCGAGCTTCCTTCGCTGTCGGCCACATACAAGCAATCTGCCGCCGCGGAATCACAACTCAATCCGCTGGGCTGCGCGAACGATGCGTAACCGGCGGCGTAAGGCCGCTTGGGCAACAGCGGACCGTCGACAATATCTTCGCGGCCATTACCTGCATACGGGCCAATCTCGGATTCGTCCAGCGGCATTTTCCAAATCTGATGGGCCCCCGCCATGGCGATGTATAAATCGTTCCTGTTGATCGACAGCGCCCACGGACTGTTGAGCGCCGTTTTCAACGGCGGGCCGACAAACCGTTCCGGCGGCGGCAGGCCCGAATCCGGATCGTAACCCGGCCAGCCAAAATGGGTTTCTTCCCCCGTGCCGGCAATCGTGGTCACTCGCTGCTTTTTCAAGTCGATTTTGCGCAGCAAATGATTTTCCGTATCGGCCACGTACAGCGTGTCGCCGTGCAGGGCCATGCCCTGGGGATGATGAAACGTCGCCGTGCGAAAATCGCCGTCGACCCGGCCGATGTCGCCGCTGCCGATAATGTCGACAACTTTCGCCGCCGGCTGCCCCTCACCCCGGCCCTCTCCCAAAGGGAGAGGGAGTTTTGAGACGCCGTCCAGCGCTGCGACGACAATCCGGTTGTGGTTGCTGTCGGCAATAAACAGCCTGCCGCCCGGTTCGTCGGCCAAGATTTTTCCAGGATATAACAGCGGCGTGTTCGCCGCTTTGTTTTTTTCCAAATCGAAGTGAGTGGGCTTTTCGTCCAGCAAATTTTGCTGTCGATAATACGGCAACACTTTTTTGAAGAAGGCGTCGAGCGTGGGAAAATCGATTTCGCCTCCTTGCTCGGCCACAATGTTCCCTTGCGGATCGATCAACCGCAGGCTGGGCCAACTATCGCAATGATAGGCGTTCCAAATTTTGTAATCCGCGTCATTGACCACCGGGTGTTCAATGTCGTTCCGCAATACCGCTTGCCGAATGTTTTCCGAATCGTGCTCAGCGTCAAACTTGCCCGAATGTACGCCAATAATCACCACGTTGTTGGGATACGCATGCTTCAGCTTTTTCAACTCCGGCAAAATGTGCATGCAGTTGATGCAGCAGTAGGTCCAAAAATCCAGTAGCACAAATTTGCCGCGCAATTTTTTTAGATCAACCGGGGCCGATGTATTCAACCATTCCACGCCCCCTTCCAAGGCCGGCGCGGGCGATCGATTGGGAAACGGATTCTCCAGCTGCGCCGCTCCGTTTCGTGCCGCTGCCACTCCGCTCGGCTCAGTCGTACCAGACGCCCCGGTTCCCGTCGGCGCCTGCGCCAGTTGATCCACTTCCCCGGCCACCACGCCAAAGTTCGTCGGACGACCACACCCCGGCAATCCGGACAACAGCGCCAGACACCCCCCGGCCACAATCCAATTCAGCGGCAACCATTGCAATCGACACATGTTCATCGCGAAACCTGTAACGGCTCTCCTACATCTGGCCCCGGTAACGCGCCCCCCCATCTCTCAGCGTCGCCGCTTTCTCGATCATACCGAAAATCCGCCCTAACAGGCGCAGTCACTACATTTCTACGCAAACCGCGGAAAGTTTGCCGAAACGCTATCACCCGTCGCAACGGTAAATAACGTCGGAAGTTTGACGGCCAGCCGCCTCCGGCCCCAAAATGGTTTCTGCCGCGGTCGCTTTTTGACCGACATTATGCGAATAGTCCAACTTCTCTCTGCGTTAGTTTCGGTTGGTAGCCGGGGAGTGCAACTCTAGATATTCACGGCACTTAGGGAGGATGTTCCGCTTGGATTAGTCCGCCGCAGATGAAAAGATAAACCGCCGCGCGGGGTCGATTTTTACCGCAAAATTCGCCACATTGAGTTGGATTCCCAGGGAGACGCTCTTCGTGCCACGAAAAGTTGTGCTTTTGTTGCTGCTTTTGGCTTGGGTTCCGGCTGCGCACGCCCAAGATTGGGCACGCAAAATGTTTACGGACTCCACCCACGATTTCGGATCGTTGGCCCGTGGCAGCAAGGCACAATATCGTTTCAAATTCACCAATCCGTATGTGGAGTCTCTCCATGTTTCGTCGGTCCGCAGCAGTTGCGGTTGCACCGCCGCGGAAGCCAGCAAAACCGATTTGAAAACTTGGGAAACCGGCGATATTGTGGCCAACTTCAACACCAACTCTTTTTACGGGAACCACTCGGCCACCATTACCGTCACCTTCGATAAGCCCTATTTCGCCGAAGTGCAGTTGCAAGTCTCCGGCAACATTCTGAGCGACGTGGTCATGCAACCGGGCGTCGTGGAATTAGGTTCCGTCGACGCCGGCCAAGGCGCCGAGAGAAAAATCATGCTCACGCACACCGGACGCAGCGATTGGGCCATTTCCGATGTGCAAAGTGCCAACACCAATTTCGAAGTCGAAGTGAACGAACTCAAGCGCGCCGCCGGCACTGTCGTCTACGAGCTGCTGGTACGCCTGAAACCCACCAGCCCCGCCGGATACATCAACGACCAGTTGTTCCTGGTGACCAACGATGATCCGGAAGCGCAAAAACTCCCCGTCGATGTAACGGGCCGCGTCGTGGCCGCTGTCACCGTCAGTCCCGCTTCCTTAATGTTGGGCGCACTGACGCCCGGCCAGGCCATCACCAAAAACGTCGTGGTGCGCAGCAAGCGGCCGTTCAAAGTATTGGAAGTCTCCGGTGGGGACGAAATCACTTGCACGCTGCCCGCCGATTCCCGCGATGTGCAAATTATTCCGCTCACCTTCACCGCGCCACAACAGCCAGGCGTCGTCAAACAAAAGATCAAAATCAAAACCGACTTGGGCGATAACGCCGTGCCCGACATTACTTGTCAGGCAACCATCGTGGGCGATACGACTCCGCCGGCTGCAATCCCCGAAAGCGCCAACAATTCTGCCCGCCGCGGCAGCGAAGCCACAGCCAGCGGCGCCACCTCAACCGGTTTTCACGGCAACTAATGTCTGAATGGACCCGCGCGGCTGCTATTGAGGCCGCTGCGATCGTAACCCATCGATCGTCACCAGCGGTTTGGTTGTGCCCAAACGGTTAGTTACCACATTGCCTTCGTTGGCCGAGCAACTTCCGCACCCGCTGGCGCATGCGGCCGCCGATTTCCGCGCGGCAAAATACCGCCACCCCCGCCGGATCAAATATCCGACCGCTGCCGCCACAATCAACAGTGCTAAAATGTTCTGCATGATCTGAATGATATGCTCCGTTAGCCGCCGGCTAATTGCTAATCGCTTATCAGTCATCCCGCCAGCCACGTGCCAATCTGATACGTCGCTAGTGCGCCCACATACGCCAACACGGTCATGTAAGTAAATGTGAACGCCGGCCAGCGCCAACTGTTCGTCTCGCGCTTGATAATCACCAGCGTGGCCGCGCACTGCGCACAAAGCGCGAAAAACACCATCAAGCCCAGAGCCATCGGCACGGTAAACACCGTCCGCAGGCCGCCATCCCACGTGGCATTGCGAAGCTGCGTTTGCAATTGCGTCTGCCCTTGGGCTTCCTCCAAATCGACGTTTCCCAAATTGTAAATCACGCCCAGGGTTCCCAGCACTACTTCGCGCGCCGGGAACGAAGCGATGGCCGCACAACCCACTCGCCAATCCCAACCCAGCGGCCGCACGGCCGGTTCAATCCACCGTCCCATGTGTCCCAAAATGCTCTGCCGCTGATACGCGCCGGCCAATAACTGTTCGTGCTGCTGCGGATCATTATAACGCGCTAGCTCCGCCTCCAAAAAGTGCCGATGTTCATCGCCAGCCGGCAGTTGTTCAATCTGTGCCGCCAGCGCCGCCTTGTCCTGCTGAAGATTTGCTTCTACCGCCGCCGGATTGTGCGGATAATAAAGCAGTGCCCACACCACAATCGCCACGGCCACAATCAGCGTGCCCGCACGTTTGACGAATGCCCAGCCGCGCTCCAGCATCCGATGCACCACTAGTGCCGGTGACGGAAACTTGTATGGCGGCAACTCCATGACAAACGGCGGCGTTGCTCCCCGCAACAGCGTCCGTTTCAAAATCAGCGCCACGACGATGGCCGCCAGCACGCCCACCAAATACATCACAAACAGTGTCAACCCTTGCAGCGGCAACACCCCGGCTACATATTTTTGTGCCGGAATGAACGCCCCAATCAGCAGTGTGTACACCGGCAGCCGAGCCGAGCAACTCATCAGGGGCGCCACCATAATCGTCGTCAACCGATCGCGCCGATTTTCAATCACCCGTGTCGCCATGATGCCTGGAATGGCGCAAGCAAACGACGAGAGCAGCGGAATGAACGATTTGCCGCTCAGTCCCACGCGGACCATTAGCTTATCCATCAAGTAAGCGGCCCGCGCCATGTAGCCGCAATCTTCCAAAATGGCGATGAACATGAACAGAATCAGCACTTGCGGCAAAAACACAATCACGCTGCCGGCGCCGGCGATCAGCCCATCCACCAGCAGCGACCGCAGCGCTCCGTCGGGCATGTGGCTTTTTACAGCCTCGCCCAGCGTATGCGCCCCGCCGTCCAGCAATTTCATCAGTGGCTCGGCAGCCATAAAAATCGACGAGAATAGCGCCACCATCACGATGACGAAGACAGCCGTGCCCCACAATCGATGCGTGAGAATGCGATCGATTTTATCGGTCAGCGTTTCGCTGCGCGCCGCTGGCCGAGAAATGACCCCATCCAACTGTCGGGCCGCCCAATCGTATCGAACCAGTGCCTCCACGGCCGGCACTGGCAATCCCGCCGCTGCCAACCGCGCTCGGGCAGAGAGTAAATGCTCCCGCACTTGCCCGGCATGACTTTCGGCGTGCCCGTTTCCGCCAATGACTGCCGTCCGCTCCAAATATCCGCCGGTATCCAATAGGAGCCGCTCCGCCAAATATCGCGGCACAACTGCTCCCGCGCTCTTTGGGAGAGGGTCGGAACGAAGGTGCCCGTTCGTTGCATGCGTCGAACCATTGCCCGGGGCTGCATTGAGGAGCGCTTCCAATCGCGTAACTTCCTCTCGAAACGCCTGCGGGAAGGGGCTTTCTCGCGGCACAGCTTGCCGGCCAAGCGTTGCAGCCAGCGCGGCTTTCAATTCGTCTAGTCCTCGCCGTTTATTTGCCTGCACCGGGACTACCGGAATTCCTAGCCGCTCAGCCAACTTTGCGGCATCGATTTTCAATCCGCGCGACTCCGCAATATCGGTCATGTTCATCGCCACGACCGTCGGCAGTCCAAGCTCCAGCACCTGGCTGACCAAATACAGATTCCGCTCCAAATTGCTGGCATCCACGATGCAAAGAATCGCATCGCACGGCGTGTCATCACGGCGGCCCAACAGCACGTCGACCACCACCATCTCGTCCGGCGAATGCGGTGCTAAACTGTACGTACCCGGCAAATCGATCAATGCCCAGCGATGTCCTCGGTGCTGCATTTGGCCGATTTTCTTCTCGACCGTCACACCCGGATAGTTGCCAATCCGCTGCCGCACGCCGGCAAGCGCAGTAAACAGCGTCGATTTCCCGGTGTTCGGATTTCCCACCAAAGCAACCGTTAAAGTGGCTTGCGAATTGGCGGTGGACATGATTTGGACCCGCTCAAATAATTCGACACATTAGCCGCTGGGCTTGCCCGGCGCTGCCCACTGTATCCCAGATAGTTAGACATTCACTTGTTCCACTTCCACCCGTGCCGCTTCGGTGCGGCGCACGCTCAGCCGGTATCCGCGTAGCGCCAATTCAATCGGGTCTCCCAACGGCGCAGCACCCAGCACTTGCACATCGACCCCCGGCGTGAGCCCCATTTCCATCAGCCGGGCGCTCACCTCGTCAAACTGGTTGACTCGCACGACTCGACCCCGCGCGCCGACCGACAATTGCGCCAGGGTGGTCACGATTCAATCCTCGCACTCAACCAGCACATTCAGCAATTCATTGCCGCGGATGCACAGCTTGTTGCCCTGTAGACGGACAATGCAGGGACTTCCGGCACTCACCATTTCCAAAGCCACGCCATGGCGAAAGCCCAACTCCGTGAGTCGCTGCACTTGATCGCTGCGTCCCACAATTTCCGCCACCGCCGCGCGCTGCCCGGCCAACACCCGGCCCAACGGCATGAGCCGCTGTGGTAAAGACGAAGATCTGGCGGTGTTATTATTGAGACTCATTCTCACACTCCATCCTGTGATTCTAATGGTTCCCTGCATCGCAAGCAAGAGGCCGAAATGTGAGAAGTTCTGCTAATTTTCCCAAACGATGGTCTCTGATACGACCGCTGGTTCAAGGTCCGTATATTTACCCAAACCCTGCGGCTAGGCCAGGCGGCTCTTTCCGGGTCGGCGGGAGTCAAAGATTGGCGGCATATTTTCTAGTCAGGGCGGAAAGTTCCACGCGGACGGCGGCGAACTTGGGATCGTCGGCCAGATTTTTCATCTCCAGCGGGTCGGCCTTGCAATCAAAAAGCATGGCGCCGTTCTGGCCGTTGGGACCATACTCGGCGTAGCGGTATTCTTCGGTACGGACGGCCACGCCGTGGAAGGTTTTGCCGTCTTCGCTCCAGACCGAGTATCCGGGCTGTTTCCACTCGGTGTCCGGTTTTTCGAGCAAAGGGACGAGGCTTGTGCCTTCATTGTCGGAGGGCAGCGTAAGGTTGCACAGTTGGGCCAGCGTGGCATACAGGTCGAGCGATTGGACGATGCGCGTGCACGCCTGACCGTTGCCTGCGGCGCCGGGGGCGTGGATGATCAAGGGGACGCGCGTACCCATTTCGAACAGCGAGCCGGCCTTTGACCATTTGCCTTTTTCCCCGAGTTGGTACCCGTGGTCGGCGAGGAAAACAATGATGGTGTTTTCGCGCAATCCCAATCGGTCAAGTTCAGCGATGACCCGGCCGATGTTCCAATCGACCCAGGAAATGGAGGCCAGGTAGGCGCGGATAACTTCCTTGGCCTCGGCTTCGCTCGCGCCGCGGCCAATGAACAAATCGGCGTTGCGCTTGCGGATGGCGGCGCTGGGAAATCCCGCTGGTACGGTTGGCCAGGCGGCAAAATCCGGCGTCAATTGGATTTTGTCCACGTCGTACAAATCGATAAACTTCTGCGGTGCGGTCGGCGGACTATGCGGCTTCACAAATCCGCAGGCGATGAAAAAGGGCTGGTCTTTGTATTTTTGCAAATTCTCAATCGTACGGTCTGCGGTGTGATAATCGCCGTGCCCTTCGCCGTTCCCTTCTAAAACGACGATCCGATCGGAATAAGCCGCGCGGGCGTTGTCCGCTGGCAGCGGCGGCAGAACGCCGTCCGGCATGGGAATTTGAACCCGTGGAATTACCATCGTTTTCCCAACCGCCGGGCCGCTGCCGTCGTCGGTCGTACCACCCTTATCGCTGGTGGCGCTCCAGGACGGGGCATCATCGATCCCTCCGTGATAAATTTTTCCCGCGCGCACCGTCACATATCCGTTGTCTTTGAACAACTGCGGCAACGTCGTCCAGTCGGGATGCGCCACACGAAAATCGGTGCGGTTTCCCAGCACGCTTGTCTGCGTTGGATTTCTCCCGGTAAGCAGCGATGCACGCGACGGATTGCACAGCGGAAACTGGCAGTAATTCCGGTCGAAACGTACCCCGGCGTGGGCCAATGCGTCGAGGTTGGGGGTTTGCGCGTTGAACATCGAGGCGTAACAGCCCAGCTCGACGCGCATATCGTCGGACATGATGAACAGAACATTGAGTTTGCGCTTGGCGGGATCGGGGCCGCTTTGGGCCCGCAAAGTGCCCGGTACCGTTGCTGCTAGCGTGGTGGCGGCAAGTTGGCCCAGGAAAGCACGACGTGTATGCGGGGGCATAAGCAATCCTCCTAGAGCGACATTTTACCGCGCCTCCGGAGCAAAAGCACGCATAATGAAAAAAGCTGCGCGGAATGGTTATACTCGAAAGCATGCCGATCAAAAGCGTTTCCATGGAACCAGGGCATGGTTTCCATGTGTTGACTAAGCCGATTGGGCCCATTTGCAATCTGGATTGCAAGTATTGCTTCTATCTGGAAAAGGAGAAGCTGTATCCGGGTGAGCGAAAATGGGCGATGAGCGACGATGTGCTGGAAGCCTACATTCTGCAGTACATCGCGGGGCAGGCCGGGCCGGAAGTGTACTTTGCCTGGCAGGGCGGGGAGCCAACGTTGTTGGGCGTGGGATTTTTTCAGCGGGCGATAGAGTTGCAGCGGAAATACGCCGGCGGCAAACACATTTTCAACGCGCTGCAGACCAACGGAACGTTGTTGGATGATGACTGGTGCGCGTTTTTTTCGGAGCACGCTTTTTTAGTCGGGCTGTCTATTGACGGACCCGCCGAACTCCATGATGCGTACCGGGTCGACAAGCACGGCGGGAAAACGTTCGAGGCCGTAATGCGCGGGTTAGGTTTTTTGCAGAAGCACGGGGTCGACTTCAATACATTGACCGTGGTGAACCGGGTGAACGCGGAGCAGCCGTTGGAGCTGTATCGGTTTTTGAAGGAGATCGGCAGCGCATATCTGCAGTTTATCCCGTTGGTGGAAAGGGTTGCACCGGCGGCGGAGATGAATGCTCGAGGCGTACAGTTGGCGGAGCCGCCGGTGGCCGGTGAAAAGGCCGCCGAGGATTCAGCGGTGACCGACTGGAGCGTGAAGGCAGATCAGTATGGGCGTTTTTTATGCGCCATTTTTGACCACTGGGTGCGGCACGATGTAGGGCAAGTGTTTGTGCAGTTGTTCGATGTGGCGCTGGAAAATTGGATGGGGTTGGGGTCGTCGTTGTGTGTATTTGCCGAGACGTGCGGGGCGGCGATGGCGATTGAACACAACGGCGATTTATATAGCTGCGATCATTACGTTTATCCGCAGTACAAACTGGGAAACGTGATGAATCTCAGTTTGGGCGAGATGGCGCGCTCGGCGGCACAGGCTAAGTTTGGAAACGACAAGCTGAATACGCTGCCGGAATATTGCCGCCAGTGCGAAGTGCGGTTTGCCTGCAACGGAGAGTGCCCCAAGCATCGGTTCCTCCGCACGCCGGATGGCGAGGAAGGGTTGAACTATTTGTGCGCAGCCTACAAGCATTTCTTCAGGCACGTCGATCCGTATATGCGGACCATGGGAGAATTGTTGCGCGCGGGGAATGCGGCGGCGGAAATCATGGCGATTTTGCGCGCAGAGGAAAGGGAACTTTAATGCGCATTCAGGGCTGTTTCAAATCTTAGGAGGGCAATCTCCCGCCGAGTCAAACTGTTAGGCAGCCGGGGTCGAGAGCCACCGAGCGCCCAGAATTGCGCCGCAACCGATAACGACGGACTTTTGCGACAACGAAGAGGCCGCTCCGACGCGCTAAAATGCCCCTCCGCTGGCAACCAATGCCGGCTTTTCCACAACAGCGCCCCACACTACTGGCTCATCTTTGCCGGCGTACTGCGGAAAACTTTGCCGTGGATCAGGCACCAGCGCTCCCAAAACGATTGCCCCATCATTCGGCAATACATCGGGCAGTTCCGCGCTGATGATCGGCACCATCATGTCGCGGCCGAATAATTTCACCACGGTCCGAAATTGTTTGCCCACCGGTTCCACGCTCTGGACGGTACCGGCCAGGACGATGCCACGATTGGCTCGATTAGGGGTGTTCATCCAGTGGCTCGCGAGGGTGCCTAATTCTTCCAATTTTGCATGATTGTTGGCCGCGTGCAGCACCAACGCGCCGGCGCTGGACCGGGCAATTTGGCGGTCGTCGTTTTGGCTGCGCAAGAGCGTCACTGTTTCGGCCAACTTCGCCAGAGCGATGTAATTCTGTTTGCGCAGTTCCGCCACAGCCGCGGCATCGCCAGTGTCTCCGCTTTCGCGCGCCGCCTGCAATGCGGCGTCAGCCTGTGTAGCGGCAGAGATCGCATGTAAAACATCGGCTAATGAATACGCGATGTCAGTCTTCGGACCGTCCAAATCGGCCTGCGATTCCGGCGGCGGCACCGACGGCTCAGCCAAGGGGGGCAGCTCCGGACGGATTGGCGGAGTGCTTGTCGACAGGGGGGGCGATGCCTCTGCTTTTGCTCCCGGCGCGGCAGTGCCTCCCGAAGGTGCGGCACTCGGCGGGGGGACGTTAGCTGGCGATGTCATTCCTTGGACCGGCGGCGCCGTGCCGGCTGGCAACGCCTCCGATTCTCCTTGCGTGGGCCGTATCACAGCACCGGAAGATCCACTCGGCGCTTTCAGTTCCCCAGATGTCGGTTCACTCGGCCCCGTTTCATAGGGTGTCGTTTCGTCATGCGCCGCTTCACCTGTCACCGAAGAATCGGTTGATCTGAATTGCTCGGGCAGAATTGCTCGCGGCAAATACTTGGCTAAATCGAACGGATCGACTTTGAATCCCCACAACAACACTCCGTAGCCGATCGCACAACCCATCACTCCACCCACGATAATCATCAGCAGTTCGACGATTGGATTTCTGCGTCGCGCACGTCGAAAACCTCGTGGTCGTTTAGGGGGCGCCGTCGGGAAAAATGCTGGTTGATTTCCAATTTCCCCGGCCGCATCCCACGGTTCGTTTGCCGTGCCGGTCGCAGGTATTGCAACCGGCGACGATGTGCCTCCGCCAGCCTTGATCTGAAATCCAGCCCGCGTCGGCATCGGCACCGCTCGAACGGCAGGCAATTCCGGGCTCAGGCTGAAATCTTCACATTCGTCGTTCTCACCTGCGGTAAATTGAGAAATCGCCGGCTGAGCCAACGTCGGTTGCGGTGCGAATGGTTGTTGTGGCGCGAATTCGTGTTGCGGTGAAACAAAGGTTTCTCGCTCCGGATTGATGAGCAAATCGGGAATCGTTTGATCTTCCAGTGGTCGACCTGGCGGGGTGGATGGCGGCAATGGCGCCAGCGCGTCAACGTCCGTGGCAACCGCCACGGCAGGTTGCGGAATGATTTCCAGAGCCGGCGGCACAAAATCAATTGCTTCCTGCAATCGAAATTCGCTATGGCACAGCGGGCAGCGAACCCAGGCGTCGGTCCGTGTCGCTTGAATCGGGTCGCTCGCCG
>Ga0335083_10009160_pt1 | contig 12034 bp, 7 predicted proteins | sample Lox_Sample_42_FD_206716 | JGI IMG/M metagenome (GOLD analysis project Ga0335083, IMG submission 206716) | Soil microbial communities from Loxahatchee National Wildlife Refuge, Florida, United States - Lox_Sample_4.2 | ecosystem: Environmental > Terrestrial > Soil > Wetlands | place: USA: Florida... | reverse complement strand
GCTGTTGACGATCGGGATCTCCGCGCGCAGCGACGCCCGTAACGCGATGTGCGTGGTATCGCCGCTGATGGAGCCGAAGATCGCCCAGTCCCGGTCGTCGTATACCATCTTTACCACTTCGTTGCTCGATGCACCCCAGGTTGCCGAATCGTTGTGCAGCATAAGTTTGAACGGTTTGCCGCCGTACCCGCCCGCCGCGTTCGCCTCATCGACCGCCATCTCTGCGCCGTTGAGCATGCGCTTGCCCAGCGCTGCATCAGGATGGTTCTCCAGCGGGCCGATGAATCCAATCCGCACCTCGGTCACCTCGTCGCCGTTTTTTACAGGCACGTCGCGCGCCGCGCCGTTGTATTCCACCAGATCGACGTAATGCTGGTAGTAAGGTTCGGTGAACTTGGAAAACGGCTGCATGTCCTCCGGTTCCTGCGCGTACGGCTTCATCGACCGCGCCGCAGGAGGCCCGGGCGGGTTCTTGCCGCAGGCGCAGCCGGTAAAAGTCTGTGGCCACGCTGGATACACGAAGCCAATCAACAGCACCAGTAACAGGGCGCGACGCATGAATTACTCCTCGGTCTTCGGGCAGCGGAACATTGCAATCGCTTCCATCTCCACCAGCAACTCGGGACGGCACAGCTTGGCCTCGATGCCCGTCGATGCCGGCAGCGGATCAAGCCCCTGCTCCTTGAAGAATGCCGTGCGCTCCTGGTTGAACTCGCCGTAGTCGCGATCGATGTCGCGCAGATAGCAGGTAGTGCGCACGATGTCGTGCCAGGTCGCGCCTTCGGCAGCCAGCAGGGCAGTGATGTTCTGATAGGTTCGACGCATCTGCGCCCGGAAGTCGCCCACATGTACCGTCTCGCCCTTCTCGTTGATGCTGGCTGTCCCGGATATGAGCAGGATCACGACGCCGTTTAGATCGATGCGCATGCCGCGTGAAAACGAGCTCGGCTTGGCATAGCTATACGCTTCATTGAGTACGCCGAGGTTGGTGATCGCCCGCTTCTGGATCGGCGAGTTGCCGATGGTTGCCAATTCTGCGATTACGTCTTGAATTGCCATGATGCCTCCTGACAGTTGTTAACTTCGATCTTTACGCTCCCCAATGTCCTGCCGTTCGCGAGTGCTCTACTCGTTTGTCATCCTGAGCGGAGGTGTCGCGCCTTTTGCGACGTCGGATTCGAAGCATCCCTACCTCACGACGAACCTTGCATGTCAGGCGTGTCACTTCTGCCGTATTCCGTGGCTCAAACCCTTCGCCGTCGCCACCCAAATGTCGTCTCCCTGAAAATCCACCCCGAGGATGTAGTTGTGCGCTGGTGCGGTTTCGACGGCGATGTTCGTGATTGTGCCTTCAGCGTCGCGCACGTACATCTCGGGTGCGCCCGTCTTGAGGTTGGGGCGATACACCGCCCAGTTCGTGCCGTCGTAATAAGCCAGGCCCTTGTCCGTGCTGAACCAAGCCCGGTTGGCGTCGATGGCTTTCACCTGGTTGGTGAAATTGCTGGGCAGCCCGCTGTCTTTGGTGAGAAAGTTGTGCCAGTTACGCCCGTCGTAACGGCTATCGCCGAAATACGTCGCCACCCACAGAATGCTGTCCACGTAGCTCACCGAAGTCGTAATCTCGTGAATCAGGCCCTGGTCCTTGAACAGCACGATTTCCGTCTCGCCATCAGGATCGTTGTAGTCCTTCCAGCGCTCGGTCTTGATGTCGTACTCCAGCACGCCGCCGCCCCAGACTGCGTAGTACACCTTGTCGGGGCCGACGGTGACGCCATATGTCCAGATCTCATACATGGGCGTGTTGCGCTCGTTGAACAGGCTCCACTGCCCGGTGCGGGTGTTGTAGCGGCTGGCGCCCGCGGCCGTGGCTGTCCAGATGTAGTCGCCCTGCACCGCTACGCCGTACACCACGTCGTTGCTTAACCCGGAATTGAGTTGGTTGAAGGTGTCGATCCGGCCCGCCGACACGCGGCTCAGTCCGCCCATTGTGCCCACCCACAGGTCGCCGGTACGCTTGTCCAGCGCCAGCGCCAGCACTGCCCGATGCGCCAGGCCCTCAGCTGTGGTGAACACCTTCCACTTGCCATCTTCGTACAAGCCGAGGCCATTCTCTGTGGCCGCCCAGATGCGGTTGCCATCCACCAGTACGCTGAAAACGTGGTTGTCCGGCAGCCCGCTGGCCACGGTGAAGTTCTCCCAGCGGAAGCGCGGCATGTCCGGCGGCGCCGCATGCAGCCAAGTCGAAACCACAACTGCCAGCAATGTAGGGGCCAGTGCTTTTCTCATTCCTGACAACACTCCGTGCCCTCCGTGCTTCCGTGGCGAATCTTCTTCCAGGACAACTGCGGGCTCCAGTTTCATAACGTCCTCAGATACTCGATCAGGTCGTTTAACTCATCTTTCTGCAAGTCGTTGGTTACGCCGTGTGTGTCGTGCGGATTGAACACCGTCCAGATCTCTTCCAGCGATTTCGCCGAGCCGTCGTGAAGGTACGGTGCTGAATACACCACATTGGGCAATTGCGGTACATCCACCAGCGGCGAGCGGTCGGTCGGCTTGCCGCTGCCTACGTCACTCAACTTCGTGTTGGTATACTTCGGCCCGCTATGGCAGTACCCGCATTGATTGTTCTGCGGAATCGGGGTGCCATTCTTGGTGGTTGTGCGCTCGAAAATCGACTTCCCGCGTTCCTGCGCCGCTGTCATTTCGCCTCCGGGTAACCGATACCGGTTCGGCCGGTAGGGAAGCGCCATTACATACGTAACCAGATCGGCCAGTTCCGCGCTGCTATAGCTCGGCGAGCGATAGAAGAACTTCTCGGTGCGCGGCCCGCACTCCGTCGCCATGTTGGGGTTCCCCCCGTTCCACTTGAACGGCTCCGTTCCCCCCAGGTCTTCGATCGAGCGGTTATCGACAATGTCCACCCCAAAGCCGTCCGGCTCCAGGTCCCACTGCAAGCCGTCAAAAGTCGAGTCAATGTGGCAATTGGCGCAACTGAATTGCCCCTGGAAGGCGAAGCGGGCGCTGTAGAACAGCCGCTCGCCCCGCCTCAGGGACGTCATGTCCGGCTTCCCACCCAAGCCTATGGTGGACACGACAACGTCGCTGGCAGTGTTGATGACGCTGATACTGTCATCCAACCGGTTGGCCACGAAGAGCCTGGTTCCGTCGCGGGAAAGCACAAGGCCCTTCGGGTTACGGCCAACCGGAATTCGGGTCAGCACGTAATTCGCCGACGCCGAAAGGTCGTTGGCAATCGGCCCATTCGCCGCTCGCACGTAGCGCAACATCTTTGGAATATCGATGACCGTGATGACTTCCGATCCCGCGCTGCTCACATAGAGCTTTTGTTTGTCCGGTGTGATCGCCACGGCATACGGCATCGCCACGTAGCGTTCCAGTTCATCCAGCGGAACCTGCACCACCCCGTTCACGTCGTCGCCGAAAATTGCCAGAGAATCGCCGAACGCCCAGCCATGTTCGACGTGCGCCAGCGGAACCAGGTTCTTCGGACGCAATTGCGCTGCCGCCACCAGCCTGCCATCGCTCGACGTCGCGGTATGGAACACACCCGCTACGTTGTGCAGAGGTTTGCGCTCGACCACGATCTGCCGCCGGGTATCAATGACCGTGACTTCCGACTCCGGCGGGGTGCGGTGCGCCCCGATCTTGGGATAAACATGCGTGCAGTACAAACGCTTGCCATCCGGCGACAACTCCAGGAAGCTCGCTCCCCGTCCTGCCGACAGTCGCTTCACTTCCTGCCCGCTGTCCAAATCAATGACGGAAATGTCATTGCTGAGGCGGTTCGCCACGTACAGCGTCTTACCCTCGCGGTCGGCCACGACGCCGTTCGGCTCGAAGCCCGTCGTCAGCGTGCGCACAACCTTGAGCGGGGCGGTGTCGATCTCCGACACCGTGTCGTCCCACGAATTCGCGACGAATAGCGTCTTGCCGTCCGTCGATATCGCAACACCGCGCGGCACGTGTCCCACGGCAACGGTCTTGGCCACTTTGCCCGTCTCCGTATCCACCACGCGCACTTCATCGCCCGCCTCGCACATTACGTATAGCCAACGCCCATCCGGCGAGAGCACCATCTCCCGCGGCGACAGATACTTCGCCTCGCCCGGCTCCGGCTTGGCTCCCGCCATGCCTGCCAGCGCCAAAGCCGCTAAACCGACGGTTGCGGCGAGTGCCGCGGCAACCGCCCGTGACCGCATGCGCCGGCCAGTCTGGTGCGGACCTTCACCTCGGACAGGGCAGAGAATCGAACGAATCATCTCCGTGTCCTCCGCGTCTTCGTGGTGAATATGCCGTACCTCACTTCGGCTCCTCCACCGTCACGACCCGGTCCACTGTAAGGTTCTCCACCACCTGCTCGCGCCCGCTCGGCCACTTCACCGTCAGCTTCTCGACCTTGGTCGCCGCGCCCAGTCCGAAGTGCAGTCGCCCGTCGTCCTGCGACAGGTATCCCGATCCCGCCACCCGCTCGGTCATTTGCCTCTTGCCGCCGGCACTCAGTTCCAGCCGCGCTCCGATACCATCGCGGTTGCTTTTTGTTCCCTTGAGCTGGATCGCGATCCAGTGCCCGGAATTTGCTGACACGTTGTGAAACAGGGTCCCCTGCGCGCCCAGGTTCACCAGGAACGCATCCACCTTGCCGTCATTGTCGTAATCGCCGAAGCACGCGCCCCGTGCCACCGTCTTCACATCGAAAACTGGCCCTGCCTGCTTCGACACGTCCGCGAACTTCGCGTTCCCTAGTCCGCGAAAGACCGAGTGCTCCTCCGGAATCAGGTGAATCAAGCCGCCATGGAAGGTAAGAATGTCGAGCAGCCCATCGTTGTCGAAGTCATAAATCCCTGTGCCCCAGCTCACATACTGCGCGGTTATCGGCGAAATCCCCGATGCCGCACTGATGTCCTCAAACGTCTTGTTACCCATGTTCCGCATCAGGCGGTTGTATTTCGCGTCCGTTACCCAAAGATCGAGCAGCCCATTACCGTTAATGTCAGCAAACACCGGGCCCATGGCCGAAGTCGATTCGCCGTTCTGCCCATACGCCACGCCCGCGTCTCCCGCGATTTCCTCGAACGTGCCGTCCTTCTTGTTGTGGAAAAGGAAATTTTCCGTGCGGTCGTTGGCCACGTAGATATCGGGATACCCGTCGCCATCGAAGTCCGCCGCAGTCACGCCCATGGTCCGCCCTATCACAGCCGCTATGCCCGACTTCTCCGACACATCGGTAAACGTCCCATCGCAGTTGTTGTGGTACAGGCGGTTGGTCGTACCCTCATAGTCGAGCGGCCCGGGGTAGTTGTCGGCGGCGTAGTAGGCGCGATACTTCGGATCGAACTTCACGTAGCGTCCAACGAACAAATCGACGCACCCGTCCTTGTCGTAATCCAGCCACACCGAACTGATCGACCAGCCTTCCACGTTGATCCCGGCCTTCGCCGTCACGTCTTCAAACGTTCCGTCGCCGTTGTTGTGATAGAGAATCGCCTTGCCGTATCCGGTGACAAACAGGTCCTCGCGGCCGTCGTTGTCATAGTCCGCCGCGATCGCCGCCATGCCGTAGATATTCGCCGCCACGCCGGCCTGCTCGGTCACGTCGGTGAACTTGCCGTTACCGTCGTTGCGATACAAATGGTTGTGTGGAGCATTCTCCGGCGGCTGCTTCAGCGGATAAGGATGTACGCTCCCCTCCAACGGCTTGCCGCTTGCCACGTAAAGATCGGGGCGCCCATCGTTGTTGTAGTCGAACCACACGCAGCCGCTGCCCGTGCCTTCCAGCAGCGAGCCCAATTTCTGCGCGCCGAAGCTGTGGGTGAACTGGATTCCCGACGCCGCTGTGGCATCCTCGAACTTGATGGCCGGAGTGGTCGGCGTCTGCGCCACCGCCGCCGCGGACAGAGCCACAACGCTAAACAGAACTCTCAAAATCCCAACCGGGTTCATGCCTCGGCGTTGTGTGGTTCTAAGGGGCACGCCTTTAGGCGAGCCAATACGGTCCGTCTTAAGGGTGGAAGCACCGGGCCTCAGCCCGGTGAACACGCGACTTAAAGCCTGTTGGGCTTTAGCCCCGGTCCCGCTTAAGAGGTGGTTCGTCTCGCTCTGAGCGGGTCTCTGACCGCCGACAACTGACGTCTGAGTACTAATCACTGATAACCGGCCACTCACTTTCCCGCCCCCGTCATCACCACAGGCTGCGTGCTCTTCACCAGCACCGCCGGCACCGCGTTTTCCGGCGATCGCTCCGGACCCGCATGGCAACCGACGCAGATGCGCTGCTCACCCTTTCGCATCCACCACCAGCCCTGCTCGCGCTTCAGGGTCTTGCCCTGCCGGTCGAGCAACTCGATCTGCAATGGCTGGTCCGCCGGAACTCGCACATAAAATGACCCATCCGGCTCAACATTTGCGCCGCCCAGCAACTTCGGCTTACCGCTTTCGTTTGTCGTGTACAGTCTCATCGCCGCAATCGTTCCCGGCGCAAACGTGTATTTCGAGGTGTACGCATTGAGGCACAGCAGGTTGGCGTAATCCCAGTCGTGCAATCCCGACGGATGCTGTTTGGGCATCTGCCGCGCCTCAATCGGCGCCGGTTGAACCAAGTCGGCAGCTTCAGCCGCAATCGCCGAATCAAGCGAGCCTGTCTCCGCATTCCAACTCTGGAGCGAGTACCGCGCCTTGGCATCCCGACGCCAAGACAGGAGATACTCGTCTGTCCCCACTTGCACGATGTCCCCGGCGAACTCGCCCGCCGGCGCTTTCCAGTCAACCTCATGCGCCAGCGCTGAAGTGAACCGCCCCAGTCCCTTGTCACCTGCGAAAACAATGTCGCCCGACGCCGCCTGCTTGCCCGCCTGCCGCCGCGGTCCATGATCGCAGCGGTACGACTCGACCCCGCTGCCATCCGAATACACGGTGTAAATCTCGGGAGACGAACCGTTGCCCAGCGGATATGCCGCTTCGAATAGAATCCGTCCATCCTGCAGGACGTCCGTCGGCAAAGCATTGCCCGGTGCATGGGTCAACTGCAGCGCTGCTCCGCCCTCCAGCGGCGCTGCCTCTAGCACAAACTGACCATTGATCTTCCGCGCATAAACCAGACGGTCGCCCGGCAGGTACAGGGGTCGCACGCAGTCCCCGTTGCAGTTTGTGACGCGCTTTGCCTCGCCCCCGGCAACCGAGACTTCCCAGATCTGCCAGCAGTCCCGGGCCCCTCGTTTGCCCGCGAACAAAACCTTCGTCCCGTCGAACGAAACCGCGGGGTCCGCTGTGGCGGCAAATCCCGCCACCAGCTCGTGGGTCGTACCTTTCGCGTGCACCATCAACGTTGCGCCGCCAGGGAACCGGTCTCCCCCGCGCAACCACGCATTCAGGTCATATTGCACCGCTGACGTGTAGAGGAGCGATTTGTCCGCCTGGTTGGCAGACGATTGCGCGGAGACGCCGACCCAGACCGTACCGGCCGCGACCACTAGACCAACGACTGCAATCAGCACCCGGCGCACTAGTCTGGCCCTCCCGCTGCAACGCAGGCCATGCCTGCCGCCTGGCGTAGGTTCAGGTATGGACCAAGGTCCTCCATCATCGCGTCGAACTGCGCGAACGTCAGCGACTGGTCGCCGTCGCTGGCCGCCTTATCCGGTTGCGGATGCACTTCCACCAGCAAGCCGTCCGCTCCCACCACCACCGCTGCGCGCGCCAGAATCGGCACCAGCACTCGCACGCCCGCGGCATGACTGGGATCGACGATCACCGGCAGATGGCTTACCGTCTTCAGCACCGGCACCGCAGCCACATCGAACGTATTGCGCGTAGCCGTCTCAAACGTGCGGATCCCGCGCTCGCACAACATGACATCCGGATTGCCACACGCCACGATGAACTGCGCCGAGCGCAGCAGGTCCTCCAGCGTCGCTGTCATGCCGCGCTTCAGCAGGACCGGACGCCTGCACGTGCCCAACCGCTCCAGCAGCGAAAAGTTCTCCATGCTGCGCGCACCCACCTGCATGATGTCGGCGTATTCGGCGACCACCTCGACGTCAGTTTCCGACATGACTTCGGTGATGATCGCCAGTCCGGTGCATTCGCGTGCCTTGCGGAGGATCTTCAGTCCCTCAACGCCTAGTCCCTGGAAGGAATACGGCGACGAGCGGGGCTTATAGGCGCCGCCACGCAAAATGCGCGCTCCCGCCCGCGCCACCGAAAACGCAGTTTCGAGCACCTGCCGCTCCGATTCCACGGCACAAGGACCGGCCATCACGACGAAGTCGTCGCTGCCGATGGCGATATCGCCTACCCGCACCACTGTGCCCGGCTGTTCCGGTGCTCTGGCCACCAGGTCAAAACACGAGTATTGCCCGTTCCAATGTGGATTCACGTTGACAGCAACCGTTTCACTCAGTCCTTGTACCCTATTGATTTGGTTGCACCGCAGTCGGTGACGTATGCACCATATGAATGTGATATGGGGTTACAACTGGGAACTAGTATGTTTTGATTATTGATTTACCCGCAGGGAACCGTCGGCATTATGCGATAGAGCAGTACGGCCTGCTCCCACGCTGTTGCGGCCCTGCGTGCGTGGGAAGTGCCACAAGTCAACCGCGGGACGTGGTTCCGCCGGATGAAACATACGTTTCAAGCACGAGGCGTAGGACCATTTCTGGTTCTCTCCGGTGCTGGCCTATGCGATGGGTTCCAGGTGCGCGGTGAAGTGCCGCAGGAACGGCGCCTCGTACGTCAGCCGCATTCCCTTGATCTGCTCCCGCCGATCCCACACCCTCAGGATGATTTCCACCACATAGTCAATGTGGCTCTGCGTGTACACCCGCCGGGGAATCGCCAGCCGCACCAGGTCCATCTTGGCCGCATCGGCGAACATCAGTGTGCCGATTTCGACCGATCGGATGCCGCCTTCCAGGTAGAGTTCGGCCGCTAGGGCTACTCCCGGGAATTGCGATTGCGGAATGTGCGCCAGAAACGCCCGTGCATCCAGATAAATTGCGTGGCCGCCCGGCGGCTCCACGATCGGCACGCCGCGCTCCGACAAATGGTTTCCGAGATAGGCCGTCGAAGCAATCCGGTACCGCAGGTAATCTTCCTCCAGCGACTCCTGCACTCCCACCGCAATCGCTTCCAGGTCACGCCCTGCCAGGCCGCCGTATGTCGGGTAGCCCTCAGTGAGAATGAGCAGGTCTTTCTCTTGCCGGGCCAGGAGCTCATCATTCGTGCATAGAAATCCTCCGATGTTCGCCATACCATCTTTTTTGGCCGACATGGTGCAACCGTCGCCTAGCGCGAACATCTTCTGCGCAATCTGCTTCGGAGTCTCGTTTTCATAACCCTTTTCACGCAGCTTGATGAAGTAGGCGTTCTCCGCGAATCGGCAGGCGTCGAAATACAGCGGAATCTTGTGCTTCTTGCACACTGCGCTCACCGCCTCTGCATTCTCCATCGATACCGGCTGTCCGCCGCCGGAATTGTTGGTTACCGTCAGCATCACCAGCGGCACCCGCTGCCGCCCCACGCGCGTGATCAATTCCTCCAAAGCTGCAACGTCCATATTTCCTTTGAAGGGAAGGCGCGTGGAGGGCTGCTTCGCCTCCGCGATGGGAATGTCCACCGCCTCCGCCCCAACAAACTCCACATTGGCCCGTGTGGTGTCGAAGTGCGTATTGTTCGGCACCACGTCACCCTTCTTGCACGTCACGTTGAACAGAATGCGCTCCGCTGCGCGACCTTGGTGGGTTGGAATCACGTGCTTGTAGCCGAATATCTCCTGTACTGACGTGCGGAATCGCTCGAAGCTCCGGCTCCCGGCGTAGCTCTCGTCGCCCTCCATGACCGCGGCCCACTGGTGCGTGGACATCGCGCCGGTGCCGGAGTCGGTCAGTAGATCGATCAGCACATCGTCAGCGGGGAGCAGGAACAGGTTGTAGAACGCCGCGCGTAGCAACTCTTCCCGCTGCTCCCGGGTAGTCCAGCGAATGGGCTCGACGCTCTTAATGCGAAAGGGTTCGATGATCGTCTTGGTAGGCATGATGGCTCCCGTGCGATTGTAATTACCCTCGCCCGGAACCGCCATGATTTCGATGATCGTGGGTGCCCATCCTTTCCCATCTCTCGGGGAAGGGTAGGGCTGAGCAGCCCTACGCGTTGTGTACGGGATCGCCGGGCGTGATGAATTGCCGCAGATACGGCCGCAGCTTCTCGACCGCGGCCTGTGTGCTCAGGCCGTATTTTGCTCGCAGCTCGTCCGGCTTGCCATGTTCGATGAACTGGTCCGGCCAGCCGACGCGCACCACGGGTGTCTGCAGTCCCAACCCGCTCACCGTTTCCAGCACCGCGCTGCCAAAGCCGCCCGCCAGCACGTGGTCTTCCAGGGTGAGAATGGCATCGACGTGCTGTGCATAAAACTCGACCATCTCGGTGTCGATCGGTTTGGCGAAACGCGCATTGATCACCGCCGCTGCCGCTCCCTCACCCTCGAGCTTTGCCGCAATCTCAACGCCCATCGGAACCATCGACCCCAGCGCGAAGATCGCAACCCGGTCGCGTTCGCTGTGTTGCAGTAGCTCGGCTTTGCCAATCGGAATCGCCCGCGGGACATCCTTCACCGCTGTGCCCGGCCCAATGCCGCGCGGGTAGCGCAACGCTATCGGCCCGTCGTATAACATCGCGGTGTACAGCATATCGGCCAGCTCATCCTCGTCCTTGGGATCCATGTGCACGATGTTCGGTATGCCCCGCAGATACGAAATATCAAACAACCCGTGGTGCGTGGGCCCGTCATCGCCCGACAGCCCGCCGCGGTCCATGCAAAACACCACCGGCAACTTCTGCAAACACACATCGTGCACCACCGGATCGAACGCCCGCTGCAGAAACGTCGAGTAGATGGCGCAGAACGGCTTCAGCCCTCTTGCCGCCAGCCCCGCCGCGAACAGCACTGCATGCTCTTCCGCGATTCCAACGTCGAAATACCTGTCGGGATGGTGCGTGCGAAACCGGTCCAGCCCCGTACCATTGGGCATCGCGGCGGTAATCGCGACCACCTTGTCGTTCATGGTCGCCAGCTTGACCAGCGTGTCCGCGAACAGCTCGGAGTACGTACGCTGGCCTACCGCCTTGGTTTCGCCCGTCTCCGGATCGTACGGCCCCAGGCCATGAAACTTCTTCTGCTTTTGCACCGCCGGCTCAAATCCTTTGCCCTTCTGTGTAAGCACGTGCAGCAGCACTGGCCGGTCCTGTCCCTTCAAGAATTCGAATGTTTTGATCAGTGTGGCGACATCGTGGCCGTCGATCGGTCCGTAGTACTTCAGGCCCAGTTCCTCGAAGATCACGCTCGGCCACAGCATGCTCTTGGCTGCCTCTTCCGCCTTGCGTGCCATCCGCAGTGCCCGCTTGCCTCCGAGGCGCTCTACGAATCGTCCCGCCCGTTCGTGCAGGTAATCGAAGCGCGGATTGGTCACGATCGTGTTCAGGTAATTAGCGATGGCGCCAACGTTCCGGTCAATCGACCATTCGTTGTCGTTCAGCACCACGATCATGCGCTTCGTCTGGTGCGCAATGTTATTGAGTGCCTCGTAGGTGATGCCGCAGGTGAACGCCGCATCGCCCGCCAGCGCTACGATGTGCTCTTTGCCACCCGTCTTGTCGCGTGCCACGGCCATGCCCAGTGCAGCGGATAGTGCCGTGCCCGCATGCCCCGCGCCGTAGCAGTCGTGCGGGCTTTCCGTGCATAGCATGAAACCGTTCAGCCCGCCCGGCGTACGAATGGTATGAAACTGCTGCCGCCTGCCGGTCAACAGCTTGTGTACATATGCCTGATGGCTGACGTCGAACAGGAAATGGTCTTCCGGCGTGTTGAACACGTAGTGCAGGGCAATCGTCAGTTCCACCACACCCAGGTTCGGGCCCAGGTGCCCGCCGGTTCGCGCTAGCACCGTAATCAGTTCTTCGCGGATCTCTTCCGCCAACTGTTCCATCTGCGCGACGGTTAGCCGCTTGACGTCGG